>JAEEGL012620995.1_pt1 | contig 14212 bp, 11 predicted proteins | sample 9134231 | NCBI WGS metagenome assembly JAEEGL01 (sample SAMN16246548, study PRJNA631951) | gut metagenome | biome: gut microbiome; feature: rumen; material: fiber-attached | host: Bos | place: Iran: Karaj | collected 2018-10 | reverse complement strand
GCGACGGGCACGCCCGCCGTGGCTATGGTCAGGAGAAGGTTGTAGATGGTATAGGTGACCTGGAAATGGGCCGTGCCCTCGTCACCGAGAAGGTTGTAAAGAGGGATCTTGTAGATCGCTCCGATCACCTTCGTGACCGCCACGGTGGCGGCGAGTATCGCCGCGCCCCTGATATAGTTCTGGCTCCTGTTCTCCATTGGCGCATCCTTTCAGTTCGGCATGCACTTCCGCGGGACAGGAGGTTCGCCCTGCCCCGGTCAGCACAGCGTCGCCGGCCAGGTATTCGCTCTGAAAATGAATACTGATAAAACAGCGTTGACATAACGCATGTTGAAAACTCTGTGGAAAAAGTGCAAAACCCGTTAGAAATCAACGGCCGTTATCCGGTTATAACGTTTTCAGAGAGATTATATGATATGCATTGAGGGATGAATATGCAGAAAATGCCGCGGCTCACCTGCGTGTCCGGCGGAGCTGGCGTATATCGCTGCCGAAGAACGGCAGCACCTGATACTCGCCTTCCAGCCTCGACGCTATTTGAGGCGTGTAGCGCGAACGTATGTCGGCGACGGACAGGTTCGTATTAATAACGGTCTTCCTGCCGGATGTGAGACGCGTGTTTATCAGTTCGTAAAGAGCGCTCTGGGTGAACGAGGAGGTCAGCTCCGTTCCCAGATCGTCCAGTATGAGGAGATCGCATGACAGATAGCGCTTGATGTCGGCCCCGACGGCTTCGGGATCTCCGCGGGAGAAGCGTTGGTCCTCGAACCGCTGGAAAACGGTCTGTGCCGTCTCGTAGACGACTGAGAAACCGTGTTCCGAAACGGTGCGGGCGATGCACGCGGACAGGAAAGTCTTTCCGAGACCGGGAGCGCCTGTCAGAAGAAGGTTCATCGAGCGCTTTCCGAAACCGTCCGCATAGCGATAGCACATCTCTTTTACCGCTTCCATATGTTCGCGCGGGGAGACGCCAGTCACGGGATCCGGGTTTTCGTCATACCAGGAGAGATCGAAGCTGTCGAAGGATTCGCTGCCGAGCTTGAACAGGTCGCTCAGCGCGCGGCGCTGCTCCTCGGCGTAAAGCTCCAGCAGACAGGCGCACGGTTTTGAGCCGATGAAACCGGTGTCCTGGCAGTCGTCGCAGATGTAGCCCATATCGAGATAATCGTACGGAAAGCCGGCGGATATGATCTCCTCCGAGCGTTCCGCCTCGAGATTCTGGCACTCCTCGCGCACGGCTTCGATGCGCGATTCAAGTCCGTCGGCATGATCGAGAGCGGCCGCGAACGTCTTTGCCATGGCAGTGCGGATCGCGGAATCCAGCTCGCGGACTCTCGGGTTTTTGGCGTAAACCTCGCGTTCGCGGCGGTCCCGTTCGAGTTCACGCGCGTGACGGCGTGCGTCAAGACGGTCTTTAGCCAGCGAGAGCAGTCTTCCGTCAAGAGACATCAGCGGTCCTCCTTCATGTCGTTTATCAAGTCAAGGATGTCTTTTAATTCAGCCTCGGTCGGCGCGGTGCTGCGGTTCTGTCTGCGCACGGCCGACGAGGGCTTTCCGGGCGCCGGGCGGGGATCTCCGCGCTCGATCTCTTCGGGCGTATGGATTCCCTTGGAGTCCCAGCTCTTGAGTATCGAATCCATATACGGCCAAGTCAGCTTGTTCGTCTTCAGGAACGTTCTGTCGAGAGCGACGGACGCCGCTTCGGGTCCGAAGCCCATGGCGATCCAGTTTTCGACGTATTTCCGCTCAGACGGCGAGAGTTCCCGGTCGCGTATGCCGAGTGCTGTTTTCATTTCGGACACAGCGCTGCGCCGCGTCTCCTGGTCACGGATGTATTTTTCCGCCAGATCGAGCGTCAGGACGCCTGCGCGCTCCCACGTATAGGCCGCTTTCTCGATGTAGCGCATGGTGGGCAGACGGTCAGGCCCGTACCTCCGCTGCTGTTCACCGATGCAGTAGGTGACGAGCTGGAGTATGACCTCTGAGGGCATGCCGAGCCCGTCATATATTCCGAAGAGCTTGATGAGATCGTCTGAGGAGAGGACCTTTCCGAGGCTCTTCTGGACTTCGCGCACGAGGGCGGAAAAGTCTCCGCCTCTTTCGAGGATCAGCTTTATATCCGCTGCCGTATACTCGGGCGTCGAGTCTGCCGGCTCCGGCACATGCACGACGGTCTTTGGCCGGGCAGAGCAGTTCCCGGCGGCATTGCGATCCCTGTCTTCAGGTTTTCCCCGAAGCAGACCGGCTTCCCGCAGCCGCTCTGCGGCAGCAGCGGTCTCGTTCCTTGTAAAGCCCAGCGCCGCCGAAGCGTCTTCGGCCGTCACCGGGCCTCCGGCACGCAGACAGTAAAGGTAAAGAAGAGCGGCCGCGCCGCTCCCGACGGAGATAAGCCGGTCAAGCGCATCGAACCCGATGGATACCGCCGCGGCTGATTCCGCAGTATACAATTCGTCTTTCACAGCTCTCATCTCCATTCCTGCAGCGGGACGGCATACTATCCCAAATTAAGCATGATTTATTATAGCAGAACGGCTCCTGTACGGCAATGAAAAAGTGCAAAAATGAACGTTTTTACTCTTTTTTATAGGAGGGGCTTGTGATAGAATATATTATCCTGTACTGTAAGCTGCGCGGATTGCGTCCGGCCGGACGCCCGCATGCTTGCAAGACCCATCTTCCGGAGGATGAAATGCTTGAGATCATTTCCCCCGCAGGCAGTGCGGAGGGCGTTATAGCCGCTGTGCAGAACGGAGCCGATGCGGTTTATTTCGGATTCGAGAGAAACAACGCGCGTCTTGATGCGAGGAACCTCAACGAGAACGAGATATACAAGGCGGCGGAGTACTGCCGTGTCCGCGGCGTAAAAACATATATAACACTGAATTCATTTGCCTTTGACGTAGAACTAAAGGATATAGCTGAACTCGCCCGCAAAGCGGCGAGATGCGGAGCGAACGGCCTGGTAGTATCCGACCTCGGAGTTATGCGCGCCGTAAGGCAGGCCGCTCCGTCGATGGAGATAATCGCAGGAGAGGCGATGGGCATACACAGCCTCGAAGGGGCAAAGGTCGCCGCGGCCATGGGCGCGGCGTACGTCACTTTATCGGCGCTCCTGCCGTTCAAGGAAATTAAGCGCATATGCGCTTCCTCGCCCGCCGGCGTGCTTATACCGGCTCACGGACCAATCTGCGTCAGCTATGCGGGACAGTGCCACTTAAGCGCCTTCACCGACAGAAAAAGCGACTGCCGGGGCGCCTGTGCGCAGCCGTGCCGCCGCAGATACGGCGCCGGGACGCACGCCGTCGAGTATCCGCTCGGGCTGAAGGACACATGCCTTGTGAACCATCTGAGCGAACTGACCGACGCAGGAGCGAAGGGAATAGTCATAGAGGGGCGTACCCGCAGGCCCGAATATTCAGCCGTCGTTACCGGTATATATTCGAAAGCTCTGCGCGACGGCCGCCGCCAGGCGGATGACGACATCCGCGCGATGAGCCGCGCTTTTTCAGGACAGGGATTCAACGACGGCTACTTCACCGGCAAAAAGGGGCCGCATATGTTCGGTTTGGGCGGCGAGAGCGAGACTGAGAGCCGCGTAGTTTTCAACACTGCCAGGAGAAACTACCTTAACGGTGAACTGCAGCGTGTCCCGGTCAGGTTCTTCTGCGCCCTTAAAGAAGGCGAGACGATGAAGCTGGCCGCGATGGACGACCGCGGATTCACAGCCTCGGCCGAAGGCCTTGTACCGGAGAAAGCGTTCAACCGCGAGCTCACGGCTGCAGCGCTCAGGACCCAGCTCCACAACACGGGCGGCACTCCGTTCCTTTGCGCGGGAGTCCGCAGCTCGGTAGACCGCGGGCTCACGCTCCCGGTCTCTGCCATCGGGGAGGTTAAGCGCAGGGTCCTGGTGGACATCCTCCGCCAGAGAGAGGCTTTTACCCCCAGAGAGACGGGGGAGTTCATTCCCGGATGCGAAGATCTGAAGCGCACGGATCCGCCGGTGATCACGGTATCGGTCCTCAAAGCTTCGCAGCTGTCCAAAGAACTGCTCAAACTCGGCCCGGAGATAATATATATCCCGCTCGAAGAGGCTGCGGACGCCGCAGGCGTCCTGTCGCGGTACCTGAAGACCGTAAAGACGAAGCTCGCGGTCGTTCTTCCGCACGTCATTCACGACGGCGAGAGGACAAAGGTGCGTGAACTTATGAAAAAAGCGCGGGAGGCCGGCATAGATCAGGCTCTCGCGGGAAACATCGGACAGATACTGTTCGCCAGATCGCTCGGATTCAGCGTCAGAGGCGATTACGGACTGAATGCGTTCAACTCACAGACCCTGCGCACCCTGCGCGATATGGGGCTTGAGTCAGCTGCGCTCCCGTTCGAGATGAAGCTGTCCGGAATAAGGGATATGGCGAAGCCTCTTGATACAGAGCTCATGGCTTACGGCAGGCTGCCGCTCATGGTGACCGAGAGCTGCATCATCCACGACTGCATGGGCGTATGCACCTGCGACAATTTCTCCGGGCTCTCGGACGGTTCCGGCGCCAATTATCCAGTCGTTAAGGAATTCGGATGCAGAAATATCCTGCTGGGGTCCAGAAAACTGTTTATGGCGGACAGGATTGGAGATCTTAACGCGCTCGGTGTCTGGGCGATCCGTCTTTCATTCACTACAGAGAGCGCGCGCGAATGCGTGTCCGTTATGTCGGCGTTCCTCGGCGATAGCGATTACAAGCCGTCCGGTTCGACTCACGGCGTATATTACAGGGGGGTGCAGTGATGGCGTTAGTGCTGGCATCGGCATCTCCCAGAAGGAAGGAACTGCTCGAGATGCTGGGCGTCCGCGGTTTCGCGGTCATGCCCGCCCCCAACGGCGAGGAGACGCCTCCCGCAGGCCTGTCTCCGGCAGAGACGGTCAAATTCATCGCACTGGGAAAAGCGCGTGCAGTCGCCGCCCTCCGTCCGCCCGAGGACACGGTCATAGCTGCGGATACGCTGGTATACCTCGGCGACGAGCATCTCGGCAAACCCTCCTGCGAGGAGGACGCCCGAAGGATGCTGCGGATGCTCTCCGGCAGAGAGCACACCGTATACACGGGACTCGCAGTCATCTCAGGCGGTGAGGTAAAAACACGCGCGGTGGCGACGGACGTATCCTTCCGCGAACTGACAGAGGGCGAGATCGAACGGTATGTAGCTTCGGGTGAACCCATGGACAAGGCCGGGGCGTACGGCGCGCAGGGACGCGCAGCGGTATTTATCCGCGGCATAAGCGGAGATTTCTTCAATGTGGTCGGGCTGCCTTTATGCGCCCTTTCGGAAATACTGGATGGATTTGGAGTAGAACTGGCGTGAAAAAGCATTTCAGCGGAAAAAGCATAGCGGCGATATGTGCCGCTCTGGTGATCGTCATAATCGCCCTGATCGCTCTCGGGACCGGAGGCCGCGCGGGATTCATCACGCGCATAGCTTCCGGCGTGACGAAGCCGATCCGCGTGGCGGCGGCTTCCGTCGCGAGCGAGATCGAGAGCCTTTACGGCTATATGTACAAATACGACTCGCTCGTGAGCGAGAACCAGCGTCTGAACGTCGAGATCGCAAAACTCAGACAGAACGAGCGCGAGTACAACGAGGTCCTGGAGGAGAACGAGCGCTTCCGCGCCCTGTTCGATCTCAAGTCGCGCCATTCCGATTATGTTTTTGAGACAGCCAGCGTGCTCTCATGGACTTCCTCCAACTGGGCGTCTACCTTCACGATCAGCAAGGGCTCTTCGAATTCCGACGTGGAAGTAGGCGACGCCGTGATTACAGAGGCCGGAATGCTCGTCGGTCAGGTGACTGAGGTCGAAGGAACGACATCCAAGTGCAGGAGCATCGTAGACACCGGATTTTCCGCAAGCGCGTTCACAGAGAGCAGCAGCGATATCGTCGTGGCAAAGGGGAACTTTGCAAGGATGCGCGACGGCAAGCTCGCCATCGAGTACATAAGCGAGGGCACACACATGTACACCGGGGACACGGTGATGACCTCAGGAAAGGGCGAAGTGTTCCCGCGCGGGCTTTTGATCGGTTATGTCTCCGACATGGATGAAGACATATCCGGACTCGGCATGACGGCGACCGTGGAACCGGCGGCGGAAATCGGAGAATTGATGAACGTTTATGTGATCACCGATTTCAAAGTGACGGAGTAACGACATGACGAAGATCAAAAAACAGACGATAACGACCGTTGTCGTACACGCGGTGCTGCTGATAATAGTATATATCCTGCAGGCTGAGGTCTTTGCCCGTATAAAGATACTGGGATACGTACCGGCGCTGCTGCCGCTGGCAACTGTCGGAGTAGCCATGCTGGAGGGAAACGGACGGGGAAGCGTATTCGGACTGTTCGCCGGTATCCTTTGCGATATCTCGTTCAACCAGCCAGCGGCACTTATGACTCTCGTTCTCACGCTTGCGGGATGGTTCGTGGGAAGACTTGCCGAGACCGTGGTCCGCAGGGGTTTCCTGGCGTACATAGTGGTTAGTCTTGGCATCCTGCTGCTGGTCTCATTCGTGCAGATGTTCGGACAGCTGTTTTTCGAGCATGTTCCGGCAGGCACGCTTATAAGGACGGCCGTCGGGCAGACGCTGATAACGGTCGTGTTTACAGTACCGCTGTACCCTGTGCTCAAATATCTGGCGAAAAAGACGCACGCCGCCTGACGGGCCGGCGCATGCCCCGGCAAAGGAAAGCATCGTATGAACAGGTTTATTAATTCGACAAGAGTATTTGTTGCGATCGGCATAATTGCCGTGCTGCTCATCATATATGTCGCGAGACTGTACTCCCTGCAGCTGCGGGGAGGGGAAGTCGACGAGGTCCTTGCGAACGCCACCACCACGCGGGAGACCGTAGAAGCGGGCAGAGGGGATCTGCTCGACAGGAACGGTACGCCCCTCGTTACGAGCAGCGTTTCCTATGATGTGACCCTCTCCCGCGACGCGCTGCTGGAGGTCGAGGGAAGGAACGACGTCATTCTCGAGATCGTCAGGCTCGCCGGTGAGTACGGCATCAGCTATAAAGACGATTTTCCGGTCACGCCGACGGCCCCGTTCTCATATGTTGAGGACATGTCCGAACGGCAGAGGTATCTGCTAGATAAGTATCTCGAGTTCTTCCATCTGGACAGCGACATACCGGCTTCGGATCTGATAGTCTGGCTCAAGGATCACTACGGGCTCGACTATACAACGCCGCTGAACGACGCGCGGCGCATAATCGGAGTGCGTTATGAACTGGAGATGCAGGTCATCGTCAACGTAGACCCGTACGTATTCGCCAAGAACGTCGGGACCGAATTCGTCTCGATCCTCGGAGAAAAGGGATATCCGGGCGTGACCGTGCTGAGGACATCGGAACGCGAGTTCTGCACGGACCGCGCCGCGCATCTGCTCGGTTATCTGGGAAAGATAATGCCTGAGCAGGCGGAAAAGTATGAAGAGCTCGGCTATCCGATGGACGCGGATATAGGACAGGCGGGCGCCGAAGCGGCTTTTGAAGAGTATCTCCACGGCAAAGAAGGCGTGAGACGCGTCATGCGCAGCGAGGAGGGCTCGGTCATAAGCACCGAGATCATCCAGGAGCCGGAGCCCGGCAACAATGTGTGCCTATCCATCGACATAGGTCTTCAGGCGGTAGCGGAAGACGCGCTCAAGAACACGATCGACACCCTCAATTCAAACAGGACCGGAGACTATGTCACCGGAGGAGCGGTCGTAGCTCTGCAGGTCGGCACGAGCGAGACGCTGGCCATGGCTTCCTACCCGTCGTTCGACCCGTCGAAGCTGCTCGACAACTATACAAAGCTCATAAACGATCCGCAGAACCCCGTCATGAACAGGGCGACGGAAAACTACTACAACCCGGGTTCTACGTTCAAGATGACGACGGCGCTTGCAGGCCTCAGAGCAGGGACCATAGACCGGTATTCCACAGTATACGACCCCGGCTATTACGACGCATACGCCGCGTACGATTTCGAACCTGTATGCTGGATCTATCCCGGCGGGCACGGCGAACTTGACGTCGTCGGAGCGCTCAAACACTCCTGCAACGTGTTTTTCTACTGGCTCGGAGATCACACCGGCATCAAGAATCTGGAGGCGGCCGCCAGGGACTTCGGATTCGGACAGCACACCGGCATCGAGACAGGCGACATAGAGGGAATAGTGGCCTGCGAGAAATTCAAGGAAGAGGAACTGGGCGAGGAGTGGTATGCCGCCGATACGGTGCTCGCCTCCATCGGTCAGAGCTATAATCTGTTCACGCCCGTACAGCTCGCGAATTACGCGGCCACGATCGCGACCGGAGGGACCAGGTACGGCGTGACGCTGCTCCATTCGGTCAAGAGTTCGGATTATACGTCCGTCGTGTATGAGAAGGAGCCGGAAGTCAAATACCAGTTCGCCGGCAAGGATCTGGAGTACATCAAATACCTTCAGGATGGCATGAAGGCCGTCGTCGAACCGGACGGAACGGCGGGCGATGTGTTCGGATACTACGACATACCCATAGCGGCCAAGACCGGTACGGTCCAGAGCGATGCCGAGGTCATAAATAACGGCGTTTTCGTGTGTTATGCGCCGGCTGACAAACCCGAGATCGCGATATCCGTCGTCGTCGAAAAAGGCGGCTCCGGTTCCAACATCATGGGCGTCGCAAAGGACATACTGGACTATTATTTCGGAAAAGAAGTAAAGGTCGCCGTCATATCCGACGGCGTGCTGATACCCTGACCGCTTCTTGAAAACAGCGGCCCCCGGGTATATAATCTCTTTTTACAACACGGGGCGTCCCGAGGCGTCCCTGCATGAGCGGAGGATAGGATAATGGGAAAGATCATAACGGTCACCTCCGGCAAAGGCGGAACGGGCAAGACCACTACCGTCGGAGCCGTTTCCTCCTGTCTCGCGGTGCTGGGCGCCAGAACGCTCTGCGTCGACTGCGATGCGGGCATGCGCAACCTGGATATAACGCTGGGTATGACAGAATACGCAGTATCCGACCTGTCGGACGTGCTGCGCGGCGGCAGGACTCTGGCAGACGCCTGCACCGAACACCCTTCGCTGCCGGGGCTCTTCTTTCTCTCTGCGCCGACTGACCTGACGCTCTCGGACGAGGACTGCGACGCGATGAGAGACTTCCTTGCAGCTGCGCGCGAAGACTTCGACTACGTTCTGTTAGATTCGCCCGCCGGCATCGGCGCCGGTTTCAGGCTCGCATCCTGCGGCACTGACTCAGCGGTCATAGTGACGACTCCGGACACAGCCTGCGTGCGGAACGCCCAGCGGGCCGCGGAACTTCTCCGCGACAGCGGGGCGGGCGATATCCGGCTCATAATCAACCGCGTGAACGCCAGAAGGATGCGCCGCTGCGGGATGACGGCCGACGATATCATAGATACGGCGGGCGTGAGGCTGCTGGGCGTGGTCCCGGACGATTCCGCGGTCCAAATCTCAGCGAACAGCGAGACGCCGCTCCTGCTCGGCACTACAGGCGGCGCCGCCAGGTGCTTTATGAATATCGCGCGGCGGATAAACGGCGAAGAAGTGCCGCTCAGCGTGAAATGACGCAGGCCGCATACGGCGGCATATGATATGTACAGAGGTGTGACTCATGGAAATAGCAATTCTGGCGCATGACGGAAAAAAGGAACTGATGGTCCAGTTCTGTATCGCTTACTGCGGTATTCTGGCAAAGCATTCGGTATGCGCGACGAATACCACCGGACGGCTCGTGGCGGAGGCAACGGGCCTGCCTATCAATCTCTACCTGTCCTGCAGCCAGGGCGGCGACCAGCAGATCGGCGCCCGCATAGCTTATAACGAACTCGATATGGTGCTCTACTTCTCCGACCCGGAGGAACCCGATCAGAAGAGCGTGGCCGAGCTCGCTCAGCTTTGCGACAAGTACAACATACCTTTTGCGTCCAACGTCGCAACGGCTGAAATGCTCATTCTCGGTCTCAAGCGCGGCGACCTCGACTGGCGCGAGATCGTCAAGTCGGGCAGATAGAGGACGCGGCCCCGCTCAAACCGACGACTAACTGGGCGGACTTTTCGTCCGCCTGTTTTTAAGGAGATATAATATGGAAAGAATCAAACCGCGCACTCTCTCGGGCTACATGGAGCTCCTGCCCGAGAAGCAGGTGTATTTCGAAAGAATGGCTGAAAAGCTGCGCGACACTTACGCGCTGTACGGTTTCACGCCGCTTGACACGCCTCTGATCGAAGCTTCCGAGGTGCTGCTCGCCAAGGGCGGCGGCGAGACGGAAAAGCAGATATACCGCTTTACCAAGGGAGACGCCGACCTGTCTCTGCGTTTCGACCTGACGGTCCCCCTTGCGAAGTACGTCGCGCTCAACTACGGGCAGCTCACGTTCCCGTTCAGGCGTTTCCAGATCGGCAAGGTATACCGCGGCGAACGCGCCCAGCGCGGCCGTTTCCGCGAATTCTATCAGGCGGATATAGACGTGATTGGCGACGGGACCCTGGACATCATCAACGAGGCGGAGATCCCGGGGGTGATATACAAGACCTTCAACGAACTGGGACTCAGGAACTTCGTGATCCGCATCAACAACCGCAAGATACTGAACGGTTTCTTCGAGATGCTCGGTCTGGGCGACAGGGCCGGAGAAGTGATGCGCACCATTGACAAGCTGGAGAAGATAGGGCCTGACAAAGTCATGGCGATCCTTACCGACGACGTTGGCCTCACAGCCGAACAGGCAGGCGACGTGCTTCTGCTCATAACGTGCGAAGAGCGCGGGATCGCGCCCCTAGACGCGCTTGCCGCGTACGGCGGAAAGAACGAGACGTTCGATGCCGGCGTGGAGGAGCTCTCCACAGTCGTGCGCCATCTCTCGGCTTTCGGTGTCCCGGGCACCCACTTCAAGATAGACCTCACCATCGCACGCGGACTCGACTACTATACCGGCACAGTCTACGAGACGACGATGACCGACCATCCGGAGATCGGTTCCATATGTTCCGGAGGCCGGTACGACGATCTGGCGGGATACTATACGGACAAAAAGCTTCCCGGCGTGGGGATCTCCATAGGGCTCACGCGCCTCTTCTTTATTCTCGAGGATCAGGGATACCTCAACGCGGATCTCACGCCGTCACCGGCAGACGTCCTGGTGCTTCCGATGACGGACGATCTTTCGCACGCCATCTCGTTCGCGACGGAGCTGCGCGCGGCAGGGGTCCGCACCCAGATCTATTCCGAGAAGAAGAAATTCAAGGCGAAAATGACTTATGCGGACAGGCTGCACATTCCCTACGTCGTGTTCCTCGGCGAGGACGAGCTGGCTGCCGGCAAGGTTGCGGTCAAGGATATGGCCACCGGCGAGCAGATGACGCTCTCACCGGCAATGGCGGCGGTAGCGATAAAAGCAGCCGTGGAAAAGATGAAGAAGACCGCCCCCATCAAGGAACCCAAATCACATTAAACATGCATTGAACGGGCGCGGATGCCCGCGACCTATCTTATAAGAAACACAGAGGGATGATAGAAAATGGCTTATCGTACACACAACTGCGGAGAACTCAGACTCACCGACGCAGGCAAGGAGGTAAAGCTCGCCGGCTGGCTCGAAAACGTCCGTATGGTCAGCGCGGGGCTCGCGTTCGCGGTGCTTCGCGATTTCTACGGCACCACCCAGATCGTCGCCGAGAGCGAAGATATGATAGCTGCGTTCAAAGGACTGTGCAAAGAGAGCACGATCGCCGTGACGGGCACTGTCCGCGAGCGTTCCAGCAAGAACCCGAAGCAGGCGACAGGAGAGATCGAGATCGTACCGACCGCCGTCGAGGTCCTAGGACGCTGCGTCCACAACGAACTGCCCTTCGAGATTAACCGCAGCCGCGACGCCGACGAGGGCGCCCGTCTGAAATACCGCTATCTGGATCTCCGCAACCCGGAGGTAAAAAAGAACATAATACTCCGCTGCAACGTCGTAGCCGCGCTCAGAAAGGCCATGACCGAGCACGGATTCATGGAGATAACCACTCCGATACTCACCGTGTCGTCCCCGGAAGGCGCGAGAGACTACCTCGTCCCGGCGAGAAAGCACCCGGGAAGATTCTATGCGCTGCCTCAGGCGCCGCAGCAGTTCAAACAGCTGCTCATGGCGTCCGGATTTGACAAATACTTCCAGATAGCCCCGTGCTTCCGCGATGAGGACGCACGCGGGGACCGTTCGCCCGGCGAATTCTATCAGCTCGACATGGAGATGGCTTTCGCCACGCAGGAGGACGTTTTCGCGGTGTGTGAAGACGTGCTGCCTCCGATCTTCGCGCAGTACGGAAAGTACAGCGTCGCGTCGAAACCGCCGTTCAGGCGCATACCCTACCGTGAAGCGCTGGAAGTATACGGTTCCGACAAGCCGGACCTCCGTATCGACCTCAGGGCGACCGACGTGACGGAGCTCTTCGAGGGAACGGAGTTCACGCCGTTTGCCGGCCAGAAGATCAAGGCCGTGGCGATATCCGACTGCAGACTCACGAGGAAACAGATCGAAAAGACCCTTGCCGACTGCGAAGTGCAGAGCGGCGCGAAGGGCTACTGGTTCAAGACCGACGAGACAGGTGCGATCGCCGGCGGCATCGCCAAGTTCGTCGACAGGGAGAAAGCGGAAAAATACCTGCCGCTCGAGCCGAACATGCTCGTGGTCCTGGCTGCCGGCCCGCTCGCGGTCAAGATGTCCGGCGTCATGATCAAAGTATTCGGCGCGGCATGCGAAGGGCACATGGACAAAGAACGTTACGAGTTCTGCTGGATCGTTGACTTCCCCATGTACGAGATCGGTGAAGAAAGCGGTGAACTCGAGTTCTGCCACAACCCGTTTTCCATGCCGTCCGGCGGACTGGACGTTCTTCTGCGTGCCGAGCGCGGCGAGATAGATCCGCTCGAGATAACCGCGGATCAGTACGACATCGTCTGCAACGGTGTCGAACTCTCGTCCGGAGCGGTGCGGAACCACGACCCGGAGATCATGATAAAGGCTTTTGAGCTCGTGCGGCTCGGCGAGGAAGACGTCAAGGCGAAATTCCCCGCCATGTACAACGCGTTTACTTACGGCGCGCCGCCTCACGCAGGCGTAGCGCCCGGGATAGACCGGATGGTCATGCTCCTAGCGGGAGAAGAGTCGATACGTGAGATAATCCCGTTCCCGATGAACAAGAACGCGCAGGACGTTATGATGGGAGCGCCCGGAGAGGTCACGGAAGCGCAGCTCAAAGAGCTTCACATCGCAGTCACCGCAGATCCGGAATAAGAGCCGGAACGTGTGCGGAACATACGCATGAAAAGACGTTTTTGCATCATATGCGCGGCAGTCTGCATGCTGCTGGCTGCCGCGCTGTCAGTACTTGGAGGGTGTTCCGCAGAGAACGATGATGCATCTGCTGTCATCATCTATACCGGAGATCCTCAGAGCGCGCCGGAAACGCGGTACGACTATTCCTCCTGGGAGGATGTGCTGGAACAGGCGTCGGAGACGGCGCCTGACGCAGGTTATCTCGTCATCGGAGGAGATCTGGTGAACGAATACTCCGATCCGGAGGAATGGGACGCGTTCTTCGACTCCGGAGGCGAACTGATGAAGGAATTCGGAGACAAGGTCTTCCCTGTTTCGGGGAACCATACCTCCGACGAGGATACGACCAGGGAATACTTCGAGCTGCCGGAGAGCGGCTGCCCTGACGGGCTGTTCTACAGTTTCGATGCCGGAGAGATACATTTTGTGATGCTGGACAGCATAGCGCTGGGCACCAGGGACGAGGAGGCGGTCTCCCGCATTACCGACTGGATACGCGGAGATCTTGAGGACAGCGGAGGAAAGTGGAACATAGCTGTCATGCACCATCCGATGTACCCCATGGCGGACAGCAGAAAGGACCGCATCCGTGCGGATACCATGTCCAGGAACTATCTGTCTGTCCTGACTGACGGCGGGGTATGTGCCCTGCTCTGCGGGCACGAGCACGCCTACAGCCGCATCGAGCGGGACGGACTGCTGCAGATCATGTGCGTCTCCGGCGGCAAATTGTACGAGCTACCGGACGAAGCGCCTGCGGAACGCGCCAGCTGGGACGCTCCGGTGTTTACCGTTATTTCTGCAGATGAAGCCGGATTGTCGTTCGTTACCTACGATACCGG
>JAEEGL011075878.1_pt1 | contig 14212 bp, 12 predicted proteins | sample 9134231 | NCBI WGS metagenome assembly JAEEGL01 (sample SAMN16246548, study PRJNA631951) | gut metagenome | biome: gut microbiome; feature: rumen; material: fiber-attached | host: Bos | place: Iran: Karaj | collected 2018-10 | reverse complement strand
TTCAGGGAATCCTCAATATGCTCGATGGTGAAGGCGCTGCCGCAGAATTCACATTCCAGAAGTCCGCTCTCCGGCTTGAAGACGAGCGGAGCGCCGCAGGCAGGGCATTTTTGCTCGGCAATATTGTCCATGATCGTTCTCCTTTTCAGGGTATGGCCTGCCGCAGGCAGGCAGCGGTGGATCCTATACCAGGAATTGTATCATATCCGCGGGAAATATAGAAGCACTTTTTCTTATTCGACGTCTTTTTTTCTGTGTGTCACCGGATTCTGCACGGGCGGCAGGGGATCCGGCTGCCAGGCCTTTTCCAGAAAGGCGCGGATATCCCGCAAAACCCCGTCCACCTCCGCCTTGAAGGCGTCGGCAGGGACCCGGAGGGCACCGCTGCCCAGAATGATAAGCTGCTCCATCCGGTCGGAGGTGGCGACCCGGACGGAGTGCTTTTTCCCCAGGTCGTAGGCCGCTTTTTCGATGTACATATCCGCCGTCTCCGCCTCCTTCGTGTAGACGACAGTGAGGCCGCCCAGCTTTTCCATGCTGCCCGTGCCGTCTTTCACCTTATAGGCGTCGAACACCAGGATCACCGGGCACTGGCGGAAGCCCTGATAGTTGCGCATGATGTTGATGAGCCGGGCGCGGGCCGCGTCCAGGTCCGTTTCGGAGAGCTTTTTCAGCTCCTCCCAGGCGAAGATGATGTTGTATCCGTCCACCAGCACGTATTCCATGCCGTCCCCCTGCCGGGGACGGGGCGGCCGACTGGCGGGGGCGTCGCCGCGCTTTTCCCTGGGGCGCATGGCCCGGCCCCGGTCGTGGCGGATGGGACCGTAGGTGCGCTCGAAGATGGCCATGAGCTCGTCGTCCGATACGGCGGCGTCCACCCGTCTGCGGGGCGCGGGCGCCTCCTCCCTCGGCTTTTCCGGATGCAGGACGGAGGGAATATGCATCATGGATGGCACGTCGTACCACTTGACGATATAACCTGCTCCGTGGGCGCAGAATACGCTGTCCGGCGGGTTTTCCACATCGGCCTCGGGGTCGTAACCCGCGGAAGCGACGGCGCTCTCCTGATCCCGACAGGGGGCATAGCCGCCGGGGGAGCAGTACAGCCGCCCCTCCCCGTGGGTGTAGGCGGTGAACTCCCGATGGTAGTCGCCCAGGGATGCCACGGGCACCCGCCCGGTGATGACGGCGGTCTCGCCGTCCGTTTCCGGCTGAGCGGTGTCGGCCCCCATCTGCCCCAGATCGGTGACCGCCCGGCCAACGGCGCTCTGGGGGAGCTCCAGCCGGATATCGTACCAGGGCTCCAGCAGCACGTTGTCCGCCTGCATGAGCCCCTGACGGATGGCCCGGTAGGTGGCCTGGCGGAAGTCGCCGCCCTCCGTATGCTTCGGGTGCGCGCGCCCAGCCGCCAGGGAGATATGAACGTCGGTGACGGGGGAGCCCGTGAGCACGCCGGCGTGCTGCCGCTCCAGCACGTGGGTGAGGATCAGCCGCTGCCAGTTCCGGTCCAGCACATCCTCGGAGCATTGGGAGGAAACGGTGATCCCGCTGCCCGGCTCCCCGGGACTGAGGATCAGATGCACCTCCGCATAGTGCCGCAGAGGCTCGTAATGGCCAACGCCCTCCACCGTGTTTCGGATCGTCTCGCGGTACAGGATGCGGCCTGCGCCGAAGCCGATCTCCAGCCCCCAGCGGTCCAGGGCCGTCTGCCTCAGGACCTCGAGCTGGACCTGGCCCATGAGCTGTACGCTGACGGTCTGGCTCGCCTCGCTCCAGATCAGGTGGAGCTGGGGATCCTCCTCGTTGAGCTGGGCGAGCTGCATCGCCGCCCGGTGGGCGTCGCACCCCTCCGGCAGCAGCACCGTGTAGGTGAGCACCGGCTCCAGAACGGCGCCCGGGCTGTCCGGCTCCGCTCCCAGACCGCTGCCCGCCTTCGGCTTCGTGAGGCCCGTCACGGCCACCACGTCGCCCGGCACGGCCTCCTCTGCCTGGGTGAAGCGCGCGCCGGAGTAGACGCGGATCTGCGTGATCTTTTCCCCGCCGATCATATCCCGCACCCGCAGGACGCCTCCCGTGACCTTCAGGTGAGTCAGCCTCGCGCCCCGGTCGTCGTGGGTGATCTTGTATACCTTCGCGGCGGTTTCCGCGCCGCCGGTGAAGCCGGGGGCGAAACGCGCCAGCGCGCGGAGGAACGCTTCCACCCCCTGCATCTTCAGCGCCGAGCCGAACCAGCAGGGATAGAACGCACAGCGGCGGATGGCGTCCGCCAGGGAGCCGTCCGAGAGGGAGCCTGTGTCCAGCAGCTCCTCCAGCAGCGCCTCGTCGCACATGGCGGCAGACTCCGGATCGAATTCGTCCATGGGAACGAAGGCCCCCTCCAGCCTTTCCAGAGACCGGAGCGCAGCCGCCCGGTCGGCGCCGGGCTGATCCATTTTATTGATGAACAGGAAGGTGGGGATGCGTCGGCTCCGCAGGAGCCGCCAAAGGGTGCGCGTGTGGCTCTGCACCCCGGCGGGGCCGCTGAGCACCAGCACGGCGCAGTCCAGCACATCCAGCACCCGCTCCGTTTCCGCGGCAAAGTCGGCGTGGCCAGGGGTATCCAGCAGCGCGGCTCGCATATCTCCGTATTCCAGCAGCGCCTGCTTGGAAAAAATGGTAATGCCCCGCTGCCGCTCCAGCTCAAAATGATCCAGAAAGGCATCCCCATGATCCACCCGGCCGGGGGATCGGATGGCGCCGGCCGTGTAGAGCATCGCCTCGGACAGGGTGGTTTTGCCTGCGTCCACGTGGGCCAGTATCCCGATGACAGTTCGCTTCATATGGCTTCCTTCCGCGGTCTTGTCCGCATTGTGGGATCGTTCTTGCTTATGGATCCACTATAACACCGGCGGTGTCTTCTGTCATGCTTTTTCTTCAGCCGCCGGAAAAGAACGGGAATACTTTGGATAAGTATGGGAGAATTGTTGAATAATGGGAATCGATCCCGAATAAAACCGGGCAAAAGTTTGCAAATAATTCAAAATTCGCCCCCGGAGGAATGATATAATGAACCAACTGGTGCAACCGAAGAGAAAAACAGCCGTGGGAAGAGGAAGCAGACCGCATCGCGCAGCGACCGGCGTCAGCCGCTGCTGCCGTGCGGCATTCGTTTATCTGCACATCGGAAAGGAGGGGACCGTGGCGGAACTGAAGCTGACGCTGCCGGATAAAAGCGGGAGAGACCATACGTTCAGGCTGATGCGCTGCGGCCCGGCCGACGCGGCCAGGATCATGGCGCTGCAGGAGGAGGTCCTGTCCGGTATGGAAGACCGGACCCTTTTCGCGCGCACTTCGGAGGAGGAGCTTGCGGAATCCCTGCGGGAGGACTGGTGCCTTGCCGTTCTGGACGGAGAGGAGATGGCGGCCTTTACGCTCATGGTGGTGAACCGGGTGTCGCCAAGAAGCGCAGGGACGTATCTGGGCTATGATGAGGCGCAGCTCCTGAAATGCGTGACCTATGACACCACCTTCGTTCACCCCCGGTTTCGGGGGCTGGGGCTTCAGCGGGAGCTGGGGAGGCTCAAGGACGAGGCGGCGTTCGCCCTGGGCGCGGCGGAGGCGCTTGCCACCGTCTCTCCGGAGAACGGGCCCAGCCTGCAGAACATCCTGCTGCGCGGGTTTGAGATCTGCGGCGATCAGCTGCTCTATTCCGGTGTTCGCCGCTACATCATGCGAAAAAAGCTGTAGGGAAAGGGGGACGAGATGGAACGAGGAACATTTCTGGAAGTGGACTTGAAAAAACTGGCCGAGAATTCCCGGAGGACCATGGAGCTGTGCGCGGCGCATCACATCGAAGTGCTGGGCGTCACCAAGGGGTTCTCCGCGATCCCGGAGATCGTGCGGGCCATGGCGGACGGCGGCATCACAAAATTCGCGGACGCACGGCTGGAGAATATCAAGCTGCTGCGCGCCAGCGGCTTCCTGCAGCACATGACGCTGCTCCGGATCCCCATGCTCAGTCAGACGGACGAGGTGGTTTTCTACACGAACGCCAGCCTCAATTCGGAGTATGAGGTCATCGAGCGGCTCAGCAGTTCGGCCGCCTCCGTAGGCAGGCGGCATGACATCGTGCTGATGATCGAGGTGGGCGACCTGCGGGAGGGCCTGCTGCCGGAGGATGCCCGCGCCGTCATGCGGAGGGTGCTGGAGCTGCCCGGCGTCCGGGTGGCGGGCGTGGGGACAAACATGGGATGCTACGGAGGCATCCTGCCCACGGACCGGAACCTGACGGCCCTGTGCCGGGTGGCGGAGGAGCTGCAGAACATTGCGGGCTATGATTTCGATGTGGTTTCCGGCGGCGGCACCTCGTCGCTGATGCTGGCGGCCTCCGGGGAGATGCCCGCGGGGATCAACCAGCTCCGGGTGGGGGAGGGTATCCTCCTGGGCACCGACACCACCCACAATATGGACATCCCTTGGCTCAATCAGGACGCATTCGTGCTCCATTCGGAGATCATCGAGGTGAAGGAGAAGCCCTCGGTCCCCTATGGGGAGACGGGGCTGGACGCCTTCGGCAACACGCCGATGTTTGAGGACATGGGCGTGCGGCGGCGGGCCATCGTGGCGCTGGGAAGGCAGGATTCGCCCCCCGCGGGGCTGACGCCCTTCGATCCCGGCGTGAAGATCCTGGGCGCCAGCAGCGATCACATGATCCTGGACATCGAGGACGCGGAAAGGGACTATCGGGTAGGGGGCCTTATGGATTTCCGGCTCAACTACCAGGGGCTCCTGAACATCTGCTCCTCCAAATATGTGAGAAGGATCTATAAAAACAAAGCATGACAGAGGCGGCGACCGGAGCGGTCGCCGCCTTGACGTTATATGAGGTTTACAGGTGTTCCCGGTTCAGCGCGACAGCTTGCCCCACGAGCCTGCCGAAGCAGATGCTGCGGCCGTGGCTTGAGCCGGGGAGGGTGACGGGGTAGGAATTGGCGAAGAAGTCCCCCTGCATGTTGCCCACGGCCCAGAGGCCGGGAATGGGCTCGTCCTCTTCCGTGCAGACGCGGGAATCGTCGTCCACGTGGAGACCGTAGGGGATGTTCAGGAGCCAGGCGCTGAGGCGGCACGCCAGGAAGGGCCCCTTCTTCACCGGGGAGAGGAACCGCTTCGGCACGCCGAAGTCCACATCCTCGCCGGCGTCCCACATCTCGTTGTAGCGGGCCACGGTTTTTTCCAGCGCGCCGGCGGGGACGCCGATGGCGTCGGCCAGCTCCGCCAGCGTATCGCGGCGGATATAGGTGCCGTCGGCCACGCAGGCCTCGATCTCCTCCTCCGCGTTATCCGGCAGGGCGGAGAATTTCAGCGGCTCCTGGCGGCGGTAATGCTCCATGTAGTCGGCGTCGCAGATCGCCCAGGCCACGTTGCCGGGCGCGTTCATGCGGGCGTTGGTGACGATGGGCTCATAGGCCGTCTCATTGCAAAAGCGGCGGCCGTTCCTGTCCACCGTGAGCCAGCTCGTGTTCATGCCCTGCCCCAGCGGCGAAAGATTCACGGGGTGGATGATGGGCGCGGGGTAGCACCGGGAAAAGGCCGCGCCGACCCATTTGCCCATCACGTGGCCGTCGCCGTTGTTGCCTCCGCGGGGGAAGTTTTCGTTCTTGTCCGCCCGCAGGGCAATGGGGCAGAAGCATTCCTTCATCTCGACGGAGTCGGTGATGCCGCCGGAGGCCAGGATGACGCCCTTTCCCGCGCGGATCAGCTTATGGCCCCGCGCATCCTTCACGATCACGCCGGTGACCCGGCCGTCCTCCTTCACCAGGCGCACCGCCGGGGAATCGAACAGGAACCGTACGCCCAGCTCCCGGGCGGAGACGTAGACCACCTGCATGTAGTAGGCCGCGTGCCACCGCTCCTTCGGGTGGCCGGAGCCCTCCGGCGCGTCGAAGATGTGGGCGGTGCGGAACATGCGGTATTTCTCATCCAGCTTGTCCCAGTCCGCCCGGGCGGTGAGCTCGGAGTTGAGCTTCACGGTGTAGCCCCTGGCTTCCGCCATGCGGATGTAGTGATTCAGTACCTCGCCGCTGCGCTCCGTGTAGGTGCGGATCAGATGATAGTTTGCCTGCTGCTGGCTCCAGGCGTATTCCAGCCTGGCCGCCTCCAGCGGGTCGATATGGACGCCCTCCCGCTCATGCACCAGGGTATTGACGGAGCCGATGTCGGTGCCGTGGGCCGTAGGCCGGGAGAACTTTTCCACGCAGATGACCGAAGCCCCCGCCTCCGCCGCGGACTGGGCTGCCGTGACGCCGGATGAGCCGGCGCCGACGACCACCACATCCGCGTTCTCTTCAGCGTAAAACTCCGTGATCGGCTCCGGCTCTGTCTGCCAGATGTGGGCCGCCACGGTCATATCCTCCCGATGTTGCGGGCGATGGAGAAGGCGGCCGCGGTGGCGCTCATGATGTTCCTGGGGCCGATGCAGTCGCCCAGCTGATAGAACTCCGGCGCGCTGCAGCGCAGCTCCGCCGCCTCCTCATACAGGGGACGCTGGCCTACGGCATAGATCACCGTGTCGCCGGAGAAGATCTCCTCCCCGTCGGGACCCTGGCAGCGGACGCCGCTTTCCGTGATCTCCAGCGCCTTGGTGTTGAAGTGCATGTCGATGCCGTACTTGTCGATCTCCACGTTCAGGGCGCGCACGTGCAGGTTGTTGCCGCCGTGGTTGATGCCGTCCAGCATCTCCACCACGGTGACCTTGCGGCCCAGCATGCCCAGATAGATGCCAAGCTCCACGCCCACAAGGCCGGCGCCCAGGATCACCACGTTCTTTCCCGCCTTGTCGGGCTCCACATAGACCTCCTCGGCGGAGAAGACGTTCTTTCCGTCGATGCCGGGGATGTTCGGCTTCACGGGCCGGGCGCCGAAGGCGGCGACGATCACGTCGGGCTTCAGTTCGGCGGCAAGCTCCGTTGTGGCGGGGGTGTTCAGCCGGACCTCGACGCCGTTCTTTTCGAGCTGCTTCTCCTGATACTCGATGTACTCCCTCAGGCGGGCCTTGAAGGGCACCTCATGCTCGCAGAGGAGCGTACCGCCCAGCCTGCCGGACTTTTCGCAGAGGATAACGCTGTGCCCGCGCTTTGCGCTGTCAATGGCGGCCTCCATACCGGCGATGCCGCCTCCGGCCACCAGCACCTTTTTCTTGTGGGCGGGGGGCAGCTCAAAGCGGTACTCCGCCTCGTGCCCGATCTCCGGGTTGATGGCGCACTTGAACTGACCCTCGTTGAGCAGGTTGGAGAAGCAGGCCAGGCAGCGCATGCACTTCCTGATCTCGTCCTCCCGGCCGGAGCGGGCCTTGAGGGGGATATCCGGGTCGGCCATGAGGCCGCGGGCAATCTCCACCACGTCCGCCTTGCCGGAGGCAAGGATCTCCTCCATGAGCTCCGGCTCCACCAGGGCGCCCACAGTGGCGACGGGAGTCTTCACGTGCTTTTTGATCTCGGCGGCGTACTTCACGTTGCAGCCGTCGGAGAGGAACATGCTGGGATGGGTGACGGTGAAGACCTGCTCCACCTCGTGACTGCCCGCGGAGACGTGGATCAGGTCGCAGTAGCCGTCCATGGCCTTGGCTGCGGCGATGCCCGTCTCGATGCCGAAACCGCCGTCATAGCACTCGCTGCCGGAGATGCGCACCTCAATGGGGAAGCCGGGACCGACCTCCTTGCGCATGGCCTTCAGCACCTCCACCAGGAGCCTGGCGCGGTTTTCATCGGAGCCTCCCCACCGGTCGGTACGGGTGTTGATGAAGGGGGAGAGGAACTGATGCAGCAGCCAGCCGTGACCTGCGTGGACGATGGCCATCCCGAAGCCGCAGGCCTTGACGCAGCGGGCGGCGTTGGCGTACATCTTGATGACTTCCTCGATCTGCTCCTCGTTCATGGCGTGGATGATGCGGCCGTTGTCCTCCGTGTCCACGGGGCCGTAGCCGTCCTCCAGGGTCTGGGCCATACGCCCGGCGTACATGCCCGCATGGGTCAGCTCCGCCGCGCAGACGGCGCCCTGACGCCGCACGGCGTCCGCCACCCGGGCGAGGCCGTTGCGCTGCATGGGATCGTCCAGGCTGATGTGACGGGAGGCGCCGCTCACGTTCTTGGAGATGACGCACTCGCCCACGGCGATGCTGGCCGCGCCGCCCATGGCCTTGCGCTCATAATAAAAGGCGGCCTCCGGCGGCAGGGCGCCGGAATAATCGGTGTCCAGAAAGCCGGTGGGTGAGGCGAAGATGCGGTTGCGGAACCAGGTGTTGCCCAGCTTGATGGGCGTGAAAAGACGCGGGTATTTGAATTGATCCATGGAATGATCCCCCTTTGACTTTTTTTGTGTTTCTGACATCACTATACCAAATCGCCGGCGCGATTTCAACACCATGCGTTGCTTGACAGCGGTATATGCGAACTATATAATAAAGAAAAACAGAAGCGGAGGCACAGGGGATTGAGCAGCACGTTTGTATCGAATATCCAGAACTACTCTATCCACGACGGGCCCGGGATCCGCACGGTGGTGTTCCTGAAGGGGTGCCCCCTGCGGTGCCGATGGTGCGCCAATCCCGAGAATCTGACGCCGGGTACTGTGCTCGGCTTCCTGAGCCGGCTCTGCCAGAACTGCGGCCGGTGCCTGCGTGCCTGTGACCACGGGGCCATCATCCCCGGGAAGGGCGTGTACCGCATCGACCGGGAAAAATGCGTCTCCTGCATGAAGTGCGCCGAACTGTGCTTTGCCGGGGCGCTGACCGTATATGGTAAGGAGATGAACGACGAGGAGACGTTCCGCAAGGCCGCCCGGGACAAGATCTTCTATGACGAGTCCGGCGGCGGCGTCACCGTCTCCGGCGGGGAGCCGCTGACGCATCCGGAATTCGTCTCCGACCTGTTCGGCCGCTGCCGGGAGGCGGGGATCGGCACCTGTGCGGAGACCTGCGGCTGCGTGCCGTGGGAGAGCTTTGAGGCAGTGCGGGAAAAGACGGACCTGTTCCTCTTCGACATGAAATTCGCGGACAGTGAGCTTCACCGGGAATACACCGGCATGGGGAACGAGCGGATTTTGGAAAACGCGCGAAAGCTGGCGTCCGCCGGAGCGGAGATCCTGTTCCGCCGGCCCCTGATCCCCGGCGTGAACGACGGCCGGGAGGAGACGGAGCGGACAGCGGCGTTCATCCGTTCCCTGGGGCGGGACATCGGCCTGGAGCTGATGCCCTACCACCGCATGGGCGCCGCGAAATATGAGGCGCTGCGCATGGAATACGCCATGGGCGACCTGCCGCCCCTGCCCCCTGCGGAGGCGGAGAAAACCGCGGAAGTATACAGACAGCTCGGTGTGGACTGCCGGGTATCAAAATAAGGAGAGTGCTGAAATGGAAGTGAACAAAAAGCTCCTCAGCGAAATCGACGGGCTGGAGCTCAGCGCGTCCAACATGAAGTGGCGGGCGGCCATGAAGGCGGCGGAGTGGAGCCTCTGCGCCGACAGAGACAAGCTTGCCATCAAGAGCTGGAAGGAGACAGTGGGCGAGGATATCCAGATCAGAAGGGCGAAGCTCTTCAAGGAGGTCGTGGAGAATCTGCCCATCTCCATCCTTGAGTTTGATCAGCTGGCCGGCCGGCCCACCAGAAAGGTCATCGGCTGCTGCGCCGCCATCGACGTGGCCGGCGACTATATCCCCGATCTCTGGGACGATACCGAGGTGCTGGGCGTCACCATGGACGCCGCCGCCCGTGTGGACCGGGACACCATCGAGACCCTCAGGGAGAGCGTGCGCACCTTCAGCGGCCCCACGGCGCCGGAGATGACCTACAAGGCATGGGAGGCCGCCATGGGCGCCTGGCCGAAGCAGGCCGAGGCCGCGAAGCTCAAGGATCCCTCCCTGGATTCCGCCATCTTCGGCCAGTGCACCTCCACGGTGAACTTTAAGAAGATTCTGGCCGTCGGTCTCCGGGGCATCATCAACGAGGCCAAGGGGCACATCGAAAAGTGGCACGCCGAGAGCTGCACCGATATCGACCGGCTGTACTTCTGGCAGTCCACGGTCATCGTGCTGGAGGCGGCCATCAACCTGGCCCACCGCTACTCCGCCCTGGCGGCGCAGATGGCGGAGGAGGAGCACGACATGACCCGCGCCTCCGAGCTGCGCGAGATCGCGGAGACCTGCGCCAAGGTCCCTGAAAACCCGGCGGAGAGCTTCCACGAGGCGCTCCAGTCCATGGCCATCATCGGCGTGTGCAAGTGCCTGGAGCATCCGCCCCACGCGAATCCCCACTGGGGCCGCGGCGACCAGTATCTGTACCCCTACTTCATGAACGACATCCAGAGCGGGAAGCTCACCCTGAAGCGGGCGGGCCAGCTCCTGGCGGATCTGATCGGCCGCTGGGGCACCCAGACCATGGTGGAATCCGCCAGCCAGAAGGAGTCCCACCAGATCAACTTCTGTATCAACAATATGATGCTGGGCGGTCTCAACGTCGAGGGCGAGGATATGTCCAACGAGCTGAGCTACCTCATGCTCCACATGGTCGGGCTGCTGAAGCTCTCCTCTCCCACCGTGTGCCTCCGCTGGAACCAGAAGACCCCGGACTGGCTCATGGAAAAGGCCATCCGCACGAATCTTGAGACCCGGGGCGGGATCCCCCTCTTTGAAAACGACGAAAAGGTCATCGGCAGCTACGTGCGCGACGGCATTCCTCTGGAGGAGGCCGTAGAGTGGTGCGGCCTGGGCTGCATCTATCCCTGCCTGCCCTCCCGTGCCGAGCACTACGGGGCCGAGGGCGTGGCGGCCTTCAACATGGGCGCGCTGCTGCATATGACCCTCCATGACGGCCTGGATATCAACGGGGTGCAGACCGGCCTGCGTACCGGCGACCCCAGGAGCTTTAAGAGCGTCGACGAGCTCTACGACGCCTTTATGACCCAGCTCAAGGCGCTGGTGAAGAAGATCTTCGATCTCGGCGCCATCGCCCGGAAGGTGGAGCCCAAATACATGCGCCTGCCCTTCCTGTCCTCCATCAGCGTACAGGGCTGCATGGACTTCGGCCAGGACCTGGTGGATCCCATGCCCGACTACTCCATGTACGGCATCTCCGACCGGGGCATCATCGACGTGGCCGACTCCCTCAGTGCAGTCAAGTCCCTGGTATTCGATAAGAAGGTCCTCACCATGGATGAGCTCCTGACCGCCCTGGATTCCAACTTTGAGGGCGAGCGGGGCGAGGAGATCCGCCAGCTCTGCCTCCAGCAGCCCAAATACGGCAACGACATTGAAGAGGTGGATGAACTGGCCCGCCGTATCAGCGCCGACTCCGCCGCCGCCATCACCAGCTACGACAACTCCCCCTTCCGCAATTACATCGTGGCGCGCGAAGGCCTGGCCTGGCATTACTACGGCGGCCTGGGCGCAGGAGCGCTCCCCAACGGAAGAAAGGCGCTGGAGCCTCTGAACGACGGCGCGCTGTCGCCCATGCGCTGCTGCGACAAGTGCGGCCCCACCGCGGTGCTGCACTCCGCCCTCACCGCCGGTTTTGACGACAGCTATGCCTCCGTTCTGAACCAGAAATTCTCCTCCACCATCCTCCAGAGCCCGGACAGCATGCACAAGCTCATCGACTACACCAACGCCTTCATGAAGGCCGGCGGCACCCACATCCAGTACAATATCCTGGACACCGAGCAGCTCAAGGACGCCAAGGTCCACCCGGAGGAGTACCCCGACCTGATCGTCCGCATCGGCGGCTTCTCCGCCTACTTCGTGCAGCTCTCCTCCGACATCCAGGACGACGTCATCAACAGAAGCGAGTTCATGATCTGATCCGGTCATTTCGGATCACAGAAACAGAACAACGGCAGCCGCCGCACCGACCGGGTGCGGCGGCTTTATTGTGAAAACAAAATAATATATTGTAAAACGATAAATTATCATTGACAAACGATGATTTGCGTGGTATCCTTCGGGTGTAAAACAAAATCGGAGGTGCGATATGGAACAAAAAACGCTTGCCCGATGGATCAGAATGGCGATCGTACTCGTGGGGATCTGCGGGCTGTTTGTTTACGCGGTGCTGCTGCCGCTCTACGGGCAGTCCATCGTGGGGCAGGAGCCGGACCATGCCTATTGCTACTGGCCCTGGCTCATCTTCCTGTGGGTCACGGGGCTGCCCTGTTTCGGCGTGCTGTATATGGGATGGCGGGTCGCGGGGAACATCGGCCGCGACAGGAGCTTTTCCCAGGAGAACGCCCGGTTTCTCAAGATCGCGGCATTCCTGGTCGCCTTTGACGCCGCGCTGTTTTTCGTAGTGAACGTGGTGTACCTTTTCCTGAATCTGAGCCATCCGGGCGTAACGATCCTGTCCCTGGTGGTGACGCTGGCGGGCGCGGCTATCTCCGTGGTGCTGGCGTCCCTGTCGAGGCTCGTGCAGAAGGCCGCGCTCCTGCAGGAGCAGAGCGACCTGACCATATAGGTGACGCCATGGAAGACGAGATCATTTTCAATATCGACGTGATGCTGGCGAGGCGCAAGATGAGCCTGACGGAGCTGGCGGAGCGCGTGGGCATCACCGTGGCCAATATGTCCATCCTGAAAACGGGCAAGGCCAAGGCGATCAAGGTATCCACCCTGGCGAAGCTTTGCTCCGCCCTGGACTGCCAGCCGGGGGACCTGCTGGAGTTCCGGCGGGGAGGCGAGGACGCATGATCCGCGTGTGTATCGCGGTGCTGCTGATCCTGGAGCTGCTGGGCATTCAGATGCCGGGGTTCCGGCTATTCGGATGGCAGGAGGACGATTTCGTGCTGGAGGCTGTCACGGAGCGGGACGGCAGCGGAGTGAAGGAGTACTGGGCCCGCAGCCGGGACGGCTCCACCGGCCGGCTTGCGGACAGCTTTGACCCGGACGACGCAGAGGTCTATACGGCGGCGTTTGACTGCTTTGCCTGCCGGCTTGAGGATGAACGGGTGGTCAATACCCTGGTGAGCACCGCCCTCACCGACGGAGCGGGGGAGACCGTCCGGGCAGATGAGACGACGGAGCGGCTCCTCCGGACACTGGCGGGGGAGACCGGGCACGCGATCCTGGAGGTCCGCATTTTTGTGGACGGCGGGACGTACTACGCGGCAGTCAAGGAAAACGTGAACTGGTCCGATCCCTGCCTCCTGTATCTCTGGGAGCGGGAGACCGATTCGCTCCAGCTCGTTTTCCGCTGGGACGGTGTGACGGTGGTCGGCATCCGTCAGCCGTAGGAGGAAAGGAAATGGGCTTTATGGCGGGCTTCATGCTGCCCGGCACCGCCGCGGTGCTGATCGCCGCGGGCGCGCTGGTCTACATGGGCAAAAAAAGGCGCAGGAAGGCGTATTACGTTGCCTCCGCCGCGCTGGTGACAGTTCTGACGGGGATGTATCTCCTGTTCATGCGGTTCATCGCGTGCATGTGAGCCGGGCGCGGCAGGAAAAATGCCGTTTTCCTGCGGAAACTGCAAAATGACGGAGCTTTCCTTGTTGAAATCCTTGGAAAAGCATAGTATAATCAAGCCATGGAACGGCAAACGCCCCGCGCCGCGGGGACAACACGCATATAAAGGAGGATTCCACATGGCTGACGAGACGATCCACATGAATCACGTTGAATTTTCGGTTCCCCTGAGCGGTTCACAGCTCTTTGATATCCATGCCTACGTAACGGCAAAAAACCTGTGCACCCAGTTCCCCGGACTGGAGTGCGACTATTCGGACAAAACGAAGATCCGCATTTTCGGAGACCTGAACGACTACTGGTTTGAGCAGTACAACAAGACGGTCTTTGAGTCCCTGGTGAAATAAGCGAACGGAGAAAAACGCGGCGGTCAGGCCATGGTGCCCGACCGCCGCGTACTTTTGTTTATCAACGATCTCACAGAGCTCGCGCCGACAGGCACAAGTGAAATGAAACCTGTTTTTTCCGCAGCATTGCCACGGGAAAAAACATCCGGACGAGCTGCGCGAATCCCCGCTTCGACCGGCCGGGGCCAGGTCTCCCGCGAGCAGAGGGCGATGAGAAGCGAGCGGTCGCTCCCGTCCTCTCAAATCGCAAACCAGCGAAGTGTTTGTGATTTGATCAGACCTTTTCGTCCAGACTCCTGGGAAGCAGGAGCATGAAGAGTGCACAGATGATCATGCCGGAGCCGCAGACGATGAAGTAGACGCCGTATCTGCCGCCGGCGATGGG
>JAEEGL010832783.1_pt1 | contig 14212 bp, 12 predicted proteins | sample 9134231 | NCBI WGS metagenome assembly JAEEGL01 (sample SAMN16246548, study PRJNA631951) | gut metagenome | biome: gut microbiome; feature: rumen; material: fiber-attached | host: Bos | place: Iran: Karaj | collected 2018-10 | reverse complement strand
GATTCCTTATTGGCCGCTTCGTTCCTGGCAGCGGGAGCGGAGTCTGATTTGCTGCCTGTGTGTCTAAGAGTGTTAACTGTTACCGCAATAACAATAAAACAGACCGCAACGGCGGTGATACGTCCGACCCAATAGAGTATATTGTTCTTTGTTCTTATATTTTTAATGACGGTTTCTTCTTCAGCAGGAGAGTCACCTGTTTCCACATTTTTCTTTTCTGCTTCAAAAGCATCTACATCTGCCTCGATACGGTCCCAGAGATCCGGCACTTCAAGGTCTATTTCTTTTTTGTATTCTTCATCAAGCTTCTTCATAATAGCCGCACCTCCTTAGTTTTTTTATGGCTTCCCTGTATCGCCAGGTTATGGTCCCCATGGGAACCTTCAGTATTTCCGCAATCTCTGAAAAGGTCATGTCGGATAAGACCTTCATGTTGATCACCTGCTGCTCACCGGGATTTAACAGGCTTACGGCTTCCTTCACCGAAATATCTTCGATAACGGTCGCCTCGGTATCTTCCGAACTTACAGGTTCGTTACCGAATTCCTCCTCATCATCAACATGGGAGAACTCCGTTGTTTCCTTCTTATATTTTCTCAAGTGGTCTATCGCCATATTTCGTGCGATGGTGGTCAGATAAGTCTTATGCCCGCTTCCGCTTTTATACCTGTCGGCCTGCTGCCAGAGCTTTATAAAGAACTCGGACGTTATGTCCTCCGCATCCTCTTTGTTACCTACCACACCGTAAACAATGCGGTATATATAGGAAAGATATGCGTCATAAATGTCCTTTAGGCCCTGTTTATCGCCTTTGAGTATTGCGAGAATGCAGGCGTCAAAAGCCGCCTCAGTCATTGTTTTTCCTCGCTGGTAATGGGCGGCAACGCTCGCTTATACTATATATACGTTGCACGTCCCTTGGATTTATGGTCACGAAAGACATTTTATCATATTTTTTATAAATTTAGTAAAATTTGATTTTCCGTTAATAGCGGGGCTCTATACTAAAGTTAATCATTAAGACGATGATCCGGCAAAGGAAGAAGACAGAATGATCTATTTTAGCCACCTGCCCCTGGAGAAAGAAATCCTTGAGGCTCTGGAACAACTGAAGATCAACTACGTTTTCCAGTCAATCTTTGAAGCGGACGGAAAAACGATATTCGCCCGTGAGGCCCTTATGCGGCCCGAAGAAATGACGGTTACGGAACTGATTGATAAGTATATGAAGGAAGATAAGCTTCATGTGCTTGAAGTGGCAACGTTTTTCGGTGCTATGCAGGAATATCAGATGAGATCCTACACTGAAAAGATCAGCCTTAATTCTTTTCCTTCCGAGTGTTTTACCCTTGCGGAACAAAAAGCCTTTATCGATTATTTCGGAGATATGAGGGGTAAAGGTATCATTGAGATCCTCGGAGCGCCCTATATCAGCGAAGAAGCCTCCAACGCCAAAAAGAAAGCGACCTTCCGCGAAAACCTTATGGTTGCGGTTGATGACTACGGAACCGGACTTAACATCGATAAGAGCGTCATAAGCAGATACAACCCTAAGATCATCAAGCTTGACAGAGAGCTTATATCCGGGATCGACAAAGATCCTGCAAAGCAGGAGCATGTAAAGTCTCTTGTGCTTGACTTCCATAAGCTTGACATTTTAGTGGGAGTCGAAGGGGTTGAAACAAAAGAAGAATTCAATTATCTCGTGGGACTGGGAGTGGACCTGTTCCAGGGATATTACCTCGAAAGGCCTGCCTGAAAGGGTGGGCTTTTTCTTTTTCCATAAATTTTTTCAGGGTCGCCTCGCAAGCGACCGTTTTATTTTTTCTCTTTACTATAATGACCTCAGAAACAAAAAAACAAACACTTTTACGGAGGTATCCATTATGAGAGAAAATTTAACAGAGCTTGTATTCATCCTTGATCGCAGCGGTTCCATGAGCGGCCTTGAGTCCGACACCATCGGAGGCTTCAACTCCATGATTGGGAAGCAGAAGAAGGGTGAGGGAGAGGTGCTTGTTTCCACAGTGCTTTTTGATGATGACTGCGACGTGATCCACGATCGTGTGAACATCGAAGATATCAGGGATATGACCGATGAAGATTATTTTGTGGGCGGCAGTACCGCACTTCTGGATGCTGTGGGTGATGCGATAAAGCACATCGCAAACGTTCACAAGTACGCAAGGGAAGAGGACAGACCGGCAAAGACCGTATTTGTCATAACCACCGACGGTATGGAAAATGCCAGCAGACATTATAACCACAGGGACATCAAAAAGCTCATCGAAAAGCAGAAAGAAAAAAGCGGCTGGGAATTCATTTTCCTGGGAGCAAACATAGACGCGGTGGAGGTTGCGGGCCATATAGGTATTGACAGCAAACGTGCGGTAAATTATTACAGCGACGGAGCCGGAACTGCCAAGAATTTCAGTGCTTTGGGAAGTGTCATCGCATGTGCGAGAAACAGCAAGTGCAGCGCGGATATGAGTATCATGCTGGATGAAGAAGGCTGGAGAGAAGAGATAGACGAAGATTTTTCGCGTAGAAAATCCGTTAAAAAGTGATAATTTTAAGTATTCTTTAATTCCCGGGGAGTAGAGTGGTCTGGTACGGTGTATAGATATAGATCCGTAAAATAATAAACGGAGATTGATGCATGAGATCGGACGTCGAAACCCGGGGCAAAGCTTTTGCAGAGAAAAAGAACGAAGTGCCTCGTTCAAGATATATTCTGGGACTTATCCTTATTGCGCTTCTTCACTGTGCAGCAACTGTTACGCTGCCGAAACTTGCACGCTCCGAAGAGGTTTTAATGATCTTCGGAAGCCCTTTTCCCGTTTCAACTTTTACAGGAGTTCTTTCATCTTTCAACAATCTCTGCATGATCATGCTGGTGTTCTTCTTCAAGAAACCGGGCTTTATCACGGCCCTTGTTCTTATGCTGGCCCAGTATCCCGTGATGTTAACAAACATTTTCGCACGCCACATATACACCAGTCTTCCGGGGGTATTTACAAATTTCCTGACCATCGTTGTAATAATCCTTATTTATCATCGTAATTCCCAGATCGAAAGGTTCAGAAAGGCCGAGATCGAGCATCTTACGGAAAAAGAAAAAGCGACGCAGAAGCTCTTTGAGCAGACCGTCACCGCTTTGGTTAACGCCGTTGATGCGAAAGATACATATTCCCATGGACATTCCCTTCGCGTAGCTGAATATTCAGTAAAGCTTGCCCACCGTCTTAATAAAAATGATGACGAGTGCAGGAAGATCTACTATACGGCCCTTCTTCACGATATCGGAAAGATCGGTGTTCCAAATCAGATCATAAACAAAAAGGGAAGGCTTGATCCCGAGGAATATGAGGTAATAAAACAGCATTCCGTAATGGGTAATTCCATCCTTTCAAGCATTGGCGAATATCCTTACTTAAGCATCGGCGCACATTACCATCATGAGCGTTTTGACGGAAAGGGATATCCCGACGGACTTAAGGGAAATGACATTCCGGAGATCGCGAGGATCATTTCCGTTGCGGACGCATACGATGCAATGTCTTCAAAGAGAAGCTACAGAGATATAATTCCTCAGCAGCTTGTCCGTGAAGAGATCGTTAAAGGTGCGGGAACCCAGTTCGATCCCATCATTGCCGTTGAGATGCTTCACATGATCGACGAAGATGCGGAATATCGAATGAAGGAAAAATCCGCCGTTTCGGAACTTGCGGGCAGAAACGAGCTTTATTGTGCCGAATACAGAAGCGATGTGTCCGATGGCATTCAGGTAACGAATATACCCGTTTCCATTGAACTTAAATTTGCTTACAACACCACCGGAGAATACAAAGGCGGCGGACCTGCTCTTGTTATCTTTGATTCACTGGACGGACGCATCCATGAAGAAGAAAAGATCAAAAAGGAACTTGTCTATTATGAATACGGTGAAGTATGGCTTACGGGAGATGTGGTAAACAAGGGAACAAGAAAGGTTGAGAGCAACGTCAGGCTCCACGGTACGGCGCCTGCTTTTGACAATCAGGCACTCAGGACTTACAGGATCAAAGCGGTAAAATGCGTGGACCATCTGCTTGTTTCTGTAGATGACGGGGAGAAGACTACGGATATCACCTTTGCTCTTCCCGACAGTTCAAGATATGTATATCTTTCACTTACAGGGGAGTATTGTGATATATACGATGTCAGCATATCGAAAGCAGAAAAGCCTGTGGCAGAGGATTACATTCCAAGGATTGCCGAAGAAATAAGCTATATAGACGGTCCCGTGGGGGACATTCCCAATCTTCAGGTAAACGGTCACAGAACCGCCGTAACAAAAGGCATAAAGCTTAAGAAGGACCTTTCCGTTTGCTTCCATACCATGAGCCTTCCCACCTCAAGGCTCATATGGCATTGCCCGTATCTGGTCATCTTTTCATCAAAGGACGGTTTTGTAGGGGGAGAAGATTACAGAGAATATGCGCTGCTTCGTCTTGACGGTGAGGAACAGTCCGTGGACGGCAACGCAGACAATCGCTTTGATGTTAAGATCAGCGAGGAATTCGGTGGCTGGGATGCGTGGAAAGAAGAAAACAAAAAGGGCTTTGATGCGCTGGTGAAGTTCTCAAGAAACGGCAGAGTAATAACAACAACCGCCGAGAACCTCGGTATTACGATGAACAACGTAACCACGATCCTCGACGGTGCGGAAGATATCTATATCGCACTGACGGGTGACCAGTGCGCACTTACCGATATCAGGATAAGCTAGTTTTGTTTTGAGAGTTTGTAAAGCTCTTCTGTGGCAAGACGGGTCTTTGCAACGATATCACCGGCATTTTTGGGGAAGCAGTAGAAAGCCTTCTTCATATCACCGATGTTGATCATGTCACCGATCTCATACCAGAAATAATCGGCGTTTAAGCTGTAGGAAGCAGAGGGTTTCTGTATATAGTCGATCTTCCCGTTGCAGCCTGTAAGGTGAAAGCCTTCGGATGTGTGTGAAAGGGTTCCCGTTCCGACTTTATACAGGAACTTTCTGTCTGCTATCATGTAGATGTCCACATCCGCATTCATGGAATACTGGCCGTTTATAAGCTCGTTTTTTACGCATTCACGTTCCCATTTGAACCAGTCGGGAATATGAGTGAATTTTGTCTCCACGTTATCACCCTTTAAGAATCCGTATTCATCAAGGGTATAGGCGGCGCCGCAGCCTTCGCATTTAAGGGTGATGCCTTTGCCCACCATTTTTCCTTCTTCATTACAGTGAGGGCATTTGTAGAGTACACGGTTAAGGCCGTCGGCACGGAAGGGCTCGTCAACCTTTATATGGTTTTCCTGCTGCCACTTAAACTGGTCAAAGGAAAAATAACCCTTTATGATCTCATTGATCTCTGCGGCTGACTTCTGTTCGATCTCTTCGGGACTTAAGACGTATTTTATTCTTGCACTGAGATCCACTTTACGAATCTGGAGCATATTGTAGAGGGGATCTCTGGTGAAGGCTCCGTAGGTGTTGATGATAACAAGGGGCACCTTAAGCTTCTTTACGCATTTACCGAGGCTCTCCGGAAGAGTGGTGGCAGTTCCGTCAAAGGAATAACCTGCCTCAGGATACATAAGAACGGAGGTCTTGAGCTTTCTCAGGGCGTAAGCCATGTCCTTTAAGAGGTTTAAGTCGATAACGAATTTCTGGGTGGGAATACAGCCGATGAGGCGCATCAGCATTTCCTTGCCCACAAAGCCGTCGGTGGTACATACTATCTGATAGGGACGGGGATACAGAAGCTTCGATGCGATCTCAAGATCGATGAAGCTTGAATGGTTCATAAGTATAAGACAGGGCTCGTCCTTTGAAAGACGGTCCATATCAACGGATTCGATTTTAAAATTTGCTTTTTTAAGATCACCGTTTGCAAGAACGTTTATGACTTTCTTCAAAACGGGATTGGGCTTTAAGGGCCTTTTGTGAGCCGCGTGCTTTATTTTTTCGAGTTCGTCGTAGGTGATCTCTTTGATCTTTATCTTCATGAATATCCTCCCCAATGTTTTGATTAAACCTTTGATATTTTATCATGAAACGGGGATTTTATAAAGTAAGTATAAAGTATGTATAAACAAGGGCTAAAATGGGTTTTCAAAGCCTTTTTCATATGTTATATTGCGCAAAAAGGAAAATACGGAAATGTGCATCTTTAATGAGGTTTGGCTCATGCAGTACAGAAAAGACAGATACGGAAACGACCTTTCCATGCTCGGGTTCGGGTGTATGAGATTTACAAAGAAAGGTAATGCCATAGATATCGACAAGGCCGAGAAGGAGATCATGGCCGCTTATGAAGCGGGGGTCAATTACTTTGATACCGCTTATATCTATCCCGGCAGTGAGGCTGCCATCGGCGAGATCTTTGAACGCAATCACATCCGTGAAAAGATAAATATCGCAACCAAGCTTCCCCAGTATATGATCGCAAACCGCGCGGGACTGGATAAGTACTTTAACGAGGAGCTTTCAAGACTTCGTACCGATTATATTGATTATTATCTGATGCACCATCTTACGGATATCGCTATGTGGGAGAAGCTTAAGAACGTGGGAATCCTTGAGTGGATCCGTGAGAAAAAAGAAAGCGGTGTCATTAGGAATATCGGATTTTCCTATCATGGAAATACCGACAATTTCCTTAAGATACTTAATGATTATGACTGGGATTTCTGTCAGATACAGTATAATTATCTCGATGAAGTATCCCAGGCGGGTGTAGATGGTCTTAAGGCCGCCAATGCAAAGGGTATTCCCGTGATCATCATGGAGCCCTTAAGGGGCGGAAAGCTTGTGAACATGCTTCCCGAAGGTGCGGTCAGGGCCATAAATGAAAGCGGCAACGGCTGGTCTCCTGCGGAATGGGCCTTCAGATGGCTTTACAATCAGCCTGAAGTGACGGTTGTTCTTTCGGGCATGAATTCCGTGGAAATGGTGGAAGAAAACTGCCGTATCGCCTCTGAATGCGAAGCGGGTTCTTTTTCCGAAAAGGAATTTGCCGTGCTTGATAAGGTGATAGCAGAGATAAAGGCAATCGAGAAGGTCGGATGTACGGGCTGCAGATATTGTATGCCATGCCCGAAAGGGGTTGACATACCCGGCACGTTCAGGTGTTATAATACGATGTATACGGAATCGAAAAAAGAAGGAAGGTTCCAGTTCGCTCAGACCGTGGGCCTTACCAAGGAGCCTGCCTTTGCCAGCCAGTGCATAGAGTGCGGAAAGTGCGAGATGCATTGTCCTCAGGGGATAAAGATCAGAGAGAAGCTTAAGGAAGCAGACAGGGCTTTGAGGCCCCTTCCTTACAAGATCGGTATCAACATCGCAAGGAAGTTCATGTTCCGTAAAGGAAAGAAATGATCATTTTTTGATATGCTTAACGGAGGAACGATGAGTTCTTTTATAGAATTTAAGGACGTAAAGAAAATATACAGAACGGGCGAGGTCGATACCGTCGCTTTGGGCGGAGCGGACTTTACCGTTGAGAAGGGCGAGTTCTGCGTGGTCGTAGGTGCCTCCGGTGCCGGAAAAACAACCATCCTCAACATTCTCGGGGGAATGGATACCCTGACCTCCGGAAAGGTCATCGTGGACGGTGAGGAGATATCCGCCTATAAAAAGAAGAAGCTTACGGCTTACAGACGTTTTGACGTAGGCTTTGTTTTTCAGTTCTACAATCTGGTACAGAATCTGACTGCAAAGGAGAACGTGGAGCTGGCTTCACAGATCTGTAAGGATCCGCTGGACGCAGAGACCGTGCTTACCGAAGTGGGACTTGCCGAAAGGATGAACAACTTCCCGGCGCAGCTTTCCGGCGGTGAGCAGCAGAGAGTTGCCATCGCAAGGGCACTTGCAAAGAACCCTAAGCTCCTTTTATGCGATGAGCCTACGGGCGCACTTGATTACAATACGGGTAAGTCCATTTTGAAACTGCTTCAGGACACCTGCAGAAATACAGGAAAAACGGTCATTGTCATCACTCACAACACTGCCATCACAAAGATGGCTGACCGTGTCATTTCCGTTCGCAGCGGAAAGGTTGAGTCCGTTGTGTTAAACGATTCACCTTCACCGGTTGAGGAGATCACATGGTAAAGAAGTCCCTCAGAAAAAATACCTTCAGGGAAATAAAGGACAGTCTTGGCAGGTATCTTGCGATACTTGCCATTGTTGCGCTCGGGGTAAGCTTTTTTTCGGGACTTAAGGTAACAAAGGATGCCATGATCACCACGGGAGACAGGTACTTTAAGGATAACGGACTTTACGATTTAAGACTTATTTCCACCATCGGTCTGTATGAAGAAAACGTTGAAGAATTAAGCCGATTGTTCTTTGTCGATGAAGTCGAAGGCGCGTACAGTGCCGATGTCATCGTCACTCATAAAGGCGGAAGCGATTCCGTTGTCAAGCTTCATTCCATGTCGGATAAGATAAACAAGGTTGTTCTTCTTAAAGGAAGGCTTCCCGAGGCTCCCAATGAGTGTCTTGCGGATTCCATGATGTATTCCGAAGATATGATAGGAAGCACCGTCACCATATCCGATTCCAACAAAGAAAAGACCCTTGAGATGCTTAAGGAAAAAGAATTAACGGTGGTAGGCATATGTCAGAGTTCTGCCTATGCCAATTTCGAGCGAGGAAACACCACTCTGGGAAGCGGTGTGATATCGGGCTTTCTTGTTGTTCCCATAGAGGAGTTTGATGCGGATTATTTCACCGAGATCTACATGATCACCGATGCATCACGGGAGCGGATCTATTCGGATAAGTATGAGGATATGATAGACGAGTATACCACGGCTATGGAAGGCTGGCTTGATATCCGTTCTCATGAAAAGTACGAGGAATTAAGATCCGATGCTCAGCAGGAGATAGACGATGCATGGGTTGAGGTTCACGACGCAGAGGCTGACATTGCGGATGCAAAGAAGAAGATAGCCGACGGTGAGCAGGATCTTATCGACGGTGAAAAGGAAATTGCCGACGGTGAGCAGGAAATAGCGGATCATGAAAAAGAACTTACGGATGCGGAAGCGGAGGTAAGGGACGCAGATAAAAAGATCAAAGACGGCGAGAAAGAGATCGCCGATGCGAAGGTCGAGATTGCGGACGGAAAGGAAGATATAAAAAAAGGATATGCCGAGTATTACGGATATCTAAATGATTATGAAGCACTAAAAAAACAGTATGAAGACTTAAAGGCCACTGTGGCTGCGCTTCCTCCGGAATATCAGGCGATGTATGCAGAGAAGCTTGAAGCGCTGCGAATCGCCTGTCAGACCATGGGAGATTCTTTGAATCACGCCAGGGCGGAGCTTGAGAAGGCGGAGCGGGAGCTGGCGGATGCCGAGAAGGAACTGGCCGACGGAGAAGCTGAATTAATTGAGCATAAAAAGGAACTTTCAGACGCTAAGAAGAAACTGGCGGATGCAAGGGTGAAACTTGAAGACGGTAAAGTTGAACTGGCGGATGCTAAGGTTGAGCTGGAAGACGGTAAAAAGGAACTTGCGGATGCAAAGGTTGAACTGGCCGACGGGGAGAAGGAACTTGAAGATGCAAAGGTGAAACTTGCCGATGCTGAGGAAGAACTGGCAGACTTCAAGGAGCCTGACACTTATGTTTTGGGAAGAAATACCAATATCGGCTATGTCTGCTTTGAAAACGATTCCTCCATCGTGGAAGGACTCGGAGATGTGTTCCCCGTGTTCTTTTTCCTGGTGGCGGCTCTGGTATGTATGACCACCATGAACCGAATGATCGATGAGCAGCGTACACAGATCGGTACCATGAAGGCGCTGGGTTATTCCGAGAGCATGATCATGGGCAAATATCTGTTTTATTCGGGAAGCGCGGCACTTATCGGAGGAGTTATCGGGTTCTTCAGCGGATCAAGGCTTTTCCCGGCGGTTATATGGGCGGCTTACGATATCATGTACGATATGAGAGATATTGTTTTTGTTATCGACCCGAAGCTGGGTGTGCTTTCGGTGCTTGCGGCTCTTGCCTGTTCAATGGGAGCAACATATCTCACCTTAAGGAACGAGCTCAGATCCCAGGCGGCAGACCTTATCAGACCCAAGGCTCCCGCAAAGGGAAGAAGGGTATTTCTCGAATACATCGGTTTTGTTTGGAAGCGCCTTAAGTTTACAAGCAAGGTTTCCGTAAGAAATGCTTTCAGATACAAGAAGAGATTCTTTATGATGATCCTTGGGGTCGGGGGATGCTACGGCCTTCTTCTTACGGGCTTTGGCATAATGGATTCCATTACGGACGTTGCCACAAGGCAGTTTACGGACGTTGAAAAGTTTGATATCACAGTAAGTTTCAAGGACGATACACCCCTTGAGGACCGCGTGGAATTTGAAGACGCGATGCCGGAAGATGGAGATTATTTCTATGCCGCAGCTTTGACCATGGACGTCGATGCCGGCGGTAAGATAAAGAGCGTAAATATGGCTGTTTTATCCGATGCGGCCGACGGAAAGTCAGGGGCGGATTTTATCAACTTCATGAGCGATAAAGGTGAGAAGATCGATCTTCCGAAAACCGGCGAAGTCATCATAAACAACAAGCTGGCAAGAAACCTGAACATAAAATTGGGAGATGAGATCATCCTTCGGGATCCGGACCTTAAGGAGATAAAGGTCAAGGTTTCGGGCATCATGAAAAACTATGTTTACAACAGGGCATATATCAATCCCGAGACCTATACTTCGGCCATGGGAGAAGAACCCGATTTCAATACCGCTTATGTAAAAAGCGGTTCAATGGACGATTACGAACTGGGCGCACATATCGGAAACTGCGAAAATGTGGCCTCAGTAAGCATTTCCGACGAGATGGCAAAACGTGTGGGAAGCATGATGGACAGCTTAAATGCGGTTGTTCTTCTTGTCATATTCAATGCGGGCGCACTGGCATTCATTGTCATGTACAACTTAACGAACATCAACATCACCGAAAGAATAAGAGAGATAGCCACCCTCAAGGTTCTCGGCTTTTATTCAGGTGAAACCGCTATGTATGTGTTCAGAGAGAATTTTATCCTCACCGCTTTCGGCTGCGTCGCAGGCCTGTTCATGGGCTATGCCCTGCACCGGTATGTAATGTACAGCATAAATGTTGATGCGGTTTCCTTTGACGTAAAGATCCTTCCCATGAGCTATATCCTGGGAGTTGTGCTGACCTTTGTTTTTGCGCTTATCGTGGACGGCGCACTTTCGGTCAAACTTGAAAAAATAAAAATGGCGGAATCCCTTAAATCCGTGGAATAAAATTTTGTGTTTTCATTGCCGGTTTTTGCGGTTATACTATAGAAAAGATTTGATGTGAAATACAGACCGCTTTGAGGGAGGTTGTATGGGTAAATATTCCGAGTCATATCAGTCATATCTGTACGGGCTTTTAAGGATCGCGTCTGACAGCGGTTTTCGGACCTTTGTCAAGGACGAGGCCGATGCTTATGCGGATAAGCCTGAAAAAGAATGTACGGAAGAGGGGCTGGAAATGATCGAACGGGCCATTTCCTTTGCGTCCGTTGCCCATGACAATCAGAAACGTAAAGGTGCGGGTATCCCCTACATCATCCACTGTATCGAGACCGCTGCGGTGGTTGCGGGCCTTACAAACGACCCGGAAGTGATCTCCGCAGGTATCCTGCATGATATCATCGAGGACACCAAATACACCTATGAGGATATAAAGAAGGATTTCGGCGAACGTGTCGCAGACCTTGTGGGAAGCGAGACGGAGGAGAAGATGAGGGATAAATCCCCCGAATCCACATGGAAGATAAGAAAACAGAAAGCCCTTGAACATTTCAAGGAGGCTTCCTCGGAGGCAAGGATGATCGCCCTGGGAGACAAGCTTTCCAATATAAGGATGAGTGTCAAAACCTACGATGAAAAGGGTGATGACATGTGGCTTGTTTTTAATCAGAAGGACAAGTCTGAACAGGAATGGTATTATCGCAGCATAGGAGAGCTTTTAAGCGAGTTTTCCGATACTGTTTACTGGAAACGCTACATGGAATGTGTGGATTACGTTTTCGGGAAGAGAAAATAAACGGAGGGACCGAAAATGGGGTTTTCGGCTTTGACAAACGAGATCGACAAGATCAGACTTAAGGAAGAATTCAAGGCGGGCGAGAGGCTCGGGCTTGTGACCCTTGGAGACAGCTTGTTCTTCTTCAAGGCGGGCTTTAAAAAGTATTACATTCCTTATTCGGAAATAAAGCGCTGCTTCAGAAGGGTTCACGTGGTTCCGATCAGGAACAAAAAGACCGGAGAAAACAGCTTACAGATCGAATCCGTTGTTCTTTCGGACGGAGAGAAGGAACTGGCGCAGATCCAGGTTCCCGGTAAAAAGGCGGCGGAGGAGCTGCTTGAAAAGGTGGTCTCAAAGAACCCGGAGATATCCACGGAACTGCCGAGAAAACTGCAGAAAATGAATGAACATAATTCTGAAAACATCGTCCTTTGAGGCGATGTTTTTTTTGCATATATATAAGAAATAGTTTTAAAAACCGTATTGTATTCTCTGCGATAAAGTGCTAAAGTTCTTTTTAGGATTTGTTAATTATTCGTTTATAATTTCTTAAGAAATGGATTTTGTTTTTGATGATCGACAGTAAAGAGTTTTTTGAGCAATTACTTGAAGGCTACAGGAGCAACTACGATATCGTCAGGCATGATGAGAATGAAGAAGGTCTTGTTGCCGAAGCGCATATGCACATAGTCGAGTCGCAATGTGTTGTTTTTAAGGAGTTTTCCATGTGGACGGCGGATGCGGATGAATATGTATATATATTCAGAGTTCCCCATCTTACGGAGGAGTTCGCAAAGAACGCCATTAAGGAAGCCTATGACGACGGTTTCCCCAAGATCGACCTTGAACATGTGAATATCAGCAAACAGCATATGCGTACAAATCTTGTTGCACTTTTTATCTGCGACAGCGCGGAGGAAGCGGCGATAAAGGCCGTAAAGAAGTGTAAGATCTACAAAAGTTTTCAATTTTCGCTGAAGGGCTGGATGGAGATGCATACCGACCTCGTTACGCTGAATGACGAGAAGGTATACACCAACCGTTACGGAACCCGGACTGCGGAATTTTTGAAAATGCATATCCGGCATTACAACAAACTCAAAGCCGGTATGTAAAAACTATTTTTTCAAAAGGAGAGTTTGTAAAATGAATGGTTTAGTGCTCTTAATCATTGCTGTTGCATGTCTCGCCCTCGGATATATTTTCTACGGCGGATGGCTTTGCAAACAGTGGGGTGTGGGTGAGTCTAAGGAAGAGACTCCTGCACACACAATGGAGGATGGCGTAGACTACGTTCCCGCCAAGGCTCCCGTTCTGATGGGACATCATTTCTCATCCATCGCAGGCGCAGGCCCCATTACCGGACCTATCAGCGCAGCCGGACTTGGATTCGGTTGGCTCGCTTGTACTCTTTGGATCGTTTTGGGCGGTATCTTCTTCGGTGGCGTTCATGATATGGGTGCTCTTATCGCATCTGTTCGTCATGGAGGAAAGTCCATCGGTGAGATCATTTCCGCAAATATGTCAAGACGCGCAAAGAGACTTTTCATTATTTTCGCATATTTGACACTTATCCTTGTAGTGGCTGCTTTCGCATCCATCGTTGCTACGACATTCCAGGCAACCGTTGGTGAGAACGGTGCTATCGATAAGGCTGCTTCAACCGCAAATGCGCAGGTTGCTATGGTTTCCTTATTGTTCATCGTTATCGCTATCGTATTCGGTTTCCTTGTATATCGTAAGAACACTCCCATGGGTATTTCCACACTCGTAGGTGTTGTTGCCATCGTTGCGATCATTGCCATCGGTATCAACTTCCATCCCATTTACCTTACCTACAAGGTATGGATGATCGTTGTTGCTATTTACATTACAGTTGCTTCCGTAACACCTGTCTGGATCTTACTTCAGCCTCGTGATTACCTTTCAAGCTTCTTACTTTACGCAATGTTATTCCTTGCACTGGTAGCGGTTATCATTTCTCATCCTTCAATGAGTTCACTTCCCGTTATCCAGTCTCCGGAAGCAACAAGCCCTGTATTCCCTGTATTGTTCACCACCATCGCATGAGGTGCTATTTCAGGTTTCCACTCACCTGTTTCTTCAGGAACAACATCCAAG
>JAEEGL010514096.1_pt1 | contig 14212 bp, 2 predicted proteins | sample 9134231 | NCBI WGS metagenome assembly JAEEGL01 (sample SAMN16246548, study PRJNA631951) | gut metagenome | biome: gut microbiome; feature: rumen; material: fiber-attached | host: Bos | place: Iran: Karaj | collected 2018-10 | reverse complement strand
GCGGCCCAGCCAAGGGTCGCACCAGCCAGCATGGAGCTTGCGAAAATCAGCCCAATCGATTTTTTCATAGGATATTCCTTCTGTTCGGGGTCAATCAAGCCTTTGGCGCAGGCCAGGCGTCGGGCCCGGGACGGCAAAAGCGGGCGAAGAATAGGCGCATTGGGCCCCCGCCGCAAGAAAAAACGGTTTTGGGGCGCATTTGCGCAAGGGGGCGGGCGGGCGAAGTTTTCGACCGCAAACGATTGCAAGCAAATGCTGTCCTGGTAAAGCGTTCCACCCTTGCCCCGCTCTTTTGTATCCTTCGTTTCCATTTCTTTTCATATTCTTATGGGCGTTGCGCATGAGCGCGACGGTCCAACATTCCCGCCCTCCCCGAGGCTTTCCATGACATCATTCCGTCAGTTTCTCTCGTTTGCATCGGCGAGCGTTCTCGCTGCCGCCTTTCTCTCGTTGCCCGCTTCTCGGGCCGCAGAGCCTCTCCTCCTTCAGTGGGGGACCATCGACACGGCTTCTGTCGAAGCCCAGGCGGAGTCCGCCGCCCTGAAGGCGAAAGTCGCGAAGAAGGCCGCAGCCGCCCGCAAGGCCGGCGGCGCCGCCGAATCCCGCGCGGCCTACGTCGTCCAGTTCCCCGGCCCCGTCACCGAAGAGTGGCGCGTATGGCTCGAAGCCGCCACCCAGGTCCGCGGCTACCTCCCCGAGTTCGCCTACCTCGTCTGGGCCACCCCGTCCGAAATGGACGCTGTCGCCGCTAATGAAAACGTCTTCTGGACCGGCGAATGGAAAACGGAATACAAGACCGTCCGCGTTGGCGACGTCTCCGCCCCCCGTTCGGCCTCCGACGCTCCCGCCGCCCGCTGGATGCACGTCTCCTCCCTCCTCGATGGCGACGACGGTGCTGTTGACCTTTGCGCCCGCCTCGAAGCCCTTGGCGCAACCGTTCGCTCCGCCTTCGCGCGCCTCGACGGCTCCGCCGCCGTTGCCCTCCTCACAGAGGCCCAGCTTTCCGCCGTCGCCGACTGGCCCGACGTCGAATGGATCGAACCCGTTGCCACCCCTGTTCTCTTCAACGACCAGGCCGCCCGCACCAACATGATGAACGTCAGCAACGTCTGGAAATCCCTTTCTTCCGGCGGCCTCGGCCTTACCGGTGCAGGGCAGGTCGTCGCCGTTGCCGACACCGGCCTCGACACAGGCAAACTCTCCGACCTCCACGCCGACTTTGCCGGCCGCGTTACCGGCTACGCCTGGTCCAGGGGCGCGTACACTCCTTCGGCTTCCTGGAAAGACATCGACGGCCATGGCACCCATGTCTGCGGCAGTATCCTCGGCAGCGGCGCAAAGTCGTCTGGTCAGTACAAAGGCATGGCCTACGAGGCCCAGCTGGTCATCCAGGGTTGCTGGACCAACCTCCACGGCCTCCCCGACTACACCGCCGACCTCTTCAGGCAGGCCTACGACGCCGGCGCCCGCATCCACTCCGACAGCTGGGGCTACGGCACGAATTACCCCGGCAAATACATTTCGGACTCGCGCAGCGTGGACGAATTTACCTGGACCAACCAGAACTTCCTAGCCGTTTTCGCCGCCGGGAACGACGGCATGGATGCCAACTCCGATGGCGTGATCGACCCTGGCAGCGTCTCCGCCCCCGGCACCGCCAAGAACTGCCTTTGCGTCGGCGCCGCCGAGAACTACCGCTCCGTTGGGGGTTACGCCGCCTTGAAATACGGGGGCAAATGGCCCTCCGACTACCCCGCCGATCCCATCAAGAGCGACACGATTTCCCAGACCAGCACTCCGCAGGGCATTGTCGCCTTCTCCGGGCGCGGCCCCACCGCGGACGGCCGCCTCAAGCCTGACATCGTCGCACCCGGCACCGATGTCATCTCCGTCCGCAGCCGCGCCTCCGACGACACGGGCTGGGGCGTCAACGCCGCCAACACCAACTACATCTACATGGGTGGTACCAGCATGGCTACGCCGCTCACCGCCGGCACCCTCGCCCTCGTCCGTCAGTGGCTTGTCGAGCGCAAGGGCATCGCCGAGCCCTCCGCCGCCCTCATGAAGGCCCTACTCATCAACGGCGCGCGCGACATGACCCCAGGCCAGTTCGGCACCGGCACCTATCAGGAAGTCACCGCCCGCCCCGACCGTTCCCAGGGATTCGGCCACGTCAACCTCCGCAACGCGCTCGCCCCCGGCGATGGCCAGTTCCTCATCTTTACCACCAACCTCATCCCCACCACATCCGCCTCTTTCGCCACCAACATCCCCGTCGGCGAACCCGGTGCCGGCCCCTACCTCCTCACCCTTGCCTGGCAGGACTACCCCGCCGACCTCGCCGCCGACACCGCCCTCGTCAACGACCTCGATCTCACCGTCACCGCCCCCTCCGGCACCGTCTACTACCCCAACAACCTCACCACCAACGACCGCCTCAACAACGTCGAATTCCTCGAATTCACCGCCGCCGAGACCGGCACTTATATTGTCAGGGTCACCGGCTACGGCATCCACCATTCCACCCCCCACGGCGGCCAGCCCTTCGCCCTCGTCATGCGCGGGCCCGTGACCGGCGAACCCGAAGCAGCCGCCCCCCGCTTCGCCGTCGCCACCGATGCCACCTCCGTCGTCCGCTACGGTGACTTCGAATACCTCTTCGCGAACCTCCTCGACACTCCTGGCTATCCGCTCCCCACCTTCCTTCTTGAGACCGACGCCCCCGAAGACGACTACCTCTTCGAGGACGAAACCGGCCTCCTCGCCTTCTACCCCTCCACCGTCGGCACCTACTCTTTCGTCTGCACCGCCTCCAACAGCGTCGGCACCTCCGTCTGCACGCTGACCGTCACCGTCATCCAGAGCATTCCTGCCATCCCGGCCGACCTTGCCGTCGCCAACATCTCCACCGACACCTTTGATGTCGCCTGGTCTTCTGTTCTCGGCGCCACCTCCTACGCCCTCGACGTCGCCATCCCCGGTTCTTCCGACCCCGAGCCTTTTCTCTCCGAAAACTTCGCAAAATTCACGACCGTCAGCGGTTCCGTCGACCGCGCCAACTCCTTGGATTCCTACACAAGCACCACCGGCTGGACCGGTAGCAAAGTCTTTGAAAACGCGGGCAACGTCAAACTTGGTTCCAGCTCCGCCAACGGCTGGATCGCCACGTCCGCGCGGGACATTCCCGAGGGTGCGGTCCTGACTTGCTGGCTGGCCAAATATCCAAAAGATTCGGGCACCGTCTCCATCAACCTCAGCACCGACAACGGCAGCACCTGGTCCCCCCTGGTGGGCTCCATTGTGCCGGAGTCAGACGGCGCAACCATCACCTACACCTTCGACCAGTCGTATCCGGGCGCGAAAATCCAGTTCATCAGCTCCACCAAGCGCTTCTTCCTCGACGATGTCATCCTCACGGCCCCCGCCACCGCCTACGCCTCCCTCGACGGCTACCCCCGCTCCGTCGAAGCCGCCACCAACGCCGTCGTCACCGACCTCTCCCCGTCCACCGACTACGCCGTCCGCGTCCGAGCCGCCAACGACCTCGGATCCTCCGAATGGTCCGACTGGCTTTCCGTCACCACACCCGCCTTCGTCGCCGCCCCCGCCTGGCAGTCCTTCCCCGAGTCCATCATTCCAGGTTCGGACCCCTTCGAGCTCCCCATCGGCAACTATGTCACCGGTGAGCCCTTCCCCGACGTCCAGCTCTCCTCGCCCGACCCGAACGCCAATCCCGGCGACTACGACTTCGACCCCGACACTTGGAATTTCATCTTTATCCCCTCGCTCTCCGCCGACCCCGTGCCCGGCACCTACTCGTTCGTTTTTACCGCCTCTAACTTCGTCGGAACCGCTGATGCCACCCTCTCCGTCACCGTCGTCGCCGATGCTGTCTTCGAAGACTTCCAGGCATGGCTCACCGCCCACAATCTTCCCGCCGACACCTCTCCCTCCGCCCCCGCCGCCAATGGCCTGACCTACTTCGAAAACTATGTTGCCACCCTCGACCCCGCCTCCACCAACCTTTTGGAATTCACCTGTGCCCCCGCCGACGGCTCTCTCTCCATCACTCCTCTCTCCCCCGACCGCGACTACCAGCTCTTCTACTACACCAACCTGCTCTCCGCCCCCCCCTCCGTCATCCCCCTCGGCCTCGGCGCCACCAACCCCTTCCTCTTCCCCCTCGACGCCACCGGTTTCGGCCGCCTCCGCGTCACCCTTCCCCCCTAGCGCGGATGGGATTGGTTTGGTGGTTTGGTAGTGGCCCTGAAGTCTCTCCGGTAGCAACCTTTCCACGAAATGTCCGTCTTGCGGACACGCCGTGGGCGTGTCCCTACCAGCCCTTCGGCATCCTTCTCGTTCTTCCCGGGACGCACGTCCAGGCCGCGCAGAAGCGCGGCCCTTGATATTATCGAAAAATTCGAGTGTTTCGATGATTTCGCCCCCTTTCTGTGCCCCTTCTTTTCTTTCCTTTGTTTTTTGTGGCCAAATCCTTTTCGTTTTCCTCGCGCTTCCGCGTTTCTTACTCGTCCTCCGCGCGTCAGCACGTTCATCTCGTCACTTGTCACTCGTCACTCGTCACTTCCCGGCGCGCCCGCGTGCCGGTAGAACGCTCCACCCCGCCCCGCTCTTTTAGCTCCCCCGGGCCCTTGCCTTTTCTATATGATTAAAGGCGTTGCACGTGTGCGCGACTCACCAACCCCACCGCTTCCCCGGAGGTACCCCATGACATCATTCCGCCGTCTCCTCTCTCTCGCTTCGGCGACCGTTTTTGCCGCCTCACTTGCCCTTGCCTCCGAACTCACGTGGGACTTTATTTTTGCTCCCTCCGACGTCTCCCTCGACCCCGTCGGCGAGTACACGCTCGTCTCCCTCGCCGACGGCGCCAATCCCCGCGACGCCATCGGCGCCCCGGCCATCCCCGCCAAGTTCGCGAACATTCTCCTCCCCGACGGCGCCACCGACGTCTCCGTCGCCGCCACCGGCGACCTCGTCCTCCTCGCCTCGGACATCACTCCCTACCCCGTCCAGCGCGTCGCCCCGAAGAGCAAGCCGCTGCCGCCCTTCACCGCTCCGGACGCCGATGCCTACGCCTCGGCCGATCCCTGGCCGTCCGCCGTTGCCACGTTCGAGGGCGTGCATGAGATGCAGGGCTCCACCTTTGTCTCCGTTCGCGTGAATCCGCTCGTCTACGTCGCCTCCGAAAAGGCCCTCTACTACCGCCCCATCGTCTCTGTCACCGTCTCCTACGCCACCCCGTCCGTCGCCCCCCGCTCCTCCCGCAGCGTCTCCCAGAACGCCCTCGCCACCGAAATGGTCAACGCCCTCGTCGTGAACCCCGAAGCCGCCGACTCCCCCTCCGCCGTCCGCCGCCGCGCCGCCGCCCGCGCCTCCACCGTCGATTATCTGATCATCACCTCCTCCGGCCTTTCCTCCGCCTTCCAGAACCTCGCCGACTACCGCGCCAGCGCCGCCGGCGGCGCCTTCAAGACCCTCGTCGTCACCACCAACGACATCGCCTCCTCCTACTCCGGCGACGACATCCAGATGAAGATCCGCAACTGCATCTCCAACTACGTCAAGAACTCTGGCACCACCTATGTCGTCCTCGGCGGCGACGACAAGGCCGTCCCCGACCGCGACTGCTACGCATATGTTTCCGACGAACCCGCCTACGAATACCACATGCCCACCGACCTTTACTATTCCGACCTCACCGGCACCTGGAAATCCTCCGGCAACACCAACTTCGGCGTCGTCAAGGCCAACGTCGACATGTCCCCCGACGTCATCGTCGGCCGCATCCCCGTCCGCACCGCCGCCCAGCTTTCCGGCTACCTCGCCAAGGTTCAGGCTTTTGAAGCCGACACCTCCCACACCCGCAACTCCATCATCATGGGAGGTCCCGCCGCCTGGGGCCGCTACTACGGCAATAAGCGCCCCTCCGACAACGTCACCGGCGACGGCCACGCCGCCTTCCGCGCCTCCAATCGCACCTACGTCTCCGACTCCGAGATGTGGAACCGCCGCCTCTTCCGCGACGGCATCAAACCCTACTGGCAAAGCGCCGAATCCTCCATCACCATGAAAATCGCCTGCGACTCCATCACATCTTGGGACTCCTCGACCTGCGGCGACAAGGTTCTCTCCGCCTCCAACCTCAAGACCTGGCTGAACAACGGCTACACCCACTTCATGTTCTCCGGTCACGGCTACCCGCAGGGTTGGGGCATGGAGGCTAACGACAACTATTCCTCAACGCAGGCTGCCTCCCAGACCGGCCTCGTCGCCTTCGTCTACACCGACGCCTGCCTCACCGGCGCCTTCGACGACGACGGCATCGGCGGTGCAGGCACCATCACCGTCGATGCCTCCACCGACCCATACAAATACACCTCCGAGCCCTGCCTCGGCGAAGCCTTCATCCGCAACGCCGACGGTGGAGCCCTCGTCCACATGGGTTGCGCCCGCTACGGTTGGGGTTCCGCCGACTACCAGAACTCCGACACCGACGAAAAATACGATGGTTGCTACACGAACTGGACGGCCTCCAACACCTCCGACGGCGGCCCCTCCACCGTCTACGCCTACAAGTTCTACAAACGTCTCTACGAATCCGCCGCCGTTAACTCCAACCGCACCGTCGGCGCCGCCTTCGCCATGTCCAAGGCCGACATGATCTCCCAGTGCTCCTCCGACGGTTGCGAACGCTGGATTCAGTATGGTCTCAACTATCTCGGCGACCCCGCCATCACCCTCTACCCCCGCGTCATCCCCGACGCCGCCCCCGTGTTCGACTCCTCCACCGCTGTCACCAACGGCTACAAGAACGAGGCGATTTACTTCGACTTCTCCGAACTCCTGACCGCCGGCTCGCCCGCGCCGACCTACACTGTCTCCACCTCTGTCTCCTCCTCTCTCTACGAGTGGGCTGACGGCCTCCTTGCCTTCACCCCCTCCACCACCGGCACCTACACCTTCACCTGCACCGCCTCCAACTCCTCCGGCACCGCCACCTGCACCCTGACGGTCACCGTCACCGAGCCCCCGCCGGCCACCCCCGAAGTCCCCTCCACGCCCCCCGCCGCGGCCACCACCTCCTTCACGGCCGCGTGGAGCGCCGTCGCCGACGCCGCCTCCTACAAACTCTACGTCCAGCAGAAGGTCGCCCCCGCCACCTCCGCCCGCGCCGCCGGCGACACCATCCTCCTCTCCGAAGACTTCACCGCCTTCAATTCCTCCTCCTACTCCACCACCCTCGCGTCACAGACCGTCGACAGCGGCACGTGGTCCTACGAAAGTGTCATGATGACCCCCGGCGGTGCCGCCAACGGTGATGGTTCCAAGGGCTTCGCCCAGCTTCAGGCCAACAACGGCAAACTGTACCTCCCGCCCGTCGATGACCCCGGCAGCCTCTCCTTCACCGCCCGCACCTCTTCCGGTTCGGTGACGCTCCAGCAGCAGATTTCCGGCGAATGGACGACCATCGGCTCCTGGGATCTCACCTCCAGCGGTGCCGAATACACCCACGTCTTCACCAATGCCGGTTCCGCCGCCGCCCTCCGCTTCCTTGCCGGCGGCAAGGCCACCTACATCCACGATGTCACCGTCTTTGGCTCCTCCGACACCTGGGTCGACATCCCCGGCTCCCCCTTCACCGTCTCCGCCACGTCCAAGACCGTCTCCGGCCTCTCCGCCGACACCGAATACCGCTACTCCGTCACCGCCGTCAACGCCGCCGGCGTCGAAAGCGAACCTTCCTCCTACGTGCCCGTGACGACCGCCGCGGGCGACTCCGCCCCCGTCATCTCCGTGCCCCAGACCGCCTACACGGTTACCGTCGGCGCCCCGGACGTGGACTTCACCGTCACCGTCACCGGCTCGCCCGCACCCACGGTGACCGCCACCTGCACGGAAGGCGCCTACTTCGTCTTTGAAGACAACGAGTTCCTGTTCGAACCCGCCACTGTCGGCACCTACCACTTCGTCTTCACCGCCACCAACAGCGAAGGTTCCGACTCCGAAACCGTCACCATCGTCGTCTCCGCGGCCCCCGTCACCGTCCCGACCCTGCTCGTCGGCGACGAAACCGCCACCACCGCCTACGCCACCTGGGACGAGTGCACCGGCGTCTCCTCCTACACCCTCCAGCTCGCCTCCGACGACCAGTTCACCACCGGCGGCGGCTCCGGCGGCGGCGAATCCGTCGAACTCGTCAACGAAGGCTTCGATGGCGGCACGACCCTCCCCACCGGCTGGACCGTGGAATCCGGCTCCATCGGCGGCACCTACACCTCCGGCGGCAACTACGGGGTTTCTTCTCCCTCCCTCCAGCTCAAGTCCTCGGTGACCTTCTCCACCCCGGCCCTCTCCAACCCCACGAACGTCTCCTTCTGGTACAAAGGCAATGGGAGTTCCTTCACCTCGACCCTCGTGGTCGAGCAGCTCGTGGGCGGTACGTGGAGTGAAGTCGATACGGCTGCAATCTCCGGATCGGCCGACACGTTCAGCCATGCCTTGGATTCCTCCGCCACGCAAGTCCGCTTCGTCTTCACCAAGAACAGCGGCAACGTCGCCTTCGACGACGTGGTCATCACCGGAACTTCCGGTTCCTCCGGTTCCTCCGGCGAAGGCTCCCTCATCCTGGAAACCACCGTCGCCGACACCGAATACACCTTCACCGGCCTGACGCCCTTCACCGTCTACTACGCCCGCGTCAAGGGCAACGCCGACTGGTCCAACGTCGAGGAATTCACCACCGACTCCGCAGGCGACTCCGCGCCCGTTTGGTCCACCATTCCGCCCATCAGCGTCACCGTGGGCGACGTCATCCCCAATTTCTACCCCGCCAATTACGTCCACGGAACGCCCGCCCCCACCATCACCCTCTCCACGTCCGTCTCCACCAACGACTACGAGTTTGACGACGGCCTCCTGATGTTCCAGCCCCTCACCATCGGCTCGTTCGGCTTCACGTTCACGGCCAACAACGGCATCGGCAGCCCCGCTTCCGCGACCCTAACCGTGAACTCCACCGGCTCCGTCCCCGTCGTCTCCGTTCCCCAGACCTCCTGCTCCACCTCCCTGGGCGGCGCCGATGTCGATTTCTACGTCACCGCCACCGGCACCCCGACGCCCACCCTCGCCCTCTCCGACACCACCGCCACCTCCGGCTACGACTTCGACCCCGACGACGGATACTTCACCTTCATCCCCTACGCCACCGGCACGTTCACCTTCACCTTCACCGCCACCTCCCTCGCCGGCAGCAACTCCGTGACCGTCACCGTGACCGTCACCGACGCCGCCGTGACCGTCCCGACCCTCACCGTCACCAACGTCACCGACACCACGGCCCTCGCCACCTGGACTGCCTGCGATGGCGTCTCCTCCTACACCCTCCAGCTCTCCACCAACGAGTTTTCCGCTGGGGCCGCCACCATTACGGACACCCTCACCGCCGCCAAACTCGGCTTGGGCGGCTCGTACGGCGCTGGTTCCTATGCCTCCGGTGATTCCGGCGCGGAATACGCCGCCTACGGCATGACGAAGTCTGGTGGCACCGCCATCCAAATCAGGAGCAATGACAGTCAGAGCGGCATCGTCGTTACCAAGTCCCCCGGCTCCGTCACGGAGGTCCGCGTTACCTTCGAATCCTCGACTGCATCCAACCGGACCCTCAACGTCTACGGCTCCGCTTCGGCCTATTCCTCGGCCGCCGACCTCTACTCCGCCTCTACGCCTCTCGGCACCATCGTCTATGATGGTTCCAATGCGACAGGCACCTACACCATCAATGGGTCCTACGCCTTCATCGGTATCCGCTCTGCCTCCGGTGCCATCTACCTCGACAATGTTGAAATCGATTGGACTCCCGCCAACGGCGGCACGACCTCGAAGGGTCTCGCCAAGGACGGTGGCGACGGCATCCAAACCTTCACCGTCAACGACACCGAATACGAGTTCACCGGTCTCGCCCCCGAAAGCACCTACTATGCCCGCGTGAAAGGCACCTCCGACTGGTCCAACGTCGAGACCTTCACCACCCTGGCCGGCGCCGACTCCGCCCCCGTCTGGTCCGCCATCCCCGCCCAGAACTACCTCTTCGGCAGCAACAATGGAACCTTCGAATTCAACGTCGCCCCCTATGCTTCGGGCTCTCCCTCTCCTGCATTCTACTTGGGCGACACTCAATGGACCGCGTACGTGGACGATGGCAACGGCGACTTCATCTTCGAACCCGAAGCCCTCGGCACCTTTGACTTCACGGTCATCGCCTCCAACACCCTGGGCACTGCCAACGCCACCCTCTCCGTCACCGTCACCGCCGCGCCGCCCGCGTTTGTGGGGCTGCCGGCGACGACGAACGGCTACGCTGGCGAGGACGTCACCTTTACCGTCGTTGCCTCTGGCAATCCTGCCCCGGTTCTCGGTGTGGATGCAGATGACGGCCTGCTCTTCACCTTCAACGACTCCACGGGCGAGTTCATGTTCAACTCCGACAACACGGGGGATTTCGAATTCGAGTTCACCGCCGCCAACATCGCCGCCACCGTCACGCAAACCGTGACCGTGACCATCAGCGCCGCCCCCGTCACCGTCCCGGTGCTGACCGTCACCAACGTCACCGCCACCACGGCCCTCGCCACCTGGACCGCCTGCGATGGTGTGACGGAATACACCCTGCAGCTCTCCACCAACGACTTCCCCGCCGCCTCCGGCGCCAGCCGCGACATTACGACCCTCCTCAGCGAAAGCTTTGAGAGTGGCATTCCCACAACTTGGTCCAAAAACAACGTCGGAACCGCCACCGGCAAGGGCGGCGACGGCGACACCTGTCTCGCCTTCAAGGGCGTCGGGGCCTATGTGCTGATCGGAGGACTTGAGAGCCCTTCCGGCATCTCCTTCATGTACAAGCGCTCCGGCAACGACACCGCTTGGGGACTCGACCTCTATGTCGGCTCCTCCGCGGACGGCCCCTGGACACCCATCGGTTCCATCGATTCCGCCGAAACCACGTGGAATAACTTTGCCACCAACTTCACCGCCTCTGGAACGTCGTTCATCAAGCTGGTCGACACCCGTACCACTGGTTCCCACGAACGCTATCTCGACCTCCTTGAGATCACTGCTGGTTCTTCCGGCGGCGGTGATGACCCGGTCGGTGACGATGTTCAGGAGTTCCGCGTTGCGGACACGTCGTACCAATTCACTGACCTGACGCCCTACACGGTCTACTACGCCCGCGTGAAGGGCAATTCCTACTGGTCCGGTACTGAGCAATTCATCACCGAAGAAGAACCCGTCACCGGCACCGCGCCGTCGTGGTCCGCTCTCCCCGATGACGCCTCTGTTGTCGCTGATGGGACCTACGAACTCGACCTCTCGGCCTACGTCTCCGGCGATGCTCCCATCACCTTCACGTTGGCCGAAACCGAACTCGAAGCGGATGTCGTGGACAGCAACTTCATCTTCTATCCGGCCGCCACGGGCACTCCCTCCTTCACCTTCACCGCCAGCAACGCCTTCGGAACCGCTGACGCGACCCTCACCGTGACAGTCACGGGCGAGGCCCCGGCCGTCATCGTGACCCCGGCCACGTATTCCTACGAGGTCAATGTCGGCGATCCCTACGTCGAGTTCACCGTCACCGCGAGCGGGCACCCCGTGCCCACCCTCTCCGACTCCTGCACAGAAGGTGCCTATTATATCTTCGAGAATAACGCCTTCCTCTTCGACCCCGACACCGCGGGCACCTACCACTTCGTCTTCACCGCCTCCAACAGCGAAGGCGAGGATTCGAAGACCGTCACCGTGACGGTCAGCGGCGGCGAGCCTCCGCTGACGGCCTTCCAGCAGTGGCTGGCGGACAACGGGTACGGAGAGCACGCTGAAGGCGAGATTGCCGGAAACGGGCAGACGTACTTCGAGAACTACATCGCCGATATCGATCCTCGCACCACGAACGAGCTGGCCATCGTGTTCTCCAACGGACAGTTCATCGTCGACAATGCATCGGAGAACCGCTGGTATCAGTTCATTTACTCGACGAATCTGAAGGACGGGTTTGCTAACACCAACGCGCTGGGCAAGCCAGATGCGCTGCCGCTGGTGATCGTCCCGCCGGATGCCGCCAACTGGTTCGGTCGCATCAAGGTGACGGTGGACGAGCCGACGGCGCCGTAAGGCGACGCGAAAGGCCGAATGATTGCGCAAAGGGACGCCCGAAGGGGCGTCCCTTTTTTCATCCCAAATGACGAGAGCATCGCCACTTGGCCGCCCTCCGAACCTCTAGCCCTGCTAGCGATTCTAGCCCGGCTAGATTTGCTACGGCCCGGACGAAGCCGGGCCCAACGCGCTGCGCGCCACCCCCCTCCCGGAGGGGGGCGTGCTGACGCGCAATGACGAATGACAAATGACGAATGACGAATGGGGGCGCTGGACGCGCCAGGGACGAGAAGAGAGGCGAGGGAAAGGGAGGGGCGGAATGCCGGAATACCGGAAAACCGAAAAACCGGCCAGCCAAATGGCCGAACGAGCGAACAATCGGCCCAGCAAATGGCCGCGCTGACGCGCGGCTGCGGCGCGGACGGAGCCGCGCCCTCCCAAGCGCGGGCAGGGCCCGCGCCGCGTTCTTCCCCGGGAAAGGGGGGGGCGGTCAGGCGAGGAGGGTGTCGAGGAGGGACTTCAGCTGGTCGCTGGTGACGGGCTTGGCGAGGATTTTCGCGAACAGCTGGGTCTGATGGGTGGCTTCCACCTCGACGTCGGCGGTGATGGCGACGATGGGGATGGGGGCGAGGCGGGGGTCGGCGTGCATGGCTTCGGCGAGGTGCTGGCCGTCCATCTCGGGCATCCACATGTCGGAGAGCACGAGGGTGGGGCGCCAGTCCTTCATGGTGTCGAGGGCCATCAGGCCGTTTTCGGCGAAGCGGATGTCTTCGATGCCGAGCTTCTTCAGATGGATGCCGAGCACCTTGCGGTTGAGCGCGATGTCGTCCACGACGAGGACCGAGACGGGGGTCTTCGGGGCTTTGGGCTTCGGGGCCGGAGCGGGGGGGGGCTCGACCTCGGCCGGCTGGCTTTCCACGATCTCCAGATCCGGGAAGTCGATCACGAACTTCGTGCCGTGGCCCTTCATGCTGTTCACGGTGATCGTGCCGCCCGCGCTGTCGATCAGGCGCTTGACGATGGGGAGTCCGAGCCCGGTGCCTTTATCCTTGGAGTCTCCTTCGAGCATCCGCGACGAGATGTCCTGGACGAACGGGTCGAAGAGGTGCGCCATCTTATCCGCGGAAATGCCGCAGCCGGTGTCGGAGATTTCCACGTGCAGGGTCGAAGTGTCGGGAATCCAGCCGTATTCGACGGAGATTTCTCCGTTTTCCGTGAATTTCGTCGCGTTTCCAACGAGGTTGATGAGCACCTGGCGGAATCCCTGGCGCGAGAGGCGGACGTCCGGCACGTCGGCGGTCCCGGTCTTGCGGACCACCAGCTCCACGCCGCAGTCCGCGACGCGGTGGCCGAAGATCGCGGGCAGCTCGGCCATGATATGCGCCACGGGGCAGACTCCGACCCGCATCTGCATGGCCTTCATTTCGAGCTTGGAGAGGTCGAGGATGTCGTTGATCAGGTCCAGCAGGGCGGTCGCGCTTGTGAGGATTCCCCGCACCCACTCCCGGCGCTTGTCATCGTCGGTGTCCTCATCCGAGAGGAACTCGGCGAATCCGATGACGGCGTTGAGCGGCGTGCGCAGCTCGTGGGACATCATGGCGAGGAAGCGGGACTTGGCCATGGCGAGCTCGTTGGCCTGGCGGGCGGACTCCTGGGCGAGCCGCGCCTGCCGCTTGAGCAGGACGATGAACGAGACCGCGTAGATCAGCAGCAGGATCCCGAACAGCCCCGCCGCGCTCATCACGTACTCCTTGAGTTCCTCGTCCGTCAGCCCGAAGAACGTCCTTTCCGCGAGGCGTCCCGCGGCGGCGGCCATGAACATCTCCTGCCACTGCTGTGCGGGGATGCGTTCCATGGTCTTGCGCAGGATGGAGGTGAGCTCGTTCGGCGTGGAGGGGTGCGTGAGCATCACGAACTCGGTGCGGAAGTCGGCGGCCCCGTAGAGCTCGCTGCAATTCTGCGGCACGGGCAGGGAGAACACGTCCAGCGCCCCGTAGGCCGCCGCGTCCGGCCGCTCCGGGTAGGGGATCCAGAAATCCGTGTC
>JAEEGL012408093.1_pt1 | contig 14213 bp, 10 predicted proteins | sample 9134231 | NCBI WGS metagenome assembly JAEEGL01 (sample SAMN16246548, study PRJNA631951) | gut metagenome | biome: gut microbiome; feature: rumen; material: fiber-attached | host: Bos | place: Iran: Karaj | collected 2018-10 | reverse complement strand
TAGAAGAAAAGAAATACTATTCCCAGAATGAAGCTCCCTCGCAGTTGGCTGAATGACTACGTTCAAGTCGACGACATCGGCCCCAAGGAACTCGCCGAGAAGCTCTCCCGCGCAGGGCTGCAGGTCGAGGCGGTGGAGACGGTCGGTGGCACGCCGCTTTCCGACTTGATCGTCGTCGCGGAAGTGCTCGAATGCGAGGCGCATCCCAATTCCGACCACCTGCACGTCTGCAAGGTGACGGACGGCAAGGAGACGTTCCAGGTCGTGTGCGGCGCGCCGAACATGCGCAAGGGCATCAAGACCGCGTTCGCGAAGATCGGGGCGGCCATCCCGGAGTTCCTGGACAAGAACGGAAATCCCGAGAAGATCAAGAAGGGCAAGCTCCGCGGCGTCGAGAGCTTCGGCATGTGCTGCTCGGAGAAGGAGCTCCACATCGGCGAGGGCAGTTCGGGAATCATCGAGTACCCCGCCGAGACTCCGACGGGCGCGCTTGTCCGCGACGTCGCGAAGCTCGAGAAGCCGGAGACTGTCTTTGACATCGAAGTCACCTGGAACCGCCCGGACGCGCTTTCCGTCGTCGGGCTCGCCCGCGAGTTCGGCGCGATCCTGCACCGCGAGGTGAATCTCCCTCCCGTCGACTTCGAGGAATGCGAGACGCCGGTCGGCGACGAGGTGAAGGTCGTGGTGGAGGACTCCGCGAGGTGCCCGCGCTACACGGCGCGCGTCGTCGTGGACATGGTTCCGGACGCTCCCTCGCCCGAGCTCATGGCCAAGCGCCTCGAGCTCTGCGGCGTCCGCTCGCTCGGCCTCGCCGTGGACGTAACGAACTACGTGATGCTCGAGCTCGGCCAGCCGATGCACGCCTTCGACCACACGAAGCTGAAGGACCGCACGATCGTCGTGCGCGACGCGCGCGAGGGCGAGACCATCAAGACCCTCGACGGCGTAGAGCGTAGGCTCGACCCCTCGATGCTCGTGATCTGCGACGCCGAGAAGCCGAACGCCGTCGCAGGCATAATGGGCGGGGAGGACTCCGGCATCGCGCCCGGAACGAAGACCGTCCTCCTCGAGAGCGCCCTCTTCGAGACGACCTCCACGAAGGCCACGGCTACGAAGCTCGGCCTCGCCAGCGAGTCTTCCTACCGCTACATCCGCGGGGTGGACAAGGACCTTGCGGACTTCGCCAGCCGCCGCGCCGCGCACCTTCTCCAGAAGTACGGCAACGCCAAGGTCGCGAAGGGCGTCATAGACGTCGACGCGAGGCAGAAGCCCCTCAACCACGACGTGACGCTCAACTTCGAGCGGGCGAGGAAGCTCATCGGCATTCCCGTCGGCAACGACGGCATGGTCTTCATACTCAAGTCCCTCGGCCTTGAGCCCCGCACCACGGGGACGCTCTACGCAGGCGTCGAGGAAGTCTCCTTCGGGATCCCGAGCTGGAGGTACGACCTCTCGCTCGAGGCCGACCTCGTCGAGGAGGTCGCGAGGGTGTACGGGCTGGACAACATACCCGACACCATGCCGTCCGCGCCATCGATCTCCAGCCTTTCCGACGCACCGTTCAAGGCGAAGGCCCGTGTCCGAGAGATATGCCTCGCCCTCGGCTTCACCGAGGCGATGCACTACTCGTTCCTTTCGAAGAGGGAGATGGACGACTTCGACACGCGCAAGGCGTCCGACAGGCTTGTCATCCCCGATCCGGTCTCCGCCGAGTACGGAGTGATGCGCGACAGCCTCCTGCCTCAGATGATGGGCAGCCTCGGCCGCAACGCGTCGCACCAGCTTGAGAGCGCGATGCTCTTCGAGATCGGCAAGGTGTTCTCCAACGAGGGAGGCATGCCCTCCGAGTCCGAGAGGCTCTCCCTCGGGTTCGTCGGACCCGTCGGGCGCGAGGCCCTCAGGACGCGCGCCGCGGTCTCCGAGGAGGAGGCGGTCCTGTGGATGAAGGGCTGCGTCGAGGAGCTTGTCTCCAGGCTCCACGCCGGCCGCGTCGAGTTCGCCGCGGAAGACCATCCCGCGTTCGCGAAGGGCGCCGCGATGGCTGTGAAGCTCAACGGACGCCCCGTAGGCGTCATGGGCGCTCTCTCGGCCAAGCTGCGCCACCCGTACCGCCTGACGACCCAGATGGCTCTGTGCGAGATGGACCTGAAGCCGCTCCTCAAGAAGTTCGCGGAGACGGGCAAGGTCTCGGCCGTGCCGCAGTTCCCGCTCGTGAGGCGCGACATCGCCGTCGTGGCAGGCGCCGAGGTCTCCAACGCCGACATCGTCGACGCCATAAGGAAGAACGGCGGCAAGGAGCTCGTGAAAATCGGACTGTTTGACATTTTCAAGGCGAAGGACCACAAGGACGGACGTCGCTCGCTGGCGTACGCGCTTGAGTTCAGGTCCCCCGAGCGCACCCTGACAGACGAGGAGGTCTCGCGCGCCTTCCAGCGGATCGTCGAAGCCCTCAAGGCGACCGCCGGCATCGAAGTGAGGGAGAGCTGACTTGGACGTGGGTCCTGTGTTGCACGCGGATTAAGCAGAAATTTCTTCGACCGACAGCTAAATCCGGGGCTTCGGCCCCGACTTGGAACGACGGGTTCCGGGGACTCTGTGCTACGGCAACGCGGGATCTTTTATAAAAGACATGAAAACGAGACTGATTGCGACGCTCGCGGTCGCCATGGCCGCCGCCTGCGGGGCCTCGGCCGCGCCTGCCGTCAAGAGTAGCTTCGCGGCGCCGCCCGCCGATGCCGTAAAGTACCTCAAGGCTACGGTCGGGAAGCCGTTTTCCGCCGGCTACGTCTTTGTCGACGGCAAGTACGTGAAGCCGCCGTACAAGGTGGAGCGCTACGGGAACGTTATCAGGATCAACGGAATCCAGGTGACGGACCAGGTCGTCTCGTGGGACGAGTTCCTGAAGACCCAGGCGGGCGTGACCGTCACAAAGACGGAGACACCGGCGGAACCCGCCCCGGCCGAGCCGGAGCCGGAACCCGAGGAAGTTGAGGACTACGACGACGATTCGTCCGCCTCCCTCGACGACCTGTTCGACGACAACCCGGCCCCCAAGAAGCCGAAGAAGGCGAAGCGCAAGGCCGCCCCGCGGCCCCGCAAGCCGACGACGACCGTCACGTACTCGATGGAGGGGGACTTCGTGCCGAACGAGAAGTCGAAGTCCCTTGTCGAGAAGATCAACACGGCGCGTACCAGGATCGACAGCCAGCTCAGGTCCGGCGGCTATTTCTGCTTCGGCTCGCGCTACGCAACCGTCTCCGGCAACGCCTCGACCACGAAGCTCGTCCTCGGGAAGCTGCCGGACGCGATGAAGAAGGGCACCACGAGGGATACGTTCGGGGCGGCAATGCGCCAGGCAGGGCTGACATTCTTCCCCCTGGCCCTCACCGACGACCTCTTCCGCAACAGGTTCGACTACCTGCAGCTCGCAGAGCGGATCAAGTCCGATCAGGAGCAGAGCAAGTGGAGCCAGCTCCTCGGTCCGTCGATGTAGCGGGCTGCGCCTGCGAACCCGGGACCGCCGCCATGGGAAAATTCATTTCCATTTCCACGCTGTCGCGCCGGAAGATTATGGTATAATATTCTCTCACCATGAATGAACTGGCTTTGAAGCTGAACAAAACCCTTGGCCCTGCGGCGGATTTCCTGTCGCCGGCCGGGCGAAGGATGTACTTTCCGTACGGCGGAATCCTCGGGCAGGGCGCCGAGGCCAAGGCGTGCGAGACAAACGCGACCATCGGCATGGCGTTCGAGGAGGACGGCTCCCCGCTCGTGATGGACTGTTTCGCGTCCGGTGTCAACCTCGACCGGAAGGCTTTCCTCTACGCGGGCAGTTTCGGGCTGCCGAAGCTGCGCGAGGCCTGGAAGGCGATGGAGGTCGTGAAGAACCCGTCCCTCGCGGGCAAGAGGTTCTCCAGCCCCGTCGTCACCAACGCTCTCACCCACGGCCTCAGGATCGCCGCAGAGCTCTTCGCTGGCGAGGGCGACGAGGTGGTGGTGCCCGACCTGTTCTGGGACAACTACGCACTCGTCTTCGGCGAGGCCGTCGGCGCGAAGCTCTCCCTCTTCAACACGTTCCGCGACGGGCGCTTCGACGCGGCGGCCATGAAGGCGGCCCTCATGTCCGGCGGCGAGAAGAAGCTCCTCATCCTCAACTTCCCGAACAACCCGACCGGCTATACCGCGACGAACGGCGACGCGGCCGAGATCGTCGCGGCGGTGAAGTCCGCGGCGGACGCCGGCAAGAAGGTCGTCGTCATTCTCGACGACGCCTACTTCGGCCTCGTCTACGAGCAGGGCGTCCACGGCGAGTCGCTTTTCGCGGAGTTCTCCGACCTTTCCGAGAACGTACTCGCCGTCAAGCTCGACGGCACCACGAAGGAGGACTACGTCTGGGGGCTCAGGGTCGGCTTTGTGACGTTCGCGTTCAAGGGCGCGACCGACGACCAGCTCAAGGCGCTCGAGGCGAAGGCGGCGGGCAACGTGCGCAGCGGCATTTCCAACGTCTCGTCCATCGGGCAGCATCTCGCGATCAAGGCGTTCGCGGACCCCGGCTACGTGCAGCAGAAGCGCGACAAGTACGCGGTCCTGAAGAAGCGCTACCACGAGATCCGCACGATACTGAAGCTCCACCCGGAGTACGCCGACGCCTTCGAGGCGATGCCCTTCAACTCGGGCTACTTCATGTGCGTCAGGCCGAAGGGCGTGGACGCGGAGGCGGTCCGCCGCCGCCTGATAGAGAAGTACTCTACGGGCACGATCGTCCTTTCGGGGCTCATCAGGCTGGCGTTCTCCACAATACCGACGGCCAAGCTCCAGAAGCTTTTCCAGAATGTCGCGGACGCGGTCAACGACCTCCGCGGCAAGCGCAGCTGACATAAACACAACACACCACAACGGAGAGAAACAAGATGAAGAAAGTGATTGCGGCGGCAGTGTCCGCCATGGCCTTCGCGTCAATGGCGGCGGTGGAGGAGGTTGCCAAGGTCCGCTTTGCGGACGCAACGGGACTCGTTTCGGCGGCGATGAAGATCGGCGAGCTGTCCGGTAACGGGATGATCGGCGCGGCCGCCGCGGCCCAGATAAACGACTGCGAAGTCTTCAAGTTCTTCGGTCCGGCCCGTTCCGGCGCGTCCATCGCGCTGTCGCTCGTCGCAGACGGCGACAAGCTCGCCGGCGGCGTCGAGGAGTGGGCTTCGTCCTTCGGGGCGAGTGTGCTCTACCCGATCGAAGGCAAGGAGCAGTTCCTTGCCAGGCAGCCCGGCAACGTCGTGACGAACGGTCTCGTCTTCGTCAAGGACGCCTCCTGCAGCTTGTTCAACAAAACGTACTTTGCCTTCACCCCCGACGGCAAGTGGGTCGCCGCGAGCGACAAGCCCGAGCTTGCTAAGTCCGCCCTCGCGCTCGTCGCCGACGCCTCCAAGCCCATGGGCTCCGACGTCGTCAAGTTCACGATCGGGCAGAAGGCGATGAAGAACGTCCTCGCCGTCCTCGACAAGGCCGCCGCGGAGTCCGCCGCAAAGGGCGAAAAGCTCGTCTCCGAGAACGACATGGACATCATAAAGGGGATTTCCTCGTTTTCCATGGCAATGCGCGTCAGCTCGGCAGGCATCGACTTCCGCGCTAAGGTGGGGGCGGTGAAGGGCTCCGAGTTCGACAAGGTCGGATGCAAGGCGCTTGCAAAGGACGCTCTCGCCTTTGCCGGCGACAGCGCGATCTGCGCTGCGGCCGGCGCCGAGGGCACGAGCGGCGCCAACGCCAAGGACCTTGTCAACGCCTTTGTCGCAGCCATGACCAAGCGCGGCATCAAGCTCGACTTCCTCGGCATCAAGTCCGTCCCCGGACGCGTCACTTTCGTCATGGACGTTCCCGCGCTCGTCAAGTACGCCCAGGGCGAAGGATCATCGGCGTTCGGCAAGATCGACCCCGAGGAGCTCTTCTCCGAGCTCCGTCCGGCCATCGAGGCCGCGACGAAGGCCACCAAGCCGTCCGCTGGCCCCGCGTTCTCCACCTCGTTCGCCGTCAAGGGCTACAAGCCGAAGTCGTCCGCCGCGGCGGTGTTCGCCAAGACCCTTCCCGAAGTCTCCGGCAAGCCCCTGTACTCCGCCAACGCGACTTCGCTGTATTCGCTCTTCAAGGCAATCGTCGCGCAGGTCGTCGCGACACTCCCCGCGGAGGCCGCCGGGCAGGTCAAGCCGCTTATCGCGGCGCTTCCCGAGGAGGGCGAGCGCGGCATTGCGCAGGCCTGCTGGCGCGATGGCGACGCCCATGTCGCGATCACCCGCGTTTCGGCGGACGAGATCCGCGGGATAGGCGCAGCCGTGAACGCCGCGATGGGCTTCTTCATGGCGAACGCGGTGCAGCAGGGCGGCGGATGCCCCGTTGAAGACGACGACTCCGACGATGAAGATTGAGGCCTACGCAAAGGTCAACTTCACACTCGAAGTGTTCGCGAAGCGCGTGGACGGATACCACGCGCTTCGTTCTGTAGTCGTTCCGACGTCGCTTTCGGACACGATAGAGGTCGATGAGGCGGACTCCGTCTCGAGCGACTCCGGCTATCCGGACGACCTCTGCGTCAAGGCGGCGCGCGTCCTCGGCGAGTTCGCCGCCCCGCGCGGCGAAAGTGCCGCGGGCGCGCGATTTCACGTCGAGAAGGGCATTCCCGCGGGCGGCGGACTCGGCGGCGGCAGCGCGGATGCGGCCGCGGTCCTCTGGGCACTGAACGAGATATGGGGACTTGGCGCGGGCCCCGCCGAGCTCGCGGAAATAGGCGCGCGCGTCGGGTCCGACGTGCCCGCCCTCGTTCTGTCGCGCGCGTGCGGACCCGTAGTGATGGAGGGGCGCGGCGAGTTCGTCCGTCCGCTCTTCGACTCGCCGACGCGTCCATCCCCTCTGAGGCTCCACCTTGTGATGGCAAACCCCGGCGTATTCTCCTCCACTCCGGAGGTGTTTTCGCGTTCAACTCCGCGCGTGACAAACGACCCCGGTATTTTGTATAATATAAAGACCGCTCTCGCCTCGGGAGAATTGGAGCGCATCTCGTGCGCCACGATGAACGACCTCGAGGCGCCCGCCGTAGATCTGCATCCCGAAATCGCCGCGGCGAAGTCCGCGCTGTCGGAGGCAGGCGCCCTGGGCGCGACGATGAGCGGCAGCGGGTCGACTGTATTCGGCCTCGTCCCGGACGAAGCGCGGGGACGCAAAATTGCGGCGCTTCTAGGCGGAATGGGCCTCGACGCCTGGACCGTCGCCGTAGATGTCCCGTGATGTAATGGCAGCATAGGAGGTTTTGATCCTCTTCGAGGTGGTTCGAATCCACCCGGGACAACCAGCCATGCGGGGGATTGAATGGCAAAAACAGCGCATGAATCGCGCGGAATTGCAGGAAGAAAAATGAAGATACTAGTTACAGGCGGCAAGGGAATGCTTGGACGCACGCTGGCGAGGAAGTTCGCGGCGCACGAGGTCATAGTCGCGGACCTCCCGGATTGCGACATAACGGACATGGACGCGCTCACGGCCTTCTTCGCCGCGCACGCGCCGGAGGTCGTCATCCACTGCGCGGCGATGACGAAGGTGGACGACTGCGAGTCCAACCGCGAACTCGCCTACAAGCTCAACGAGGAAGGCACCAGGAACGTCGCCGTCGCCAGCAAGTCCGTCGGCGCGAGGCTCATCGCAATCTCGACGGACTACGTCTTCTCCGGCGAGCCGCCGCGCGAGCCGTGGGCCTGGAGCGAGACCGACATGCCCCGTCCGCGCACGGTCTACGGCGCGTCCAAGTACGCCGGCGAGCAGATGGCGCTCATGGTGGACCCCTCCGCGACGATCGTCCGCATCGCATGGCTGTACGGCGCGGGCGGCCCTAGCTTCGTTCACACGATGGCAAAGCTCGGCCGCCAGGCCGGAGAGCCGCTCAAGGTCGTCGACGACCAGCGCGGCAACCCGACGTCCACCGACGCCGTGGCGGACGTGCTTGAGTTCCTCGTCTCCAGGCCATCCGTGAGCGGCGTCGTCCACGCGACGTGCGAAGACCAGTGCACCTGGTACGACTTCGCCCGCGAGATAAAGCGCCTCGTGCCAGGCTTTGTCCGCGAGATCGTCCCCTGCACTACGGCAGAGTTTCCCCGCCCCGCACCGCGTCCGCGCAACTCCGCCCTCAAGAAGAGCGTCCTCAACCTGCTGGGCTATAGGACGCCTCGCTGGCAGGACGCGCTCGCCGAGTTCGTGAAGAAGGAGTTTCCCACGGATGGACAGGGTTGAACTCCTGTCCCCGGCGGGGGACTTCGAGACGGCGCTCGCCGCGTTCGAGGCAGGGGCGGACGCGATCTACTGCGGCCTGCGCGACTTCTCGGCCAGGGCGTTCGCGAGCAACTTCTCCTTCGAGGAGCTCAAGCGCATCGTCGCGTACGCGCGCGCAAGGGGCAGGAAGGTCTACGTGACGTTCAACACGGTGGTCGACGAGGACGCAATCGAGACCGCCGTGGAGGCGCTCTCGCGGCTTGATTCCATCGGGCCCGACGCGCTCATCGTCCAGGACCTCGGCGTCGCGCGGCTCTGCCGCAGGCATTTCCCGTCCCTCGCCATCCACGCCTCCACGCAGCTCGTCGCTCACAACCTCGAGGGCGTGCTCGCGATGAAGGACGTCGGCTTCACCCGCGTCGTACTCGCTCGCGAGCTTTCGCTCGCCGAGATCGCGTCCATATCCAAGCGCTGCGGCGGGATGGAGCTCGAGTGCTTCGTCCACGGCGCGCTCTGCTACTCCGTGTCGGGCCTGTGCCTCTTCTCCGCGATGGAGAAGGACCGCAGCGGCAACCGCGGCAAGTGCGCCTACTGCTGCCGGATGGAGATGCCGGGGGATGGGGAACGGGGAACGGGGAACGGGGAACGGGGAAATGTCAGGCATCCGTTCTCGATGAAGGACCTGCGTCTCGGCGAGGACGCGCGGAAGCTGGCGGACGCCGGCGTCGCCTCCCTCAAGATCGAGGGCCGCATGAAATCCAGGATCTATGTCGCGAGCGTCACGCGCTACTACCGCCAGCTGCTGGACGGCGGAGCGCACGGACCGAACGCCGTAACACTCGCGGACCTCGAGACCGTCTTTTCACGCCGCACGACGAAGCTTTATTTCGACGGACCCGCCGAGGACGTCGTGGACCCCACGTCGCTGGGGCACCTTGGCGCGCCCATAGGCGTCGTCAAGCGCATAACGAAGGACCGCGACGGACGCAGCTGGATAAGGTTCCACACGTCTCGCGCGCTGGAGCGGCACGACGGACTTCAGTTCGCCGCGCCGAACGGCGGCAAGCCCGTGGGCTTCGGCATAGACGAGATGCGCAAGTCCATCTCCCGTTCGAACGTCTTCGAGGTCGCGGCAGGGACTGATGTCGAGATACTCCTCCCCGAGGGATCTGAGGATGGGTTCGCCGCGGCCGTGAAGGGCGGCGCCACGGTCTACTGCTCCATGTCCAACGCCGTAAAGCGCATGTTCCCCGCGCCCGCGTTCCGTCCGAGCGATGTGCCGGGTCCGTGCAGGATGGACGTCGAGGTCACTATCTCGGCCAGCGAGGTCCGCGCTCGCGCCACTGCCGCTGGAGCGGAAGTGACCCGCTCCATCAGGGGAACGTTTGAGTCCGCCAAGAACCCCGCCAAGACGGCCGATGCCGTCGAGAAGGCGTTTTTGAAGCTGGGCGGGACCGATTATTCGCTCGGGGAAGCCGAGGTCTCGGACCCTGACGGACTCTTCGTGCCGATGAGCGTCCTCAACGACCTCCGACGCGACGTCGTCGAGGAACTTGACGGCGCGCGCGAGAAGGCGCGCCGCGAGAAGGCGTCCGCCGCGCTGGACGATTTCGCGTCTCCTTGCGCCGCGCCGGCGGCCCCGCGCCGCACGATACGCCTGCGGGCGTACCAGGCGCTGCCGCAGGGCGAGTGGGATGAGGTCGTGGTCGCGGATGCGACTACCTTCGCGGATTCGCCACTCAGGGCGACCCTCCCGAAGGAGCTCGTTCGCGTCGCGACGCCGGTCTACACGCCGGAGCCGGACTTCAACAAGCTGCGCGTCGCGGTCAAGAGGCTCGTCCGGGAAGGGTATCTCAAGTGGGAGGCGAGCGACCTCGCGACGCTGCGGATGCTGAAGGCCGTCGGAGTCGAGGACATATCGGCGGACTGGACGCTCTACGCGTTCAACTCCCGCGCCCTCGAAGAGCTCGCCTCGCTCGGCGTCCGCCGCTTCGTGGCGAGTCCCGAGAACACGTCCGCGAACCTTCAGTACCTGGCGGAGAGCGGCTACGACGTGGAGTTCCTGTCGCAGCAGTCGACGCCGCTTTTCATCTCGCTTTCCACGCCCGCCTCGCTCCACGTCGAGGGACTGAGCATATTTCGCCTTGGAGGGCTCTGGGTGACGACACGCCCCGTGCCTCGCACCTTCACTCCGCCGCGAGGCGCGTCAGTCCGCGTTGACCTTGGATGGAGTCCGGAGCAATGCTAGGGAGAATCCTCAAAAAGGCCCTGCCGGTCCTCTGGCTGATTCCGGGCTTCCTGCTCTGGGCGAGTTTCCCGCCCATGGGCGAGAGGATAGACGCGCTGTTCGCGCTCGCGCCGCTCCTTTGGCTTTCGCGCCGAAAGGACGCGCGCACGTCGTTCTGGAAGTGGTTCCAAAACGGATTTCTCTTCTGGTTCGCGACCCTCGCGTGGATGCCGGCGATTGTGAAGAACGGCGGGCCCTGGCCTCTCGTCGTCCTCGGGTGGGGCGCGCTTTCCGCGTATTGCGCGCTGTTTTTCGCCGCTTTCGGATGGCTTTCGGCCAAGTACTGGACATGGGTCCGCGGCGACCCGCTCGGAACGGCCCTCGAGCGCCGGCGCGGCTACGGCTGGCGGCTCTTGGGACTCGTCGTCGTGGAGCCGGTGCTCTGGGCGGGCTTCGAGCTTCTCAGGTCCAGGCTCTTTGGCGGCTTTGCGTGGAACCAGCTTGGCGTGGCTGTTGTGAACGCCGGAATCGGCGCCCCTGTCGTGCTGGGCGGCGTTTATCTCGCAAGCGCGCTCGTCGTGCTCGTGAACGGCACGGTCGCCTCTATAGCGGAGCGGATGCTGGAGCCGATCCTGGACAGGGGGCGCGCGGCGCCGTTCGCCGTGCCGCGCTGGGCCAGGTCCGTCGAGACGCTCCTTCCTTTTCTCATTGTCTGGGGCGTGTTCAAGGCGGCCGACTTGTTTGTCGTCCAGCCAGCCGCGGAGAGCTCGGGCAACCTGCGCGTTGCGATGGTTCAGCGCAACTTCCCGTCCGTCTTCGAGCGTGGACGCGAGGAGGACCCGGTGTCGGCGTACACCGATCTTTTGGCGGCGGTCGAGCACGCGAAGCCAGGGCTCGTCGTCCTTCCCGAAAGCGCGCTTTGCGAGTTCGGCGCGGCAGATTCGCCGCGCTCCGCCGCGTTCGCCAAGTGGGTCTGCGACAAGACGGGAGCCACCGCGGTCATCGCCGGCGGTGGACGCAGGTCTGGCGGGAAGGAGTACAACTCCGCCATGCTCTACACCCATTCCCCATTCCCCGTTCCCCAAATCTACGACAAGGTCCACCTGGTCCCGTTTGGCGAGTACATTCCCGGCGACAAGCTAGTGACTGCGCTCCAGCGCCTTGCGCCCGTTGGAAGCTGCACGCCGGGCGAGCTCAAGTTGCTCGACATGGACGGCATCGGGATTGGCGTTGCCATCTGCTTCGAGGACACGGACTCCGCGCAGATCCGGCGCCTGGCGGAGATGGGCGCGCAGCTTCTCGTCTTCATCACGAACGACAGCTGGTTTTCCAGGTCCGACGAGGCCGTACAGCACGCCTGGCAGAGCGTCGCGCGATCCATCGAGACTGGGCTTCCGGTCGTGAGGGTCGGCAACTCGGGCGTCACTGGGTCCATTTCGCCAGACGGCTCTGCCACGTGGCTTGCAGACGCGGAGGGACGTCCCCTCGTGGACGTCGCGGCGACGATGTGCGACCAGCTGACGGCCATTCCGCGCCGTCCGACGCCGTACGTCCGCCTCGGCGACAAGCCGCTCGCGGCAGCGTTCGCGTCCGTCCTTGCGCTGGTCTGGTTCGCGGCTTTCCGCCGCCGCAGGCGCCTTGCGGAAGGCGCGCCGTATCCGAAAGGGGAGGGAGGAGTGCCATGCTGAGACTCTTCAAGTGGATCAGGCGCAGGTTCGCGCGTCCGGCGCTTCCGCTGTCCGCCGCGTCGCTGAGCGCGTGCGGACTCGTCCGTCGCGACAACCAGGACCACCTCTTCGTCCGGCGCACGGCCAAGGCTTACTGCGTGGCGGACGGCATGGGCGGCGGAGAGGGCGGGGCCGAGGCGAGCAGGATCGTCTGCGCGGAGCTCGCGTCCGCGGCCGTCGGCAACAAGGACTTCGCCGACCGTGTCCGCGGCGTGGCCGAGGCAATACACGCCTCCAACGCGAAGATACGCGACTACGCCGCGTCCGCCGGCTACAGGCAGATGGCCACTACCGTCGTCGTTCTCGTAGTGGACCCCGAGAGCTGCAGGGTCGGCGTCATCGGACATGTCGGCGACAGCAGGGTGTACAGGCTCAGGAAGGGGAGCCTCACGAGGCTGACGCACGACCACACGCTGGCGGGAGAGCTCGGCCGCAGCGCCGCGGCGAACGCGATTGCCGGCGACATGGGCGGGCGCAGGCACGTCATAGCGCACATGCTGACGAGGGCCGTGGGACTGGAAAAGGAGGTCCAGCCCGACTGGCGCAAGATAGACATCAAGTCCGGCGACTGGTTTCTGCTCTGCTCCGACGGCGTCTACGACATGGTCTCCGAGCGGAAGATCGAGTCCGCCCTCGCGGCGGGAGGTGCGCCTAGCGACGTAGTTGCGCGCCTTGAGGCGTTTGTCGTAGCGGCAGGCGCCGAAGACAACTATTCCATGGTCGTCATAAAGGCAGGGGGGCAGGCGTGAAGTCCGGCAGGGAGACCGTGCTTGTTCCGGGCGAGAGGTTCCGCGGCTACGTGGTCGAGAGGCTGCTGGGCAACGGCGGACTCGGCGCGGTGTACCAGGTCCACCACGAGGAACGCGGCACGCTCTACGCGCTGAAGGTGCTCTATCCCGATGTGGCCGAGGAGAACGACAGCTACGTGAAGCGGTTCCTGCGCGAGGCAAAGCTCGCTGCGGGCATCAGCCACCCGAACCTCGTGTCCGTCTACGAATGCGGGCAGGACGAGGCGACGGGCCTCTACTACATCATAATGGACTACGTTTCGGGCGGGGACCTGAGGCAGGCCATCGCCTTCGCGGGGCGCTTCGACCCAGACCGCGCGGTGGAGGTCGTGATGCAGGTGGCGAGCGCGCTGGACGCCGCGCAGAAGTTCAAGGTCGTACACCGCGACATCAAGCCCGAGAACATAATGATCCAGCCGGACGGACTCGTGAAGCTCGTCGACCTGGGCATTGCGAAGGCCGAGGGAATAGGAGACACCCTCAATACGCTGACGGACTCCGTCTTCGGCACGCCATCCTACGTCGCGCCGGAGCAGGCGCTGGACCCGGCGAACGTGGATACAAGGGCGGACATCTACTCGCTGGGCGTCGTCCTCTTCGAGATGATCGCCGGCAGACCCCCGTTCGACGGGCCCAACGCGCCGCAGGTCCTTGCGCAGACGCTTTCCCCGGACCCGTTCCCGGACATCCGCGACTTCAACCGCGACGTGAAGCCCATGCTCGCGGCTCTCATACGCAGGATGTGCGTCAAGGAGCGCGACAGGCGCATTCCCGACCCGTCGTCGCTGATGCGTGAGTTCGCGAAGCTCGGCTACCAGCTCACGCGCCCTGCGTCGGCTCAGCTGCAGTACGTCAAGTCCGTCGAGACCGCCCCGACCGTGAGGTCCGTCAAGGAGGTCCTGGAAAAGCTGCCGACGAAGGGGAACGAGACTCTTTCCTTCGAGACCGACGACGTGGAGATACGCGAGTTCGTCTCGGTGCTGAAGCGCAAGCGCCTCTTGAGGAAGACTATGACCGCGGCGCTTGTCGCGGCAACGGCCCTTGCCGCCGCATTCATCGCCCTTGCCCTGATGTCCTAGCCTCCCCAACGGTAGGGCGGCGTGCCCCCACGCCGCCGCAATCAGGGAAGCAGAAGGGTTGCCACAGGTACGCCAAGCAAAGCTCGGCAGAACTAATAGCGGAAGGAGCTATATCGTAAAGAAATCGACATACGATTAGGACATATCC
>JAEEGL015788811.1_pt1 | contig 14214 bp, 11 predicted proteins | sample 9134231 | NCBI WGS metagenome assembly JAEEGL01 (sample SAMN16246548, study PRJNA631951) | gut metagenome | biome: gut microbiome; feature: rumen; material: fiber-attached | host: Bos | place: Iran: Karaj | collected 2018-10 | reverse complement strand
CACAGTTATCGGTGTTGTTGCTTCCGAAACAGGTGCGGACCATTTTCTGAACCATGTAGATGTCTTCGTTCGCGCTTCTTGAACAGGCAAATCCCGCAAGGGAATCTCCGCCGTACTTTTTTTTGAGTTCCAGAAATTTTTCTGCCGTATAGGAAATCGCTTTTTCCCATGAGACTTCTTCGAATTTTCCGGTTTCCTTGTTTTTAATCAGCGGATTTGTGAGCCTGTCAGGAGAATGAACGAAATCAAAGCTGCCTGATTTTCCCTTTACGCAAAGACGGCCGTGATTTGAAGGACCGTCTGCCGCCTCAACATCAACGATTTTGTTATCTTTTACGATAAGATAGAACTGACAGCCTGTTGCACAGTGAGGGCAAGTCGTAAGCACTTTTTTGACTTCCCACGGACGGTAATTCTGCTGCCTTTTCATTGTGAGTGCCCCTGTCGGACATGAAGCCGCGCAGTTTCCGCAGGATTCACATGAAGTTTCTTTCCAGTCAGGACCAAAAGGCGCTTCAACAAGATGGAAAACGCCAGTTCGCCCGCTTTGGAGCGTGTGGTTACGGGCAAGTTTATTGCACGCGCTTATGCACCTCTGGCAGTGAATGCATTTTCCCGGATCGTATGTGATGTACGGATTGTCTTTTAAAACAGGGAATTTTGCCGCAAGTTTTGAGCGAGAGCCAGTGAATTCTGATTTACGGACTCCATATTTGTAGCAAAGTGATTGAAGCTGGCAGATTCCGTTTTCGGTGCAGTTCATGCAGTTTACGACATGATTTGAAAGAATCAGCTTCAGCATCGTGCTTCTGTATTCGCTGAGTTTTTCTGATTCTGTCTTGATTACAAGACCAGCCTGAACCTGAGTTTTACATGCGGCAAGAAGGTGGGTAAAGCCCTCGACTTCAACCATGCAAAGCCGGCATGAGCCTATTTCATTGATTTCTTTGAGATAGCAGAGAGTCGGGATTTCGATTCCGTTTTGTCTTGCAGCTTCAAGAATAGTAGTATTTTCCGGGACGGAAATTTTTTTGCCATTAATCGTACAGGAAATCATTCGCCTCTTCCTCCTACCATTGAGCCGCAGCCAAAATGATCACACCTGAGGCAGCGACAAGCCTCACGATGACCTTCTTCTTCCGTCATTGGAATCTCAACATGAGAAAAATCCTCGACTCGCTCAAAAGGATCCCTTTCTTCAATTTCTGCCCGCCCTGTCGGAATGCAGTTGTTCGGCATCGCAGAAGGAATTTGAATTCCGCAAGTGACTTTATGATGATAGCCTAAGTATTCGTCGATGTTGTATGCGGCCACTTGACCCGCGGCGATTGCATTGATTGCCGTTGAAGGACCAGTCACGCAGTCTCCGCCAGAGAAAACTCCGTCCATTTCCTGAACCTGACAGGTTTCATCCGCCATGATTCGCCCGCGCTCCACTGGAACGCCGGACTTTTCAAACGGAGCGACATCGCTACGCTGGCCTACACCGAGAATCAGATAATCACACTTAAAGCGGTATGGATATGCGCTTGAATGTTCCGTAGTCACAAGTCCGTTCTCATCATAGGGGCCTACAATCTGAGGCTGGAGCCATACTGCCTGTGCAAGCCCTGTTTCCTTGTCCGCTTCAATGTGAAGGAAACTCAAAAGAGTCCTGAAACGAACTCCTTCCTGCATTGCGCACATGATTTCACTTTCAAGGGCGGTCAAATCATCACGCTTTCTTGTGAAAACATGAATTGTCGCGGCATGGAGCCTGGCTGCAGTTCGTGCCGCATCCATTGCGACATTTCCGCCGCCGATAAGGACAACTCGCTTTCCTTTCAAATCAGGAGCTTCACCCTTTGCGACTTTCTGCAAAAAATCAGCCGCTGGAATTACATTCGGGCAGTCAGCGTTTTCAATCGGCATTCGGTTTCCAATCTGGGCGCCGATTCCAAGATAAACCGCATCGTAGTCAGAGCGGATTTGCTCAAACTGAATGTCACGCCCGACCCTCGTATTGAATTTTACTTCGATATCACCTGCTTTAAGGATTGCCTCAAGGTCATCCTCAAGTTTTTCTTTTGGAAGCCTGTATTCCGGGATTCCGTAGCGAAGCATTCCGCCCAGTTTTTCGTGTTCTTCAAAAACGACTACCTTGTGCCCCATCAAAGAAAGAAAATAAGCCGCAGAAAGACCTGAAGGACCGCCACCGATTACGGCGATTTTTTTTCCTGTGCTTACATTTGCCTCTGGCGGAACGACATTTCTTGCGCTCATCTGGTCAACGGCGAATTTCTTGAGTCCTCGGATGTTTATCGGATTGTCAATGATTGAACGACGGCATTTTTTTTCGCAAGGATGCTCGCAGACCATTGCACATGCTGTCGGGAACGGATTTTTGTCACGGATCAGGTTTATCGCATCTGCAAAACGACCTTCTTTTATGAGTGCAATATAGCCCGGAACATTGACATGGGCCGGACACATCGTGATGCACGGAATCGTCTGAACGGTGTTTTCAACGCACCTCTGGCGGTTGATGTGGCTTTCATATTCGTCGACAAATTCAGTCATGCTGTCAAGAATCATGTTCGCAGAGACGACTCCCACAGCACAGTCCGCAGTCTGGGCAATCATGTTGCACATTGTCTTCATTCTTTCAAGCGTGTCAGTCGTACCTTCACCTTTGAGAATTGAAGAAAGCATTCGCTCAACCTCAACAAGACCATCTCGGCATGGAACGCATTTTCCGCAGCTCTGGTTCATTGAGATTTGTAATAAAGAACGATACATGACAAGGGGGCACATTCCTGGGGGATAACTTGTAATGCTTGTCTTGAATTTGTTGAGCACTACATTCATTCTCTCATTCATGTTGCCTTTTTTTGCTAAACGGCGCATAGAACTTCCTTTATAAAACGAGAATCATTTTTACAATAATCTGAATTTTACCTTATAATAGTTAAATGTCAACATATAAATAGTCTTTAATCTGAAACAATGTGTACTCTGAGCGCTCTTTCTGCTATAATCTATTGAATGAGCCAAATCGTACGAACAGAAAAAATGGTAGCCGGCGGAGACTGTCTTGCCCGCATCAACGGAAAAAATGTATTCATCCCTTTTGCCCTTCCTGACGAGGAACTTGAAATCGAAATCACAAAGTCGTTCAGGGATTATGACACGGCAAAAATCACGAAAATCCTCACTCCATCCCCTCACAGAGTCACGCCTTTCTGTCCTCTTTACGGCTCATGCGGAGGCTGCAACTTACAGCATGTCTCTCCCGAATATCAAAGGGAACTCAGAAAAGAAATCTTAAAGGACTGTTTTGAGCGTGAGGGAATCCCCTGTCCGCCAATCGAAATAATTTCAGGCTCAGACAGAAATTACCGCTCACGAATTCAGCTGACAAACGGCGGCTTCAACAAAAAGGAATCAAACGAAATCGTAAATCTCGATTCCTGCCCGATTGCCACAGCCGAAATCAATTCTTACTTAAAAGATACAGCACAGAACGAACGCCCGCGCGGACGAGTCCATCTTTTTGGTGATGAAAGAATCAATCTTGAGGGAAACAAAGTAATCGTCGCTGAGGAACGAGAACGCCCGTCAAAAGAAATAAAGATTCAGGGAGCAAGTTCAAAGAAAAAAGAAAAACTCCGTCTCCAGCAAAACCGCCGTTTTGCGGGCACGACCTTGAACCAGAACAACCGCTGCGAAATCACCATTTCCGGCAAAAAAATCGCCTTTGACATTCAGGGCTTCTTCCAGTCAAATCTTGAAGTCCTCGAAAAGACAATCGAAGCCGTAACACGCAACATGGGCGGCCGAAACGTTCTTGACATGTACTCAGGCTGCGGAACCTTCTCCGTATTTTTAGCCGACCTCTTCGAAAAAGTCTGCATGGTCGAGCACAACCGGGACGCAATCGTCTTTGCCGAGGAAAACCTTCGCTCAAAGAATCACGAGAGTTTCGGGCTTTCCGGCGAAAACTGGATTAAATTCAGCGCGCAAAAATACATCGAAAACAACGGTGATTTTGAAGCCGTAGTAATCGACCCGCCAAGAAGCGGAATGGAAAAGGAAGTCTGCAAGTGGCTCTGTCATTCAAAGATTCCTCAAATCCGCTCGGTAAGCTGCAACCCAAGCACCCACGCTCGCGACACCCATTTTCTTGTAAAATCCGGTTATCATCTATCAAAACTCTATCTTTTGGACTTCTACCCGCACACCGCACACATAGAATCCTTAGCATGTTTCGAGTACACAGAATGAAATTGAACAAATTTAAAAAACTGCCCCCAAAATCAAAATTTTTTCTCATAAAAGCAGCCTTCATAATTTTCAATTTTCAATTTTCAATTTTCAGTTTACCATCCCAGACTCCCCTGCGAAACGCCGACCTTGCAAAGCAGGAACCAAGCTGGCAGGCTGTAATCGGTGGAAACGCCGTCTCTCCGTGCATCGAGACTTCCTATGGAATCGCGCTTTTAAGCGACGGGCGGCTTCTTTCCGCCTGCACCAACGCCGGTGTAGTAATCTGGCAGCGGAGCATCAAGGGCAGACCTTCTCCTTACCTTGCCTCCTTCGGTGACTTTTTGTATGTCGTGACCGATTCTTCAAACCTGAATCTCGTAAATCCTTCTGGACTTACACTCTGGACCGTAAAATGCCCATTTAAAATCATTGATTTTCCCGTGGTTGGCCGCGACGGACGCGTTTTCGTTCGCGGAAACAAGGGAATCGCCTGCTACGGTCTTGACGGAAAACGAAAATGGATGAGCGACACGGCCGAGCTTGGAAACCTTCCCGTCTCAACCTTGAATGACGGAAGCATTCTCCTTTTCCTCAAGAAACCAAAGAACAATCAGACAATCGCCACCCGATATTCACCATTCGGGAAAAAACTTGAGGACATCACTTTCTCGGCCATCGTCTCAACCGCGGAAACCTGCGACCGGGGTGTTCTTGTCTCACTTGCAAACGGCTCGGTCGGTCTTGTTACGGTCGAGAACGATACTGCCGACACGAAATGGGTAAACGGCTCAGGAAACAGCAAGGGCGCTTTCAAAATCTGCTATTCTGCCGGAAGCTCTAACGCCGCATTCTTTTTCCAGAACGGAAGCAAAACCGAGACTGTAATAGTCAGGTCAGATGACGGAAAGATACTCAAACGCTTTCAGGTCGGACAGATTGCCCCCTCTGATTTTAAGCTTGCCCGCGCAACTCAGTCAGGATATTTCATCAGCGGGGCTTACACGGCCTGCGAATTCCTTGAGGACGGAACAATCATGTACGCCGCTGCCCTGCCTTCATCATCAAGCTGGAGCTCGCTTTTCTATACGAACAAGAACTACATCATCCTCTGCATGAAAGACTGGACGATGAAAGCCTTCCTTATGAACCAGACAACGAAATCAAGGATAATAAACTCAAAGCTGAAGTCGATTTCATACATCCCTTCAATAAAATACGACCCGGTGAGCGCAGAGCTTGGAATCAGGCCGTTGGATAATCAGAAGATGTCGGAAATTTCCGAGGCTTTCAAAAAAGGCGATTACGGTGAGAACGAAGAAGAATACCTCACATTATTGAAGACCGAGGCTGAAAACTATATAAACGCCTACGCCACCCAGATTTCATTCTCGACACAGGGACACTCAAATTTCTTCTCGGAGAACGCAGTCTATACGCAGAATCTTCTGTATTTGATGGGAAAGACCGGAACAAGGGAATTCTCCGTGCTTTTCGCCCGCCTGCTCCAGAGCAATCTTGATTCAGGTCAGCTGTCGTCTGTCGTGGCCTTTGCTGGAAATGCCGGCTATGACGAGGGCGGACAGATGCTCAGTGCCCTTGAAAAACTCGTCATGGGGCGAATCAAGCCTTCGGAAACCACCACCTTGAAATCAGTCTGCGATTCTACTTACGAAATATGCCGATACATGGGGCGGCCGGCCTTGAACAAGCAGGGAAAAAACATAATCTCGCATCTTTTTTATCCTCAGTATGATAAGAATGTCCGGGAATATGCCAGAACCATGCTTACCAAAATGATTGATTTGGAGAAAAAATAAATCATCTTGATAAGGATTTTGTGGCTTTTTAGTCGCCTATATGATATAATTTTCAAGTTCTTTAAAGGAGGATTTAATGAACAACAAAAAAGTTATAATAAAAATCGTAGGTATCTTTCTTGCGTTCTCGGCTTTTGCTGGCCTTGGCGCACTCGAAGTTGACCGAAGCGAGATTCAAAGCGCTGGTGGTGCAAATGAAATCGTATTCCGGAATTATTCCGGCCCTCATTCTGTAATCAACACAATTCAGCAGATTCGTGGAATCGGTATTGAACTTGGAAAAAGCGTAAAAACAAATCTTACTGCGGCAAGAACAGTCGGAGACAAGAACCGCTATTCAGTGATTCATGCTGTTGACGGAACAACCGGCAAATTCGACGCTGACATCTTCATCATCGGAAAGAACGCCACAGTTGACCACATCACTAACCTCAGGCGAATCATTGCGGCATATCTTGAAACCGCTTATGGTTATTCTTCAAAAGATGCCGACACAATCGCAACTTTCGTAACAGTATACAACGCTGTCTACCGAAGCAACCTCAAGTATTTTGAGTCACGCTACAAAGAAATCGTAATTAAAAACCTTTCTTCTTCAATCGTAGGTCTTGCCACCGATTACGAGGAATGGCCGGGCAATTCTCAGATTGTAATTCCTCTCTCTGACCTCTCAGGCGGATTGAGCACAATCGACACTTCCCTCATCTCTGACAAACAGGTAGTCAAGTCAATGCAGGGTGAAGAGGACAAGGGAATCGACGCTCGCAAGGGCATGGTAGACATAAAAGAGCGCGAGGCTGACAACGCCCAGGAAAAGGCTGACGAGGCTCAGGCTAAGGCCGACGAAGAAAAGGCTAAGCTTGCCGAAGAGCAGAAAAAACAGGCAGAAGCAGACAAAGCCGCTGCTCAGGCAAAAGCCGACGCTGACAAGGCAAAGGCCGATGCAGACAAGGCAAAGGCTGATGCAGACAAGGCAAAGGCAGATGCAGAAAAAGCAAAGGCTGATGCCGCTGAAGCTCAGAAAAAAGCTGACGAGGCTAAAAAAGAAGCCAAGGCAAATCCAAAGAACGAGCAGGCTCAGCAGAATGCCGCTGATGCCCAGAATGAAGCCGCCGAAGCAAAACAGGAAGCTGTAGAAGCTCAGAAAGAAGCTGAGGCAGCTCAGAGCGAAGCAGAAGGCGCACAGCAGGAAGCAGAAAGCGCACAGCAGGAAGCAGAGAGCACCCAGCAGGCTGCTGACAATCAGGCTCAGAAGACAGAGGCTCAGGCACAGAGCGCACAAAGCGCACAGTCTCAGGCTGACAATGCTCAGGCCGCAGCTGACAAAAAACGAAGCGAGGCTCAGGAAGAGCGCACTTCAATCGCAAAAGACCAGCAGGCTCTTATCGCTGAATCTAAGCAGGGTTCAAACGAGAATGTCATTTATGGCCTCAAGACTGTAGATGATGCCGGACTTGCAAGCGAAATTGTAAAAATGAATTCTCAGGACGGAACTGTAATCAAGGAATCTCCTGTAACAGTAATCCGCGGAAGAACAATTTATGAGGACGGCGAGAACTTCATCGCAATCGCAGGTTCCAACATCGGTGCAGGTGCCGTAAAACTCGTCGCAATCGACAAAAAGAATCTTGAGATTGTCGCAGAAAGCAACGAAAAACTTGCAGAGCTTTCTGTCCTCGTCGAAAAAGACGGAAGCTATTTCTGTACGATTCAGGAAGGAAGCGACTTCTACATCGGAAAGTTCAACAGCAATGTCGAGAACCAGCTGCGCTCACAGGTCAAGGTAAAAGCCGCTACTCCTATCACGGTCACCCTTAAAGGAATCCTTGTAACCGACGCAAATGGAGTTCCAATCGTGCTTAATCCGGCTGACCTCTCAAGCATTTCTCCTGAGTCAAAGCCTGACAACAGGAATGTCCTTCAGAGGGCTGGTGCCGCCGCATCAAACCTCTACGATGCTAAATAACAGTTCAGGTAGAATACCGAGTTTTAATTCAACTGAATAAACCAAAAAAGACGGTCTCCCGTCGGAAACCTGTCCCGAACATCGCAGTGAGCAAAGCTCAGGCGAGTTCGTGCCAGAACTCCGACTGCGACCGTCTTTTTTACATTTTCTGACTGTAAAACTCGACATTCAATCTTCTAATAGGCATGGATTTCCGAACTTGTCTATTCTTCGTTAGCCTTGTTTTCAAATCTTGTGATTGAGTTGAGGAACAGGAGCGGAACATCACCGATTGGACCGTTTCGCTGCTTTGCGACGATGATTTTTGCGTCCTGTACAGGCTCTGCATCCCCGTCTTCCTGCTTTTTTCGCTCACGGTGAATGAACATTACGACATCGGCATCCTGTTCGATTGAGCCTGAACCTCGCAGCTGGTTGAGCGAAGGCTCGTTACCTTCTGCGTCTCGGCTTACCTGACAGAGTGCGATAATCGGAATGTTGAGTTCTCGGGCAAGCGCTTTCAGTGATTTTGAAATCTCACTCACCTGCTCGTAAACCGGAGCATCCCTTTTTTCCGTTGCAATCAAACCAATATAGTCAATAAAGATGATTTCTACTTTCTGATTTGTCCTCATTCGCCTTGCCATCGCTCGCAAATCAATGAGCTGCATGTTAGGCGTATCAACGATGTAAAGAGGCGCGTCATAGCATCGGCCCGCAGCGTCGTTGAGTTTCTGGAAGTCATCAAGCTTGAGCATACCGTTCCTGAGTTTTGTACCGGCAATCCTTGCGTTCTGCGAGAGAAGTCGCTGGCCAATCTGAACATGGGACATTTCCAAAGAGAAGAATCCGCATGGAATCTTTTTTGTGACGGCGATATGCTCCATCATATTGAGTGCGAGCGCAGTCTTACCCATTGAAGGTCGTGCTCCGATGATTATAAGCTCGGCTTTTTGGAATCCGCTCGTCATTGTGTCAAGTTTCGAGAATCCCGAAGGAACACCCGTAAATGAATTCTTCCGGGTGTAGTTCTTTTCAATCATATCGACGGTAAGAGGAACGATATCCCCCATCGAATAGACCGTAGTTGTCTGGCCGTTGTCGGAAAGATCAAAAATCTTTTTTTCTGCTTCGTCCAGAATGAGTTTTGAGTCGCGCGTTTCGTCAAAGGCAGAGGCCTTGATTTCCTGGGAAACATTGATGAGGCTTCGGCGCATTGCCCGCTCAAAGACAATTTTTGCGTAATATTCAATATTGGCGGCCGTTGGAACGACATCCGTAAGAGAAGCGATGTAAGCCGCTCCGCCTGACTGCTCAAGAAGGCCTGTCTTGGAAAGTTCCTCGACTAGAGAAAGCGTATCACAGGTTTCGCCCTTTGCATCAAGACGCATCATCGCGCGGAAAATAACCTGATTCTGCTGATTGTAAAAATGCTCTGCCCGTAAAAGTGTTGAAACCTGACTTACAGAACTCCAGTTAAGAAGCATTGCACCAAGAGTCGCCCGTTCTGCCTCATCATTGTGCGGCGGAATTGTATCTTTTAAAACAGAATCCATATTTTCCTCCAATTTTTAGTAGTATAGACAAAAAAAGGCTGCCTGAAAAGACAGCCTTTTTTTAAGCCGGAATGCTATTACTCAGCTTTTGCTTCCTCTGCTGGTTCTTCAGCAGGAGCAGCTTCTTCTTTCTTAGCCTTTTTTGGCTCTGCTTTCTTAGCGTTCTCGTCTTCCTGTGCAGTTACAGCAATCTTGATTTCTGCTGTAGCTGATTCGTAAAGGCGGATTGTACAGTGGTAGTTACCAACTGATTTGATTGTAACGCCAGGAATATCAATTCGTTTGCGCTCAATGTCGAATCCGTTCTTAGCGAGGAATTCAGAAATTGTGAGTGCAGAAACTGAACCAAAGAGTTTGCCGTTTGCAGCTGCTGGCATCTTAAGCTCGATTGTGAGAGCTTCAAGTTTCTCTTTGAGGCTTGCAGAATCCTTTCGTTTCTGCTCTTTGCGTGCTTCGATTTCCTCTTTGCGAGACTCGAAGTAAGCAACAGTCTGATCATTGTACGGAACAGCGTACATGTGTGGGAAAAGGAAGTTGCGGGCATAGCCGTTAGCAACGTTCTTTACATCGCCCATTTCACCGAGATGTTTAACATCTGTATAAAGAATAACTTTCATTTTACAAGCTCCTATTAAGGTTTAAGTTTTGCCCCGCGTCACCAGGAGTTGGATCGTAGGGCTAAAGATTTTTTTTATTCAGTAACGAATGGCAACAAGCAGATATTGCGTGCGCGTTTGATAGCTACAGTGAGCTCACGCTGATGTTTTGCACAAGTACCTGTGATGCGTCGTGGAAGAATCTTGCCGCGCTCTGTTGTGAAGCGTTTGAGACCGTCTGCATCTTTGTAATCAATCTTTGCTTTGTTAGCACAGAATCGGCAAACCTTCTTGCGGAAGAATGTTTTGCCTTTACCGCGAGCGCCTTTTTCCTCGCCGTCTCGGCCTTCAGATGCGCCCTGTGTATCTACTTTAAGTTCGACTTCGTTTGTAACTTCGTCTGACATAGTGTTCTCCTATAAATTAAAATGGAATGTCTTCCGGGAATCCGCCGTCGCCTGGTCCGCCAAAGCTCTGGTCGCCATAATCAGGAATATCATTACTTGGAGCGAAGCTGTTCTGCTGCTGTGGCTGGAATTTCGGTGTATAACCCCCGGACGCCTGAGCGCCACCATTTCCCGTGTTTCCGCCTAAAAGCTGAACATTGTTTGCAACGATTGATACGCTGCTTCTCTGCTGCCCTGTAGTCTTGTCCTGCCAGCGATCCTGCTTGAGGTAGCCTTCGACACAAATCTGCTTGCCTTTTTTAAGATAAGGAAGAAGATTCTCGGCTGTTTTGCCCCAGATTGTGACATTAAAGAAGTTCGCTTCGTCTACCCACTGATCGCCCTGCTTTCGGCTTCGGTTGACTGCAATACTGATGTTTGCACGAGCCTGTCCGTTTGGGGTGAATGCGTATTCACGCTGGTCACTGCCGTTCAAATCACGGGTAAGCCGGCCTACGATTGTAACAGTATTGATGTCAGTCATTTCATGCCTCCAAGGTGTTTATGTGGGGATGCAAACTTATTTTGCTTCTTTGTCGTCGAGTTTAACGAAAAGAGATTTGAGCAAATTGTTGTTCAATCGGAACTGAGTGTTGATTTCAACGATTTTAGCAGGATTTGCTTTGACTGTGAAAAGAACGAATCGGCCTCTCTTCTGCTTAGCGATTTCGTAAGCGAGGTCACGGTCTCCGTAAGACTCTTCTTTTTCGACTGTTGCACCGAACTGTGCGAGGACGGCCTTTACTTTCTCTGTGCCGTCTTTGAACTTCTCATCCTCGATAGGATAGATAGTCATGAGTTCATACTTTTTCATGTGTGTATGTTCTCCTTATGGACATTTGGAGTCCGCATACGCAGACTCAAGGGGTTGAAAGCTATTTTATCAAATTCCGCAACCACGTGCAAGGGCTTCTTTGTATACTTCGATGTATTTTTCGCAGCTGGCCTTCCATGTGAAGTCCTTCTCCATTCCGCATTTCTGCATTTTCTTGATGTGGTCCTTGCGGTTGTAGTAGGCCCATACTGCCCAGCCTACGGTGTCGTAGATTGCGCCCGGTGTGAGGGAGTCGAACATGAAGCCCGTGCCCTCGCCCGTCTCCTGGTTGTAGTTCTGAACTGTGTCGGCAAGACCACCAGTGCGGCGAACGATTGGCAAGGTTCCGTACAATTCTGAATACATCTGGTTGAGGCCACATGGCTCGTAAGCCGACGGCATCAGGAAGAAGTCGCTTCCTGCCTCGACGAGATGGCTCAATGATTCTGAATAGCCGATTTTTGCGCGCAGGTTAGGCAATTTTGACTGAAGGTTGTTGATTTCGTCCTCGCACCATTTTTCGCCGGTTCCGATGATTGCGAACTGAACGTTCATGTCTCGGCAGATGCTGTAGATTGAGCCGTAAGTCGGGGCGAAAACCTCTGCGATGCCTTTCTGGCTTACAAGGCGGCCGACCATGCCGATCAAAGGAATGTTCGGGTCAACCTCAAGGCCGAATGCCTGCTGTAAAGCCTTTTTGCACTCCGCCTTGCCCTTCATGTTAGATACGCTGTATGTTGCCGGAAGAAGCTCGTCAGTCTTCGGGTTCCATGTAGAGACATCGACACCGTTGATGATTCCTCGGACTACATCGCTTCGTACTCGCAAAAGACCGTCCATTCCGAAACCGCCCTCAGGAGACTGAATCTCATAAGCGTAAGTTGGGGAAACGGTTGTCACCATGTCAGCGGAAGAAATACCAGCCTGAAGATGATTGATTGCCCCACCCCGTTCAAAGCCTGCTCCGTAATAGAGATTCCAGTCAATTCCGAGGTCAGTGAATTTATCCTTTCCGTAAACGCCCTGATAGCCGATGTTGTGAATCGTGTAGACGCTTGCGGTGTTCCTGAACTGTGGCTGGCTTCTGCAAACATATTTCAAGAGAACTGGTGCAAGGCCTGCGCTCCAGTCGTGGGCGTGAACGATGTCCGGGAACCACTGCAATTTGTTGCAAATCTGGAAAGCGCCGTGGCAAAGGAGAGAGAAACGGTAAGTGTTGTCTGAGAAATCAGGGTCAGCCTTTGTGCCGTAAACGCCGTCACGACCAAAGCAAGCCTCGTGATCGATAAAATAGACCTCGACTTTCGGGAAGCCCGGAAGAGGTGCCTTGTAAACTTCTGTCCACTCCTGACCTGTTCCAACCGGAACGCCGAGAGGACCTTCAAGAGCAGTGAGCTTTTTACGGTCAATTTTATAGTATCGTGGGATTACGATTTTGACATCGTGACCCAAAAGAGAAAGGTTTCCGGCCAATGCGGATACGGCGTCAGCAAGACCGCCAGTTTTTGCGAAAGGAACAGCCTCCGCGCTTACCATCATTATTTTCATATTTCCTCCATTGCCTTTTTGAAGGCTTTTTCTGAATTTACGATTGTCTTTTCTGAGACGCAGTATGCGAGCCGGAACCAGCCCTTGCCTCCGAAACCGCTGCCCGGAGCAGCAAGAATCAGGTATTTTTTGAGGTAATCGGTGAAGTCACCGTCGTCGCCCTTGAAATTCGCTGGAACCTTGCAGAAAAGGTAGAAAGCACCCTGAGGACGGAAATACTCGATTCCGGCCTTGTCGAGGATTGCCATGAGCTTGTCGCGGCGTGTCTTGTAGCTTGTGTAATCGACCTCGGCATCCCATGATTTTGCGATGACCTTCTGGAAGAAAGCGGGGGCGTTAACGCAGCCCAAAACCCTGAGAGAGAATGTGACTGCCTTGATGAATTCTTCCGGTTCGTGAGATTTCGGGTTTACGGCGATGTAGCCGATTCGCTCACCCGGAAGGCTCAAATCTTTTGCAAATGAAGAAACGATTACCGTGTTCTCGTAGAACTGGAAGGCCGGTGCGACCTTTGCCCCGTCGTACACAATCGCGCGGTAAGGCTCGTCGCACAAAAGGTATGTGACTCTGCCGGTCTTTTTATTGTTTTCGGCAAGAATTGAAGCGAGTTCTTTTATCTCTGACTCGGAATAGATTTTACCTGTAGGGTTGTTCGGATTGTTGATAAGGATTGCGGCAGTCTTTTCAGAGAGCTTGGATTTGATTGCCACTAAATCCAAAGAAAAATCAGGTTTTGAAGGAACTTCGACCAGAACGCCGCCGTGATTTTTGGCGTAGTGCCTGTATTCGGCAAAGAAAGGAGCGGGAACGATTACCTCGTCACCTGGATTGAGGATTGCCTTGAAAACGCAGTTGAGCGCGCTGGCAGCTCCTACAGTCATAATCACATTGCTTCCAGAAACAGGAACGCCCTGCTCTTTCGTGATTTTTTTTGCGATTGCCTCACGGACGAAAGGATAACCTGCGTTCGGCATGTAGCCGTGGCAGCCGTGAGAGACATCTTTTGCCTCTTCCTGAATTGCATCCACTACTTTTTGAGGCGGATCCAAATCTGGATTTCCTAATGTGAAATCAAAAACATTGTCCTCACCATGCTCTTTTTTAAGCATGATGCCTTCTTCAAACATCTTTCGGATGACAGACGCACCCTTGGAATTTATCATTTCTTGAATATGACGAGCGATCATAGTTCAAACATTATATCACATAATTGAAAGATATGCGAGAAAAGTTTAATATAAACAGGT
>JAEEGL014529334.1_pt1 | contig 14214 bp, 7 predicted proteins | sample 9134231 | NCBI WGS metagenome assembly JAEEGL01 (sample SAMN16246548, study PRJNA631951) | gut metagenome | biome: gut microbiome; feature: rumen; material: fiber-attached | host: Bos | place: Iran: Karaj | collected 2018-10 | reverse complement strand
GGATCAGGCCGTTATCGTAACTCGTGTTTGTACCACCCGTCAGATTGACGTTCAGAACTGCTGTCGATGCCCCTTCTGCCTTATCGATCGTCAGGTCGTCGGAGTTCGAGCCACTCTTAACGGCGATCGCATATTCGTTCTTTCCGCCGACTGCCGGAACCGTGATCGTATTTGTTCCCTTCAACAGAAGCGTCAGGCTTCCGCCCTCCGCACGGATCTCGCTGCCGTCAAATCCATCCAGTGTCAATGCGTTGTTCTCTATATCGTAACTCCAACCGCTTCCCGATAAATGATCTGCATCCACATTGATCCTGTGTGAATCATTATGATCCGATGCGTCATTGACGATCAGACTGAGCGACATAACGGGATCGCCAAGCAGTTCCGGATCTGTATCGGAAGATTCTTCTGCTTCTTCAGAAAGCAATTCTTCTTCCGCATTCTCAGAAAACCTCTCCGATACCGTTTCTTCTTCCATAACGGTTTCTTCAACCGCCGTATCCGGCATGATTTCGGTTTCCTCTGCTGCCACAGGCACTGTAAAGACCTGTAACATCATCGCCGCGATCACCAAAACTGACAGTGTTTTCTTATACATGATTCCCTCCAATATATCACTGTATATATCCATTGTTTACGGCATTTCTGCCTATTTTTATATGATCCATTCCACATTATAACGAGTGTGTAAAATAAGCACTACCGACGAAAGTCTGTATTTTGAAATTCTTCAGTGAACCCTAAGGGACGGAGTCAGTGGCTCATTTTTGTTATTTCGGTTAAAAGTTGAACATATCATTCGCTCTATGGGATGGCGCCTATGGCGTTACTTCCCACAGTGCATACAGCGTCCAGTTCTCACCATAGAGCGGTGCGGAGATCCAGGACGGGGTGAAAGCGGCCTGATCCGCAAAATTTGCTCCCGTGCCGTCCTGCCTCGTGTTCCAGCCAGCAAAAGTCACTTCCGTGGCGGTTACCCATCTGCCCCTGGCGTCCTTCTTCTGTACCTTGAACGCATTCTTCACAAGCTTTCCGCCTTTGGGGATCACGGAATCCTTCATGGTGCCGATCACCTGATAGTTCGATACATACTCATCCCAGTTGCTTACTTTTCCTTTTGCTTGCAGCGCTTTGAACAATCCGTATTCTGTACTGTCTGCGTTGGCACGATAGTGGATCGTTTCATACATCTGTCTTGCGGCAATCTTAAACGATACTGTCTTCTCGCCGGCATATCCTTTCTTAGGATTTCCCTTCAATACGGCCGTTGCCGTTCCGACGTTCGTATTCTTATCGTAGGATACGATCGTAAAGTCGGAATTGCTCGCATCCTCCGCATCATATGTCAACGAGGCACCTACATCCTTTATAGTTACCGTAAGTTTTTTAGGATCCAGCGTTAACGGCTTTCCTGTATAAACTTGAGTCTTCATATCATCCGAAATCGTAACGGTTGCCTTGGTAAAATCATGTGCGGCAAACTCAAAGTATCCTGTTGCCTCCTGTCCCTCATAGGAGCCCTTTCCGGTTACGGTAACTTTGATCTTTGTTCCGACAGGAATACAATAGGTACTCTTCACCTCGGACCCAACAGTCAGTCTGTCAACCGGAACCCAGTTTCTCCCATTTTTCTCCGTAACAGGTGTGCCTGCGAATTCCTCAAAAGTATATTTGAAGGGATATGCATTATCATTTGCAACATAGTAATCAGTTCCTGCCTTCAGAACCTGGCCGCTGCTGTCTTTTACCGTGATCTTTGTCTTGGTGTACAGGCCGGCCTTATCTTTCTGATATACCAGATCTGTTGCCTGCAATTCAGTGTTCAGAATACCGTTTGTGATCGTAAAGGTTCTTTCTGCCTTCCCGGTGAAACGACCCTTGAAGTTGATCGTTACGGTCGGAGCAATGCTCTTTGATCTATTCGTAGCGTTATAGTCGCCGGGTTTTGTGTTGTTAGACCATGCAAGGGTGTAATCAACTCCTGCCTTCAGAGTCTCATCCTCTCTTCCCGTATAGCCGTAAAGCACAACCGGTTCAGGCTTTACGCCGCCTTTCACGAACGGTTTTTTCGGAACATCATTTTCGGATGCATCCGGCATAGCTTTCCATTCTTTCGTGGTGTCATCGGGCAAATAGACCGAGATGGTTCCCATCTCTGCAACATCCTGTGCTTTGATCTTGAACGTCTTCTTTACAGTACCGGCATAATTTCCCTTTCCTGTAAAGATGACCGTTGCGGTTCCGGGTTCAGAATTATTTTCATAGGAAACCGTATAATCCTCTCCCTTTGTAAGGTCGTCATACTTTTGAGTCCCGTTTTCCTTATATTTATACTGCAGATCGATCCCATACGTTTCACTTTCATCCGTAGGACCTGCCACTTCAAACGGCAGACCGGTGTAAACAAACGCATTCTTGTCATAAAGATCAGCGTATTCCGTGGACTTGGTGATGTCCTTAAGGAATGTTACCTTCTTCATATCAATTCCCGTGATCTTGAAGGTCTTTGAGACCACGCCCGCATAATCGCCCGTGCCGTAAACATACACGGTTGCCGTGCCGATCTCTTTGTTCGCAGCATAAGCCAGCCTGTAATCCGTTCCGCTTGTAAGCGGCTTGTTTTTATATGTGATATTCCAGTTAAAATCACCTGCTGCGGATTTCAGCGGTTTTTTCGATGCAGTTTCAGTTACCCCGAGCTCAAATGACTTTCCGCTATACTTCTGATCGGGGATAGAAGGGAATTTCGCTGTCTGGATCATCGTCTCATCTTTGGCAACATAAACCTTAAGGTCTCTTTCCCCTGAAAAATTGCCGCCTGCAACGCCCTGAACCTTAACAGTATGGATACCTTCGTCACTCAGCGTATCCTGATCGAGCGTATAATCCGTTCCCTTCTTAAGCGTAACAGCCTTTCCGTCAATATCGCATTTGAGCACCGGCGTGATCTTGACCGGCTTACCTTTATTATAAGCAACAGTCAAATGTGCATCCGTTAATCCGCCCTTTACAGCCTCATCAAGATCCGTGTAAACTTCAGACGCGATATCGATCGGGTTGATCGTAAATGTTACGGTGGCGGAATCCTTATAGTTACCTTTTCCCTTAATAGTCACGGTCGGCGGGATGGGCTTGCCGTTCTTTACGCTGCCTGCATTGCCGGCATTCGTGTTATTGGAATAAGAAAGCGTATAATCGGCAGATGACAGTTTACGCCTAAGCGACCCGTAGTAAACCTCCAGTTCCGGCTTCTGTGCCTTTCCGTTATAGGCGACATCAGGGATCCTTTTGACGATCAGCTGTCCGGCCGCAATATCCGTGATCGAAGCATGTGCCGTGATCGTAACGGTCTCACCATGATCGGTCGTGATGACAAGGGACAGATCAGACGTCCCGGAAGTATTGAAGTCATCACAGGGTATCACTTTAAACGTTTTGCTCTCTCCTGCTGCGATCTCATCCCCCTCTTCCGGTAATCCGCCATAAATAGTGAATTTATGACCAGCATTTTGTGTAACATCTGCGATGGTCTGCTTTTGATTGCCCGTGTTTGTGAGCGTAACAGTCACAGCCTTAAATCCGCTTGCTCCTCCGAGCTCATTCACAAGCTTTTCGCCAAAGTCAATGCTCGCCGGTGTGGCAGTAAGACCATAAACCGGTTCAGGCGCCGCCGTGATCTCATACTTTGCGGTGAACGTCCGTGAAATACCTGCATTCGTTGAGATCGTGAGTTCCTCAGAGTAACTGCCGGCTTCTGCTCCTTCTATGTTCTTCGGCCAGATCTTAAACGTCATGGACTCACCCGGCTCAAGCTTTGACTTTGAATATGCGCTTACTACGAATTTTTCGGAAGCAAATGATGCAAAAGTCAGTTCCGTATCACCGGTATTTGTGACGGTAACGATCGCCTTGTCCCCTTCGGGATACGGATCGGGATATTGCCCCTCGACAAATGACGCAGCAGTAACAACCGCAGGTTCGATCGTAAAGGCCGGATTCGTGACTACGGTCGGTTCCGGGCCGATCATGACTGTACCGTTGTAGTTCTGCCCGTCTGCATCCTTAAATCTTTTCGATGATGCATCGAAACTTCCGCCTGCCGGGAGAAGCACCTTAATGTCACCTCCCAAAGTCAGGCTTCCGTCGATCCTGAGCGGTTCGGAATTACCTGCTGCCGTAAGCTTTGCACTGTCTGAAACAGTCAGGGCGGTTACCTGCATACTATCGTTTGTGTTGCTGCCGGTGATCTCAACCTGTGCATTTCCGCTGATCGCTGCCCGGGGGATATATTCACCGCCCGCCAGGTCATTTTTTCTTTTCAGTGTATTTCCCGAAAATTTTCCTCCGCTTGCCGTGAAGGAATCCTGTACGCTGACAGAGAAACTGTTTGAAAAATCACACTCTCCTCCGGATATCTCAAAAGAATTCAGATATGCACTGAAATTGCTTTTGCTTGTGTGCAGCTTTCCGCCTGTTACGATGAGTTTGTCCACACAGGAGCCATGTGAAGTACTTCCGAGGTCATCTGTAAGGCAGATATCACCGCCCTCGATCTTCAGGGTATCCAGCGTGGTATCATTGCTGATCCTGGTGGAAAGTTTTCCGTTATTGCTTCCCGTAAAAGTCAGGGTTACGGGATGATCCCCTTCCATATAGGTATTGGTTAAATAAATGTTCTTCCCGTATTTTCCCCGGCTGAGGTCATCATCGTCTGCAAGGACGATCGTCGTATCCCCGACCAGCTGGATCTCACCCTCCGGGAGATCCTGCGGTCTGTATTCACCTCTATATCCAAATGTGTAATAGGCATACAGAGTTCCGGTAGAGGTTTCTCCACCGGAGACGATGTTTACGGTCAGCGCCGGTTCTCTCGAGGAATTAATCCCGGCAGTTCCTGTATAAGTGATCGTGCATTTTGTTTCTTCACCGGGATCAAGGGTGGAATCCGCAAACGCAAATGTTGAATTCGTTTCACCTGTGATCGAGGAGATCGTCAACGGAACATTCCCTGTATTTTTAATATAGAATTTTGAGGTTTTAGTTTCATCCGTAATACAGAACGGGATCAGAAGACGCTTTCTTCTTGCCGAATCCGTCCCTGCGGCATTTCCGAATTCGTCTGTGTATTCTAAGGAAACCGTCGCTTCCTCTACCGCGAACTTCAGCTCAATATTCATGGTAAAGCCCTGAACCGTTGTCAATGTAACAGTTTCATCATGGCTGCCGGCTGTTAATCCGCCTTTCGGCAGAATACTTAACACTATCTTCGAGTTCTTACCTAATGATGCCGGTGTTCTCGAATAGGTGAGTGTGTATTTTTCTGAAGTTACATTATTAAACTGGATAGACTCTTCACCCGTATTCGTGATTTCTATATTCAGTGGGGATCCACCGGTAAAGTCATATCCTTCTATGACCGTTCCAAAATCAGCCGTCGCTTTTGCACTGTCTTCTTCATCGATCGCACCACCGAAAGAATCGTTTTCCGATGATACGGCGGTGAAGGCTGCCTTTGCATTACTTTTCTTTACCTGCACGGAAAGCGGAAGCGTATACGTTGCAGCGTTCTCCGAAATGGCAAACACCATGTTCTCGCTGTAGGCACCGGCTGCAAGTCCCGGTTTAGGCTGTACCGTAAATGTGTAGGTTTCGTTAACCGCAAGTTTCGGCCACTCGGTTACGTTTGCGGTAAAGTTTGTTGCGCTCGCTCCCGTGATCGTGCAGGGAAGATTGCTGTCGTTTCTGACGGTCACCTCCTGTGAAGTCGGACTGGAGCCAAGATACAGAAGGGGAAATTCCACGGCTGTAGGTGAAAACGCAAGACTGTACTGCGGATCTACAACCGAAAATCCTGCCGTAAAAGATTCTGATACTCCGGCATCCGTTTTGATCGTAAAGTTTTCCTCGTATCTTTGGGCAGATGAAGGGTTCTTTTTTTTCGGCCAGATCTTAAATGTCATGGTATCTTCCGGGGCAAGCTTTACCTTGGAATATCCGCTGAAATAAAAGTTCTCGGGCCTTAGTGCAGAAAATAAGAGTTCCGAATCTCCCGTGTTTGTCACGGTAACCACTTTCTTATCGGCTTCCGGATACGAAGAAGGATAACAGCCTTTTACATAAGACCCGCAGTCAACATATTCCGTACTGATCGTAAAGGAAGGATTTTCAGGCGTATCGGAAGTCTCCGGCCCGATCTTGACCGTGCCGTAATAATTCTTATCATCTGCATCCTTGAACATTTTCGATGTTGGATCGTATCTTCCGCCTGCCGGGAGAAGCACCTTGATATCATCCCCCAAGGTCAGGCTGCCGCGTATTTCCAGCGGGGTGGTTGCATTGGATGCTGCTGTGATCATTGCACTGTCTGATACGGTCAGATCCTTTACAGACATGTAGTCATAACTGGTTTTGCCGATGATCTCCACCCGGCCATCACCGCTGATCACAGCTTCCGGAATGATCTGACCGCCATTATCATCATTATTCCTGCACAGCTTGTTTCCAATGAATTTACCGCCGCTTATCGTGAAGGAGTCCTGCACATAAACATCCAGGCTGCCCGAAAAATCACACTCTCCCCCGGAAATCTCAACCGACTTAATGCGGGCACTGAAGTATGTATTGTTAATGCCAAGCTTCCCGCCCGTCATGATGAGTTTGTTCAACCAGGAGGAATGTGAAGAACTGCCGATACTATCCTTCAGGCAGATATCACCGCCTTCGATCTTCAGGGTATCCAGTGTAGCGTCAGTACTGATCGTGGTTTCAAGTTTTCCGTTATTACTTCCCTTAAAAGTCAGAGTTACAGGAAAATTCATGCCGGCATCGGCATAAGTCCTTGTCAGATACACATTCTTCACGTATTTTCCACCGTCAAGATCGTCTCCATCTTCGAGTTTAACAATCGTATCACCGACAAGCCGGATCTCGCCCTGCGGAAGCTCCTGCGGTCTGTATTCGCCTCTGTATCCGAATACGTACATTGCATATAAAGTCATGCTGTAGGATTCTTCTCCGGATATAAGGTTTACGGTCAGGTCCGGTTTTTCAGTGTCGTTTGCATAAGCATCGTGGTTATAAGTCACCATACAAGTTGTATCATCCCCGGGATTAAGCTCAGGATCATCGATTTCAAAAGTCGAATAACTCTCTCCCTCGACCGAAGAGATCGTAACAGGACCGTCACTCAGATTTTTGATAGTGAAAACACCGGTCTTAGGACTGTTCGTAAGACAGAACGGAATCCGAAGACGCTTATATCTTGAATCCTCAGTCCCTGCAACATTCCCGAATTCATCAATAAACTGCAGACTGACACCATCGGGAACACCAAGCAGTTCATCAGCTTCATCCTCATCAGTGATCTCTTCCGGCATTTCTTCCTCAAAGCCGGTTTCCCCGACAATCTCTTCAGGTTCAATGGTCTCTTCAGGTTCAACAGACTCCTCAGATTCTGCTGGTTCTTCCGGTACCTCAACGATGCTCGGGTTTTCAATCTCCATTGCCTCCGCTGAGATTGGTTCTTCTGCCGGTTGCGATGCATATACCGGCACTTCGGGCAATACCGTTACTGCGAGCATTGTGATAACTGCGATCCAGGTGATAAACTTGCTTCTCATGACTTGTCCATCCTTTCATTTACCGCTGTCTGTCATTTCATGTTTGGCTTATATGACTGTAATACTCTGTCAATTCTGACATCATATGCGCAATCTACATCGTATTATAGCATGCGGTTTTACCTCCCACTACCTACGAAAGTCTATACTTTAAAAGAGGTACAGCCGCGGATCTGTCCGGTCCGGGTTGTACCTCTTATGTTCGTTCAATGATTAAATTTTACTTTGCCTGCGGCTTTAGGAAATGATACACTGAAATTGAAAGAACAAAACGCTCTTGATCTTCATGAGAGCATGACCGAATTCCCGCAAACAGGAGAGCGTGATATGACGGTAACCGGGATCGTAGCCGAATACAATCCGTTTCATAACGGCCATCTGTATCACTTAAAGCGCGCCAAACGGGACACCGGGGCAGACTACATCATCGTGGTCATGTCCGGGGATTTTGTGCAGCGCGGCGCACCGGCCATTCTCGATAAATATTCGCGCACCAAAATGGCACTTTCTGCCGGCGCGGATCTCGTGTTGGAACTTCCCGTCTATTATGCGGTTTCCTCGGCAGATTATTTTGCCAAAGGCGCCACTGCCCTGCTCGATAAACTTGGGGTTGTAAATTGTTTAAGTTTTGGCAGTGAGCACGGACGGATCGAGGATCTGATCGGCATCGCTTCCCTTTCCGCAAACGAATCGCCCGCTTATTCCATTGCCTTAAACCGGTATCTAGTGGAAGGCAAGAGCTTTGCCTATGCCAACATGCACGCTCTGATGGATGCCTGCGAGGATGAGCAGTTAAGGAATCTGATCGAATCGATCCTTGCGCAGCCCAACAATCTGCTCGGCATCTCCTACATCAAATCTCTGATGCAGCGCAATTCGCAGATCCTGCCGCATACGATCTACCGTTCTTCTTCCGACTATCATGACGATTCCGAAGATGCGCTCTCTGCGACCAGTGTCCGTGCGAACCTGATGCGTTCCGGACAGATCGAAGCCTTACGGGAACAGGTCCCGGACTATGTGCTTGAAGAGATCCACACCAATTACCAGAAAACATTTCCGATCTCGAGAAACGATTATTCCTCCATTCTGCTGTACAAACTCCGGGAACTGGTATATTCCGAGGAAATCCAGCAACTGACTTCCGTGCCGGATACATTTTCGTTTGCGCGATACCTGGATGTTTCGAATGCGCTGTCCCGCAGGATCATGGCCTGCATCAATCAGTTTGATGCTTTCAAACCATTCATCAATCTGCTGAAAACGAAAAACATCACCTATTCCGCCATCAGCAGAGCCCTGCTTCATATCCTGCTTGAGATCCGCAAGGAAGACATGGAGGAATTCATCGAAAACGATTATGTCGGATACGCGCGTATCCTTGGTTTTCGAAAACAGGCTTCCCCGCTCCTGTCACAGATCAAAGAACATACTTCGATCCCTCTGATCTCCAAAATAAAAGATGCGCCGTCCTATCTTAACGTCACATCTCTTAAAATGCTTTCTTCGGATATCTTTGCCGCCGAACTCTACGAACAGATCGCGGCGCAGAAATTTTCACATCCGTTCCGCTCCGAATATACGCAGGAGATCATCGTTTTGCCGTGATTTTTATACTAGTTCTTAAAGGAATGGATCGGTGCTGGGATCCTGCCCGTGCGGTTGATGAACGCATCACAGGAATACGGATTCACGGCCATGACCGGCGCATATCCGAACAGGCCTCCGAATTCCACAGTTTCCCCGACCTTTTTCCCGTATGCCGGGATCAGACGCGCCGCAGTTGTCTTCTGGTTCACCATGCCGATCGCCATCTCATCCGCGATGATTCCGGAGATCGTTGTTGCCTTCGTATCCCCCGGAATCGCGATCATATCCAGTCCCACCGAGCAGACACAGGTCATCGCTTCCAGCTTTTCCAAAGTGATCGCACCGGCTTCCACCGCATTGATCATTCCCTGGTCCTCGGAAACCGGGATAAACGCGCCGCTTAAGCCACCCACATAGGAAGACGCCATCACACCGCCCTTTTTCACCTGATCGTTCAGCATCGCAAGCGCCGCCGTCGTTCCCGGCGCCCCTGCATATTCTAAGCCGATCTCGCATAAGATATCCGCCACAGAATCTCCGACTGCGGGGGTCGGTGCAAGAGATAAGTCCACGATACCGAACGGAATGTTCAGCATTTTGGATGCTTCCTGCGCAACCAGTTGTCCGACGCGGGTGACTTTGAACGCAGTCTTCTTGATCGTCTCGCAGAGCACCTCAAAATCTTCGCCTTTGACTTTGGCGACAGCCTCCTTCACAACGCCCGGTCCGGAAACGCCGACATTGATGATCGCATCCGCCTCCGTCACGCCGTGAAAAGCACCCGCCATGAACGGATTATCATCCGGCGCGTTGCAGAACACCACCAGTTTCATGCAGTCGGCGGAATCATTCTCTTTGGAGATCTTAGCCGTATCCAGAACGATCTGCCCCATCAGGCGCACCGCATCCATGTTGATGCCGGTTCTTGTGGACGCAAGGTTCACGGAGCTGCAGACCCTGTCCGTCTCGTGCAGTGCCTGCGGGATCGAGCGGATCAGCAGTTCATCCGCCTTCGTCATACCCTTGGACACCAGCGCCGAATAGCCGCCGATCAGGTTGACACCGACCGCCTTTGCCGCCTGATCCATTGTCTTGGACAGCGTGACAAAATCGTCAATGCTCTTTGCTGCGCTTCCGCCGACGAGTGCCATCGGTGTCACGGAAATACGTTTGTTCACGATCGGGATCCCGAACTCCGTCTCGATCTTTCTGCCGCACTCGACAAGATCCTTTGCGGTGGTCGTGATCTTGTCATACACATTTTTGTGCAGCGTCGCGATATCATCCGTAATACAGTCAAGCAAACTGATCCCGAGTGTGATCGTGCGCACATCGAGATTCTGCTGCTGGATCATTTTATTTGTTTCTCTGACTTCCCGTAGATTGACCATGATAAAACTCCTTGTAGCGATTGATGATCTTCTTCCGCTTTTCGCTGTTATGATATGTTGCCACTACAGCCTGTGCATCTGATCGAAGATCTCTTCTCTCTGGCAGCGGATGATCACACCGATCTCCTCGCCGATCTGCGCCAGTTCGCTCGCAATATCCGTAAACGGCTTGTCTGTTTTGTCCATATCCACGATCATCATCATGTTAAAATAGCCCTGCACGATGGTCTGTGAAATATCCTCGATATTGATCCGGTTGTTTGCAAGGTAGGTGCATACCTTAGCCATGATCCCGACCGTATCCTTTCCAACAACGGTAATGACTGATTTCTGCATATTTCCTCCTACTGTACCCAAAAAGTATATTTATATTTTTGTGTGCTATCTGTAGCTTCCGTGGTCTTTCCGGAATTCTTCTTTTGCATGATACATGGCACGGTCCGCCTCCGAAAAGGCGCGCTCGATCGTAGTGTCTTCCGGCCTGCTGTCTGCCATGCCGGCAGAAATCGAATAGCGTTCCCATTCCGGTACATCTTCTTTGGCATATGCCTTTTCAAAGGTTTCATTCAGCCGGCGGAACAACTCGGAGCGGTTTTCAAAATCCGTATTCTGCAAAACAGCGACAAACTCGTCGCCGCCGACACGGTATACCGGCGAATGCGAGAATACTTTGCAGATCAGTTGACAGCAGCCGCGCAGATATTTGTCGCCCGCATCATGCCCGTATGCATCGTTGATGTATTTCAGGTTGTTGGCGTCCATCATGACAATGCTGAACGAAGACGGCTGCGTTGCGATCTTCTGTGCAAATTCTCCGGCGAACCGGTCAAAAGCAGCTTTGCTGCCGACTCCTGTCAAAGCATCCCTGAATGCGACCTGACTGATCTGTCCGATCTCCTCCTCACGTTCATAAAGATCATTCTCGGCCTGTGTCAGATCTTCTTCGAGCTGTTTCGTGATCCTTGTGTTTTTCTCGGAGCGGATCAGAATGAACAGCTGCACGCCAATGATCAGGATCGCCGCCGCGATGATCAGGAAAAGGGAATTCTTCAGATGATCGAAAGCAGGCGTCGCATCCGTGACTGATAAGCAGAACCAGTCGTCTGCAACGGTCGTCGCATAAACGATGTATTCGGATCCCTCATAGTCAAGGGAAAAGAAATTCTCATTGGTGGAGCGCATCTTGTCGACGATCGCTGTGCCAAGGCCTGCACTCCCGCTGAAATAGTCCTTTCCGACTTCTTCTTTGTCGGAATGCGCGATCACATGGTATCTGCGGTCTAGCAGCACGACTTTGCAGTCTCCCTGCGCCGCCAGTTCCTCCGCGATCTCCTGCAGCCGCTGAATGGAAAAATCCATCGCAACAACGCTTTTTCCATCGCACAGGGTTTTGCCCAGCGAGATCATGACCGTCCCTGTTTCGGCATCTATATAGGGATCCACAATGGCAACCCTTCCGATGCTTGCCCGTGCATCCACATACCAGGGTCTTTCCGTCGCTTCATACCCCTCCTCCGGCACCCAGTCCGTACCGTCCAGATATTGGCCGTTGATATATCCGTAGAGGCCGTCGCAGTTTTTGGATGTGATATTCATGATCGCAAAAGACTGGTTGACCAGGTAATCCCGGATCTCCTGCCGGGAGCGGTCGTCACGGATCATGTTATCGAGGCTGTAGCCCGCAAGTCTTAAGATGTCTACACCTGTCGAGAGATATTTATCGATCTGCTCTGCCGAAGATTCGGCATTCAGTTCGCTGATCTTAACGATCCTTTCTCTGGTCTCTGTCAAAAGACGGGCATAATAAATCAGGATCACCCCGATAAAGAGCAGGACGATGAACGACGTAAAAAGCATGGTCTGTACATAATAGGATCCTGTTTTTCTGTGCGGTTTCATCTCTTGTTCCGTTCCCGTCTATTTTACGATCGTAATGTCATTGCCAAACCACTTAACGGAGATCTCGCCAAGTGTTCCGTCAGCCTTCATCTCGCTTACGGTCTCCTGCACCTTGTCCCGCAACGCCTGATCTTTCTTCCTAAATCCGATGGCCAGACTCTCTTCGCCGAAACTGTCCGGCAGAACAAAGAACCGGTCCTCGCTTCTGGCAATATAGTAGTAGGCTGCCACGGAATCGATGAGACCTGCATCCAGCCTGCCCTCCGTCAGGTCATGAAGCATCTGTATGTTATCGGGATATTCCACCATCGTGATCTCCGCATATAAGGAAGAAACCTTCAGTGCTTCCTGCGCTGTCGAGCCGGACTGCACGCCGACAGACCTGCCCGCCAGATCCGATACACTCTTGGCACTGCTGCTTTCATGCACCATGAAGATCAATTCATTCCGCATGTACGGCTCGGAAAGGTTCATGGCTTCTGCACGCTCCTGCGTTACCGACAGTGCGTTCCAGATGCAATCGATGGTGCCGTTATTGAGTTCGTTTTCTTTTTCCTCCCAGTCGATCGGATGCTTAACAAGCGAGACGCCCAATCTGTTGCATACTTCCTGTGCCACGTCCAGATCAAAACCCACGAGTTCCCCATTCTCATCCGTGAACCCCATGGGCGGGTAATTTGCATCAAGGCCAAGAACAAATTCTTTTTTGTCGAGTACTTTCTGCAGGGAATCATCTGTTTGCACGCTGTCAGCTTTACAGCCGGCAAACATTACAAGCGCTGCAGAAAGCAGGACCGGCAGGGTCCTTCTGATCAAGTGTTTATTCATCTTCCGAAACCTTACGTTACTAGACCGCGATCAACTGCATCGGCTCATGGCGCGGCGCGATCCGGATCTTAAAATCATCCGGCTGGTAAACATTATCATCCATCAGGATCTCTAAGCGTACCGTCTCATAAGCTAATTCCGCCAGATTGTTCTCGGCGCTTAAATGTCCCAGGATCACCGACTTTAAATTGTCATGGAGCAGTTTACATAATAACTGTCCGGACAATTCGTTGGAAAGATGGCCCCGATCCCCTAAGATCCTGCATTTTAACGGATAAGGATACTTTCCGACCTGGAGCATATGCACATCATGATTGGCTTCCAAAAGCAGCGCGTCAACCCCGGAGAAATTCTCCACGATATAATCGTCATAGATCCCGAGGTCCGTCACGATCCCTGCCTTACGTCCTCCATGTTCGATCCTGTAAGCCACCGGCTCATTGGCATCGTGAGACACGGAAACCGGGTGAATACAGAGGTCCTCGATCATGAACGGCTCATCCGCTCTGATCTCACGAAACAGTCCTTCCGGGATCTCGCCGATATATTTCGACTGCAGGATCCCTTCGATCGTACCCCTTGTCGCGTACATCGGCAAGCCGTATTTTCTTGCGAGCACACCGACCGAAGCGATGTGATCAGAATGTTCGTGCGTGATCAGCAGCCCGTCCATTTCAGAAGTCTTCAGGCCGATCCCGTTCAGTCCGGCCTCGATCCGCTTCCCGCTGATGCCCGCATCGACGATCAGGTGGGTATTATCGGATCCCACATAAATACAATTGCCGCTGCTTCCGCTTGCAATGCTGCATAGTTCCATTTCAGTTTCTCCCCTCTTTCATTTTACTCCACTCATCAATAGGCGATCCCATCATCCGCTCACGCGGCTT
>JAEEGL012847636.1_pt1 | contig 14214 bp, 14 predicted proteins | sample 9134231 | NCBI WGS metagenome assembly JAEEGL01 (sample SAMN16246548, study PRJNA631951) | gut metagenome | biome: gut microbiome; feature: rumen; material: fiber-attached | host: Bos | place: Iran: Karaj | collected 2018-10 | reverse complement strand
TATCAAAGCGCATCGCTTCATATCCTTGTAGCAAAAGAACGTTTTGAAGCAAAGGAGCGTTACGAATGGCGAATACGAGCATTTACGCGGATATCGCAAAGCGGACCCGGGGAGATATCTATATCGGCGTCGTCGGTCCGGTCCGCAGCGGGAAATCGACGTTTATCAAGCGCTTTATGGAAACGACCGTCATTCCCAATATCGAGAGCGAACCGGAGCGAACCCGCGCGACCGACGAGCTCCCGCAGTCCGCCGCCGGGCGGACGATCATGACCACCGAGCCGAAATTCGTACCGGAGCAGGGCGTCAGCGTACACCTCGAGGAAGGCGCGAGCTTCCGCGTGCGGATGATCGACTGCGTCGGATATATCATTCCCAGCGCGATCGGATACATCGAAGAGGGCGCGCCGCGGATGGTGAAAACGCCCTGGTTCGAAGAGGCGATCCCCTTCAATATGGCGGCGGAGCTCGGAACGAAGAAGGTCATCACCGAACATTCCACGATCGGCCTCGTCGTCACCTGCGACGGTTCGATCACCGATCTGCCGCGCGAAGAATACGAAGAAGCCGAGGAGCGCGTGATCGCCGAGCTCAAGGCGATCGATAAGCCCTTTATCATCCTGCTCAATTCGCTCGATCCGCTCTCCGAACCGGTCCGGGAGCTTGCGGGGCGTCTCGCCGAAAAATACGGCGTTTCCGTTCTGCCCGTCAGCTGCGCTTCGCTCGGAAAAGAAGAGATCGCCGCGATTATCAAAAACGTGCTCTATGAATTCCCGATCCGCGAGGTAACGGTTTCGATGCCGCGATGGGTCGGCGTACTCGAGCGCGAACATCCGCTGCGCGCTTCACTGTTCGAAACGCTGCGCGCCGCCGCCGCGGGGAAGGCGAAGATCCGCGAGCTGCCCGCGCTGGCCGCTGCCTCGCGCGAAAACGAGAACCTCCTCGGCGCCTCGATCTCCGGGATCGACCTCGGGACCGGCTGCGGCCATTTGGAGCTTACGCTGCGCCCCGAGCTGTTCTACGAGGTGCTCGAAGAAAAATCCGGCGTCAAAGTATCGGACGAAGGCGAGCTTCTCGAGGCGATGATGCGGTTTTCGGGGATGGAGCGCGCTTACTCGAAGATCAGCAAGGCCTGGGAGCAGGTGGAGGAAAGCGGCTACGGGATCGTGATGCCCGCGATGGAGGAGCTTACGTTCGAAGAGCCGCAGATCATCCGCCAGGGCGGAAAATACGGCGTTCGGCTGCGCGCCGGCGCGCCGGCGGTGCATTTCCTCAAAACGAAGATCGAAACGGAGATCACTCCGATCGTCGGCAGCGAGGAGCAGTCCGAGGAGCTGATCCTCTATCTGATGCAGCAGTTCGAGGATAATCCCGGGAAGATCTGGGAATCGAAGCTCTTCGGGAAATCGCTCAACGAGCTGGTCAACGAAGGGCCCCACAACAAGCTCCAGCGGATGCCGCAGGAGGCGCGCGAAAAGCTGCGCGCAACGATCGAACGCATCATCAACGAGGGCTGCAACGGCCTGATCTGCATCATTCTCTGAAATGGAAGAGGAGTATCTTTATCACAACGGGACCGTGTATCTGAGCGAAGCGGACGAAAAGGCGCAGAAGAAGGAGTCAAAACGCCGCGAGAGAAGCGGAGAGGGCAGCTTTGCGCTTTTGCAGGCGATCGCCTGCGCGATCCTGATCCTGCTGCTCCTTGTGCTCAAGGCGATCGGCGGCAGCACCTACGAGACGGTGCGTGAATGGTATTTTACGCATCTGGAGGATTCGATCCTGATCGAAGAGCCGATCGATCGGGCCGTGGCGGAGCTGATCGGCGAGGAATGATCCGGTTTCGGCTGCGCACAAGCCGCGTGGAGCTTTCGTTTCCGTTCTTCGCGAGCGTTACGCTTCTGCTGCTGCTCGGGAAAGGCAGCGCCGCGGCTGCGGCGGCGATCGCCGCGCACGAAGGCGGACATCTTCTGATGCTGTTTCTCCTCAGAGCCCCGCCGAAGCGGATCCGCTTCCACCTTTGCGGGATCGATCTTGAAAAACGAAGCGCGCTCGTTTCCTATCGCGACGACGCGCTCGTGAGCCTCGCCGGCCCGGCAGCCAATCTGCTGCTGGGCTTTTTCGGCCTGCCGCTGAGCTTCTGGTTCGGCCTTGCGCATCTTCTGCCGATTCTTTCGCTCGACGGCGGCAACGCGCTTTTCGCGCTGCTCTCCGGGCGCTTTTCAAGGGAAACCGCGGGCAGGGCGGTCTATCTCTGCTCGTTTTTCTTCCTTTTGCCGCTCGGCGTTCTATCGGTTCGCGCTTTGCTGACTTCGCAGGGGAACTATTCGCTCCTGTTCGTCTTTCTCTATCTTCTGTTCGGGCTGATCTTTCGGAAGAAAGAGGATTTTTAAAGAACCGGTTCTTGAATTTTCATGGCTTTACGATTGCAATAACGCCGCCGATCGGCTATAATGAATTCGGAGAAAACAACAGGAGGCTACCCGATGGACAAGCGCCTTGAAAAAATACTGTACGAAGTTGAAAAACCGGCCCGCTATATCGGCGGAGAGCCGAACAGCATCCTCAAAAACAAAGCGGACGTATCCGTTCGCTTCGCGTTCTGTTTCCCGGATCTTTACGAGATCGGGATGTCCCATCTCGGGATCAAGATCTTCTACGGCGCCTTCAACGCCCGCCCGGATTACTGGTGCGAGCGCGTCTACGCGCCCTGGATCGATATGGAAGAGAAAATGCGCGAGAACGGGATCCCGCTCTACGCGCTCGAAAGCGGCGATCCGCTTACGGAATTCGATTTTATCGGCTTTACCCTGCAGTACGAGCTTTCCTATTCCAACGTTCTCAATATGCTCGATCTCGGCGGGATCCCGCTGAAATCGGCTGACCGGAAAGAGCTTTTCAACATCGTCGTCGCCGGCGGTCCCTGCGCCGCCAATGCGGAGCCGATCGCCGATTTTATCGATCTCTTTTTTATCGGCGAAGGGGAAGAAGTCGACCTCGAAGTGATGGATCTCTATAAAGCGTGCCGCGCAGAGGGCGTGAGCAAAGCGGAATTCCTGCGCCGCGCCGCGCAGATCCAGGGCGTCTACGTTCCCTCGCTTTACGAGATTTCCTACAACGCGGACGGAACCGTTGCCGCCGTCACGCCGAAGGACGGCGCCCCCGCGAAAATCAAAAAGCGCATCATGCCGGACATGGACGCTTCCTATTATCCGGAAACGTTCGTTACGCCTTTGATCGAAATCGTCCACGACCGCGCGGTCGAGGAGGTCTTCCGCGGCTGTATCCGCGGCTGCCGATTCTGCCAGGCGGGATTTATGAACCGTCCCGTCCGCGAGAAGAGCCCCGAGGTGATCTCGGCGCAGTGCCGCTCGATCTGTGAGACGACCGGCTACGATGAGATTTCGCTCTCCTCTTTGAGCACAAGCGATTATTCAAAGCTCGACGAGCTGCTCGATCTGCTCCATACCTGGACGGATGCGGAAAAGATCAGCATTTCCCTGCCTTCGCTGCGCGTCGACGGTTTTTCCGCCGCGCTGACGGAAAAGATCAAATCCGTACGCAAAGGCGGCCTTACCTTCGCGCCGGAAGCGGGGACCCAGCGCATGCGCGACGTTATCAACAAAGACGTTACCGAGCCGCAGCTTCGAAAAACCGTTGATATCGCCTTTGCCGAAGGCTGGAATAAGATCAAGCTTTATTTCATGATCGGTCTGCCGACCGAAACGTACGAGGACGTCGCCGGGATCGCGGAGCTTGCGCAGATGGTTGCCGACGAATACGATCTTCACGCGCCGCAGAATGTCCGCGCGCGCGGAAACGTCACCGTTACGATCAGCACCGCCTCCTTCGTTCCGAAGCCGTTCACGCCCTTCCAGTGGGAGCCGCAGGATCCGATCGAAACGCTCAAGGACAAACAGATGTTCCTTGCGAAAAACGTCCGGTCGCGCCGCGTCCGCTATAACTGGCACGATGCCGATACGAGCTTCCTCGAAGCGGTCTTCGCCCGCGGCGACCGGAAACTCGGCGCCGTTCTGCTGGAAGCGCAGAAGCGCGGAATCCGCTTCGACGGCTGGGAGCAGTGCTTCTCGCTTGAGCGCTGGCTCGAAATCTTCCGCGATCTTTCCATCGATCCTGCGTTCTACGCGAACCGCCGCCGCAATTTCGATGAAGTTCTGCCCTGGGATCATATCGACTACGGCGTTTCCAAGAGTTTCCTCCGGCGCGAATGCGAAAAAGCCTACCGCGCCGAGATCACGGCGAACTGCCGCGAACAGTGCGCCGGATGCGGGATCATCGCGTCCTGCGGAAAAGTGAAGGGAGGGGTCTGCCCGTGAACGGAGATATCCGACTCTGGTTTCGGAAAACCGGGCCGCTGCGTTTTACCTCGCACCTCGACTTTATGCGTTATTTCGGGCGCGTGCTGAAGCTCTCAAAGCTGCCGGTCTGGTATACGCAGGGCTTCAATCAGCGTATGTACTTTGCGTTCGGCCAGCCGCTTTCGCTCGGGATGAGCGGCCGGCGGGAATTCTGCGATCTGACCCTGACGCAGGACGTTTCCCGCGAGGAGATCCTCTCGTCTCTGCGAAAATACAACGCGCAGGGCTTTGAAGTATTCGACGTCACGGTACCTGTAATGAAGCTCGGCGAAGTTGCCTTTGGGGAATACGACGCGCTCTATCTGCCGCAGAACGCTTCGCCCGAGGAGCTCTCCGGGAAGATCCGCGATATCCTTTCGCTGCCGGAATATCTGATCCAGAAGAAGACCAAGGCGCGCGGAGGATTCAAAACGCTCGATCTGATGCCGTACCTCGCGACGATCGAATTTTCCGAGACGCCGGAGGGCGTTCGCGCCCATATGATCCTGCCCTGCGGCAGCAACCGCGAGAACGTCAGCCCGAAGCTGATTTTCGAAGCGATCCGCGATTTTTCCGGCTATTCGATCTTCCAGCAGATCGAACGGATCGGCTTTTACAACGCGGAAAAAGAAAGCTTCCGATAAATGAAAAAAACACTTGCATCTTCGGAAAGAATGTGTTATAGTATTTGAGTATCTGAAATCTTTCGGCCGGCCCGTTCGGCCGTCAGGGTTCAATCGAGGGACAAAACCCGATTTTGAAGCGGACAGTCCTCTGCGATGGTTTGCGCATGAATGTCTGAAAACTAAGGAGGAAAATTTTAGAAATGGATGCACTCAAACTCATTGCGGAATCTTCTGAGAAGAAAGAGCTGCCCGTATTCGGGATCGGTGATACCGTCCGAGTCAGCGTAAATATCCGCGAAGGCGAAAAAGAAAGAATCCAGATGTTCGAGGGAACGGTCATTGCCCGCAAAGGCGCCGGCATCTCCGAAACCTTCACCGTACGCAGAGTTTCCTACGGCGTCGGTGTTGAAAGAGTCTTCCCGCTTCATTCGCCGAACGTAAGAGGCGTTCAGGTCGTTCGCCGCGGCCGTGTTCGCAGAGCAAAGCTTTACTATCTGCGTGACAGAGTCGGTAAGGCAGCGAAAGTTAAAGAGCGTCTTAAATAAGAGTTTGAAAAGGGAAAATTCAGGTTGTCCCTTTTTCTCATTTTCCGAAGAATTATCGTATTTGATACAACGAGGGGGGAGCGGCGTTGAAAGGAGCTCACTTTAAAAAGGACAGGGAACCGGAACGGCTCGAAGGGCAGCTGACGCTTTCCGAACGGCTTTTCGGGAAGCAGGACTGGGATACGGACGCTGAAGAACCCGCGGCGCCGGTTTTGCCCGCGGCAAATGCGCCGGTGCGCGAGGCCCCGGATCTTTCGGTGCGCGAGGCCCCGGATCTTCCGGCGCATGAAGCCCCGGATCTTTCGACGCATGAAACCCCAAATCTTCCGACACGCGAAATTCCGGATCTTTCAATATCCGAAACGGTACCGGGTTTTGAAGAGAAGGACGAAACGAACACGAAATTCAGTTATATCGAAAACGACGCGTTCTGGCCGGCGATCGAAGAAACGCTCCACGATCTCGGCCTCGACGACGAAGAAATCCAAAAAGCGAAAGAACGCGCCGAAAAGCCGCAGCCGCCTGCAGAGGAACCGGCTGCGCCGCCGCCGTTTATCCCGACTTCCTCGCTCGAAGCGAGCATCAAAAAGCTCGAAAGCGAACTCGAGGCTGCCGGAGAGCCGTTGATCCCGCCGACCCGGGATTCTCAGCAAGAAGCCGGAGAACCGCTCCCGATGGATCCTGCGCAGACAGAAGTACGGAATCAGACGGAAAAAGCAATCACGAAGACGCCCGAAGAAGCGGCCGAACCCGAATCCCCCGAAGAAGCACCGGCTGCCGAAGAAGCGGCCGAACCCGAATCTCCCGAAGAAGCACCGGCTGCCGAAGACGGCGGGGAAGATGCCGGAAGCACCCGGAACGCCGAAATTCCCACGCAGGCGATCGCCTCTGCCGAGCCGCTTGCCGAAGCGAAAGGACCCGAAGCGGCCGAAAGCGCGCCCGCGCCGCAGGAAGCTTTGAACGCCGCGCAGAATGCGCCGGGCGAACCTGCAATCGAAAAAACGCTCGCGGAAATCCCCGAACGCGCGCGTGAAGAAACGGAGCAGGAAGCGGATCCGGAATCGGAGGAGCCCCCGAAAAAGAAGAAAAAAGCGATCGCGATCCTGTATGACTGGCTCGAAGAGATCATCTTTGCGGTCGTGATCGTCGTCGTCGTCTTTTCGTTCCTGTTCCGCGTCGTAACCGTGCAGGGGACCTCGATGGAAAATACCTTTTCCGGCGGCGACAAGCTGATCGTTTCAAGCTTTATCTATAAGATCAAACCCGGCGACGTCATCGTTGCCGTTGACGTTCTCGAAGATCCGATCATCAAGCGCGTGATCGCGACCGAAGGCCAGGAGGTATATATCGACAACGAAACCGGCTCGGTTTACGTCGACGGCGAAAAGCTCGACGAGTCCGCCTATACCCAGAACGGCATCACCTATGCCCGCGGCGGGGGAAGACTCGTATTCCCGGCCGTCGTTCCCGAAAACTGCGTCTTCGTGCTCGGCGACAACCGCATCGTTTCCAAGGACAGCCGCTTTGAAGACGTCGGCATGATTTCCTACGATCATATTTTAGGCAAGGCGGAGTTTCAGGTTTTCCCGTTCTCCGAGATCCATCTGATCCGCTGAGGAGGAACAATGGCAGAGGAATACAGTAAGGTCCAATGGTTTCCCGGCCATATGGCAAAAGCGCGCCGGAAGATCGAGGAGAGCATATCCAAGGTGGATCTCGTCCTCGAGCTTTGCGACGCTCGGATTCCAAGAAGCAGCCGGAATCCGCTGCTTTCGCGCATGCTGCGCTCGAAACCGCGGCTCCTGCTGCTCAATAAAAGCGATCTGGCCGATCCCGCCGAGACTTCGCGCTGGCTCGCCTATTACGAAAAAAAGAACATTCCCGCGCTCGCAATCGACGCGAAAAGCGGGAAGAACCTCAAAAAGCTGCTGCCGACCGTGCGCGCGATCCTTTCGGAAAAGATCGCCGCCTGGGAAAAGCGCGGGATGACGGGCAGAAGCATCCGCATCATGGTCGTCGGCATCCCGAACGTCGGCAAATCCGCACTGATCAATGCGCTCTGCCGCGGCGGCGGCGCCGGAAAAGCCGAGGTGCGCGATCAGCCGGGCGTAACGCGCGAAAACCGCTGGTTCACCGTCGGCAAAGGATTCGAGCTTCTCGACACGCCGGGGGTTCTCTGGCATAAATTCGAAGACCCGAGGCAGGGGGAAGCGCTGGCTTTTACCGGCGCGGTCAACGACGAGATCCTCGATACCTGCGAGCTTTCTCTGCATCTTCTCAAAAAGCTTCGGGCCCTGGCGCCGAAGAAGCTTGCAGCGCGCTATAAGCTTACCGACGAGGAACTTGCGCTGAGCGAAGAGGAGCTTCTCCATACGGTTGCGCTTCGCCGCGGGATGCTGATCTCCGGAGGAGAGGCGGATACCGAACGCTGCGCGCTGATGCTGCTCGACGAATTTCGCGGCGGCAAAATCGGCGCCATCACATTGGAGCAGGTGGAATAATGGAGTTTCGTTACGAAGATGCCGCGCGCTCGCGCGGCTTTTCCTTGATCTGCGGGATCGACGAGGCGGGCCGCGGCCCCCTTGCCGGACCGGTCTATGCCGCGGCGGTAATTCTGCCGCAGGACTGCGATCTTCCGGGCCTCAACGATTCGAAAAAGCTTTCCGAAAAAAAGCGCGAAGCGCTGTTCCCGAAAATCAAGGAGCAGGCGATCGCCTGGGCGGTCGCTTCGGCGAGCGTGGAAGAGATCGATTCGCTCAATATCCTGCAGGCAACGTTCCTCGCGATGCGCCGCGCCCTCGAGGCGCTGGATCCCCCGGCGGATTTCGCGCTGGTCGATGGAAACCGCACCCCGCCGCTTCCCGTTCCCGCGCAGACGATCATCGGCGGCGACGGGCTTTCGCCTTCGATCGCCGCGGCTTCGATCCTCGCGAAGGTTTCGCGGGATCACTATATGGAAACGCTCGATCGGCTCTATCCCGATTATCAGTTTCTAAAGCATAAAGGCTACGGTACCGCGCTGCACCGCGAGCTGATCCTGAAAAACGGCCCTTCTCCGGTTCACCGGAAATCCTTCCTCGGTAAAATCCTGGGGGTAAAGCCGTGAGGCGCGCGGACTCGCTGCGAATCCGCGGCGCGGCGGGCGAGAAGCTCGCCGAAAAGGCGCTGCGAAAGCGCGGCGCAAAAATCCTCGAACGCAATTTCTCCTGCCCTTTGGGCGAGATCGATCTGATCGCGCGGCAGGGAGAATATCTGCTCTTCGTCGAAGTAAAGCTGCGCAAAGCGCAGACGTTCGTTTCGGGCGAGGAAGCCATCGGCCGCGAAAAGCGCCGCCGGATCCTCAAAACAGCCCAGGCTTACCTGAAAATCCATCCAAGCGAATTGCAGCCGCGCTTCGACGCGGCGATTCTCAACGAGCGGGAGGACGGCTCCTTTTCGCTCGAATACTATGAAAACGCATTTGATGCTGCGGAGGTGTTTCGATGAATTATTTCGATCTTCACTGTGATACGCTCGGCCTTTGCTCCGGGCGCGGACACGATTTCCTTTCGAAGGAACATCACGTCGTTCTGGAAGCCAATCCCTTCGATCTCTGGGTGCAGTGCTTCGCCGTTTTCGTGATCGATACGATGCGAGGCGACGCCGGTTTTGAATACGTCGAAAAAGCGTACCGGTATCTCTGCGATTTCGAGGAAAAGCACCCCGAGCTTCTGCACCGGTGCCTGACGAGCGCGGATTTTGAAGTTTGCGAGCGCGAGCACACCTGCGCCGCGGTTCTGACGCTCGAAGGCGGCAGCGGGATCGGCGATAAGATTGAAAACGTCCGCAAGCTTTCCGATATGGGCGTCAAGATGATCACGCTGACCTGGAGCGGCTCGACCGCCCTCGGCGACGGCGTGATGGTTGAAAACCCGCGCGGGCTGACCGATTTCGGCCGCGAAGTGCTGCTCGAAATGGAGAAGTACGGCATCGTGATCGATATTTCTCACGCGAGCGAACGTCTTTTCTGGGACGTCGCGGAGGAAACGCCGCGACCGCTTGTCGCTTCCCATTCCAATTCAAAGGAGCTTTGCTCCCATCCGCGCAATCTGACCGACGAGCAGTTTGCCGAGATCCGCCGCCGCGGCGGTCTGGTCGGCCTCAATTACTACGACGCGTTTCTGGACAACGATCCCGAGAAAGCTTCGATCGAGCGCATCGTCGATCACGCGGAGCATTTCCTTTCGCTCGGCGGCGAGGATATCCTCGCGCTCGGCAGCGATTTCGACGGTTCGAAGATGCCGCGCGATATCCGCGGGATCGAATCCGTACCGAAGATCGCGGAAGCGTTTTTAAGAAGGAACTACAAGGAATCGCTCGTTCGCAAGATCCTCTTTGAGAACGCGGCGGATTTCTTCAAAAAAGTGATGTAAAAACGGACGAACGTCCGGCGAGGTCCTGCTTATGAAATATTATTCCACACGTGACGATTCCCTTTCGATCGAAGCTTCCGAAGCGATCACCCGCGGCCTTTCCCGCGAGGGCGGGCTCTTCGTTCCCGAGGAGTTCCCGCAGTATTCGCTCGAGGATCTGCGCGCGCTGCTGCCGCTTTCGTATCCTCAGCGCGCCGCCTCGATCATGAAGGATTATTTGACCGAGTTTTCCTACGAAGAGCTGCTTGAGCGCGCGAACGCCGCCTACAGCGCCGAAAAATTCGGATCGGAAAATCCGATTCCGATCACCACGATCGAGGAGAACGGCGCCGCGGTCCATTTCCTCGAGCTCTGGCACGGCCCGACCTGCGCCTTCAAGGATATGGCGCTGCAGATGCTGCCGCATCTTCTGACGCTCTCGCTCTCAAAATCGCATCCCGGCTCCACGGCGCTGATTTTGACCGCGACCTCCGGTGATACCGGAAAGGCCGCGCTCGAAGGCTTTCGCGACGTTCCGGGCGTAAAAATCCTCGTCTTCTATCCGCGCAACGGCGTTTCCGCCATGCAGAAGCTCCAGATGATCACCCAGGAAGGGGAGAACGTAGGCGTCTGCGCGATCGAAGGCAATTTCGACGACGCCCAGACCGGTGTCAAACGCATTTTCACGAGCGAGAAGATGAACGCGCTTCTCGAGCAGAACCGTTACATTTTCTCAAGCGCCAATTCGATCAACTGGGGCCGTCTCCTCTCTCAGATCGTCTATTATTTTTCCGCGTATCTCGATCTCGTTGCGGAAAATAAGATCCTGCTCGGCGATCGGATCAATATCTGCGTGCCGACGGGCAATTTCGGCAACATTTTGGCGGCGTATTACGCTTTCCAGATGGGCCTGCCGGTCGGGCGGTTCCTCTGCGCCTCCAATTCCAACGACGTTCTGACGCAGTTTTTCGACGAAGGCGTCTATAACCGGAAACGAAAATTCTTCGAGACGATCTCGCCCTCAATGGATATCCTGATCTCTTCCAATCTCGAGCGGCTGCTGTTCGATCTTGCCGCAACACGCGACGTCAAGGAATGGATGAGCCGGCTGAACGCGAACGGCAGCTATACGGTTGACCGGGATACCGCGATGCGCCTGCACGCGCTGTTCTACGCCTCCTGCGCTTCGGAAGATGAGACGAAAGCCGAAATCCGCCGCGTCTGGGAGGAAAACGGCTACCTGATCGATCCCCATACGGCGGTCGGCTCAAAGGTCTGCCGCGATTATCTCGAATATACCGGCGATCTCGATACGCCGATCCTTTTGGCGTCTACCGCGAGCCCCTACAAATTCGCGGGAAGCGTCCTTTCCGCGCTCGAAAACGGGGCGGAGAAAGAAGGCTTCGAGGCGGTCCGCGCGCTCTCGGAAAAAACGAAAACCGCGATCCCGGCGCCGCTTTCCGCGCTGGAAGGAAAAGCGATCCGGTTCCCGGATTGCTGCACCGCCGATCCGATGGAAGCCGTCGTCTGCGCGATGGCGGGGATCACACAGTAAAAAAACGAAGAAGCAGCCCGAAGAAAGGAGGGGAAAAATGGCCGTATTCGCAATCGCCGATCTGCATCTTTCGCTCGGCGAGAATAAACCGATGGACGTTTTTCCCGGCTGGGAGGGCTATGAGGAAAAGCTGCGTGAAAACTGGCTCAGGTGCGTCTCTGCGGAGGATACCGTCGTGATCGCCGGGGATATTTCCTGGGCGATGAAGCTTGAGGACACGAAAACGGATTTTGAGTTTCTCCATCGCCTTCCGGGGAAAAAGGTCTTTGTAAAGGGCAACCACGATTACTGGTGGAGCACGAAAGCAAAAATCGATCGTTTTTTTGAGGACAACGGGTTTTCGGATTTTACGCTCCTCCACAACCGCGCGGTCGAAGCCGGGGAGATCGCCCTGTGCGGGACGCGCGGCTGGGTGATCGCCTCCGATCTGCCCGAGGATCAAAAAATCCTCAAACGCGAGCTGGGACGCCTCGAGACCTCGCTCAGCGCCGCGAAGGAGCTCGGAAAAAAGCCGGTCGTTTTCCTCCATTATCCGCCGTATTTCGACGGATTTGCCTGCGAGGAGTGTTTCTCGCTGATGCGCCGGTACGGCGTGGAGGATTGTTATTTCGGACACATCCACGGAGCGTTTGCCGCCAGAAAGGTGAAAACGGGCGCGCTGCGCGGGATCCGGCTCCATCTCGTCGCCGGCGATCAGATCGGGTTCTGTCCCGTTCCCGTGGCGCCGCAGGGAAATAATTTCGCAACTTTTTGAAAAAAAGTATGGTATATTTTTCCCGGATATGATATAATTCTTCTGTATGATTTCAGCGGACTTCAAAACGCAGGCTTTGATTCCGCGCGCGAAAGGAATGGAAAAGAGAAATGAATTTGAAATCCTGCAACAAGGTAGCAGAAAACCGTTATGAAATCGAAGTGGAAGTTTCGAGCGAGCAGTTCAAAAGCGCGATCGAACAAGTCTACCTCAGAGATAGAAAAAAGATCAACGTTCCCGGTTTCCGCAAGGGCAAAGCACCGCGCAAGATGATCGAGAGCATGTACGGCGAAGGCGTTTTCTATGAGGACGCGATCAACGAGCTGCTGCCCGAAGCGTTCACGGAAGCTGCAAAGGCGACCGGCCTCGACGTGATCAACGACGAACCCGAGATCGAAATCGTCTCCGTATCGCGCGAAGAAGGCTTCGTCTTCAAGGGAAAAGTAACGACGATGCCCGAGATCACCCTCGGCGATTATAAGAACCTCGAAATCGAAAAGGTCGACAACGAGATCACCGATCAGGATCTCGAAAACGAGATCGAGCGCGTCCGCAACCGCAACGCCCGTATGCTCGACGTCGACGACCGCGCAGCCGAGCTCGGCGATACCGTTACGATCGACTTTGAAGGCTCGATCGACGGCGTGCCGTTCGACGGCGGCAAGGGCGAGGATCACAAGCTCGAGCTGGGCTCCGGCTCCTTCATCCCGGGCTTTGAAGATCAGCTCGTCGGCCACAACGCAGGCGAAGAGTTCGAGATCAACGTAACCTTCCCGGAGGATTATTCCGAAGAGCTCGCTTCCAAGGCGGCCGTTTTCAAGATCAACCTCAAGAAGATCGAGCGCAAGGAGCTCCCCGAGCTCGACGATGAATTTGCAAAAGACGTCAGCGATTTCGATACGCTCGAGGAATACAAGGCCGATACCCGCAAAACGCTCGAGGAAAACCGCAAAAAGGCCAACGATCAGACGATCGAAAACCGGATTGCCGCCGAGCTCGCGAAAATCGTCTCCGGCGAGATCCCCGAGGCGCTCTACCGCAATCAGCTCGACCAGCAGGTCCAGGATTTCTCCTACCGCCTCCAGATGCAGGGAATCGATATCGCTTCTTACGAGAAGTATACCGGCATGAACGAGGAAGCGGTCCGCAATATGCTCCGTCCGCAGGCGGAACAGGCGGTCAAGATCCGCCTCGCACTCGACAAAGCCGCTGCGCTTGAGGGCGTTGAGGTTTCCGACGAGGAGATGGAAGAGCAGTATAAGAAGCTCGCCGAGATGTATTCGCTCGAGATCGACCGCGTGCGCGAGCTGATCCCGGCCGAAGAAATCAAAAAAGACGTCGCTTCCGAAAAAGTGCTCGGAATCATCCGTGAAACGGTGAAGTTCGTCGAGAAGAAAGAAGAGCCCGCCGAAGCGGCCGAAGCCGAACCGGAAGAGAAAACGGAAGAATAACCGTTTGAAGAAAAGCCCGGAATAATCCGGGAGGGAACTGCCGATACTTTTCTTCGAATCAGAACCAACGAAAAAGGGAAGAAACGGCAGCGTTTCTTCCTCTTTTTGGCAATATAAGAATCCGTTCTGCCTATGTGTAAAGGAGGAATTTTAATGCCACTGATCCCTTATGTCATTGAACAAACCAACCGCGGAGAGCGCTCCTACGATATCTTTTCCCGCCTTCTCAACGACCGCATCGTGATGCTTCACGATGAAGTCAACGACGCTACGGCGAGCCTTGTCGTCGCGCAGCTTCTGTACCTTGAAGGCCAGGATCCCACCAAGGATATCAGCCTCTATATCAATTCTCCCGGCGGCTCCGTTTCGGCCGGACTTGCGATCTACGACACGATGCAGTATATCAAATGCGACGTTTCGACGATCTGCATGGGCCTTGCGGCTTCGATGGGCGCGTTCCTGCTCTCCTCGGGCGCAAAGGGAAAGCGTTTTGCGCTTCCGAACAGCGAGATCATGATCCATCAGCCCTCCGGCGGC
>JAEEGL012193754.1_pt1 | contig 14214 bp, 9 predicted proteins | sample 9134231 | NCBI WGS metagenome assembly JAEEGL01 (sample SAMN16246548, study PRJNA631951) | gut metagenome | biome: gut microbiome; feature: rumen; material: fiber-attached | host: Bos | place: Iran: Karaj | collected 2018-10 | reverse complement strand
GCCTTGTCACATAGTTCTCTCGCAGGCGCTCGGGAAGAGCGGCGACCTGCAGGAGAAGGACAGGGCTTTGATAAAGTTACTCGTTTACGGTGTCGTTGAGCGCAGGCTCATGCTCGACAGAATCATCGAAAAGCTCAGCAGCAGGCCGATAAACAAGCTCAAACCCGTGGTGCGCAACATCCTGCGCATCGGGATCTACCAGCTCGCCTTTACCGACATCCCGGACCACGCGGCCGTGTTCGAGACGGTTGCCCTTGCCAAGAAGGGACCGGCGGCTCCTTTTAAAGCGTTTATTAATGCCAATCTGAGATCCTTCCAGAGACAGAGCGATTTCTTCATGAAAGAATATGCGGATTCTCTCGGCCGAGAGGAGAAGCTTTCATACACTTATTCGATGCCACTCTGGATCGTGCAGAAGTTCATCAAAGAGTTCGGACCTGACAAGACCGAAGACATCCTAAAATCTTTCCTTGAACCGAACGGTCTGCCCGTCAGGATCAATGTTTCGAAGGCGAAGGAAGAGGACGTGATCGCGGCCCTAACCTCGCAGGGTATAAGAGCCGAGAAGTCGTCTTTATGCGATAATGCCTATGTTTTATATGATTGTCCTGCACCAAACCTTGTCAGGGAATTTAAGGACGGACTCATCACCGTCCAGGACGCGGCGTGCGCGCTGTCGGGCCGGATGATAGGACTTGAAGGAAACGAGAGTGTCCTTGATCTGTGTGCGGCTCCCGGAGGCAAATCCCTGAATGCAGCGGATATTATGCTTTCAAAAGGCGGAGCAGGCAGCGTTGTTTCGTGCGACATATCGGACTCGAAGGTCGCTCTTATCCGCGAAAATGTTGATCGTTGCGATTTTGAGAACATCGAACTCATGGTTAACGATGCGACTGTTTTCAATCCCGAATTTGAGGACCGGTTCGACGCAGTGATCTGCGACCTCCCCTGCTCGGGTCTCGGAATCATCGGAAAGAAGCCTGACATTAAGTATAACGCTTCACTCGAAGGAATCGCAGCCTTGCAGGACCTCCAGCGAAAGATCCTCGTGAACGCATTCCGATACGTTCAAAAAGGAGGAAAGCTCCTTTACTCGACCTGTACGCTCACTACTGCCGAGAACTCAGATAATGTTCGTTTTATAACCGAGAACAGTGAGTTCTCGCTTGTAGAGCAGAGGACGATCCTACCGGGTGAATATGGATCTGATGGTTTTTTTATTAGTTTGTTCAATAGTTAATAATTCATTGCAACGCGAGTGAGGTTAAGCATATAAACCTGAACACGCGGACTCCGTCTCAGACGGTTTAGCCGAAACTGCCGTAATCACCTTCATGGCTTTCGTACCGGTCGACATTCGGCATCCATGCCTCAGTGTCTCCGCTAGCTCGGCATCCGTGCCTCGCTCACGACGGCGCGACGCAGTTTCGTAAACCGATACTTCGACTGCGTAAGCGTTTCAGGTTCATATGCTTGACCTCACTCGCTTTTTTACGATTGCAATGGATTATTGAACAATCTATAATGCTTTACATATTGGTTTTAAAACGTGTAGTACATATATTCAGAGAGCGCGCAGTGAAACACTTCCGGGCATGTATCGGGTCTCGTTACTTAACGAACGCAAGACGCAGTCGTAGCGTGAGTTTAGTAACGCAAGGGGTACCCGATCCATAGCGAAAGCGTGCCTCGGAAGTGTTTTACGTGGCGCTCTTTAATGCATACTTATACACAAGGATTATCATATGAACGAATACAAAACGAACCTTCTGAGCCTTCTCCCCGAAGACCTCGAATCTCTTATGAGCACTCTCGGCCAGCCGCGTTACCGCGCTATGCAGATCTTCGAACGCATCCACTCCGGTAACGGGGCTACTCTTGACGATGTCACGAACATCCCTGCATCTCTCAGGGAAAAGCTTCGTGAATCCGGATACGATGTGTTCCCGGTTCGTATCGCCGAGCGCCTTGAATCAAAGCTCGACGGGACAAAGAAGTACCTGTTCGCTCTGCACGACGGCAATGTGATCGAGAGCGTACTTATGGAATATAAGCATGGCTACAGCATTTGCATTTCGTCGCAGGTAGGATGCAGGATGGGATGCTCGTTCTGCGCGTCGACGGTGGACGGCAGGATCAGGGATCTGGATGCGGGTGAGATGCTCGGTCAGATCTATGCGATACAGAAGAATGAGGGCATCCGCATCCATAGCCTGGTCGTCATGGGCAGTGGTGAACCGATGGACAATTTTGACAACCTCGTCAGATTCGTGAAGCTCATTTCGCACCCGAAGGGAATGAATCTGAGCGGCAGGAACATTACCGTTTCGACATGCGGTCTTACGGAGAAGATGCGTGAGCTTGCCGACATGAAGTTCGCACTTACGCTCGCTGTTTCGCTTCATTCGCCGACAGATGAGCTCAGAAGGACATTCATGCCCGTTGCAAAGAAGTATTCGATCAGCGAGATCATGGATGCGGCCGATTACTACTTCGAACAGACCGGAAGAAGAGTGACTTTCGAGTACTCGCTCATCAAAGGAGTCAACGATACTCCGGAGTGCGCACAAGAGCTTTCGAAGCTGCTCACAGGTAAAAACACACACGTAAATCTTATCCCCGTTAACCCCATAAAGGAGAGAAAATGGGAACGCAGCAGTGATAACAATGTAAGCACATTCAAATTAATGCTTGAAAAAAATCGAATAAATGCTACTATTAGAAGAGGTATGGGCGCAGATATTGACGCTGCCTGCGGTCAGTTGAGACGTCGATACCTTAGTACAAATAGTGTTCGGGAACACGAAACGAGGTGAAGTATTGATGCAGTCGATCGGCATGACTGACATCGGAATATCCAGACAGATCAATCAGGATTATATCTTCTCAAGTGATACGACAGTCGGCATTCTTCCCAATCTGTACATAGTTGCGGATGGAATGGGAGGGCATAACGCCGGCGACTTCGCATCACGTTTTTGTGTTGAACATTTTATTGAATATATCAGCAATTTGGAAGAGCGGCCGATCAGCATTCTCAATTGCATTGAAGACGGAATCAGAAGCACCAACGAACAAATGATAGTTGCTGCTGCAAAGTCTCCCGATCTTATGGGTATGGGCACGACATTTGTGCTTGCCACCGTTCGCGAAGGAAACGTGATGATTGTTGCCAATGTGGGCGACAGCAGGCTGTACCGAATTAAAAAATCAGGCATCACGCAGATAACACAAGATCATTCGCTCGTTGCCGAAATGGTGAAAAACGGAGACATAACAAAGGATGAAGCTCGATTTCATCCGAAAAAGAATGTTGTTACCCGTGCAATAAGCGCGTCGGTAGTTGTTAATCCGGATATGTTTGAAGTTGTCCTTGATGAGGATGATCTCATTCTCATGTGCTCGGACGGTCTCTCCAACATGCTTTCTGATTCGGAAATTTGTGAGACAGTTAATTCAAATAGGGAAGATTTGCATAATCTGGCCGAAAAGCTTATCGCCAAAGCAAATGAAAACGGCGGTAAGGACAATATCTCGGTCATACTTTTTTGCGTTTGATCATTTTATTGCTTCGCGCGATAATTTTGCGGAGGATTGGGAGCGGACCGGCAGTCGCTTCCGAAACACAGAGAGGTTAGAAATCTATGGATAGTATTAAACCCGGAATGTTTATCAATGACAGATATGAGATCATAGACAAGGTCGGATCCGGTGGTATGGCCAACGTTTATAAGGCCAAATGTCACAGGCTAAATCGTTATGTTGCGATAAAGGTGCTTAAGTCTGAATTTTCTTCGGATACAAACTTTATTAAAAAGTTCAGAGCGGAAGCACAATCGGTCGCAGGTCTTTCGCACCCCAATATTGTCAGTGTTTATGATGTCGGTGATGACGACGGACTTCATTATATAGTCATGGAACTGGTTGAGGGAATCACCCTTAAGAGGTTCATAGAGCGTAAGCAGCGTCTTGAAGTCAAGGATGCCGTGGGAATTGCGATCCAGATCTGTCAGGGCATGGAAGCGGCGCATAATCATCATATCATCCACAGAGATATAAAGCCGCAGAACATAATCATTTCCAGAGACGGCAAGGTAAAGGTTGCCGATTTTGGTATAGCCAAGGCAGCTTCCTCATACACGCTCACTCAGGACGGGGAGGGTTCCGTTCATTACCTTTCTCCCGAGCAGGCCAGAGGCGGCTATAGTGATGAGCGGAGCGATATTTATTCGCTCGGCGTTACATTGTATGAGATGCTCACCGGACAGGTTCCTTTTTCCGGTGATAACAATGTCTCTGTCGTGCTTCTTCATCTCCAAAGTGAAGCTACACCGGTGACGGTTCTTAATCCCGGTGTTCCGCACAGTGTTGACATGATCGTTCAGAAGTGTATGCAGAAGAAGCCCGAGCGCAGATATCAAAATGTCGCCGAGCTTATAGCGGACCTTCGTCGTTCGATGACCGATCCTGACGGTGATTATGTGATGATCTCGCAGAATGCCAATGTGATGTCGTCCGACACACGCGGTATCACGCCCGATGAGATCAGGGAACTCAATAACAGTTCGGCTCAGTCGCCTACTGTTCACTACAATAGAAAGAATCCGCAGCCCGTTGTCCGCGATTATCCCGCGAGAGAGCACTCCGGCAGAAATGACGAGCTTGATCAGATAGGAAATCCTCTTGTTGAGAGAATAGTTACTATCGTGAGCATTATAGCTGCGCTCGGTCTTATATTGCTTATATTCTATCTTGTTAAAAATTCATCATGGTTCGGGATTGGTGAGGATAATCCCGGGACGCTAGTTGAAAAGGAAGAAGACGACAGTGATGCACCCACACCCACAAATCCGTACATCATGAGCAAACCCGATCCTACGCCCACGCCCACTCCGGTTCCCGATGATGCGCCCGAAAACCTTGTGACCATGGTTCAGATCAACGGTCTTACGCTCGAGGAAGCGATCAATACGCTTAAGCTTGTCTCGCCCGATTTTAAGGTTGTTTATTCTGAAGAGTACAGCGATGATGTCGATAAAGGAAAGGTATTTGAGCAGGAATTTGCCCCGGGTGCCTCGGTGAGAAAGAACAGCGAAGTAAGGTTCAAAGTCAGCAGCGGCGGTGAAGAATTCATGCTTGAGGACGTGACCGGCAAAGGGAAGAATGCGGCAATTAAGCTGTTGAAGGGCTATAAGCTTAACGCTACGGTTCTTGAAGAATACAGTGATACAATACCCGAGGGTGATGTAGTGCGTACCGAGCCGGAGGCAGGTTCATTTGTTTCAAAGGATACCGAGATAATGGTTTATGTGAGCCTCGGACCCGAAATCACGACTGTTTCTGTTCCCAGCCTTCTCGGCATGAGCAGAAAAGAAGCAAAGAAAGCTCTCGAAGACAGCTTCCTTATTCTGGGAAATGATTCCGAAGACTATTCTGACGCGTACGGCAAAGGCAAGATCTGTGCACAGTCGATTTCGGCGGGTGAGGTGGTCGGAAAGAATACCGTCATTAACATTACTGTCAGCCTCGGAAGCATGCCCGCGCCTGTGCCCGAACCTGAACCTGATACCGAATCCGATGGCGGCGACGCCGAGCCTGTAGGTTGACAAAATGGGACTTATGAGAGGAAAAATCATCAAAGGCATCGGAGGATTCTATTATGTTTCCGCATCGGACAGGGTATTTACCTGTAAGGCGAGAGGAATCTTTCGAAGCGAGGGGAAGAAACCGCTTGTCGGTGATGATGTCGAGATTGAAGTGATCGATGAAGCGAACGGAGAAGGTAGCATTGAAAAACTTCTTGAGCGTAAAAACGAATTGATCAGACCCGCGGCAGCGAATGTGGACGGAGCTCTTGTAATGTTTGCGGCTGCAAGCCCGAGCCCCAATTTCGGGATTCTCGACAGATTCCTCGTTATGATGAAAAGACAGAATATAGATACCGTTATTTGCTTCAATAAATCGGACATTGTTTCAGACTCTGAGCTTCGCAGCCTCGGTGAAATATACAGAAAATGCGGACACAAGGTGCTTTTTACCAGTGTACTCGAAGATGATGGGATTGATGAGGTAAAGAAGCTCCTGAAGGGCAAGACAACGATCCTTGCCGGACCCTCGGGAGTCGGAAAGTCATCGCTCACAAATTTGCTTGCTCCCGGAGCGTGTATGGAGACAGGTGAACTCAGTCGCAAGGTTATGAGAGGAAAACAGACCACGCGTCACACGGAACTCATCAGAATCGACGAGGACACGTTTATCTGTGATACACCCGGCTTCACATCACTATATGTTGACGATATGCCGGCAAGAGAACTTAAAGAGTATTTTACCGAATTTGAAGAATATGAAGGAAGCTGCAGATTCCTGACCTGTATGCATATAAATGAACCCCAATGTGCCGTGAGGGACGCGGCCGAAAACGGAAACATAAGCATGATCAGATATGAGAATTATGTACGCATGTACGAAGAATTGTCCCGAAAAACCAATTACACCGGAAAGGCCAGGTAATCATATAATGAATAAGATTGCACCATCGATCCTCGCTGCGGATTTTAATATCCTCGGGGAGCAGATAAGGGCAGCTAGCGAAGCGGGAGCTCATTACCTGCACATTGACGTTATGGACGGATTATTTGTTCCGAGTATTTCAATCGGTCTTCCGATCATAGAGTCGATAAGAAGAAATACGGACATTTTCTTTGATTGTCATCTGATGATCACTGATCCCGACAGGTATCTTACGAACTTTGCCAAGGCGGGTGCAGACAGTATAACGGTTCATATCGAGGCATGCAAAGACCCTGTTGCGACGATAAATGCGATTAAATCACTCGGACTTAAATCAGGGATCACGCTTTGCCCCGAAACGCCTCTTGAGGACATAGAATGTGTGCTCGATATCGTCGATATGGTACTGATCATGTCGGTTCATCCCGGGTTCGGGGGTCAGGCTTTTATGCCGTCGTCGCTTGCAAAGATCGAGAAGCTTAAGAACATGATTGACAGGCGCGGATTAAAGACCGATATTGAGGTGGATGGCGGAGTTACACTCAAAAACCTCAGAATGATACTTGACAGCGGAGCGAATGTCATAGTATCGGGAAGCAGCATATTTAACGGTGATATCGCGGAAAATATTGCTGAATTCAAAAAGATAATGAAATAAAACGATTGATTCCAAGGAGGTGGTTAAATGCTGTTATCAGCGGATGGTCTTGACGAAGGCTCGTCTATAGACATTTTGATCAAACGTAACGGCGCCACCTACAAGATCACGAGTTTTGTGGCGAAGATTGAAGATGATAAACTTTTTATTAATCCGATATCAAGTAAAAAAGGTCTTTTCCAGTTCAGGTTCACCGATGTTGTCGATATGGTGTTCAAGCATGGCGCACAGACGTGGAGATGGAATAATGTTAAGGCGATGCTCTATAAGGATAAAGAGGGCACAATATATCATTCATTCACTCCGACGCAGAGAGCGGTTCTTACAAACAGAAGAAACACTTACAGACTGACCGTCAGCATCCGCACGAAAATTACATATCAGTACAAGGTTGATCTTGAAGCACTTGACAATGACGAAGAGAAAAACGACGCAATTGTACCTTTATATGAAAGATTTTCCACGGAGCAGGCATCCGAAAAGAAAGGCATGACCTTTGTGGGGAAGAATGCCCCCGATGATGAAGAAGAAAAAAGAAAGGCACCCGAGTTTAGCACATTTGCGTTTATCAACGATCTGAGTGAAGGAGGAGCATCTATTTCGGCAGATGTTGAGCTTGGAATGGGAGATGTCATTTCACTTAAACTTGAATACAAAAACAGTGAAGTTACGGCAAAGGGCACAATTGTCCGAATTATTGAGGAAAATACCAAGAGAGGTAAATTCCAGTATGGTCTGCGCTATTATGAAAAAAGCAAGAATTACGTTCAATTTTTGTTTGATGAGCAGAGAAAATACATTAACGACATGAAAAAATAAATCATATTGCAGGGTATAAAGAGTGAAATTTATCTGATTGCAGGTAAATTTCACTCTTTTTCGGTATATCAACAATTTACTATTGAAATACTATACAAAGTGCGATACAATTGTAAAAGAATCACAAAAACGTAAGTATAACACGATGATTATACATGAATGTATTCTATAATACATAAATGTGTGATCGGTGCGTTTTGGAGACCGGAGTAATGAAGATGACTGAAGAATTGTTTAAAACCATCATTGATACCGCACAAGACTGTGTTTTTTGGAAAGATAAGGACAGACGCTTTGTCGGGGTCAATCAGGCTTTCCTTGATTTTTACGGTTTTGATTCGGACAAAGTGCTTCTTGGGAAGACAGATGAAGAAATGGGCTGGCACAGTGATCCTGAGCCATATAGAAACGATGAGCTTAATGTACTTGCGGGACACAGTACATATAAGGTTCAGGGAAAGTGCGTGATAAGAGGAGAAGAAAGAGATATCATAGCTTCAAAAAGACCTATTATGGACGGTAATCGTGTGATAGGTCTTTCAGGCAGCTTTGTCGACATTACGGATGTGATTCGACGTTCGAACAGACTTGACGGGAATCAGGTGATGTACACGCTTGAAAAGCTTCGCAAGTTTCCTTTCTTTGATAGGATAATCGATGAAACCGGTCTTGATGAGATACTCGATCCGCTTACAGGTATTCTTTCGCGTGCATGGGCGATCAGATTTGTACAGTCGCTTATCTCGGAGGGGACTCCCTTTACCTACTCGATTGTCGATCTAGATAATTTCAAATATATTAACGACAGCTACGGTCACAGTGCGGGAGACAAAGTCCTTATGAGCGTTTCGAAGGGACTTGCCGAGTTTACAGACGGTTTCGGTCTTGCCGGAAGGTTCGGAGGAGATGAGCTTTTGCTCATAGACGTTAAGAACATCTCTTATGGTGATAAAAAGGAATTCTTCGAAAACCTTTACGGTAATTCGGGAGCTCTTCGGATTACCGAGAGGTTTGAAGGAGGAGAAGCTTTTATTACCGGAACATCAGGATGTGCAAGTTTCCCTGCCGATGCAGACAATTTCACAGAGCTTTTCGGAATCATTGACAAGATGCTCTACCTCGGTAAGAATAAGGGTCGTAATTGCTTCACCATCTACGATGAGATCAGACATAAGGATATCGAGGTTCGTAAGCTCACAAAAGACGGTCTTTTTTCTGTCATGCATGAAATGCGGAATCTCACGGAAAAGGCTGTTGATACGGAAGGCAAGCTTGCAGCGGCCTTCCCGCTTATAAAGGACATGCTCCAGATTAAGGAACTGTTCTTTGCTGACAGAGACGGACTGATGCGCGGAACAAATGACAGGGCACTCTGCTTGTGTGCGGAAGATATAGACAATGTGGTAAACGGTGATATTTTCAGTGAGAATACGCTTGAACCCGTCAAAAAGAATTCACCGCTTTTTTACGAATCGCTTGTGGAACACGGATTTGAATCGGTAATGATAGTCCGTGTTCGCAGACGCGAAGAGACCGAAGGCTTCCTTGTGTGCGCTGTAAAACGAAGCCTGCGTATATGGCAGGACAGCGAATGTGCTTTAATGTACTTCCTTTCGGAATTGATAGAGAGGTAAAAAGTAAAACAAAAATGTAAAATATCAAATTGCTTTATGCAAAGTAAGATGATAAAATAAAACTTATGAGAGGTATCGGGATCAGATAACTTCTTGTACAAAAAAATCTTCAGGAGGTTTTTGACATGGCAGGAATGGCAGCTAAGCTGGTAGCGGGTTTTTTTGAATCGAGAGACATCAAAGTTAACGTTATGGAAGACAATATTTTCAGGATTGGTTGGAGTTTTAACGGAGGAACTCTTGATATTTACTTCAGTTTTGATGAGACCGATACTCATGTTCACCTTGAAGGAATGAATTTCATTAAGGTTACAGAGGACAAATTCGACAAAATGTATAAAGTCCTGAATGAATGTAATTTTAAATATTCGCATGTTAAATTCGTTCTTGATCCTTCTGACGGTCTTATAAGCGCAAGAGATGATGCTCTTATTCAGCTTGATACATGCGGAGCGGAATGCTTTGAGCTTATGATTCGCATGCTCAGGATTGTTGAAGATGCGTATCCTACTTTTATGAAAGCTATGTGGGCATAATTATGAAAGCAAAAGATAATCATGTATATGGAGCTGCAATGCAGTTCGTAAAGACAATTTCCGAATGTATTCCCGAGACAGTGATTTATGGATATGCCAAATTATTGTCAATGGATGAAAAACTTGTTCAAAGCTTTATCTCTGAAGAATACATGGATGATTTGGAAGCGGCACATAAATGGTTTTCTGAGAATAAGCTGGATTTGAATCTTATCAAATCCGGCTTATTGCTTATTATTCCCTACATCCCCAAATGTGAGGTACAAGAAAAAAGGGACAGTTTCAGTGCCTTTTTGGAGAGCGAAGACAAGAAGACCGGATCGGAAGACATTTTACAAAAGGCTGTAGAATGTGCATTCGTGCCTGTTTTGTCAGTATTCGGTGAGGGAATGGAGCTTCAGGACATATTTACACTTTGTTCCGATCTGAAGGAGAAGTACGCTTCCCAACTCGAAAAAGAAAAAGAGAAAAAGGAATCTGAGGCTGACGGCAAGAAAACTGTCGACGGAAAAGATGAAGTACAACCTCAGCCCGGTATCGCAGCAAAAGAAAAAAATGAAAACGTGCCGGATGAAAAAAACGACCGGAAGTATGAGAACCGGGAAATTCCGAAAACAGAAGAAAAAGAAGACAGTAAAGCTGAGGAGAAAGCGGTTGAAATCCGCGATATCGGCTTGCTGGCAAAAAAATATCGCGATTTGAGCGCATCGTTGCTTGATGTGATAAAGGGTCAGGATCAGGCGGTCGATAAATTTATCCGCGGTTACAATCAAGGGGAATTGTTGAAACAGACGGAGAAAGGAAACCATCCCAAGACATATTTCTTCTTCTTCGGACCTCCCGGTGTCGGAAAAACTCTTATGGCGGAAACGGCGGCTGAGGCACTCGGGATTCCGTATAAAATCTACAATATGAGTGAATATGCGGCTCCGAATTCGCATGAAGACCTGATCGGAACATCAAAGAAGTACAGTAATGCAAAAGAGGGATCTCTCGTTAAATTTGTCAGACAGAATCCGGAATGCCTGCTTGTTTTTGATGAAATAGAAAAAGCACATATCAATGTGATAAGGCAGTTCCTCCAAATCCTCGGAAGCGGAAAACTTCAAAATGTTTGTCTTGAAAAAGAAACGAGCTTCAGAGATGCAACGATCATTTTCACTTCCAATGTCGGTAAAGAATTGTATGCCGACAGAAGCATTAATCTGACAACTCTGCCCGAAAAAGTACTGATCGATGCGATTCAAAAAGAGAAGGATGTCTATGATCAGCCGATGCTTCCTCCGGAGATTTGTTCGAGGATCGCATCGGGAAATACTGTGATGTTTAACCACCTTTCTGTTCGCCATCTTGCCGAAATGGTACGTGAGAATTTTGACAGGATCGTTGAGGGAATAAAAAAAGAGTACGGGATCAGTATCACTTATGCAAAGGAGCTTCCGTTGTTGTTTATTTATAACAGAGGAGGAGAGATCGATGCAAGAGTAGCGGTCGGTCAGAGCGGTAAATTTTTCAAGGATGAGGTCTTTGAATTATTACGTCAGCTTGAGAATAAAAGAATTGACGGAAAAGAGATAAAAAAGATCAAAATCGATGTTGAATGGAAGGGAATAACTTCGGAGCTTAAGAGATTGTTTAAGAACAGTGATGCGACTGAGATACTTGCTTTCTCCGATAACAAGGAACTTTTTGATTCTGTCGAGGGAAGTCAATACAAGGTACATCGTGCGTCAACCATAGAAGAAGCTGATGACCTGATCAAAAACAATATCTCTGCTGTGTTTATCGATCCGTTTTTCGGAACCGGCTCCGACGATGAAACCATACTCAGTATCTCCGATTACAACACCGACGGTGTTCGATTTTTTCACAGTCTGTTAGAGAAACAGTCGGGACTTCCCATATTCATGCTGGAACTCGACAGAGAATTTTCGGATGTGGACAGACGGACATTTCTTCAGGAAGGTGCAACCGGAACAACCGTTGTAAGCTCAAAATACTTATCGAGCTTTAAAAGACAGTTTGGCCAGATAATGGAAGAACTGTATATGGAAAAAGAGAGCCAGGCTTTTTCTCAAAGAGGATGGGTCATTGACTTTAATACAAAACAGGAACTAACCGGCAGCGAAGGAGTAATGAAGATTCTCTTTTATGATCTGAAGAAGAGAATGGCTGTCGATATCGAGAGCAGAGGATCCATTCTTTCGGATGCGGAAAGACCCGGGGTAAGGTTTAGTGACGTTATCGGAGCAGAAAGGGCAAAGGAAGAATTGAAGTATTTTGTAAAATATCTGCAGAATCCGAAGCAGTTCCTGATGAACGGAGGAAGACCGCCCAAGGGAGTACTTTTGTACGGACCTCCCGGAACCGGAAAAACCATGCTTGCCAAAGCGATGGCAGGTGAGTCTGATGTCACATTTTTACAGACGAGTGCATCCGAATTCATGAATAAATATGTTGGTGAAAGTGAGGCGAATATACGCAGGATATTTGCCAAAGCAAAGAAATATGCGCCCGCTATCATATTCATCGATGAGATCGATGCAATCGGGAAGAAGAGGACCGGAGGAGACAACAGATCTGCGACCGAAAGTATGTTAAATGCATTGCTGACGGAAATGGATGGGTTTTCGTCGAATGATGTTACAAAGCCGATATTTGTACTCGCAGCCACCAATTACGGTGTTGGAGCGGAATCGGATGGAATATCGTCGCTTGATGCCGCATTGATAAGGCGCTTTGACAATAAGATTTGTGTTGATCTTCCCAAGGAAAGCGAGCGAAAGACCTTTATCATGAATATGCTTGCCAAAAAGGAAATTAATACTGTTTCTGAGCGGGCTGTCGAATCTATTGCGGAACGAACAACCGGGAAGAGTCTTGCTATACTTCAGAATGTAATAAATCTTGCACATAGAAATGCGATCAAGGAATCGAGAAATGTCGAGGACAATGATCTTCTTAGTGCGCTCGAGGAATATGAATTCGGTGATAAGAAGGAATATAAACCCGAGTATTACAAAAAAGTTGCAATTCATGAAACAGGTCATGCGTACCTATCATACATCAGCGGAGACAAACCGTCTTATATAACGATAGAGTCACGTGGGAATTTCGGCGGATACATGCAACATTCCAATCAGGAAGAGGTTATGGGTTATACCAAAGAAGAGCTGTTGGCCAAAATCCGCTCATCACTTGCCGGAAGAGCCGCAGAACAGGTGTTCTTTGGGAAGGATAAATCCCTCAATACCGGTGCTTCAAGTGATCTCTTGCATGCTACTGAGTGGGCTTGGAGGATCATATGCAGTTACGGAATGGACGACGATCAGCTGATCGTGCTCAGTAAGGACGATGTGCTTAAGTCGTCAATGGCTGCCGAATATATAGCAAAGGTGAATGAGATTCTGAAAACGGAGATGGATAATACAATCAGGATCGTTGAGAATGCAAAGGACATAATCCGGCAGATTGCTGACGTACTTGTTCGTGAGAATAGACTCACAGGAGCACAGTTTGAAGAACTGATGAAATTGGGAGTCAATTGAAAGAGAGGCAAGGACCTTGGGGACGGGGGTTATGGGTCATCGTTTTACAAAGTTCATACAATGAAGACTGTCGAAAACGATGACCCATAACCCCCGTCCCCAAGGGTCCATATACAATTACCCTTGCACGATCTTCCAGGAAGCAGCTTCCTGCCTTCCCGCAACGAATGATTTATAGATACCTTCGACGTTCATAAGCTCGCTGTGCGTACCCTGCTGTGCGATGCGGCCGTTCTCGATGACGTAGATCCTGTCGGCTTTCTCGACTGTCTTTAAGCGGTGCGCGATCATGATGATCGTTTTTTCTTTGGTAAGGGCTTCTATGGCTTCTGTAAGCTCTGCTTCGTTCTCGGGATCGACATTTGCGGTCGCTTCGTCAAGGATTATGATGGGAGCGTCTTTCATGATCGCACGAGCGATCGAGATACGCTGCTTCTCACCTCCGGAAAGACTCGCGCCGCCTTCTCCGATAACTGTGTTGTAACCCTCGGGAAGAGCGGATATAAAGT
>JAEEGL010996206.1_pt1 | contig 14214 bp, 7 predicted proteins | sample 9134231 | NCBI WGS metagenome assembly JAEEGL01 (sample SAMN16246548, study PRJNA631951) | gut metagenome | biome: gut microbiome; feature: rumen; material: fiber-attached | host: Bos | place: Iran: Karaj | collected 2018-10 | reverse complement strand
GCTACTGCTGTGCAATCAGGAGATTCACTATTATATTTTCGATAAAGAGTTACCCAATCACCTATCTGAAGTCCCTGGACATTCTCAAGCAGATACTCCTTGTTCCTAAGTCCGTATACTTTCACTACTCCGAGATATGTCTTTCTCTCGAAGGTAATCTGCTTTATTGCCTCTCCGAGTTCTGTATGATGCAAAAAAGTTGAGACCCCGGATGAAGAATACTCTCTAATAGCGCCATTATCTTCCATGACGTGTCACCTTTCTCCCCAGTGCCCCAACAACTTTTGTGGTTCTTATAATTCTATTGTACTCAAATGCTGTCCGATAATAATGACAGCTCGCAAAGCCGTCTCCCATGCGGTTCTCATACATTTCGTGGTTTAATCAGTATATATACTTCCTCTTTTTTCCTGTAAGCAATCCCAGCATAATCCCCCTTCATACAAAGTATTTGGCATTCGACATGAAGTACATGTCCCAAATGATGTCTTAGCTTTGATAATTGCTTTTGCAGGCTTATTGTTAATCTTAGGCTTGTTTTTAATCTTCTGAATAACCGGCGTATTTTTTAATATTGTGGGAATCATTGGATATTTCTTATGCTGCTTTTGACTCATATATACAGCCCCACAATCGCATACAAAACACTCAAATCCAATTTGTTCGCCTTGTTTTGTCGTGTAAAACCTCTGATCTTTTTTCGCCCCTGACTTACCACATTCAGGACATTTAAATACTCCTGTTACTTCATAAATCTTGTCATCATTAACAACGTCTTCAGAAGGTTCTTCATAATCCTGATTATCCTTTTCAATTTTAATCACTGTTAATCGTGACAGCGCTCTAGTATAAGCAATATACAATTCCTCTTTGCTGAATTTGCCTGAATCAAGAACAATTACGCTATCAAATTCAACACCTTTAACATACCTTACCCTTACAAAATTGACTTTCGCCTTTGTGATTGTGCTATTCTGTCCATTTATTTCGTTGCAATAATTATCATCTCTTATATGTCGTAATGCATTATTGACAGATTGTCTCTTATAAATTATTGCGGTTCGATACTCTTTATCTCTACTCTTTAACTCTTTTTCTACCTTTTTTACAGCATCTCCCCATCCTTCAAGAGAGATTGTTTTTACCATGATTCCCGGTAGGTTAACCGGCACCATTTTCAGATTCAGGTTTTTATTACAAAACGATGTAATGGCTGCCGAATTTCTATAATTATTATTCAGCTCATAGTACTTAAACCCATATCCATCAATTATTCTTTCAGGCCAAACACTCATACCTTTTTCTTCCGGCACTCGCTGGTTTGTATCCCCAAACAAATCTAATGCCACTTTGTAGTTGACCTTCTTAATAAGCTCAATCTCCATCGGCATAAGAGTTTGCGCTTCATCAATCATTATTAATCTGTCTCGTGAGAAAGGCTTAAAATCGGACTCAGGGTCATAATTAATATACAAATATATCCACAAAATCAGATATCTTGTAAAAGAATACGAATTACTAACAGTGATTTTCTTATTGAAGTCATGTATCTCTTCCATGACTTTTCTAAGGATTTCCTCGCACAAGGATACCCGGCTATGCGAAGATTCAAGCATATCAAACACTTCACTATAATCCTGTGCCATAGAGCATTGGTTTTCTAATCGGTTCAAGTCTTTGGAAATCCTACTTACACCATTTATTATTTTTTTAAAAATATCAGTCGACAATACGGAAATGTTTTTTATAGCTTCCTGATTAATGTCTTCAAGATATTCCTTTATATGGTTCAGATCCTGCATGACCTCAGAAATAATCTTATACGCCCCATAGGCGATTTCATAATTTCTTCTGATAATTTCATCATCGACAGCTGCCGGAATTTTCCGAACAAAAGCTGAAAGGCCTGTCAAGTAATTAAATGCTTCTGTATTATCCCTAATACCTCCTGCACTTTGTGTATTAGCGGTATCTATATAGTCATCATCTTCTTCAATATCTTCGATCTCGGTTTTATCTATATTTGTGCCACCTCTATTATCGTGTTCATCAGATATATCTTCTTCAGATTTTTCTTTTTCATTAAGAACATCCTGCGCAATCTTTAGTTCATCTATCAGCGACCTAAGATCAGTGCGCACCATATCTGCAAGTTGCATGACCTTTTCAAATACTGCAATGCACTTTCCATCAGATGAAATGACCTTATTTATATAGTTCCAACGATTTTCTGCGCAGTTTACTAATACTCCACTTTCAAACGATGGAATCTCATCTCCCGTCTTTTCAATATATCTATCTAAGTAAGGATTTGAAACAATATCACATTGCGCGAGTTCAATGGCATAACCATAGATTGAGTCAAGCATGTCTGATGAATAAACCTGCTCAACCGTCTCCCTATCTACAAGATAATTACTTCTTGGGAGGATGATCTTAGAAAGCCCTATCTGTTTATCTAAATAATTGATTTTCTCTGCAAAATATTCCTCCAGCGTAAACTTAGGTATATCATCAATCTCCAAGTCATAGATCAAGTTTTCTATACTCGCAATATATGCTTTTGATGGAGAAATAATTACAACATTGCTTCTCTGTTTTTGATTTACTTCGTCGTATAAAATAACAGGCAATCTATGGAGCATGATCATAGACTTGCCAGACCCAGCGCATCCCTGCACAATTAAATCCTGATCAAAAGGCTCATTGACAATATCAGCCTGTTCTTTTTGAATTGACATTATTATGTCACTTGGGCCACTCTGTCCACGCCGTGATGCTAAATCCGCGAGAAATGAATCATAATAGACACGCTGTATCTCTTCTTCGTTCATTCCTTCAGCATATAATTCATGAACCTCTTCCACAACGCGCTTCAGGATTTTAAGGTCTCGCCTATTTTTTAAATGATAATTGAACGCTTCTCCTGATTTTTTATCCCGATAGGAATAGTTAATCGAAGCGTTACTCTGTATATAATGCCAGCTTACAGGAGCATACCATGAACTTATAATTATTTTGCCATTATCACTATATCCATGTTTTCCAATAAAAAGATCTCGCTTTGTCTTAAGCCCTGTTTGTTCGTCTGTCTCATCCAGAACCACATGCGCAATATATAATTGTTTCTCTGCAGCCTTTATATTCTTTATTTTTGCATCTGCGTCTTTATTACCTTGCGAAACCTGAATTATATCTGCGTATGAGTCCGTATTTGTATTAAGCTCAGAAGTCTGACCATGAAATTTATTCCCAGATATTCTATGTACTGCATTATCAAGTTCTTTTATGACTCCGTCAAAAGACTCTTGTTCCTCTTTTTTTAATCTTGATTGGTCCGTCATATACCAGATCTCCTATGTCATCAGTTTCCTTTTAAATACATAAGATTAGTAATCATCCGCGAAGTAAGTCTACCTTCAAACTTTATTGCAAAATAGCCTCTATAGTTTCTATCATCAGCGACATTTTCGTCCCCGATATACCAAGTTGCCAAGTCATCGATTACTACAACATTTTCCCCAACATATTCAGTTTCAACTGCATATTGCTGAAGCTCTTTTGAAAGCATTTTCCCGTTCTTTAATCTAATTCGTATTGCAACGTTTCTCTTTCCAGCACTTATTAGTTGCTCCTTAAAATCATCATCCTCGATAAGAGACGGTTTTGCTATTTCTATAAGAATACTCTTCTTAGCGTTCAATAAATCGGACTTTATTTCATACATGCTCTGCTTCTGTTGATAAATTCCCATTCTACCAAAACTAGAAGAGTTTGATTCATTGGTAAGATCATACATACTAAACTCCGAATATCCAATGCTTAGAAGTAATTTTTTGAACAGATTAGTGCTAGGGATATTAGACCCCAATGCAAAGCTTCGATCAGAAACAACTATAAATTTTGATTCTGCTCGAGATATTGCAACATTAAAAAGTCTATTCGCAGTATTATTTTCAGTGCTTACCAGAAGCCCTCCTGCTTTTCTTAATGGATAACTATCCACAGAGTCATATATTATTATGCTCTTCTCAGAACCTTGGAACTGGTGAACAGTCGCTGCTACAACCTTTTTGTCTTTGTCTTCATCACCATATGTATCTCTGATCATAGCCATTATCAAACGTGCCTGAACGTTATACGGAGCTATGATGCCAACTCTGACTTCTTCATCCTGAGAAACCATGCTTATAGCAGTAGCATAATCAATAAAAGCAGTCAGCAAATTATAGTGGGAGTATTCCCTCGTTCTTCTACAGTAAACATTCATGTTAGAAACATCAAAGAGTCCAATGGCTTCATTCGCAAAGGGAGCATATGAAACAATTTTGTTTCTTTTTTCATCTTTAATTATTCCTTCATCATTCTCCAAGAGTCCGGAATACATGCCACTGTTAATGACTTCTGAAATACTTGGGTGCATTCTGTGTTGGATATTAAGAAGACAGAGCCAGTTATGTCCCCATTTTTTGTCTACGGCAGGTTTTATCCCACAGTATGTAAAGATATCTGCATTCAAAAAGCCCTTCTTACCTGACTGTACAATTGGTGGCAATTGACAAAAGTCGCCAAAGCATACAAAATGCACCTTTGCAAGATTTGCCGCATATATTATCTGGGGAATATATGCCATACTTGCTTCATCAAACAATACAGTGTCAAAATACTCACTAGAGATTGTTGTATCAGAAACAGCCTTTGCCACAGTCGTTGCAACAAAGCCCGCTTCCATTACATATTTCCTCTCTTCATCAGACAGACTTCTTCTTATCTCACCAAGCCTGTCATTTATTCTTTTTCTTTCGCTACTATCCTTTTTTAACCCTTTTAACTTTTTTAGCAGAGAGTCACGTTCTTCTAATAAATCTGGATTTGAAGAAAGCGCCATGTTATATGAAGTTATGTATTCATGATTTAGTAACCACTCATCTCTTGGATATCCATACCTAATAATATCGCCAGGCTTCACCGTCATGCTCTTGTTGCAATTAGCAAAAACTCGGATAGTGGCATCATCAACAGCAACATTACTATACGAAACCATCAAAACACGCCTGTGTTCTTTCAAACAATCGCGCGCTATATCTGCCAATACTGTTGTCTTACCCGTTCCCGGAGGCCCCCATACAAAAGTGATATCCTGCGTTCTCGCCATAGTCTCGGCATTGTCCTGCCCTCTTATAATTTCAGCGCCGCCGTCTATGTTATTAAATCCGTCTAATATGAGTTGCCTTGCTATGTTCCCAATGTTATTTCTTAGCTGTAATATATTTTCTTTTAAATGCTCTAGTAGCTGCCATGGAGAAGACGATATCTCCACATCAGGTAAGGTGTCTGAATCCCCAATAGATACTCCTGTATAAAACATTACTGAATATTCGCCACAGGAAACTACTGATCCAAACTGAAACTCTGTTGAAGAAAACCAGATTTTTATATCAGAACCTTCAGGTAAATGTAATTCAGCATCTGTCTCGAAATAGTAAATATATCCTCCTCGAAGCCCACGTTCTACAAGGCGGCCATCTGACAGATGGTATTTTGCCCCTTGCCCTTTCTTTGCTACATCAATCTCTTCCGTCAAGGAATCAGCGGCCAGTTTCACAAAGGCATCCACAGAGTGAACAGGTTTGGTCGTAACAACACCATAATTCATGCCTCCTGTATAGCTTACATCAACGTCTCTTTCAGGGTCATACCACGGAGAACCTGGATCATTTCCCATCATTTGCTTGCTAACCCACGCATCGCTAGCAGCTTTAGCAGCATTTCCTGCTTGAAGCTTTTTTACGGGTGTCTTTTGAACTTGATTCAAATCATTTCCAATTTTGTTCTTGTTATCATGTATTTCTTCTACTTCGGAAATGTTTTTAGACTCTTGGAGAATTACAAGTGCCTTTTTTAGAGGAAATGACTTGCTTGTCTCATTATCAAACCTGACATCAACAGTATTCTCATCTACATGTTCTATTGTTCCATTTTTATAAATGTTATGGTATATACGTGTCCCAGCTTTTATATTGTCTAGCTTAAGCATAGTAATATTCCTTTATTCAACATAATGCTAATTCTAAATCAGAGAATAACCATTTCTACTAATCTTGTATCTATTACTTGTCAGTTCCGCCAAAACTCTTTTGGAAATAACTATGTTCACAGGTGCTTCCACATATTTATCAGCAGATGATTTTCTAAATCTGATATCTTCGTTTATCTTCCTTCTGTCCTCGTCTTTACTCCGCATATCTGCCGCAATGGCTTTAATCTTATCAGCACTTAACCCAATCTTACCGAGCCACTCCTTTATCTTATCCTTGCCAACTAAATAAGCTTCAATCTCCAAAAAGTCATGCGACACTATTCTTTCAATCCTCGACTCCTTTGCTCTTGGTATCCATATGAACAAGTAACTATCTGTCTTATTCTGTGAATCCATAAACCATCCATCAACGCAATTACCTGTCTCCGGTTTAATATAATCCACTTCGAGGGCAAAAGTATCTACAGGATGATTGATATAATACAGCTGTGCTTTCTCATCAATAACAAGAGTTCCTTTTTTGATATGGATCTTGATGTCACTCCCATTTACTTGCTCATTCTTGGAATAAACGCGTTCAAACGAATCAATAATTCCTGCCTGCTCAAGGGCAGAATAAAAAAATTCATCAAGAAACAATCCCAGTGCTTTCTCACCTCTATAATCGGTAATTCTTCGACTAGCCTTTTGGACTACATTTTCATCATTCATTTATCTTTCCTCGAACTGTTCTATACAAACATGCCTATATGGGCAATACATACATTTACCTGAATAATCAGAATTACTGCGCCTTCCCCTTAAAGAATCCTCATATAGCCTAACAACATATTCTTTTAATCTATCATCAAGATAGTACAAAGAAAGATCTTTATCAGAACATTGATGTCCTTTATAATTGAAAATCGTTTTAGCAGCTTTCTTCTTTGCATAATCCGCAGCCTGATGAGCTTCGGCTTTATTAAGAAATGGAAATAATTCTTCTAGCTGCTTTGCTATGTTGTATTTATCAGTTTTGAATTCTTTATCTGACCTATTATCACCAAAAAGAGATATCAATTGCTGATAATAGCTGTACAGATGAAACTCCTCATTGTATTCAGGATGACTATTAAGAACATATCCATATATAAATCTATACGGGCAGAGCATCCTTTCCATCTCTACTCCAACAGGCAAAGTAATCTGTCTCTCGTCTACAGAGTTTTCTTCCTGGTTGTCGGTATTAAGAGCATACTCTACATCTACAGACAATTGATCTGCATTTCTATCAAGATGGTCACTCAATATTTCGCCCATCACATATACATATGGAGATGCAGCTGTCTTTTTATCTCCATTATTCTTCATCCATTCAATGTATAACTCAGGTCTGTTATGATAATCACCATTAGAGATACAATCCCTATTACCAATGAATGAATAGAACAAATATCTATATGACAATGGCCGAAATGAGATAACATCTATCATCCGTTCAATATAGCCTAAAACATTTTTCCTGTCGGATACACTATCTCGTATTCTCTCAATCACTTTATCAGTCAGTGGCCATGGCAGACTTCTTCTCTTACCAGGAAGAGTAAGCTCATCAGCCATCACAAGATGAATTGGCTGCCCATAATCTGCCAACGCACAAGATTCTACCATTGCTAACGGTCTAACAAAATCACCTGAATATGTAACTTCGTCATCAAAACCCTGGTATTCGTCTATCCTGTTGCCCACAAGAGAGACAATTGCTTCCTTTATACTGTTAAGCGGACACTCCATATCCTCATCTACAATGGTATCTAAACGCTCAATCAGCTCCCTTGCTACTTCCTTTTCATCCTCCTCAATTTCCGTCTCATTTGCCCGCAGTTGAATAAGATCTTTTATCTTCTGCAAATGAGAAAAAAGATTTGTTCTTGTTTCACCGCCAAACAGCATCTCAGCGTCACTCATTAGCTGCGACAACAACATGCATATATCATCAAGCTCAGCGTCACTAATTGAATACGCACCTACCATCTCATACGGATTGCACAGGATTCTTTCATATCTATCCGAAACCGCAACCTCATATTCTCTAACATGACTTTTAGCTCTCTTCACTTCTTCTATCCGTTCTTTCCACTTATCAAAGTACCTACATCCTTCAAAAAGTGGTTCAACTCTTTTTAAACTATATGTGTATGAGCGGCCATTTTTTCCATCAGCACAGAGCCATCCCGACGCAAAGCATTTATTCACGTATTCCTGCTTTAAGACAAGCTTATTATCAAAATCATCCCACATCATGTGAAGATTATAGATATACTGTCCCACAGGGTAAGACAGAAAATGCCTTTCTTTGTCTGTTTCTGGATATAATTCTGTTAGTAACTTATTACACTCCTTAGCAGCCGGTGAATACACCAAATGTCCTTTATCCAACGACTCCTTAAGAGATCTCGCGAATTCGAACTCGGAATCATATGCTTTCAAGACACACTCACGATAAGGAATGCCATTTTCTAACGCGTCGCCAAATCCGTTTTGCTTCCCCATGCCTTCTTGGACATCGAGTGGCTTTTCATCACCATATATCTCATGAAATGATTTTTCCCAGATTGCATGAGAATATGGATAATCCTTATTCCTGCAATTCAAAAAGATTAACTGATATCCGGCATTATCTAATACTTCAAAAAGACGTTGCTGTATAGGCGTGATAAAATAAAAGCCTATCATGACTAGCTTTTCGGATTTACAGATGTCCTCCATCATCTCCCTTACATTCTTTGCTACCGACAAAGAAAAAGCTAGTTTTGTCCTAAGCTTCATTACTTTATCATTGTTTCTTTCAGTTATTTTCCAAATTTCCTTAAAGCATCTTACCTGCCCTGATATATCATCCGGTATGTCATCTGGATAGACATCAGCTTCAATAAGAAGCTTAATGGCATTCCACATGTCATATGCATTCCTTCTTAAGCTCGTGGCCAGAACTTCATCAATACCATATTCAAAAAGATATTCCTCAAGTGAATTTCTCAAAGAAATATAGTTCTTAAAATCTCTAGAAGTACTCTCCCATTCCTGAAGTAATACGTGAATGATCTGATGAACATCCAATACACTGTAATCAGCATAATAAGCAGACAACTCTTTAGCCAAATCTGCTGTAGCAGTTACTATAACTGAATTTCTCAGCTCATCGGCAATTAAAGACCTGTCTAATAACTTGATGTCCTTGAAATCATACACTTTATACTTCAATCAGAATCCCTCTCCTCTGGAAGAAGCCTGGACCATGTATCAGCATCCTGCGTTCCTCTTGTAACAAAACAATACAGCCCACTTACTGCTCTTGTCATTGCAACATAAAGAAGTCTTGTTTCATCTCTTTTGACAGCATCGTACTCCTCGGCCGCCATGTTCCGATAATTAATGTTAGTTATGTACTGGTTCTTTCCTTTTTTATATCTCCATCCCAGCATTTTTTTATCATTTGAGATAAGTATCTCAGAATTTCCCTGGCCTCCAAAAGGAAAATCCATAAATGGGATAAATACATTATCAAACTGTAGACCTTTTGACCGATGCACAGTCATACCTTCCACAAAGGCAAAATCCATCTGTATATCCGGAATATCTTGATCCGTGCTTTTATCGGTACTGATCTTGTTACGTAAAAATCCGCATATGTCATATAAAGTAGCACGTTCTCCAGAAAAGCTGCTCCTCAATAATGACATCAGCTTTTTTATATCACAGTCATATTGTATCGAATCCAGCTTGGCTTGTTGTTTAGCTTCAATTTCCGCCATTCCCTGGGCTAGGTATTTTCTTTTTTGTTTGATTGCATAATTTACTACCGGATTTGTCTGCTCAACAATATGATACAAAACGGAAAATATAGGTTTCTCCTTTGAAAGACTCACAAACGTTTTCCATGTCTTATACTCATCTATTTTTTCGAACACAGTCAATAAGCGTCGCTTATCGCCATTTGCATTCCATATGCCGTCCGGTACACTTTGCAACTTACAATACGAACTATTGAGATAGTTATACACGTACATAGGCTCATCACAATAATGCAATGACTCTATCAAGGCAACAAAGTCAAGAACCGCATCAGATTTATAAAACTTTCCATGCTCACGGATAGCACAAACTATCCCAGCCTCATCGCACCACTCCTTCACTCTAGCAAGCTCAACATTTTGCCTTGTTAAGACCATGATCCGCTCAGCCTTAAATTCTTTCTCCTCTATCTTTGCATTCTCTCTTTTTTCTTCCAACAAATGAATTATCCTTTGTAATTCACGGATTACTAAACTTCTCCTGCTATCGTTATCTACAATAATCTGCTTGTATTCTCCATCTATATCATCTCTAGTCGGTTCGATCTGTGTTTCATAATCTATAAGTCCCTGTTGATTCCACTCAGAAAAGATTGGATTCATAATCTCTAAAATATTTTTTGCTGTACGATAGTTTTTCTTTAAAACAACATCCTGTGCCTCATCTATCCCTTCTTTCTCCATATTCTTACGAAGCTTATAAAATGCAGTATCAGTAGCTCCACGGAATCTATAGATACTTTGCTTCAGATCTCCTACCACAAATAATTGCCCCTTATAGTAGTCTAGTAATTTCGCGATTATCCTTATCTGATTAGAATCACTATCTTGAAATTCATCCACAAAAACATATCTATATTTCTTGGATACAAATTGGCTTACTGCACCTGAGTCCATTGCTCTGCGGAGTTCATGCTGAATATCCTGCATCGAAAATGAATTATTTCGATATTTGAGCTTATCATAGCGTTCATCCGCAAGCTTAAAAATATATTGTAATGTCCTCTGAATCCGCTCAGCTTCACTGTAAGCCTCCCCCCAATCCAGCATTTCTATCTCATCATAAGAAAGTCCCTTATTATCCAACTGCGCCCAATAATCAGTTGCAAGTCTTTGAATCTGATATGTACTCATACCCAAGGAATCTTTAACATTTCCTTCAGAATTTGCATATTTCTCGTTAATGATCTCTCTTACAATATCCTTTTTCTCTTTCAAGTAACTTCTAAGAGATATGTTTGTTCCATACCCCAATGATGGTCCCATTTCACTCATTATTCTCTTGAAAAATGAGTGTATAGTACTACTCGATAGATCAGCTATACTTTCCATCATGGAGAAATAGCGTATCTGCCTTGTCAATTCATACTTTTTATTAAGAGCTTCTAATAAGTCCTTTCTCATGGAGTCTGTAGCATCATTTGAAAATGTCATCATCGCTATATCACTAAAAGTCAGACCATCTACAGTACTCATAAGGAACAAAATCCTATCTATCATAGTCTTCGTCTTGCCTGCCCCTGCCGGTGCTTCAACAATTTCATTGTTGTCAGCGGGTGCATGTTCAGCAAGATACTGGTCTAGATTAAAAGAGTTATCATTATCAGCCAGACTATCTAATGCTGCCTTGTTATCCCCTACTTTCCCATCACAAATAACAATGCTTATGTTCTCAGGGTTCTTATAAACACATAGATAATTTGCATCAGAATAGTCTTTGTATTCAGCTTTATTTATTATCTCTGCATCCTCTTCATTTCCAAACCATAGGACTTTTATCCCTTGTTTTAGTAATCTTTCAATATAGGATAAATCCAACTCTTGACCTGCAAACAATGCAGAGTATTTGATATCAACCATATCATTCACCAAAATATAGACTTCTTAAATGTCTTATCTCATTGACATCCCTTCCAAATGGAGATCCCTCTTTCCAGGTATTCTCATCATCATAATTAGCTGGAAAAGAAAGATAATTAAACCCACCCTCTAATTTGTATAGCTCATCGCATAAGCACAATTTATAATGGCTATTGTCACGTCTTATGAAAAACAAAGATCCATACTGCTCAAACCTTTTTCTAAGATACTCCGCCACATCTTCTGATTGTACATTTCTAGTTGAACTAAAAGCCTGATGATCCGTTCCAATACCATAAATTATCTTCAGCTTCACTCCCCGCTTAAGTGCCTCCTCCATATGATCAGCCAGTTTCAACTTGATGACCACCTGCTTTGACATCCAAGGACTCATAATATCAATCTCGCTCTTGGCACACTGAAATGCATACACAAACATCTTTTTTATTTCTTCATTCTGTAGATGAATCGGTACTTCATCGATATTTATCTCTTCAGCGTCCGAAGATAATGAAATCTCATCGATGGTGATCACCTCAAGATCATCATGCTCAATATTGCCTTTTTCATCGTTGATGATAATGTGCTTTCCTTTTGTTTCCTTATTATCCGAACAGGTTACATAATATCCCGTATCTGAATCGTCAAAGTTATTTTTACCAATAATCGGCACTCCGACACGTTCGAAATACGAGCAAAGCGCATCCTTCATCTCCTCGCTTTTGCAATGAATAGTGCCTTTAGTTAAATCAGAGCACATGAGCATAGAAAGAATATCGTAACAACTTTCTTCTTTTTCAAATACCCTGATCCTCTTATTCATCGGCAAACCTCATACACATATATCAAACACATGTGAAAAGCTCCATTACACCATTATAATTGTAATACTTATCATCCATATTCTGTTAATTATTATCGAAATATAATGCATTTTTTATTCTTTATAAATAAAAAGAGCAAGCACAATTTGCTTACTCCTTTAACAGATTTATTCACTTAGTTAGTCATTAACCTTCCGACTCTACTATTTCTGAAAGCACTGGTTCCATCTGCTTGATCAAATTAACAACCAGAGCATTTCCCATCATGAATTTCCTCTTGTTTACTGGCATCTCAACTGTTTCACCATTAACAAGACACTCTTTTGTCCAATCAGACGGAAATCCCTGTATTCGTTCCATTTCAATTGGCGTAAGAAGCCTTATCTCTCCCGTCTGCTTATCTCTCACAATGTGAGTAGTTCTACTAAATGAGCCTTCACTTGTGAGCATGGTTCTTGCAGGCTTATCATACTCATCAATGAGTGAAATCGGGCCTTCTGAGAACACATACTCATGACCATTTGCAGCAGTTCTACATATTTTTTTAGCTCCTTTAAGATACTGCCATGTCTGGCGCTCTTCCTTTGTAAGCTTTTGTTTTGTCTCATCACTATGTGTAACATCGGGCGTTGTATAATAAAGCTTTTCTCTTGGAATGAAAAATTGCTTATCTACTTCGCCTGTTTCCATGATATCTCCAAGAGTAATTTGCTTACCATCATACGAAGAAACAGTTTTTGCTGTATATATTGTTCCATCTAGCATCATGCCTGAGTTTTCAAATGTAAAGCTGAATGATCGAGACAGCTCACCTATTCCTTTGGGCAATTTACCAATCTTAACATATTTAGCATCTAAAGGATCAACCGGAAAACTTGTTGCGAAGAATCCTTTTGAAAGAATTACTTTAGCGATGCTATGTCTATGGAGCTCATCTCCGTGCATAGCAATATAATTAACGTCTTCTAAAATCTTCTTTGCATATTTTGTGTCATTCCTATATGCAAATATAAATGTGCGCCTTCTTCTCTGTTGATATCCGTACTCAGCTGCATTGATAACTCGCCACTCTACTGTATATCCAAGGTCTCTAAAGCAAGCCAAGATTATCGCAAAATCTCTTCCTCTCTGACTTGCAGGACTTTTAATAAGCCTATCCACATTTTCCAGCAAAACAAATGGAGTGTTCTTTGCCTCGAGCATATCTCTAATGTCCCACCAAAGAACTCCCTTCTTTCCTTCAAGGCCTTTAGAAGTAGCAAGCGTTGAAGCCACAGAATAATCCTGACACGGAAAGCCTCCGACCAATAACGTATGGTCCGGCACCTTACTCTTATCGACTGCATTTATATCTTCATTAGTGGTATCTTTCTCATCAAGGTCTAGGCATGTTCCAAATCTATTTACATAGCAATCATGTGCCCATTGAGTTTTCTTATCTGCCGGTTCCCACTGGCTAAACCATACCGTCTTCCACTTTTCTGGCTTCTGTGTGTCTTCTATGGTAGATATTGAATTTAGTCCACATCTGAATCCACCAACTCCTGCAAACAGTTCACATACTGTCTTTTCCATCAAAACTTCTCCCATTTCAAATTATATAATTGGATCATACCATAAATATTATAAAGGATCAACCGCATTTGATCAATCTTTT
>JAEEGL010899626.1_pt1 | contig 14214 bp, 9 predicted proteins | sample 9134231 | NCBI WGS metagenome assembly JAEEGL01 (sample SAMN16246548, study PRJNA631951) | gut metagenome | biome: gut microbiome; feature: rumen; material: fiber-attached | host: Bos | place: Iran: Karaj | collected 2018-10 | reverse complement strand
GTCTACTCTTTTATTGATCCTTGAATAAAGCCTGTCTCTATTCATGGTTATCACGTAATATCTGCTGTCATATACAGATTCTTTTGTATGCTGCTCGGCATTATGCTCTGATATAGGCTTGTTATGATAGTGAAAATATTCAAGTGCTCTTATTACCTTTCTGTGATTATTCTTATGTATAATCTCAGCAGAGGCCGGGTCTATTTCCTTAAGCTTTTCGTAAAGACTATCTATATCCCCTGTTTTTTTAAGGTAATCCTCCAGCTCCTTTCGATAAGCCTTATCCTCGTTTTCCGTATCAAAATCAACATCATATAGAAGTGCCTGTATGTAAAATGCAGTTCCTCCGACAATTATCGGTATACGTCCTCTTTCGTATATCTCATTAACAAGTCTTTTGGCATCCTTTTGAAATACAGTTACATCAAAAGGAAAGTCAGGCTCATATACATCTATCATATGATGTGGAACGCCCTGCATTTCATCCGGGGTGATTTTTGCACTTCCTATATCAAAGCCTTTATAAACCTGAACACTATCAGCTGAGATGATCTCTCCATCAATTTTCTTAGCAAGCTTAATTGACAGATCTGTTTTTCCTGCGGCTGTAGGTCCGGTCAATACTATCAGTTTATTCTTCATAATCACTCAACAATTCGTTTAAACTTTTTATCTAATTCTTCTTTTGTCATTTTTATAAGAGTTGGTCGTCCGTGAGGACAGGTGTAAGGGTCATTTAGCTTCATTAGTCTCTCTATCAATATCTGTACTTCATCTACAGTTATTTCCTGATTTCCTTTTATGGCAGCCTTACATCCCATGGTTGCAAGCTTTCTTACAAATATATCTTCTGTAACACCCTTTACATCATCTGTAAGATAAGCAACCAGCTCTGTAAAGACCTCTCTTCCGTTTAGGCCTATAAGGTTTGCAGGCATGGCAGAAAGCTTTACATCATTACCACCAAACTCTTCTATTTCAAATCCATAGTTCTTTAGATAATCGATATTATTCATTACTGCGAGCTTCTCTGCGCTTGACAGAGATACGACTTCCGGAGGGAAAATCCCCTGCGAATGTATCTTTCTCTCTTTAAACTCGGCAAGGAAGGTCTCATAGTTTACTTTTTCATGCGCAGCGTGCTGATCCATCAGATACATCACTCCGTCGTATTCTGTTATCCAATAGGTTTTAAATACCTGGCCGATTATCTTATGATGTCCCTTTGCTTCCTCTGAAAGATATCTCGTTTCAGTGAGCTCTTCCTGCTTATATTCCTGCTTATTTTCAGGTCTATATACGGGCTTGAATTCAGTTGTATATTCAGGCTTAAATTCCGGTTTGGATTCAGGTCTATACTCAGGCTTGATTTCCGATTTGGATTCAGGTGTATATTCTTGTCTGGCTTCCTGAATGAATTCCTGTTTATATCCCTGAACATTATCCTGTTTTACCTCAGGCTTATAATCCTTCTCTTCCGCCGGCGTAGCTGCTTCAATTGATGAGCTGAGTTTTTCTCTGTATTCCTTTGGAAGAAGGCTTTCAAGAATAGAAAAACTATTTGTATTACCCGGTTTACTGTTTTCAGTGTTATTGTAGCTCGTTACAGGTTTTACCTCAGGCTGAGGAGGTGTATTAATAACAGGCTTAGGTGTATAAGCGTTTTCAGCCTCAGGTATCATTTCCTTATCAGTCAGTGCATCCTTAACGGCATGGAAAACAGCATGAAACAGTGCTTTTTCATCATCAAATCTGAATTCTCTTTTGGCCGGATGTACATTTACATCCACCATATAAGCCGGAACCTCAATAAACAGAGCTGTAAATGGAAACTTATGCTGCATTATATGAGTCTTATAGGCTTCCTCAATAGCTCTGTTTACAACAGGACTTTTGATATATCTTTTATTTACAAAATAGTTTTCAAAGCTTCTGTTTCCCTTTGACAGAAATGGTTTTCCGATATATCCGGTTATTTTAATATTTTCATCTGAGTAATCAGCTTCCAGAAGTCCCTTGGCTATATCCTTACCATACAGCTGATATATAGTCTCTTTAAGTCGGCCATCTCCCTGAGTATCAACAATAGTCTTTCCGCCTGATATGAGCTTGATGGCAACATCGGGATTTGAAAGTGCTATATGAGTGATAAGGTCGTTTATGTAAGAACCTTCGGTCATATTGGATTTAAGAAATTTAAGTCTGGCCGGCGTATTGAAGAATATATTTCTTGAAATGATTGTTGTTCCCTCAGGTGCACCAATCTCCTTATGCTCGACCTCTTTTCCACCTCTAATCTCATACTTTGTTCCGGTCAGCTGATCCTGTGTTTTTGTGATCATTTCAACCTCTGATACAGCTGCAATTGTAGACAGAGCCTCTCCTCTGAAACCAAGCGAGCAGATATTCAGCAGATCATCAACATTATCGAGCTTGCTTGTAGCGTGACTGTAAAAGGCTTTTTTCACATCCTCAGCAGCGATTCCCGAACCATTATCTGTAACTCTGATAAATGTAGTACCGCCGTCATTTATCTCAATTGTTACTCTTGTCGCCCCTGCATCTATTGAGTTTTCGACAAGCTCCTTTACAACGGATGCAGGTCTCTCGATAACCTCACCTGCTGCAATTTTATCAATTGTATGCTGATCAAGTATTTTTATCATTTTATACATCCTCAATGTTTAATGTTTTATTATTATTAAGTATATGGTTTTATTTGAGTCTGCTCTGTATCTCCTGCAGATATAATAATGCTTTAACCGGAGTCATGTTATTTGTATCAAGATTCTTAAGTTCATTTGCAATACTCATCTCCTCAGGTGAAGCAAAAAGACTCATTTGTCCTGATTCTTCTTTCTTTTGCGACTGTGCTTTATGGCTTGTAACAACCTTGATGTCGCGGGCTTTACCTGTTATATCCTCCTCGGAAAGATAAGCAGCAATTTCTTTGGCTCTTTCAGTAACAACAGTTGGAACACCGGCAAGCTCAGCAACCTCAATACCGTAGGATCTGTCGGCTCCTCCTCTGATAATCTTTCTAAGAAATACAAGTGTATTTCCATCATGCTTTATTGCAATTGAATAATTATTAACCGAAGAAAGCTTGTCTTCAAGATCGGTAAGCTCATGATAATGAGTCGCAAAAAGTGTTTTTGCACCAATTGCATCCTTATCGGCGATATATTCAACAACTGCCCATGCAATAGAAAGTCCATCAAAGGTTGATGTACCTCGTCCTATCTCATCCATTATAATAAGTGAATTATCAGTTGCATTTCTAAGTATATTTGCAACCTCACTCATCTCAACCATAAATGTAGACTGGCCCTGAGCAAGATCATCACTTGCTCCGACTCTTGTAAATATTCTGTCAGAAACAGAGATGCTTGCTTTCTCTGCTGGGACAAAGGAGCCCATCTGAGCCATAAGACAGATCAGAGCAGTCTGTCTCATATATGTCGATTTACCTGCCATATTCGGACCGGTAATAATCATGATTCGGTTAGATTGGCCATCAAGAAATGTATCATTAGGGATAAAATCGTCACCCTTCATCATTTTCTCAATAACCGGATGTCTTCCTGCGGTTATGGAAATAGTTCCATCATTCGTAATTGCCGGTCTTACATAATTATTATGCATAGCGACATAGGAAAGAGAGGCAAGAACATCTGTAAGTGCAATACTTTCAGCTGTTTTTTGTACTCTAACCACCTCAAGTGCAAGCGCATCTCTTAGCTTTACAAATTCATCATATTCAAGACCATAGAGGTTTTCTTCAGCACTGAGTATTTCACCGGAAAGCGTTGACAGCTCATCAGTTGTAAATCTTTCAGCATTTGTAAGAGTCTGCTTACGTATAAAATAGTCAGGCACAAGATTCTTATATGAATTTGTAACCTCGAAGAAATAACCAAATACTCTATTGAACTTAATGCGGAGATTTTTAATTCCGGTACTTTCCTTTTCTTTTTCTTCAAGCGCTGCAAGTATACCCTTGGAATTAAGCTTTTTATCTCTGTAATTATCTATATGTTCATTATAGCCTGCTTTAAAGATACCACCCTCTCTTATGGTTATAGGAGCATCTTCATCTATTGCACTTTCGAGTAGCAGGTATATGTCCTCAAGAACATCAAAGCTTTCATACATTTCCTTAAATATATCGCCATTAAAATCCTTTAACAGATTTTTTATGTGAGGCAGATATAGGAGTGATGTCTTGAAGCTGAGCAGGTCTCTAGGATTGGCTGTTTTCATAGAGATTCTTGTCATAAGACGTTCGAGATCATAGATTGAACTGAGATACTCTCTCATTTCATCTCTTGAAATCATATTTACAGAAAGAGATTCGATAGCATCAAGCCTTTTATCTATCTCTTTTATATCCATCAGAGGAGTTTCTACAAAGCTTCTCAGCATACGGGCACCCATAGCTGTTTTTGTTTTATCAAGCACCCAGAGAAGTGAACCCTTCTTTGCTCCATCTCGCATAGTCTCAGTAAGCTCAAGATTTCTCTTTGTTGCTGAGTCAAGAATCATATAATCCTGAACATAATAAAGCCTCAGATTATTTATCTGAGTCATTGCGCTCATCTGTGTATCAAAAAGATAAGTAAGAAGTGCTCCGATGCTTGAGGTCGTTTCAGGGATATCCTTAAGTCCGAGACCTTCAACTCCGGTTACATTGAACTGGTTCTCAACCAGATGAAGTGCATTGTCATAATTAAAGTTTCTATCCGGTACTTTGCTTTCGGTTATTGATAATTTGTCAATAATCTGAGTGTAAGTTGACATAAATTCATTATTGTTAACCCACTCTGCGTTTTCGCTATATAATATCTCTCTCGGTTCATATTTGATGATCTCATCAAATACTTTTTTGATATCATCAACAGACGTACATAAAAACTCTCCGGTCGAGATGTCTGAAACAGCTATACCATAAACTGTTCCACCGTTCTTTTCAGATCTTGATAACTCAGAAAAACAGAGAATAAAGTTATTTTTATCCTCTGATAGATTGTTATCTGTTATATTTGTTCCCGGGGTAATGATGCGGATTACCTTTCGTTCTACAAGTCCCTTTGCAAGCTTAGGATCCTGAACCTGTTCGCATATAGCAACCTTATATCCTAATTCGATCAGCTTACCGATATAGAGCTCAGCAGCGTGATAAGGAATACCACACATAGGTGCTCTTTCTTCGAGTCCACAGTCCTTTCCGGTAAGTGTAAGCTCAAGCTCTCTGGATACCTTTACTGCATCCTCAAAAAACATTTCATAGAAATCCCCGAGCCTGTAAAAAAGTATACTATCGGGATTCTCGTCCTTTGTCTTTAAATAATGCTGCATCATCGGAGATAGTTTTGTTCTGTCTATTTCACTGGAATTCATCAATCTCTCCTAAATAATAAAATCCTTTTGCTTCGTTAAGTTTCACATTTACAAAGCTTCCTATGAGTGACTTGTCACCAGGAAAATGTACTAAAATATTATTATCCATTCTTCCTGTAAGGTAGCCATCCATATGATCATTCTCTGTTTCTACGAGTACTTCCTTAGTGCAGCCTTCAAATCTTGCAGATACCTCACTGCAGCTCTCTCTTACAACTTCAAGTACTCTGTTAAATCTCTCATTTACCAGCTCTTCAGGCAGCTGCTCCATTTTTGCAGCCGGAGTTCCTGTTCTGATTGAGTAGATAAATGTAAAAGCCTGATCGTACTTTGCATAATTAATTACATCTATTGTATCCTGAATATCCTCTTCTGTTTCGCCTGGGAAACCGATCATTATATCTGTCGTAAGTGAAACATCAGGAAGCTTTGCCCTTATTTTATCAACCAGTGCCAGATAGTCTTCCTTAGTATATCTTCTGTTCATTGCTTTAAGTATAGCTGTTGAGCCTGACTGAACAGGAAGATGTATATGTCTTGCAACCTTTGGATTTCTGACGATCACATCTATCAGCTTGTCTGACAGGTCCTTTGGATGACTTGTCATAAATCTGACTCTCTTTAGTCCTTCTATTTTACAGACATCCTCGAGCAGGTCAGGAAAATCATAGTCCGGGTTTTCCTTTATTGTCTCACTTTCATCCAGGTAGTTTATTCCGTAGGAATTAACATTTTGGCCAAGAAGCATTATTTCAACGCAGCCCTCACTAACGAGCCTTTTGATCTCGCAAAGAATATCCTCGGGAGTTCTGCTTCTCTCGCGGCCTCTTACATATGGTACGATGCAATATGTACAGAAATTGTTACATCCATACATGATATTTACGCCTGATTTAAAAGCGTATTTTCTTTTCTCCGGGAGATTTTCTACGTTCTTTTCAGGAGCGCTCAGTACCTCGATTACCTGCTTTTCATCACCGGAAAGTCTTCTGTATAGAAGCTCGGCAAGCTTGTAGAAGTTAAATGTACCAAATACGATATCTACTATTTTGTACTTATCTCTTATAACCTCGACAGTTTCAGGCTGCTGCATCATACAACCGCATATACCGATAAGCATATCGGGACTTTGCTGTTTCTTTTTCTTAAGTGCCCCCAGGTGACCATACAGCTTCTGATTAGCATTCTCTCTTACTGTACATGTATTAAATATAACGAAGTCTGCATCTGCTTCCTTCTCAGCCTCGGTGTAGCCTATTCTTTCAAGTATACCGATCAGCTTTTCGGAGTCATGAGCATTCATCTGACAGCCAAAGGTAGCAACAAAGAAGCTGGGTGCCTTTCCTTTTCTTATCATGTAATCCTCAACCAGCTCATGACATTTTTCCATAAAGAATTCCTGTCTTGCAGGCTCTTCTAAAGGTGCCGAACTCATTATATTGTTATTTAAAATGTGTGTATCATTTGTATTCATATTATTTATCCTAAAAAACTTATACTATTTAAATCTTCAAGCCATATAGCGCTGCTTGCATCACTCGGCATTCTGAGATCACCACGTGGTGACAGTGATATGCTTCCGACCTTTACCCCATCAGGCATACAGCTTCTCTTAAACTGCTGATTAAAGAATCTCTTGTAGTACATGGTTATCCATTTCTCAAGCTCTTCGTCGCTATAATCATCCTTAAATGCCTTCTTAGCAAGATAGTAAACCTTTGAAGGTCTGAAGCCATATCTCAGACTGTTATATATAAAGAAATCATGTAGCTCATAAGGTCCGACCTTATCTTCAGTTTTCTGAGATATGTTTCCATCCTTGTCTGGTGGAAGCAGCTCAGGACTGATAGGCGTATCAAGAATATCCTTAAGAACCTCTGATGCCTCAGGGAATATACTGTTTTCAACAACAGAATCAATCATCCATCTGACCAGGGTCTTTGGTATACTTCCATTTACACCGTACATACTCATCTGGTCGCCGTTATATGTGCACCAGCCGAGTGCAAGCTCAGATAGGTCACCTGTTCCGATAACCAGGCCGTTATGTGCATTTGCATAGTCCATAAGTACCTGAGTTCTCTCGCGGGCCTGAGTATTTTCGTAGGTTATATCCTTGTTCTCTATATCATGACCTATATCCTTAAGGTGCTGGATACAGGCTTCCTTGATATCTATTATCAGTGGCTCTGTACCAAGTGCCTTTATAAGCTCAAGCGAATTATTAAAGGTTCTGTCAGAGGTACCAAAGGCCGGCATTGTAATTGCTACAAGATCAGAGCTGTCACGGTCCATTTTCTTGAGAGCTTTAGCACATACAAGAAGGGCAAGCGTTGAGTCCATTCCGCCGGACACACCAACAACCGGCTTTGCACCTGTTATCTTAAGTCTTTTAACAAGACCGCTTACCTGCATATCAAAGATCTCATTACAACGCTTTATTCTCTTATCCTTTGACTTTGGAATAAAAGGATGCTTAGGCGCGTTTATATATTCGCCATCCGACTGATTGATACTGTCTAAAGGAAGCTTAACCCTGTTTACTTCAGCTATTTTTTCCTTAAACATAAGACATGAATCTGCAAATGTAGTTGACAGCTTTCTGTCATATCTGATTTTTTCCAGATCAATGTCAGCTATCATTATATAATCATCAGCAAGAAAATCTCTGTTCTCGTTAATGAGTGCACCATTCTGAGCCAGAATACTGTGTCCTGAGAAAACAAGGTCCTGAGTAGATTCGCTTGAGCCTGCGGAAACATATAGATAGTCTCCCAGACATGATGCAGATTGATGCTTTACAAGATTCTTTCTATATTCCCTTTTGGCAATAGTTTCATTACTTGCCGATATATTGATTATAAGCTCAGCACCGGCAAGAGCAAGTGTGTTAGAAGGTGGTATTGGTGACCACAGATCCTCGCAGATCTCTACACCAAAGGAAAGGTTAGCTACACTTTCAAATACAAGATTGTTTCCGATTGGTATATCATAGTCTTCACCATTTACACTTAGGCCTGTTTCCTTTAGACTTACACTGCTTATCTCAAGTTCATTTGCAGAAACAAACCATCTCTTTTCATAAAACTCATGATAATTAGGAATCATAGTTTTAACAGCTATGCCGAGTACTTTTGCATTTCTTATAACAAAGGCAGTATTATAAAGCTTATTTCTAAGCTGAAGTGGTGCTCCGATTATAATAACCTCACCCCTGCCCTTTGTTGAATTGATTATTTCAGACAATGCTTCGTTAGAAGCCTTTATAAGAGCATCCTGGAAAAACAGATCCTGACAGCTGTAGCCTGTTATAGCCAGCTCAGGAACAGCAATTATTGAAGCCTTATATTCATAAGCTTCTTTAAGCTTATCAAGTATTTTCTCTTTATTGAACTCTGTGTTACCTACTGACACCTCCGGCACACAGGCAGCAACTCTGTAAAAATCAAACATTTCTAATCCTCCTATTCCCTTTCTCCAAGATCCCTGCTCAGAGCTTCGAGATATGGAACCATAGCCGGTCCATTAGCTTTAATAAAATAATCATCTTCAAGCTCTATATATTTAAAATTCTTCGCGTGTCCTTCCTTTATCCTGTCGTAATAAGTCTTAAGCTCTCTGAATCTGAGATAATACATATCATTTCTTTCAGTAAATAGAATAAGGACAAATGCAACGCCGCCCTGCTTTTCAAAATCCTCCATAAACCTATACTGATGCTCATGGATATTTTGCATGGAAAATGTATCTGTAGCGCATTCCTTTGCATCAAAGCAGACCGGCACCTCCTGAACAACGCCTATATAATCGACTGTTGAGTCCTTCTCAAAATAGGCCTCAGTTATAAGCTTTCTCTCATTATCAAACTTTAGAGGAGTAATTGGCGTAGGGATTTTTTGAACAAGAGCAAGCCCTTTTTTTCTATAATATTCATTTGTATTATTTATCAGACTTTCAAAGGCAGAGCCTCTTAGTCCCCTGTTCTTCCATGTTGCCATGTTCACTCCAATTTATAAATCAAACAGCTTTTTAAAAATAGCCGGCTTTTTTGCTTTATAGCTTTTTCCTGAAACTTCTTCGTTTCCATCAGGAAAGACGATCTCATTTGCAGTCAGTAATTGATTAGTTACCTTGTAATTTCTTTTAAAATAAGTGTTTCTATCGTTATCGCCGTATTTTATATCTCCGATTATCGGATATCCGAGATAAGATAAATGCGCTCTTATCTGGTGGCTTTTACCTGTAATCAGCTCTATTTTAAGTAAGGTTATATCTTCATTCTTGTTGTAGCTTAGCTTATTTATATCAGTTTTAATCTCCAGATAGCCTTCTTTTGGTGAGCTGATTAAATCAACCTTATTATTTTTGGAATCCTTAGATAAATAGGCTGTAAACAGACCTTTCGCTTCACAGTTTCCGGATACAATTGCCAGATAATACTTCTTTATAGTTCTTTTACGGATTACCTCAGATAGAAACCGCGAGCCATGCGAGGATTTTCCGGCAAGTATTATTCCACTTGTATTTCTATCAAGTCTGTTACAAACAGAAGGCTTAAAGGTTTTAAGAGTTTCAGCTGTAACCTCACCCTTCTCTCTTAGGTAGTCTATGATAGCTTCGTTGATAGAATAATCATCCTTTTTAGATTTTTGCGATAATACATTTACAGGTTTGTTACAGAAGATAAAGTCTGAGTCTTCGTATATAACATCTAAGGTGATATTGGGTTTATGTCCCTTAGGTGTATCCCCACCTGTGTCTGGATAAGAATTCTCACTAACCGATGAAAACTTTTCAATGGTTTCATCACTCAGATATAGCTTTATAACATCGCCGTTTTTAACGACAGTATCTGCATCTGCTTTTTTATCATTAAGAACTATATTCTTTTTTCGAAGCATTTTGTAAATGAATGAGGTCGGGGCTTTACTTAGATAATTGGCACATATCTTTCTCAGCTTATAACCATCTTCATTTTTAGTGATTATGATCTCTTTCATTTCTAGAATCCCATGCCAAGAAGGTTGTCCTTAACTTTTTTATCCAGCTTTTTTGTTTTATCATCTGGCTCATGCAGCTTTTTTATTTCTTTTTCAAAAGCTTTATTCTTTTCTGTTACAAATACTCTGTAGCTTGTATCAGATATAACATTTACTTCGCTTATATATTTTTTTATTTTTTCTCTTTGCTTTACTTCACCTATATCAGGTGTATAACAGATAATATTGTTATTATATACAGTGAGACATGGTACATAAATAATGCCCTCTGACTCTGTAACAGTTATATCATAAAGAAGCGGAACACCTGTTTCTTCTGAAAGCTTTACAGTTTCCATATAGCTTTCTTTATCTAAGGGCTTAGCCTTAAGTGACATAAAGAGGTCAATCAGGTTTCTTGCAAATGGGATAGACATTATACAAGCAACTATAACAAAGAGTGTTTTTCTTGTATGAAATACAACTAAGCTAAATACAACATCAAATACTATAAATGCCAAGATAAGCAGTGTCATAAATAGCCTTTTGTTTCTATAATGTTTTGAATGACCGTATTTTCCTTTGGAATAATCCTTTTTCTTTTTCATAAATAAATCCTGTATTCATCCTATAGCCGTATTCGCTATTAACTCATCATTCTCCAGCCCGGAAGATATTTATTCTTTAAAATATCACCGGTTAGTTTTCCAAATCCAAGCGGATATTTATCAACTAAAATAAGTACCCAGCCTTTATTTAGACCTGAATAATCGCTAAGATCCAGTGTTTCGCCCTTTAGATATTTATAAACACGAGGGTCGTCTGCTGAAAAGCTTATCTTATTATCAAAATCATTCTCACCCAGGATCATTGCAAATGACTGACTTGGTTCAAATCGGTATTTTTTAAGCTCTCCGAGATATACTCCTCTACGCATTATCCTTTTACCTGATAGCTCAGGTGAATTCTTAGGAACCATGTAAAGCTTATTATTCCTGAATTCATAAGCATAATCCTTGTCTATATTTACGTGAGAAAGGAAGTCCTCTATTTCAGGTATGTTGTTTTTATAAGCTTTTATACTGTAGTCACTTACGGTCGGACATCTGTCAGACTCCTCATATGATTTAAGAAGTGCGACAAAATGCCCCTCACCCTTTATTTTATGTGGAAACAGATGATAAGTATTCTTTAGGCTATCATCTTCACTTTCGGCCCACTCAGGATTTCCTGGAACAAATCCATCATATGAATCTATTGGTTCTATCCTTAAGCCTGGATCCAGCTCCTTCAGATACAGTACCTGCTTTTCATCCTCACCCGGGTCAAATGTACAGGTCGAATAAAGAATACTTCCCCCCGGCTTAAGCATTTTTACTGCTTCTTTAAGGATTGATTTCTGGATAGCTATAAACTTATCATTTCCATTTTGCTCCCAGGCAGTGATCATAGCTCCTGATTTTCTGAACATTCCTTCTCCGGAGCAGGGAGCATCAATAAGTATCTTATCAAAATATGCTTCAAATACACCGGAAAGACTTTCAGGTGTTTCGCAGGTGATTATTGAATTCTTTATACCGAACACCTCTATGTTTTTTTGAAGAGCCTTAAGCCTTGAAGCACTGATATCATTTGATACGAGAAGTCCTTTACTTCCCAGATGAGTAGCAAGCTCTGTAGATTTACCTCCCGGAGCTGCACAAAGGTCCAGTACCTTGTCATCCTCTTCTACCGGAAGTGTTGCTGCAGGAAGACATGCACTTGGTTCCTGCAAATAGTACAGACCGGCATAGTAAAAAGGATGCTTCGATGGTGTATCCACTGAAGCATCATAATAAAATCCATTTTTCGTCCATGGAACAGGTGTCAGCTTAAATGGTGAAATCTCGAGAAATTCTTCAACGGATATTTTAAGTGTATTGACCCTCAGACAGGTATACATAGGATGTGAAAGACTTTCCTCATACTTTGGATATTCATCCTTCAGCATCATTTTCATTTTATTTACAAAAGAATCTGGTAATTTCATCATCTAGTCTGCATCACTTTCCGTATGAACTGGTGTTGTGTCTATATTAACTCTTGAATCAAGGAAGTCATACTCTCTTTTATAGGTTTCATTATCCGGATAAGCTTCTGTAAGTGCTCTTGCTTTATTTAGTGCTCCTACATAGTCATGGTTCTTTTCAGTGATTATTATGTCATTAAACTGAAGCATATCAAGATATAGATCATCCTCAGCATTCATACCCTTATTGACATAGTCGGTTGCAGTTTCAATGTCTCCTATATCCAGATAATAAGCAGAAAGCTGATAAGCTATATAAGTGTTAATTCCGAATTTATCAGCATAAACAGTATAATAGTTTACCATTTCCTCATAATTTCCCATTTGCTGGTAGCTTGTTCCAAGAAATATACTCATTGAAACATTTCCTGCTTCATATTCCTTTTTCAGCTGAGAGATGGTGGATTCACTGATGTCTCCTGTATTTGCTTGTTCAAGAGCATCGGCAAGAAACATCATTCCCATAATGGTATCTCTGTCAAGACTTGTTTTTGAACTGCTGTATTCATCTGTAAGCTTCTTGTATTGCTTAGATGCTTCAGCATACTCTCCCTGCCTCATATAACAGGCTGCTATATAAAGCTCTGTATCGTAGTCCATTTTAGAAGAAAACCACTGCTCAGTATTTATAGAAATGTTAAATTCCTTTAATGCTTCCTCATAGCTGCTTTCATTAAAGGCTTTTATACCCTTATCACGATGCTCTTTTTTATCTGATATTGAGTGAGCAATCACTACAATACTGGATATTATTACTATGATAGAGAAAATCGTACATAAAAAGAAAACTCTTATGTTACGCCTTCTTCTTGCTTCTCTAGCCCTAGCTCTTTTTGCTCTTAACTCTCTCTGTAATCTTCTGTTTTCTATTATTTCTCTATCTGGCATGGGGTAAATCTCCGATTAATTTGAATTCCTTAGTGTTATTTCAGCAAATTTCCATGAATCCTTGCACATTCTTTCAAGATCAAACTTTGCTTCCCAACCAAGCTCATCCTTTGCTTTTGCTGGATTTGCATAACACATAGCGATATCGCCTGGGCGCCTTGGCTTTATACTATACGGTATCTCTATACCGTTTGCCTTTTCAAACGCCTTAACTATATCAAGAACACTATAGCCGGTTCCGGTTCCAAGATTGTATATATCTACATGCTCGGTTTTATTTATCCTGTCAACTGCAGCAACATGACCCAGTGCAAGATCGGTTACATGGATATAGTCTCTAACACCGGTGCCATCAGGTGTATCGTAATCATTTCCGAAAACACCCAGCTCAGGAAGCTTTCCTAAAGCTACCTGGATTATATAAGGCATGAGGTTATTCGGAATTCCATTAGGTGATTCTCCGATAAGTCCACTCTCATCTGCCCCAATAGGGTTGAAGTATCTGAGAAGTATTACCTTCCAATCCGGATCCGGAACTGTCAGGTCGCTAAGTATCCTTTCCAGATAAAGCTTTGTAGTTCCGTATGGATTCGTTGTTGATAACGGAAAGTCTTCTGTGATAGGACAGCTCTTCGGTGAACCATAAACTGTTGCTGAAGATGAAAAGATGATCTTCTTGCAGTTATACTTATCCATCAGCTTACACAGATTGATAGTTCCTGAGATGTTGTTCTCATAGTACTTAAGCGGAAGCTGTACTGACTCTCCTACAGCCTTAAGTCCTGCAAAATGTATGACTGCATCAAAGGTGTTCTCCTTAAAAATCGGCTCCATTTCTTCAGGACAAAGCATATCAGCCTTATAAAACTTTGGTCTGAT
>JAEEGL017425964.1_pt1 | contig 14215 bp, 9 predicted proteins | sample 9134231 | NCBI WGS metagenome assembly JAEEGL01 (sample SAMN16246548, study PRJNA631951) | gut metagenome | biome: gut microbiome; feature: rumen; material: fiber-attached | host: Bos | place: Iran: Karaj | collected 2018-10 | reverse complement strand
TTTTTCTGTTTTTTCTTCTTCGCCACCAATAAATGGAACGATATTATCAATCATATCAAAGGAAGCAACACCAGGATATCCGGCACCTGAAGTAGCCTGAAGAGTTGTTACAATCATTCTCTTTACAGGGTAGCCTGCCTGCTGCAGAGAATAAATAGGCATCATGTAAGTCTGGAGCGAGCAGTTCGGCTTTACGGCGACAAAGCCTTTATCCCAGCCGTGGTGCTTCTGCTGTTCTGGAATTACGTCAAGATGAGCATAGTTGATTTCAGGCACAAGCATTGGAACGTCTTCTGTCCAGCGGTTTGCAGACGCGTTCGACACTACAGGGATTCCCTCTGCGGCATACGCTGCTTCAAGAGCCTTGATTTCGTCCTTGCCCATCTCAAGTGCGCTGAAAACGAACTGGCACTTGCCAAGGGCTTTTTTCTCGTCGTTCGCATCCTCTACCATAAGATTTGCGACATCAGCCGGAATGTCCGCCCCGATAAGCCATCTGCTTGCGACGGCATCCTTGTAAAGCTTGCCTGCCGAACGCGGCGACGCGGCTACGTAAGTAACCTTGAACCACGGATGGTTTTCCAAAAGCTTAATATAGCGCTGGCCTACCATACCGGTAGCACCAAGAACTCCTACTTTTATTTTGTCAGACATAATTTCTCCTAAAAAATTGCGCTTTATAATTGCGCGATACTCTAACTACAAATCGCACTCTTTGAGCGCGTTTTCAATAATCTTCTTCGCGCTGTCGTTCACCTCGACGAGCGGAAGTCTGAGTCCTCCGGCAGGAAGTCCCTTTACGTTCATAGCATACTTTATGGACGTCGGATTTCCGTCGATGAAAGCAGCCTTGAAGAACGGCGTAAGCCTGTAATGAATCTCGCGGGCTTTCTCAAAATCGCCGTTCAGGGCAAGCGTCACCATCTCAGTAACGAGTTCCGGAGCCACGTTTGAAACAACGGAAACAACGCCGTCGCCTCCTGCGGCCATCATCGGGAGTGTAAGACCGTCATCACCGCTCAAAACTGAAAAATCTGGTTTCTTACGGCTTATACGGGCTATCACCTCCATCATCTGGCTGATACTGCCTGACGCTTCTTTTACTCCGGCAACATTAGGAAGCTCCGCAATACGGCAGAGTAAATCCGTGCTGATATTCTTGCCAGTACGGCCTGCTATATTGTACACAATTATCGGGATTCCGACCTTCGAGACTTCCTCGAAATGGCGGAAAATTCCTTCATCAGAAGGTTTGTTGTAATACGGTGTGACGATAAGCGCGTAATCAGCCCCCATCGCCTTTGCGCGAGTCGCATAGCGGACTGCATCACGCGTGTTGTTCGAGCTGGCACCAAGGATGACAGGAATATCGCGCGGATTCCCCTCCTCAGCCAGCTTCTGTTTATATTTACGAACTTCGGATATTACAATCTCAATCAGCTTTTCTTCTTCTGCGTTCTCATCAAGAGTCGGAGTTTCTCCTGTCGTTCCAAGCGGAACAAGACCAGAAATCCCACTTTCAAGCTGAAGCTGAATCAGCTTGCGCCAGCCCTCGTAATCCACGGAGCCGTCCTCAAACATCGGAGTGACCAGTGCGGTAAATGCGCCGCGCAACTTTGACATTTAATGCCTCCCAGCATTATCCGGCAGAACTTAAGTTTTTTTCGCGCCCTAAAACATGGGATTCGCGCCGTCTGCCATACAGATTTGCATTTTTGGCCTGCGGCAGATAGCTATCGCCGACATTGGCTTTTTTCATGCAATTTTATGCAGATTATTGCATTTTTATGCATTTTGCGCAATAGGTATTCAGGCGTTTTACTGAAAGAGGATTTTGCAGAGAGCAATTCGAATTTTCAATATTTGTCCAGAGGTCTGCTCTCGCTGGCTCCCTGTTAGAAAAGTCAGTTCCTCACTTAGTTCGTCAATACTTTCCTAACAGGGAACCCGCCAGCTGCACAGACCTCTAGAAAACTCTTCTCCGTAGGCTCAATTTCGCTAACTCCTCAAAACTGCTTCTACAAATCTGCCAGCTGCGTAGACCTCTAGAAAACCCCTCTCCGCAGTCTCAATTTCGCTACGTCCTCAAAACTGCTTCTACAAATCTGCCAGCTGCGCAGACCTCTAGAAAACTCTTCTCCGCAGGCTCAATTCCGCTACCTCTGCAAAATCAACTTTTGCAATAATCGCCTGAATACCTGTGCTCATTACCCCGCCGGACTGGACGGTAATCGCATGATATGATAGTTTTGTTTGTGAAAACGCGGAAGCACACAGGGAAATATATATGGAACAAGATAAGCAGAAAAAAAGTAAATCGAAACAAAACAAAACAGTCAGTGCCAATGATTCTAAAAATGCGGACACTGCAGACAAAGCCTCACACAAAAGCAAAAAAGCCCTCAAAATTACAATAATCTCGCTTTCATCGCTATTGTTTTTAGCAACCCTGATTATCACAGGACTTTTTATCTACGGCAACTATCTGAAAAATCCGCAGCCCATAGAGCTGACAATCGAACAGCAGACTCTTCTTACAGAACGGACTTCATCGCTTTATCCTGCTTCCATACTGAATCCGCTACCATATGACACAATTCCCGCAGAGCTTTCCATTAATGCAGAATCTGCAATTCTAATAGACGCGGCGAACGGGTGCATATTATACGAAAAAAATGCCGATTCTCCTATTCCACCCGCATCAATGACAAAACTAGCTGTAATGTTTGTCGTTGAGCAGGAGATAAACACAGGCCGCATTTCATACAGCGATATAGTGCCCCTACCGCCAGAAAGCTGGGCAATAAATCAGCCACCGGATTCTTCACTGATGTTTCTTGCAGAAGGACAGAAAGTCACGCTTCACGAACTTCTTGAAGGACTTGCCGTATGTTCCGGTAACGATGCCGCATACGCCGTGGCGGCTTATGTATCTGGCTCAGTAGATTCATTTGTGGAACGGATGAACAGCGAAATGGAAAAGCTTGGGCTTTCATCGACACATTTCATTGAGCCATCGGGGTACAGCGAGAAAAACATTACGACAGCAAGGGATTTCGCAGCGTTTTCCAGAATTTATATCCAAAGATATCCAGAAAGCTTGAAAAAATATCATTCGCTAGAAAGCTTCGCATATCCGCAGCCATGGAACTTGCCAGATGGCTTTTCATCATTGTCAAAACCTGCTTCAGTAAGGCGGTTTTACCCGGACAAACCGATAAAACAAACCAACACGAACAAGACGCTTGGACTTATTCCTGGCGCGGACGGGCTTAAAACAGGATTCATAGACGAGTCCGGCTACAACCTTGCATATACGGTAAAACGCGGTGACACTCGATTTATATCCGTAACGCTAATGGGGCCGGGGCATGGTTCATGGGAAGGGAACAAGTACCGCATAGAGGACGCAGAGACTTTCACTGATTTTGCATTCAACACATTCACAACAGTAAGGCCTTCTGCAGTAGAGGATATTCCTGTAATAGCAGCTGGAGGAAATGAGAACAGCTTGTTCCTGACACAGCTAGCTCCAGAACCTATAACCGTTCCTCATATCGGGGAATTCAACATTCCTTCTGACGGAGAAAGCGGTTCGATATATCTTTCTAAAACTATCTCTGCCCCGGCATACCTAGATGCACCGATAAAAGCCGGAGAACAGTATGGTACGGTAACATATTCGCTTGGGTACACAGTGCTAGCGAGCGTTCCGCTCGTTGCGGACAGAGATATTGAGGAATCTTGGCAAATCAAAGGATTTATCGATCATCTTTTTGTTGAGTGACAGTTCCCGAAACAGAGTGACATCGAAAGCAATATCGATGACCGAAAATTGTAGTGTCTATAAAAAAACTCACGTTCGGACAGCCAAGGCTGTTACCGGATTTCGGAAACTGGCACAATACGGAAGCCTGCGTCAAAAATCGCCTCGACAAGTACATCAAAGCGATTGTAAAGGTAATCGCTTCTAGTTCCCTCCGAAATTCCCAAAGAAACTGGAATAACCGCACCTTCCTTAAAGAAAGAGGAAAGATTGTCTATCGCATCCGTCGTTGTGTAGTATCGCTCGCCTTTGACAGCGGCATTTTCAAGCGTCGTCATATCATAAAGGGGCGTAGATGTATCGACATAAGTATAGCCAGCAGCCTTACCGGACGTAATTACCTTGGGATCTGCTTTGAACCAAGGGGCGTGCCAGTAAAGCGTAAGCTCCTTGCCTGTAAGCATGTAGAATTCATCTTCATTTCGAGCAAGACCACGGCGGATAAAGCTTTCATCGCTTATGAACGACGACGACGTAAGATCCGCTGACGTAAAGAACATAGACGCACACTCATGTCCAGCCTCTGCTATCTCCTGAACAGCAGACGGGAAACGACGCAAGAATTCTCCGTTTATAAAGAATGTCGCTTTTATATCGTTCTTTTTCAGTACTTCAAGAACCTTCGCAAGTCCGTCAGCATTATCAAGCGCGTCTATTACGAGCGCAAGAGCCGGCCGCAAATCTTCTTTTTCCACATGCTTTCGGAAAAGCGGACTTGTGGAGTAAAGACCTGTAAGAGAACGGACATAAATGGCATTTTCATAGTCCGGATTCCCGGATGTTCCCAGGAAAACACGGAAATAATCGTTCTGAGTAACAGCCTTGCGCACTATTGATGCAGGGAAAGAATCCCATACATTTTGAGCTTCGTTGTATTTGTATGTTCCTGATGAGTTTGAAACTATAATATCATTGGAGCCTGCGTTCCATGCGAATCTTTCTGCCGATGAAAGCAAAAGAACAGTTGTTGTCGATGTTCCTGGTTCCCAAAGCCGGATAGTCTCCGTGCCGCCAATAAAAAGCGTGCGCCTGTCTATCCAGCGGCAAGAAACTATATCCTCTTCGGCGAATACATAAATCTGCTGCCAAGTAGAAATTTTGTATATGTGGATGCTGTTTTTGTCGCGGAAACAAAGCATCTTTCCATCAGGTGAAAGCATAGGCTCAGTAACGAATACTGGCAAAGGAAGCGCTGAAAAGTAAGAGTTGTTTCTTGCGCTGTTCACAACTAATTTATAGACATAGCTTTCATAGCTCGTTGCATGAAGCTGCTCTATCCATACAATAGGAACTTCCTTTCCATCAGATTCTTCCGTCCAAAAAATCTTGAAAGAAACAGCTGTTCCTGGAACACTCACGAATGGATATGAAAAAAGAGTCGTCACAAAATTAAAGTCCGTACCATCAAGTTCCATATACCACAATGTTCTTTTGTTCTGTACAAGCACGATAGAGGAAGCGTCGCTGTTAGCCCAGAATGTATCAACCATGTTGTCGAACGAGTTCGGCAACCTTCCTGCGACTGTTCCGGATCCCATGAGATCAGCATACAAAGCACGGGTGTAAAACTCGTTCGTCGAGATTTTATAAACAATGTCGCAGTTTATGTAGACAAGAAGAGAAGATGTAGCCCAGCACACGTTCGATATCTTGCCGTGTCCAATGCGGCGGAACTCCTCGGACATATTCGCCAGGCTGAAAGTTTCGCTAGTCTCCAGAAAGTACAGCGTTCCTTCTTTCTCGTAGATAAGGCGCGCGGAATCCGGAGACCAAAGCACAGGAACATAACTGTATGAAAACTCCGCATCAGGAGCAAGTACCCGCGATTTTCCAGTAACCATGTTCTCCAAAACAAGGTCAGCGCGCGCCGCAGACTTTTTAACGAAGCGGCACTGCCAGTTTCCGTCAGGGCTTACCGAGACAGCAGCCATGTTCACGGCATCAGTCCCGGAAATCCATTTTAGAGTTTTATCTGGCACCGAATACTCAGCAATACCGTCAGAATTACGTATCTGGAGCTTGTTTCCACCAAGGAAAACTTCCATTTTCTCAGGGAAACATGTAAGCAGCTTGCTTTCCTCCGCGGCCGCTTCTTTTATATTGTCAGTGAGCTTGGCTCTATACAGTTTTTTATATGGAATATTTTCCTTAGATTTTGTTGATGCGGCATAAAGCAGCATATCCCCATTATTCAAATCCAGTGAAGAAAAAGAAATCTGCGAGAAAAGCGGCTCAGCGAGAAACAAAACCGCAATAGCTATGAATACATTCCGTATAACGGAACGAACTGACAATTTGCGCAAATTACTTATCATCTATTTCTTTCCCTTCTCATCATAAATATTGTCATATCTCGTTCCAAATCGTCAAGCATACTATTGATGCGGGAAAGCCGTGTTTTTTTTCTGGCAGGTTCCCCCTCGCCCGATGATACAGTCTTTTTTCCAGAAGATGCGCCTACGGGAACAAGATCCTTCTCTAGCTGAGAGCAGCCGCACCAAGGACAGTAAATAAAATCTCTGCTTATCGTTCTTCCGCAATCAATGCAAATTCCTGGCACACGCATTTTTATCTCCTTCAGTCTTCACCGCACCTACATGCAGTAAGACACTACTTTCTAAATATTAAAATTTCAATATGGTTGTCGGAGAGACAAGCTGACTGTTCTTGTAAACAGAGAAATGAAGGTGCGGACCCGTAGAATAACCGGTACTGCCTACATATCCGATTGTCTGCCCCTGATTCACCGTCTCTCCTTTTTTAACAGTGTACTTCTGCATATGGGCGTACAACGTCTGGTATCCGTTGTCATGCGATATTATTACGTAGTTACCATAAGTGTTGCTCCATCCTGCGGTAGAAACTTTTCCGCCCATGCTCGCGCGTATCGAAGTTCCGGCAGAAACAGCAAGATCTATACCTGTATGATAGCTTCTTACACCTGTGAAAGGATCTGCACGGTAGCCGAATTCAGAGGTTATTCTGTAACTCACCGCAAGCGGCTTAATCCACAATTCTCCGAGCGATTTTTTGAGCGAAGTAGCGTCAAGCTTTCCTCCAGGAATGAAAATGACCATATCAGGCTGAAGGATATCAGAGACCATATCGTTCACATCAAGAATATCCTCAACAGAAATGCCGTATTTTGCAGAGACAGAAGCCAAAGTATCACCCTTAACGACTTTGTACGCAACTCCATCCATTGATGGAATCTTGAGTTTCTGCCCTACCCATAATTTTCGCACATTCTCAATGTTATTGACTGAAATCAGTGTAGATATGTTGGCAAGCCCGAACTTTCTGGATATATCAGTTATATTGTCACCAGATTTCACGATATACTCACTGTATTCAACAGCGCGTGTGAAAACATTGCTCACAGCCACATCAGATATCGTACCGTCGTCATCAATTTCGCTAAGCTCATCCTCAACGAACATCTGCTTCATAGCATTATCAATGATGCTTAATCCTGGCAAATCACCTTCCGAAACGAAAACAGCCTGCTGTGGTCTGGACTCGAAAAGAAGATATATCCTGAAAAACAGAACCGAACCCAAAGCGACAGCTGCAACCACAGCGAAAAACCATCTTAGTGTATATACAGAGGAAGCAAAGGTCCTTATAAACTCGTAGGTTGAAGCCCCGGCTCTCTCAACGGCTTTCACCTGCGCCCCGAATTTTTTGCGAGCAGGACGACGTATTGCATTCTGCTTCTGAAGCACTTTATCTAAAGAATCTGGCTCATAATCAACATCACAATATGAGCGAGTATCGAGAAAACTGATAATTTCCATACTCATCTATCGACATAAACAAAGCTCCATATTAGAATAAACTTATATGAAATCTGGGAAGAGAAATATTTTTATATATTTAGCAATAGGCATTGTCACTGGAGTTTTTCTCAGGATTTTCATAATCAATGTGGAGAAAGTCTCAGGAACATCGATGGAACCATCAATAAAAGAAGGTGAAACCGTAATAGTGAACAAGCTCGCATACGGCATAGCGAACCCGGCTACAGGAAAACTTATCGTGCAGTGGGCAAAACCAGAGATAAATGACATCATAGTTTATTATATGAACGACAAGCTTGTCATGAAACGATGCGTCGGCGTTGAAAATATGCCTCTGGATTTTTCAAAGGATTCAGAGTATAGTTTTCAAGTCGGAGGAATAGAAATTCCACTGACGGAACAGCAATATCAGCGTTTAAAATACAATACGTCCGTTCCAGAAGGAACAGTTCTTGCAATAGGCGACAATTATGAGGAGTCTGTAGATTCTCGTATTTACGGATTTATTGAAACCGATTGCATACTTGGGAAAGTAATATGGCATTGAACAATTTTTTCTCTAAACCAAGAATAATAGTACTCATTGTTTTATTTCTTCTGTTCGCAGCCTACATTATCACTTCATACGGAATTCTAGCATTCAAAAAAAATACATCCACTGTAAATGTTTCTATAGAAGTAGAGCGAGGCTCCATACTGGATAAAAGCGGAAAACCGCTCGCAGTTGACACTACGTTCTATCATCTTGCGGCAACTCCTTCAATGCTCGAAGGGAAAGAGGCCCTGGCAGCACTAACAGTCGCTCCTGTAACAGGGCTCGAACCAGACACTATAAAAGATATGATTCTGTCCGCAAAATCGGATTTTCTATATATAAAAAAGAAACTTTCGGAAAGCCAGCATGATGAGCTTTTGGCAGCGATAGAAAAAAATGATCTTAGAGGACTTTATTTTGACACAATTCCGGGTCGCATTTACCCAGAGAACGAACTTGCATCTCAGGTCATCGGATTCATGGGTGACAACGGAGTAGGTTCTTCGGGCATTGAGTACACGATGCAGGACATTCTTTCGCCAGAAGCACCTGCATTGAACGACATAACGGAGAACACGACGCTGCGCGGAAAAAACGTTTATCTTACAATAGACTCCACTCTCCAGCACAAACTTGAGGATATAGCCGCCGACGCGCTTAAGACAACAGAGGCAGAAAGCTTGATGTTGCTCGCAATGGAAGCAAAGACTGGAGAAATTATTTCATATATAAGTCTGCCATCCGCAAACCTTAATGAATATCGTTCCAGCACACTAGAGGAACAAAGAAACAGGCCGACAGTAAATGCATACGAGCCGGGCTCTGTTTTCAAAATCTTTTCTGTTGCTTCGTTCATAGAATCTGGTGCGATAAGCAAAGACGAGACTTTCGTTTGTGACGGACGATTCGAAATAACAGACGCAAAAGGTGAGAAAGTCGTTATGACGTGCCTTGACCACCACGGTAGAATAACCGCAGAAGAAGCGTTGAAATACTCATGCAACGATGCGCTTGCACAGATGAGCCAGAAAATCGACACTCAGCTTTTCCTTGATTACATTCATAATTTTGGATTCGGAGCCAGAACTGGTATAGAGCTTTCTGCCGAAACCCGTGGATTTGTCAACAGCCCGGAAAACAAAACACTTTGGTCGCTTCGTTCAAAGCCGACAATCTCAATCGGACAGGAAATCAGCGTATCTGCCGTACAGATGATTCAGGCAGCATCTGCGCTGGCAAACGGAGGAATACCGGTCCAACCTACTTTAATCTCGAAAATCAAAGATGCGGCGGGCAACGTGGAGTACGAGCACCAGCCGGTTTACAAAGACCAGGTAATCTCAAAGAATACGGCAGACTATATTCTGAGTTGTATGGAGACTGTAGCGCAGTCAGGAACGGGACACAGGGCGAACATTAAGGATGTTGCAATAGGCGTAAAAACTGGTACGGCACAGATGCAGAATGAGAACGGTGTCGGATATAGCGACACTGATTTCCTTTCAAACTGCATGGCGATTTTTCCTATCGATTCACCTGAAATAATTCTTTATATTGTAATAAGCAAAGCTAAAGGCGAAACTTACGCAGGACGTATAGTTGCACCTGTAATCGCACTGGCGGCGGATGTGATTATTGATCATCTTGGCATGGCTCGTGCGAATGCAGCATCTCTCGTTCATTCCGGCTCAATATCATTCTATACCGGAAAGCCTGTAGAAATAGGAGACACAATCCCAGACTTCACCGGAACACCGAAAAAGCTACTCACGGATTTGCTCAACCGTACAGATATCAATATACGGATTGAAGGCGACGGTTATGTAGTCTCTCAAAATCCACCGCCAGGAACGCCTGTAACACCTGGAATGATGATAGAGCTGCAGCTGGAATGAACGAAGAGTTATACAAAAAAAACATAAACGCTTTCCGCGCCAGATTCCCGGAGTTGTTCGCAATTCTTGAACCGGGCTTTTCTCCTGTTTCCACTCCGCTGGCAAACGCAAGAGATGCTCCTGTTTCGCGCCAGCAGCTTCCCCTGCCACAAGAAATAACGTTTCAACAAGCGAAAAACGGCTCATGGACGGCTTTATATGACGGAACATTACTTCATTCTTCCTACAATCCTGAGCGGGAAGCTGAAAAACTCATATCGGCAGCAACTGAAAAAGAGTTTTCAGCCGGCGTATTCATGGGCGCAGGTTTAGGATACGGTCCTATATGCTTTACAAACAAGTTTCCGCAAAAAACACTGATTATTATCGAACCGGATCTAAAGCGCCTTATATGCGCTTTTTATGCGACTGATTGGGCACCCGTTTTCAAGCATCCTTCATGCGTCATACTTACAGGTGCCACACAACCGCAAATTATCGCAATCCTAGAGAAAGCAGGACTTGAAGACTGCTTTTTTTTCCAGACACCATCGCACGAAATCCATGCACCCAATTTTTTCAGTGCTTTAAAACAACTTATAGACAGAAACAAGCAGAAACACAAAATCAACAACCGGACACTCAAAGCTTTTTCGCGGCTTTGGTTCCGCAATATGTGCCGTAATATTGACCAAATGGCGGAACTCACCGGAATTACATCATTCGAGAATCGCGCAGAAGGGCTTCCGGCATGTATAATAGCGGCAGGCCCCTCTCTTGAGAATATACTTCCGCATCTTGAGCAGCTGAAAAAACGGTGCATACTTATTTGCGTAGATACAGCTTTGCGAGCATGCCTGCGCACCGGCGTACAGCCACATTTCGTTGTCCTGACCGACCCACAATACTGGAACGCACGTCATATAGAAGGACTTTCCGCACCGAACACAATACTCATTACGGAAACAGCCGCATATCCCACTGTTTTCCGCTTCGATTGCAAAAGTATTCATCTTTGCTCATCGTTTTTCCCACTTGGGCAGTATATAGAAAAGTACACGTTCAGTAACGGAAAACTTGGTACCGGAGGCTCAGTCGCGTCTACAGCATGGGATTTTGCCCGTTTCTGCGGCTGCAAAACAATATACGTTGCAGGACTAGACCTTGGTTTCCCCGGCGGAAAGACGCACACAAAAGGCAGTACTTTCGAAGAAAAGGCATACATTGACGCAAACCGCCTTAAAAATGCAGAGACTTTTATTTCAGGAGCGTTGTTCGGTGCGAACTCTGTTACAGCAAAAAGCTACAATGGGAAAATTATAAAAACCGACAACAGGATGTCGCTCTATGCATGGTGGTTCGAAAGCCGGTGCGCAGAATATCCGGCTGTGCATACATACACCTTAACTCCAGAAAGTCTCGCAATACCGGGAATCAGATACACACGAGACTCTGACAAAGCCGCAATCATTAATGAAACTGTTGCCACCGACCCGATTGCCGCCGTTCTTTCTGAGCCTTCACGCGAAAAAGAAATACAAGCTTTCATAGAAAACTGTGAGAAAGAAAGCCTTAAAAACAACAAAGAAGAACGGCGGATGAAACTCGACAAAGCCCTAAGATCGCTCAGGAATGACTTAGCAGACATGAAACATTGCGCAGAAAAAGCAGTTTTTCTATGCAGAACACACTGCCAATCAGAAAATGAATACAAACGCATTCTGAAATCACTTTCTGAATGTGATGCTTCCATTATAAAAAGCGAAGCTTCCGAGCTTGCGTCGCTTCTTTTTCCCGGCAAAGAAGAGCTTGATGCGCTAAAAAACAACACAAAACAAGTGAATTCGAATCCTTACTCAGAAAATTTACAATATTCAAGTCTCGTCTATTCACACATTCTCGAGGCAATCTCACAATGGGAAAAACACCTTCCATAGTGATATATCCGCAAAAACTTGCTAAAGTAACATAATTCAATTTCCGATATTATTATTGTTGTTGACACAGACTTCGGACGGTATACGACATCCAGACGCCCGAGGAAAGTCGCAACACTTCAACCTCGAATACGAGTTGACATATTTTTTTTGCAGCCGGAAAACACTAGTGTGAGAAGTTTTCCGGCTATTTTTTTGTATATTTCTATTTTTGATGGGAAACAATTTAATCTGATTCGTAAACTACCTATGGTATTGCGTAACTGACAGGTCTCCTGCGTAGAAACAATCCATAGGGCTAGCTTCTTAATTATAAATTGATTTCAACGATTATCTGCGCTATACTACCTTATGTAAAATCTGATTTTGTGCGATAATAAACATAGTGGGCGAACGACAGCGCACAAACCAGTCTTCAAAACATGGAGTTTGTATGAATGCTTTCAAAGTTGCTGATTTAAAATCCGGTTCATTCTTCACAGAAGACGTTACAATTGACAAAACGTTTCTTCTTCTTACAAACCTGATTCCTGTATCCGATGATCTTATTGCAGCACTAAACGACTGGAGCTTCACAGAAGTCTACAGCGAGGGGTCTGTCAGCTTAAAGGAGGCTACACCTGCATCTGACATTCCAGAAGCCGGACTTATCGAAATAACAGATGAATTCGACGAAGAGAAAAATGGTATTCAAAAGCCGGACAGCGCTGCACTAAAACAATCGATAGAAAACGTCGAGCAGAAAGAAATACAGGACACAGAAGCATCTAGAATAACGACAGTCCTGAACGTATACAACGAATATCTGAACTATATATATGCCGTATACACTCGGTATGCGACTCACAAGGAACTTGATTACAACGACATCTCCGCCACTGTCAAGGAACTCTGTTTCTTTATCAAGGACAACAAGAACTACATTCTTCGCCTGAACCCAACTCAGGATGCACAAAGCAAGATGTTCTTAATAAATCATTCGCTCCGCTCAACAATAATCGCAATAACGATCGGATTCCAACTGCGATTCCCGCTTTCAAAGCTTGTTGAGCTCGGCGTGGCATGCTTACTCCATGAAATCGGAATGCTTCAACTTCCGCCGCAGTACTATATGTCGGACAAAATGCTTTCCGGTTTCGAGAAAAAAGCGATTCTCACACACCCGCTCTATTCATACAACATCCTGAAAAAAGCGAGTTTCCCGTTAAGCATCTGCCTTGGTGTTTTGGATCATCATGAAAGAGAAGACGGCTCCGGCTATCCACGCCATTTACCAGGAACAGAAATGTCGATTTATGCCAAAATAATCGCCGTTGCTTGTTCTTACGAGGCAATTACAGCACCGCGCCATTTCAAGGATGCCCAAAGCTCTTACGAAGCAATGGTCGAGATTCTAAAAAACAGCAGAAAAACATATAACGAGAGCATCATAAAAGCCCTGCTTTGCTCGCTTTCTCTTTTCCCGATCGGCAGTTACGTTTATCTCTCAGACGGAAGAATAGGACAAGTTATAGACGCAAATCCTGCAGACCCGAAAAACCCGATTGTTCAGGTTCTTAACGATCCGACGACACTGGAGAATAAAGAAGAGATGATAACAACTTCCGAAACAGGAATTCATGTCATACGACCGTTGAATAAAGAAGAGACGGAAGAAGTCCGAAATTCTGCCGCAGAAATAAAAGAGATGCGGGCAAATCAGAAACAGTAATTCAGGAATTCCCATTGCGACATCACTCTCGCTGGCACCCTGTGTGTAAAGTAGGTTCCTCACTTCGTTCGTCAATACTTTCCACACAGGGCTTACCAGCTGCGCGATGTCGCGATCAATCTATTCGAATTACTGTTTGTTAAAAAAGACGAGATTTACAGTCTTATTTCTATCTTTTTGATTCGTACATCGCCAAGTAATCCGCAAGATGCTTCGGCAATGTCTCGAACGGCTTCAAGTGATACGGACATTTCTGTGCGCACGCGCCGCATTTCGTACAGCTTTCAATACGCATCATTTTCTCGTGCCATTCAGGTGTAAGCCAGTTTTCAGAAGGCGCACGGCGCAAAAGCTGCATCATGCGGTTTGCGTCATTTATCGGGATATCTTGCGGACACGGCAAACAGTAGCCGCACCCCCGGCAGAAGTCGCCGGAAAGCTCTGCCCTTTCTTCCATGGCTTCTATTTGGAAACGCTCGTCAACGACAGGCGGGTGAGCCTCAAAATAAAGAATCTGCTGAATCTCCTCCAG
>JAEEGL016020992.1_pt1 | contig 14215 bp, 13 predicted proteins | sample 9134231 | NCBI WGS metagenome assembly JAEEGL01 (sample SAMN16246548, study PRJNA631951) | gut metagenome | biome: gut microbiome; feature: rumen; material: fiber-attached | host: Bos | place: Iran: Karaj | collected 2018-10 | reverse complement strand
TATGAAGGACGGTGTTATCCAGCAGGTTGATACACCTCAGAACCTTTATGAGAAGCCCCAGAACCTCTTCGTTGCAGGTTTCATGGGATCTCCTCAGATGAACTTCTTAGATGCTGAAGTTGAAGTTAAGGGCGATGTTGCTAACCTTAAGGTTGGCGGAAAGTCTATTCCTCTTCCTCCCGCTAAGTCAAAGAAGCTTATCGAAGGCGGTTATGACGGAAAGACCGTTACATTCGGTATTCGTCCCGAAGATGTATATGATTCAGAGATGTTTATCGAAACTTCTCCCAACAGTGTATTTGAATCGACCGTTAAGGTATACGAGCTTCTCGGTGCTGAAGTATTCCTTTACTTCGATCTTGACGAGTTCCCGATCACCGCACGTGTTGATCCCCGTTCTACATCAAGACCGGGCGATTCCATCAAGTTTGCACTTGATATCGAGAAGATCCACGTATTCGATAAAGAAACCGAACAGGTTATTACAAACTAGTAGTGATTTAAGAAGGCGTAGGCTTTGCCTACGCCTTTTTTACCTTATGGAGAAAAATATGATTACCGGAGCAGTTATACAATCGAGTATAGATTCACTTAAGGCCATAACAAAGGTTGATTTTTGCATTTATGATACTGAAGTGATCACAATAGCATCGACATTTACCCCGGAAGCGGATATAAAGGATTTTGTAACCGCTTTTGTCAATTCGCCTGCGGATTCACAGGTTATTTCGGGCATACATCTTCTTAAGATTTATGACGAAAACGATTTTATGTATGTGTTGCTTGCAAAAGGCAATTCGGATGACGTATATATGGTTGCCAAGATATGTGTATCGCAGATCCAGGCTCTGATCGTCGCCTATAAGGAAAAGTTTGACAGGAATAATTTTTTCCAGAATCTGATCCTTGATAACCTTCTTTTGGTGGATATCTATAACCGCGCAAGGAAATTGCATATCGATGTAAATGTACCGAGAGTCGTTTTTTTGATCGAATCCGACATAGAGCATGACAACTCATCGATGGAAATACTTAAAGGAATGTATAATCAGCAATATGGTGATTATCTTACTGCGGTAGACGAGAAGAACATTATCCTTGTCAAAAAAGTTGATATCAAAGACAGATACGAAGATTTTTGTGATATAGCCAATTCCATCGTGGACCTTATGAATACAGAGGCTATGGTGAAAGTCAGAGTTTCTTTCGGAACGGCCGTAAGTGAGCTTAAAGATGTTTCAAAGTCCTACAAGGAGGCAAAGCTGGCACTTGATGTCGGAAAGATCTTCTATGTGGAACAGAGTGTTATCTCATACAACAAGCTTGGGATAGGAAGGCTTATATATCAACTTCCGGAGAACCTTTGCAGATTGTTTCTTGATGAAATATTTATGGATGGGGCAGATGTTGATATTGATGACGATAATTTAAAGATCATCAACAAGTTCTTTGAAAATACGATGAATGTTACGCAGACCGCGGAACAATTGTATATCCACCGGAATACTCTTGTGTACCGTCTTGAAAAGCTTGAAAAAGCAACAGGGCTTAATATCAGAAACTTTGACGATGCACTTACATTTAAGATCGCGATGATGGTTTCGAACTATATTAAGTATCTTGACAATCAGGAGTAAATTGATGGGCAGTATATTGGGTGCAAAGGATAAAGCCTCAGGTAAGAAAGCTATTACGGGAAGCGGACTTAAGATATTTGCTTACGTTTCCATGCTCATAGATCATATAGGCGCCGTTCTTATCGAAAGATATCTTGATAATACGGGATATAATGCCGCGATCAGACTGCCGGAAGAATCAAGACCGGAAATAGCCAATATGTTTTTTTTGGATCTTATGAACATAGCGGACATAGTTTTGCGGATAATAGGAAGACTTGCTTTTCCAATGTTCATTTTTCTTTTGGTCCAGGGCTTTATGCATACAAAGAGCAAATTTAAGTATGCCGTAAGGCTTTTGGTGTTTGCTTTGATCGCAGAGATACCGTTCGACCTTGCTCACAGCGGTAAATTTATATCTTTCGGATATCAGAATGTTTTCTTTACCCTTCTTCTCGGGTTTTTATTCATGTGTATTTCCGAATATATAGAAAAGAAGGATATTGATAAAAGATTGTTTGTGCCTTTTTTGATCTTATCCGTCGGCTTGACATCCGCTTATCTTACAAGGTGGATCATGCGGCTGATCAATTTGAGCTTTAAGGGAAATGATCTTGTATATGATGCGTTGATCTTTTCCGTATGTATGTGTTTATGTACCTTCGGACTTGTATTTCTAATGAAAAAGTGTTCAAAAGAGGCGTTTATCAAGATACTTGAGATGATCGTATGTCTGTTGGTACTGATGTTTATTGCAACATTCTTAAAGACGGATTACTCCGGCATGGGTGTATTGGCGATAGCCGCAGCGTATGCTATGCGAAACGACAATATCGCATCGATGACCGCTGCATGCATAGTTCTTACGATCTCCAATATTGCGGAGGCATTTGCGTTTATAAATATAAGGCTCATAAAGAGATATAACGGTGAAAGAGGACTTAAGTTAAAATACGTTTTTTATTTGATATATCCTGTTCATTTTTTGATATATTATTTTATCGCGTTGGCTTTGGGATTATTCGGTCCGCCTTCTTTACCCAAATTGTTTTGATCTTAGACGCCTTCAAGCGTTTTAAAGGACGGAATAAAACTTTCGGATGCGGCTTTACCCTCCTGGGTGAAGCCGTTTTTGATATCAAGCTTAAGCGCATGATCGATAACTTTATTGTATTCGCGTTTGGTCAAAGAACGCTTTAACTCAGGAAAAGAATCAAAAAACTTACAGTTTTCCTCAATGGGAGTATATTGATTCATTATGCTTATATAGATACGGTCTTCGTATGTATTATGAAGGTAATCGAGGATCTTTATACTGTCTTTTGTATGCGAAGGAAGCACAAGGTGCCTTACGATCACGCCTTTTTTCATTATTCCGTTTTCGTCGAAAACGGGTTCACCTGTTTGTCTTACCATTTCACGGATCGCATCCTTTACAACTATTCCGTAATCGTCTGCATGAGAAAGACCGGCCGATAAGACCGGATCGATATATTTAAGATCCGGAAGATAAATGTCAATAAGGCCTTCAAGAAGCTTTAACGAAGATACGGATTCATATCCGCTTGTATTATATACGATTGGGATCAAAAGACCTTTTCTCCTGGCCATGATAATGGCTTCGCGCACGGAAGGTATATAGTGTGTGGGAGTTACGAGATTTATATTTAAGGCACCTATATTTTCAAGTTTCAAAAATATATCGCAAAGGCGTTCTGTCGTTATTCTTTTACCGAAAGGCGAACGCCCCGATATTTCATAGTTCTGGCAGAAAATGCAATGAAGATTACAGCCTGAGAAAAAAACCGTACCGGAACCGGTATCACCGCTTATACATGGTTCCTCCCACATATGAAGAGCAGACCTTGAAACATAAAGGTCCGACCCGGATCCGCATACGCCCGTTTCACCCTTTAAGCGGTTTACATGACAATTTCTGGGGCAAAGTGTACAGTTTTCGTAATAAGAAAGATATTCATCCATAGTAAAAAAGAAAAGGCCGGTTATGCTTACATGACCTGCACAGGGCCAACCCGGCGTCCTCGCGGCACATGAAAGATTCCTCTTAGTGCTGCTTCGTTCCCGACCTGACACGGTTCGTGGATTTCCATTGCGCGAGACCGAATCGGATGTGCAAGCCGTGTAAGCACAACACGGCTAAAACATAATACAAAGAAAAGCTGAAAATGTCAAACACCTATATCATCGGATGCATTTTTCAATGCCTTTTCAAGTTTAAGTCTTACGCGTAATTCTTTAAAGAATTTAGTCAGTATATCAGAACATTCACCTTCAAGAACACCTCTGTCCACGATCGCTTTATGATTGAAAAGATCGTTTTCCAGTATATTGAGCAAAGACCCGCCGCATCCGGCTTTGGGATTCATGGCGCCGATGACGACTCTGTCGATGCGCGCCTGGATAAGTGCACCGCTGCACATCTGACATGGTTCAAGCGTTACATAGATCGTGCAGCCTTCAAGTCTCCAGTCGCCGATCTTTTTGGAAGCTTTTTTGACAGCCGTTATTTCGGCGTGAGAAAGAGTGGATTTATCGGTGTTTCTGCGGTTATAACCGCGGCCTATGATCTTTCCGTCATGCACGATCACTGCACCGATCGGAACTTCTCCGAGGGCATAAGCTTTTTTTGCCTCCTTTATGGCTTCTTTCATGTACTTTTCATCGGTCGTATATTTTTTAGGCATAAGTGTTTTCCCGGTTTGAAAGTGATATACTTAATTGAGTACTTTCAATGATGAATTATACAAAAAGGATATTTCAAATGCAAATACACGGTTTAAATAAAACGACACTGCTTGATTACCCCGGGATCGTTGCTTCGACTGTTTTTACGGGTTCATGTAACTTCAGATGCCCTTACTGTCAGAATGCGGATCTGGTGCTTGATCCGATGTCACAGCCACTGATCTCCGAGGAAGATGTTCTTTCGCATGTCAAAAAGAGAAAAGGGATAATAAAAGGTGTCTGCATCACCGGCGGCGAGCCTACTCTTCAGAAAGATCTCAGGGAGTTTATAATCAAGCTTAAAGAACTTGATGTGTTGGTTAAACTTGATACAAACGGCTACAGACCAAATGTCACAAGGGATCTTATCGAAGAAGGTCTTATAGATTATGTGGCCATGGATATTAAGTCGTCGCCCGAAGGCTACAGCGATGTAGCCGGCATAAAGATCGATATTTCGATAATAAAGGAGAGTGTGGATCTTATAATGACTTCAGGTATCGATTACGAATTCAGGACAACGGTAATAAGGGAGTTTCATAACGAAGAGACGTTTAAGGCGATCGGAGAGTTTATCAAGGGAGCAAAAAGATATTATCTTCAAGGTTATATTGACTCGGAAAGGGTGATTGAAAGAAGGTTTTCTTCATACTCAAAAGATGAACTGGAGAAATTCGTAAAAATAGTGAGTCCTTATGTTCAATTTGTTGACATAAGAGGTGTTGATTAACTTGAATAGTCAGCGAAAATATGCGATAATAACACTTGTTACGACATAATATATATGTCATAACTGTTCTGATACGTTACTTGGGGGAGTCGTATTTGGAATAGCCTTTTTTGAGAGGGTATGCTTTGAAAGCTGGAAGCAGGCGCAAAAATCATAAACTTCGTGTTATTATGGTGATCGTGCTTATCATTTCTTTGATAAGTCTGATCGTTACATTAATCTATGCAAAAAGAGCGAATGAACAGGTTCACTCCCTTTCTTTTGATTGGTCAATCGATGATCCGGATAACGAAGAAATATATATATTTGCGACATCAGGGACTCCGTGGTCGGAAAAAGATGCAATAGGAGATCAGTATGATTTCAGGCTTGTCAATAATTCACGGCATGCCATCAGTAACTGGTCAATGGTGGCTTATATCCCGACCGGATGTGATATAGACAGTTCCTGGAACGGATTGTGGGCTATAAATCAGAACAAACTCATATATGAACCTGCGGATTATAACATGTATGCCGCAGCAGGTGAACAGAGGACTTTCGGCCTTGTCATGTATGCACCTTATGTATGCGACATGGATGAGATTACGTTAGAGTATACCGAAGCCAAGAAAGCAACGGCATATCCTATGTTTTGGATATCGTTTCTTGCATGGATGACCGCTCTGCTTGCCCTGATCGTAGAGGGAGCGATATCATATCGTGTCGGAAAGTATGAAAAGACACATTCCGCATACAAGGAACTTGTCAGCGAATCGCTGCGTACAATAGCAAATATCATTGATACAAAGGATGAATATACAAAAGGTCATTCTTTGAGAGTGGCCATTTATTCACGTATGATCGCAGAGCGAATGGGCATGAGCGAGTACGATCAGGAGAGGATTTATTATATAGGGCTTCTCCATGATATAGGTAAAGTCGGTATTCCCGTGAGTATTCTTACAAAACCCGGAAGGCTTACGACCGAGGAGTTTGAAATAATAAAACGTCATCCTTCGGTAGGCGCTCAGATAATGAAAGATTTTTCCTCTATACCCGGAGTAATAAATGGTATAAAATACCATCATGAAAGATATGACGGTAACGGATACAACGAAGGGCTTAAAGGCGAAGACATCCCGCTTGAGGGAAGGATAATAGCCGTTGCCGATGCATATGATGCTATGTCGAGCAGAAGATGCTACAGGAATTCTCTTTCTTATGATTTCATCATGGACGAATTAAAGAGAAATTCAGGGATCCAGTTCGATCCCGAAATTTTAAAATATATGATAGCTATGGTAGAGGAAGGTTATGCTCCGGTAAGTGAAGCGGAGATGGAAGATTATGAAATTTAAATACAGTTTGTTGCTGGTACTTACGGCAATGATTTGGGGAGCTGCGTTTGTGGCTCAAAGCGCGGGAATGGACCATATGGGTCCGTATACGTTCAATTGTTTAAGATTCTTTCTCGGTGCGATTGCATTAACCCCGGTTATTATAATAAAAGATAAAAGATCCAAAACGGAGATCACAAAGTGGAACGACAAATCCCTATGGGTGGGCGGCATGCTTTGCGGTCTCTTTCTTTTTCTGGCAAGTACCGCGCAGCAGCTCGGAATAGTTACGACATCTGCGGGAAAGGCGGGATTTATTACCGCTTTTTATATTGTCATGGTTCCTGTTTTGTCGTTACTTATGGGCAAAAAACCCGGAAAGTTTATTTGGGTCAGCGTGGCGCTTGCTCTTTTCGGACTGTTTCTTTTGTGTATGAAGGGCGAAAGTTTTACAATTGTACCTGCGGATATTCTTCTTTTTGCGTGTGCCATACTTTTTGCCCTGCAAATATTGGCGGTCGATAAATATGCTCCTAATGTGGATTGTTTGAAATTGTCGAGATTTCAGTTTCTTGTAAGCGGTATTCTCGGTATCGTGCCAATGTTGTTTGAAGCGCCAAAGCTTTCTGATATCTTTGGCGGATGGATCGCACTCGGGTATGCCGGATTTTTTTCCTGCGGGATAGCTTATACACTTCAGATGGTAGCTCAAAAAGAGGTTAAACCCGCAGTAGCATCGATCATCATGAGTCTTGAGGCGGTTTTCTCTGTGATATTCGGTTTTCTTATTCTCAGAGAAAAACTTACATTACGTGAACTTGCGGGGTGCTTTGTCATGTTTACAGCTGTTATGCTTACACACATTCATCAACGTAAAAAATTTAAAGCCGTAGCAGTGGGAGAAAGAGTATTTCTTCGCAATATGAGAAACAAAGACACGGATGATATAGTCCGTTGGAGAAACGAGCCTACTGTGGTAAATAACTTCATATACAGAAAACCGGTTACAAAAAAGGATCATAAAAACTGGATAAAGACCAAGATCAAAACAGGGCTTGTAAGACAGTTCATCATATGTTTAAACGATACGGGTAAGGGTTTTGGAAGTATATATTTCAGGGATATCGATAATACAGAGCACACCTGCGAATTCGGCATATTTATAGGTGAACCCGATATGCAGGGAAAAGGGTTCGGCTATGAAGCTCAAAAACTTTCAATGGATATCGCTTTCAATAAAATGGGCATGAAGACCGTTGATCTCAGAGTACTTGAAAAGAACATCGCAGCGATAAAAAATTACGAAAAGTGCGGATTTAAGGTAATAGAAGGAAAAGAAGAATACACGGAAGATAACGAAAAGATTCTCTTTATGAGAGCGGTAAAAGAGCAATAAATATTTAAAAGCGGCCTATTTGGCCGCTTTTTTAAATTTCATCATTACTCCGTGCACACGTTTGCTGAAAACAGGTGTACGTGAAAGGATTGAAAGGTTTCTTTTTTCTTTATCGGTCAAAAATTCGTTGTTCTGCCAGATTTCCTTTTCATCACGGATTTCCGAAATAACCTTTTGATAACATTCGTTGTCTTTGGTCATAAGCGAGACGGGAATATGCAAAAGAAATATAAGCCTTTGTACGTATCTGAAACGATCCGCTTCATGAAGGCAGGAAGGAAAATATTCTTTCATGACCTCATACGCATAGTCGCTGTTATTGATGACCGCCTCATAAAGATGGGCTTTATAGCCGCTTCTTTGATTGGATCCTTTACGGATAAGTATGTTGTAATAAGGCTTTTCGATTGAATACACGCCGTTTGTTTTAAGAAGCATTTCGACAATCAAAAGAAAGTCTTCGTTGAGTTTATGCTCCGAAAAAGAAAACTGCTTGCAGAAATCGCTTCTTATAAGCTTGGTGCAGAATGAAGAGTCACCCTGATGCATCATTAAAAGTCTGAAATCTTCTTCTCTTGAAATAAAAGTAACATTACCTGTATCAAGCCTGGGGCCTTTAAGAAGGTTGCCTTCTTCGTCGAAATCGCGTGACATTACTTCCGCGATATCACAGTCGTGTTCTTCCATGACGTTATATAAAGTCTCATACATGTCGTCCTCGGCCCAGTCATCGGCATCGAGAAAACCGATATAGTCTCCGGTAGCCTCACGTATGCCTACATTTCTTGCGGAACTGGAGCCGCCGTTGGGTTTATGGATAACGCGGATACGACTGTCAAATGCAGCATAGCGATCGCACATTTGAGAACTTCCGTCTGTCGAACCGTCGTCAATAAGAAGTATTTCGAGATTTTGATATGTCTGATTCTGTATATGAAGGATCGCTTTGTCGAGATATTTGGCTACGTTGTAAACAGGAACAACAACACTTATTTTTTTATCTTCCATTTTCTTAACTTTCCGTTTATTTTATTGGCCAGGGTATATGTGCCGACCGGTCTTTTGGCTTTAAGAATGCCAAACATTTTTGCGGACGTTTCGACATTAGGGAAATGTCTGTGCTTTAAAAGATAATCATACATTCTTATGAAGCCGGTTTCTTTTTCCGAAGGCAGATGCCATATGCATACCGGATTACTTACGGTCACTGTGGATATAAGGTAAAAGTCTTCGGTCCAGAACCTGAAGATATACGGCGTTGCGGCAATTATATTTATTTTTTTGCCAAGTATTGAAGCCGCTATCGACCAAAGGCTTTCATCGCCGATCTTGTCTTCAACTTTAAAATCCGTAGCTTTTATCTTTTCAAAAAGTTCAAGATTCAAGTCCATGTACTCTTTTAGATCATCAAGATTTCCGCAGATGTATTCTCCGCCGAAATGGGTTATGGGAAGGCTTTTTGCCTCATTGGGGCAAAGCCGTACAAAATCTTTTCTTACCGTTTCTCTGTCGGGATGTGAGAAAGTGTGTCCGAGAGGTGTTAACAATATGCCAAAATCCGCTTCCTTCCACATATCTTCGTAAGAGTGCGTTGTATAGGTATCGGCATCGAGGATCAGGTATCTTTCATAGTTTCCCTCATGGACCCATGTATTTAAGACGCACATTTTAAAGAAAGCCAGAGCCCATTGAAATTCGCCCGGCACCACAAAACTGTCAAAATCCATTTTGCGGACTTTAATGTTAAAACTGTTAAAACGTTTGATCCATTCGGGATCTATGTCGATATTGACGGAAAGGAAAACATCGTCGTCCGGGTTGTTTGTTTTTGCTGAAGAAAGTGCCACAAGAAGATTTTTAAGATACATTTCGGTGGTGTAACTTCCGGCTGATCTGTTAAGCTGTCTTGATGTCTGATATCCTTCTTTGAAAGCAAAGGCACAAGTGATTAAGTTGGCCATCGTATCTCCTTTGGAGTATCTTGGTATGTTTTTTTTATAATAAGTCCTTTTTTCTTTTTTTTCAATGAAAGACATCTTAAGAATTGCTGAATAGATTAGACTTTACTGGCAATTATAAGCGGTTTGGGTTATACTTTCTTTTGTGCAAAGAGGGAGATCATGAAAGACAGAATATACATATGCCACACATACTATCATGCATATATAAGTTTTCTTAAAGAGTTTTATATAAGGGAAAAAGAAGCAAAAGAAGGGAAAACCCATTCCGAGGCTTCTATCGTGCTTTCAAGGCTTTCCAACAATTTTGAGGATTCAAAGGAAAGATATAAGGCGTCGGGAGTGTTTGCCGAGGTCTTTGACTTTGACGAAAGAAGAGAGGATTCCTATCCCGAACTTGATAAGTTAAGACAGCCGGGGAATATAATAAAGAATCTTTTCAACCGTATGAGACTCATGAGTGAGTTTTCAAAAGCCACGGAAAGCGTTGTGGATATTGATTATAAAGAATATAAGGATATATATGTTTTCTGCGATATGGACCCGATAGGTATATATCTTACAAAGCATAAGATTCCCTATCACGCTGTCGAAGACGGATTAAACACTTTAAAGTATATCGATCTAGCAAGGTTTCAGGACAGGAAGCTTTTTAAACTTAAAAGGTTTTTAAGCAAGAAGCTTAATCTTATCTTTATGCCCAACGGACTTTCGAAATACTGTATCGATATGGAAGTAAACGATCTGTCGGTAATAAAGTATCCTTGCAAAAATTATGTCGAACTTTCAAGGAAGATGCTTTCCGACAGACTTACAACCGATGAAAAAAAGATACTTCTTAAGGCTTTTATAAAGGATTATGACAGCTTAAAGGATCAGATCGATGAAATGGGTGACGAGGATAAGATCCTTATTCTTACGGATCCTTTATGCAGTCTTGATATAAGAGAACAGATATTTAAAGATATAATCAAGATGTATGAACCTGAAGGAAGGATATTTTTAAAGCCTCATCCGAGGGATGTGCTTGATTATGATGCACTGTTTCCGGATTATCCCAAAATTGAGGCCTCCGTACCGATGGAGATCTTAAATCTTTTTGATAATCTTCATTTTAAGAAGGCAGTCGGAGTACTCACGGAGATGAAAGCAATAACGTTTGCCGATGAAGCGATAAGACTCGGAGCGGATTTTATGGATAAATACGAAGCACCGGAGATCCACAGGCAGAACGAGAGTATATAGCGGCATTACCGCTCGTCGGTAAATATAGGCTTTTTATAAAATATAATGCCGAAGAAGATCAAGACGAGCACAATGATCCTGGTCAGATATTTATGGCTGAACCGTTTGTTGACTTCATTGACTATATTTTCCGAAAATATGATATACGGGTCTGTTTCGGATGTATCGATATAAGTGGTATAATTTGAAGGAACGGTCATGATTTCGGTATTATTGGCATAAAGAATGCCTGTGTTCGAAATAAAATCCGTTGGAGACCAGTTTTCGGCGATCAATCCGCCGCTTGTCGCACTTACTTCGGTTACTTCGAGAGTCTGATCTTTTGAAGGGAAATCAAGACGTAAGCCGGTCAGTTTCTTAGCTTCAGAGCCGTCTATGCGGAAAATGATCCGGCGATGTTTTTCGTCAATATCGGCATTGATAATGCGGTCTGCTCCAAATTCATCGTTATCCTTGGTTTTGTAAAACAGCTGGAATCCCGTATCATCGATCTCGGTAAGTGTGAATTTGAGTAATACATCATCTGCGGGAAGCGGGAGTAAAAGAACCGCAACACATAAAATTAAGTATATGATATAGACTAACGGCTTGGTTTTAGACATTAATGGCTCCTTGATCGCAAGCTTTTTGATTTTGTTATTATAACATGTCGGAGGTTATTTTTAAATGACATTAAAGAGGAACAGGACATACGGGATCCTCCCCATTATGGTTTTTGCAGCCCTTTCGTATCTGATCGTGTACAGGCTCATTTCCTGTGAATTTTCGGATTATCTGTCCGATTATAACAGCCATACATATGTGTATCTTATGCCTTTTTTGAATGACGGGTTTATAAAGGGCTGGCTTAACAGGCCGTATTGTCTGTTCCAGATGGCGGTTTTGTTCTTTTTGAAAGTTATGCATCTGCCTTTGGAAATATCTTCGATATTGACCGGAAGCTTGTTTTTCCTTTTTTCTTATCTTCTTACCGTTTTTATGATCAAAAGGTTCTGTGAGTATAAGGATTATGAAATATCCGGCATAATGCTCGGATTCTTAAGCTTTGTGTTAAATTTTGCGCAGCCTTTTTATTTTGAACATCTCGATCTCGGTACAAGGACTTCGGGAGCTTTTTCTATAAATCCGCTTTACAGCCCCACACAGATGGCAGCGAAACCTTTTGCCGTTATTTGTTTCATGCTTGTGATCGATATAGTAAACATCGGAAAAGGGAAGAGTTTTTTGGATGAAAATGCCGGAAAAAACGGAGCTATCTTTTTTAAAGGCATCAGATCCGATATCGGCAGATATATCATTCTCGCCCTGACCCTTTTGATATCGGAGATAGCAAAACCTGTTTTTGCGGAAATGTTCATACCCGCTGTGGGGATATATTTTCTTTGGGAATTAGCGATCATCCTCGCAAAAGAAAAAAAACACGCAGCGGATTATTTCAAAAAAGCATTATTGCCCATGCTTTTGTGCGCACTTCCCGCTGTCGCATATATGCTGATCCAGACTATAGCTTACTTTGCCGTATACGGCAATTACGATGAAGGTTCGGTCATTGTTATTACAAAATGGCTGGAAGTATGGTCGCTTTTCACCGAAAATGTGCCTCTATCGATACTGTTCGGAATGGCTTTTCCGATCTACGTGATAGTCATTGATTCAAAGAATTTTGTAAAAACCGGTATGGGCAGGATTGGATTGATCTCATATGCGGTCGGATTTTTGGAAGCGGCTTTACTCGGAGAAAACGGATCGAAACTTTATGATGCCAACTTCATGTGGCCTATGATGTTTGGAATGCTTATACTTTGGATAACGACGTTTCTTCACTTTGTCGGCCTGACATATTCGGAGGAGGATGGTGTTCAAAGGAAGTTCATACTGTACATCGGATATTTTATCCTTATTCTCCATCTTATAAGCGGAGTTTCTTATATCTTTGAATCTTTCGGATGGTGATGATATGCAAGATATCGGTTTCTTGACCGTAAACCGGTAGATTGATACAATACATGATAGCATTTTGATATAAAAAGGAGAAACAGGATGCCTGTTAAATATCATAATTTCGGCGGAAGACTCGGCTGGAATCTTCAGAAATGGTTTCCCAAGCTGTCTTCCGGCAGTTATTTAAAATTACAGCTTTCCACAAGAAACAAAACACAAAAACAATATATCGATTATTTTATGAGCGCAAAAGAGCCGCCTCATCCGCTTGTGGTCAATCTTGAGACCATAAACCGTTGTAATTCCGACTGCGCTTTTTGTACAGCAAACAGGAATGCGGAAAAAAGACCTCTTTGCAAGATGGATGAAGGGCTGTTTAAATCTATCATAGATCAGCTTGCCGATTGGGGATACAAAGGCCATCTTACGCTTTACGGCAACAATGAGCCGTTTATAGACACAAGAATTGTTGAGTTCCATAAATATTGCAGGGAAAAGCTTCCGGACAGTTTTATCTTTCTTTCGACAAACGGGCTTACTTTAACGCTTGAAAAAGTAAAAGAAATAATACCGTATGTCAATCAGCTTATAATCAACAATTACTGTCTTGACATGAAGCTTCATAAAAATGTCAAAGAAATATATGAATATGCCAAAGCACATCAGGATGAATTCAAGGATGTTGAGCTTTTGGTGCAGATGCGGTACAAAAATGCGGTTCTTTCAAACAGAGCGGGATCTGCTCCCAATAAGGTCAATGACATAAAGATAATAAAAGAAACCTGTCTTATGCCCTATACGGATGTGTTTATATTCCCGGACGGCAGGATGGGTATCTGTTGCTGTGACAATTTTGAAGTTACGACAATGGCGGATCTAAAGGTTACACCGATAAAAGAAGCATGGAATTCACCTCTTTATCAGAAAGTCCGCAATGATATAAGAGAGAGCCGTGCGGGTTATCCGTTCTGTAAATACTGTGATTTTATAGATGCAGGATTAAGGATGGATGCCGTAACCGATACCCTTAAGCACAGAGCAGCCAATCACGGTGCCCGACAGTCGCTTTTTAAATAATTTCGCACAATACAGTAATTTGGGGTCATAAAGGAGATATATATGAAGAGAGCTCTTGTGATCGGAGCAGGTCCTGCCGGTCTTACGGCTGCATATGAACTATTAAAGAAGTCCTCGGATATTGAGGTGGTCGTTTTCGAAGAGAGTGACTGCTTTGGCGGTATTTCAAAAACCGTTGAGTACAAAGG
>JAEEGL012344707.1_pt1 | contig 14215 bp, 8 predicted proteins | sample 9134231 | NCBI WGS metagenome assembly JAEEGL01 (sample SAMN16246548, study PRJNA631951) | gut metagenome | biome: gut microbiome; feature: rumen; material: fiber-attached | host: Bos | place: Iran: Karaj | collected 2018-10 | reverse complement strand
GTGCATGGTCTCCCAATCTCTCAAATTCCTTAACCACCTTATGATACTCAGTCATTATACGTACATGCAGTTCTTCCTTAACATGAGGGGATAAATCTATCAGATAGGTATCCACGCAGTCGGTCAAATGGTCGATATTCTCTTCTTCGTCAGCTACTTCAGTATACAACTTTTCGTCATACTTTTTAAGTAATGTGAACGATTTTTCTATATTATCATTCGAAGCCTTGAGCATTGCGTCAAGACAATCGTAGCAACCCGAGAATGCGATAGCAGGAGTATTGAAGAATACAGGGTTAAGTGCAGCAATCTTGTCATCATATTTGCCTGCAGGTTTAACCTCATCCTTAACAATCTTACAACTAAGACTGCTGAAAAGCTTCATAAAAGGTAAGAGAATAATAGCACTTCCAAGGTTAAATACTGTATTGGCATTGGCTATGGAACCGGAATTCATACGCATATCCCATACTCCGTTAAGAAGGCCAAACTTATGAATTATGAATACCACTATCAATACAAGAGCAGTCTTACCTAAGTTAAATATGATATTTACAAGGCCGACTCTCTTAGAATCCGTCTTAGCACCTATAGAACAAACAATAGCGGTAGTAACGCAATCACCAAGATAAACACCGACGATGATTACATATACTACTTTAAATGAAATATCACCTGCAGTAGAGAATGCCTGCAAGATACCGATAGTCGCAGATGAAGACTGAAGCACGAATGCAACACCGGCACCGACCAGGTATCCAAGAACAGGATTGTTGCCAAGGCTTGCAAACAAGTTGTCAATAACTCCGCTCTCCTGCAATCCGCTTACAGCAGATGTCATATTAAGAAGTCCTGTGAATAAAATACCGAATCCGACCGCTATACCACCGATATTGTCCGACTTTTTGAACTTGAAGAACATTATCATGGATACGCCTAAAACAAGAGCTATGGGCGCAAGAGTCGAAGGCTGGAAAAATCTAAGAACAATTGTAGCATCATCGCTAACGTCGAGTAGTCTGATAATCTGACCGGTAACCGTAGTACCTACGTTAGCTCCGACTATAATACCAAGTGACTGATTAAGGGAAATAATGCCTGCGGCAACAAGACCGGAGGTAATAACGATAGTTGCTGTGGATGACTGAATAACAGCCGTGACGAATAATCCCAAAATAAAAGCCTTAATGGGATTGTCTGTTACTTTGCCCATTATGACTTTTAACGTGCCGGACTGGCCTTCCTTGAGGTTATTGCCCATAAGACGCATTCCGTAGAGGAATAACGCCAATCCTCCTAATAATGAGATTATATTAAATATGTACATATCTCAATTCCTTTGTACCCCACAAGTCATAAGTCTACTATAAAAAATAGATTATTAAAAGATACTTTTTACAGATTCTCTCATCTTTCGTCTTTAATGACAGTCCAATTATTCTTGTCTCTCATATCCTTTTCCACTGAAAGCCATAATCCGGGCAAGAATGTATTTCCATTGTTACCGTCAACTACCCATTTAGGAGAACCTAACACATATTGAGGATGAGAAAACTTCTCATCATTATTAACTGGATTGCCTGTAAAAGGATTAATCGGATTATCTATAAGATCCTTCATCGCATACGTCGGAACGTCCGCATTGGTCATGAATTCTTCGCTTACGCTAAATTCCTTAGAATTAAAATCTTTTATCATAAGAAGCGGATAATAGGCCTCAATATCCATAAATTCATCCGTTCCATCATCTAAATGATAAGCATCATTCAAATGAAGTGCTCTTCCATGGTCGGATACAATAATTATTCGGGTATTATCATACACTCCTTCTTTTTTAAGATACTCAAACCATCTTCCTAAAGCCAGAATGCTTGACATATTGCATTGATAAAAGACATACTTCTCAGAATTGTCCATGTTAATTGTCATTCCGTCCACAGTAAATCTGTCGGAGTGATCTCTCTCGTAAGCGGTGTTGTCAACATCGTATTTAACATCATATTCCGGCTCCTGAAGCATAATCGGATCATGCGTTGTATCATTATCTATCGTGAAATAATGTTTGGTATCATCATCTGAGATATCAGTCATTGTTTCAAGATTTAAAAGAGTGGAATAATCCCACATAAACTCATCGTATATTCCCTGCGCCGTATACATGCTCTTAATATACTGTCCGTTTCCGTTGGTAATTTCGTCTGAAAAGTCGTTGGTAATCATATTTTCATTATAGAAACCGCCATCATACAAATGGTTTTGAACGAACAAAGGCGCAGCCTTCATCAGCGAATAGCAGAAGAAATTCCTGTAATTTCTGTTTGATACTCCTTCTTTATGAGCAGCCCAGAAATAACCTTTGGTGTTATACGCATTAACATAGGAGTACTCCTCGAAAAATGAGGGATCAAATACCCAATTATAATCGGCATACGGAGCATCGCAAACAGTAACCTCATATCCGTTCTCGCCAAAAATAACCGGCATTAATTTGAGTGCTTCATTCTGCTTATCCATAAGCGACACATCATCTCGCATATTCATACTTTCCGGCGTGTACTCATAACCGCCAAAAATTCCGGGAGAACCAAAATTAGTATATGCACCAAACGAAATAGTATTAGGATAGAAAGTAAAACCTGAATACATATCTTTTATCTCGGGTTTCTCGTTTAGAAAATATGGAATAAATACACCGCTCGCTTTATCAAGCATTATGACTACCACGTTATTTCCGTTTCGACTTAATGATATGGTAGGCATATCCTCAACTGCCTTTTGCGCCTGAACTTTTAAATCTTTCGTTCCTTTATCAATTTTAGCGATGTTAATTCCCGACATGATAATCAATGCTATGCATCCCACAATTCCAATCCATGCATGCTTGGCCAAGAATTTAAATACTATAATCAATAAAATTCCCAGTATCAATAACAACGCTATATTAATCAGCTTTTCTGTAATAGGAATTGTGAATTCTTCGGTAAATCCCAAGGATGAATTCAACACAGCTCTGTTCTTGCCAAAAAAGATATAATTTACAGTCGCCAATATACTTCCAACCCACATAAGCAAGCAGAACAAACGTCTCACATGAACATTAGCCAGAGCATAGAACACCCCAAACCAAAGTACAAAGACACCTATAGCTATGCAAAGCGAACTAAGCACGAACCACAACGGACTTGAATAGTTATATAAATCTACAAATTCCTGAGGAGACGAAGCAATTACTCCGCTCGGAATCAACACGCCTAAAAGCAATGTAAAATATAAGCCTAACGCAAGGAAAATCGGATATCCTCCCTCAGGAAGAATCTTAAGAATTTTGTCGGGCTTTTTGTTTACCTTTGATTTGATAAGAGACAAGAAAAGCGGAACAAAGCAAATAATCGAGAGCAACAATATAATCAATAAGAATGATTTACTGCCTGTTATCTTACTTCTTAAGACAGGAGTGCTCACAAGCAATACCGCTCCCGTAATCGCAAATAGAATATTTAATATTTTCTTAGACAATTCGTATTTATAGTATAGTGTCTTAACTAATGAGAAAATATTATTTAATGTCCAATACAAAACCAGACCGGACGGAGATTTATATAAGAAAACAAGAAAGAATAAAGCCATTCCATATAACTGTATCTTAGTCTTCAATGGATAGCCTTTAGTAAAAATAACACAAGATATTAAATTGACCGAAGTCATGATAATAGGAAGAACATTAATTGAGAGGGCTCCGAAATGCAATAAGGCATCCGGTGCTCCCAAATCAGATATTATTCCAAAGGATGTTCCGTTTAACAAAGAAAGCGTAGATAAGAATCTGTACGCTGCAATAAAGAATGGAATCTCCAGAAAAAGAGAAACCGAGCCCTTAAAGACATCCGTGGGTCTGTAATGATTCTGCCTATAGTATGTTTGCAAAATCATCATTCTTTCATCGCCACGGAATGACTTTTTAATATGTGCTACACCATCTCTAAGTTTATTTTCCATTGCCCGTTCAGCTTCCTGAACTTCATCTGCTCTTTTATAAAGAGGTAAGACCAACAGATTAACAGTCAAACTAAGTATGACTATCGATAATGCCGGATTGGGCATGCCTTTTTGAGCAACTGCAAAAATATACTCATACAGTAGTTCCAGCGGTTTTATTAACATTGTATACAGAATTTGAATCGGTGTCATGTTTCTCTATCTCTTTGAGTTTTTTCTCCAGATAATCTACTGCTTTGGAAGCGCCTTCACCGTAATGCTCCCAGCACTCTTTTCGAGCTGTATCTCTACCCTCTGAATACTCTTTTTTCGTTAAGCAGTCATCAATAATAGTTTTTATTTCTGATAAATTCTCTTTTGTGAGTTTACCTCCGATTTTAGGCAAGATATCAAGAGTCCATAATTCTTCATCAAGCCACCAGGCATCGTACAACGCCTTGTCGAAATGTGTATCTGCATGAATAACAGGTTTGTCAAACACTAATGTGAAGTCAAACACTACTGCCGAGAAATCGGATATCATAATATCCGATCTGTTAAGCACATCAAAGTTATCGGCATCTCGATTCCATTCCAACTGCTCTGATTCCGGATACCTGGAGAGTATTTCATCCATCATTTCTTTTTCCGAAACAAAAGACTGCGGATGCGGTCTGACTATGATATGGTACCCAGTTAACAATAAAGCATCTATAATGGATGAACCAAACTTAGCAAATATAGAGCTCGGTCCCCATGAAGGCGCCAGAAGAACTGTTGTCTTATCCGAAGGTTCTATTTTATTGGCTTTTAACCTGGCAGACATGGCATCCATATACGGAATACCTATTATCTCAACTTCTTTTTCAGGAAGATCCCTAAGTTTTTCCAGTTTTCTAATCTGATCTACCTGGAATTCTCCGCTTAGAAGTATCGAGTCATAGTAATCGATACCAAACATTCTGTATAAAGTAATATCAGATGCCGCATGAGGTATATGAACGTAGAAGTCTGCATATCTTGATCTTTTCCATTGATATACATCAAGACCCGGAGTGGTAGAGATAACTATATTCGCATTGATAAAATTCAATTTTGAAAAAGCCTTATTATTCTCACCTATAAACTTACCTTTAACATGTTCGTAAGGGCTGTTAAGACCGGGATCATCCTCAGACGCGGAATAAAAGGCAATATCTATTCCTCTCTTATCGAATTCTTTACACAGAGGTTCGTAGACATTCCAATATCTTTTTCCCTCGGAAAAGATAACATACGGTATCTTCTCCGAAGCTATATCGCCCTTCTTGCCACTTGTAAGCAAAAAACGTATTTTAACAAATGTTATTCTTATTACATATCCCAGTGCACCAAGTATGCCTATAAGAATCGCAAAAAGCATACTTCCCGTTCCGGGATCTATATATAAAAGCATATTCATATTCTTGGACCTTTCCCAACAATTATTTAGTCTACTATAAAAAAATAATTATTAAAAGATGATTTTTAGAGTTTGTCGCGTTTCAAAACGACTTGCCCTTTACAAAGGCTTTTTATATAATTAATAAGGTATTTTCTCATTAAACCAACAGGAAGGTAATTTATGAAAAAAGCACTTATAACCGGTGTTACCGGTCAGGATGGCAGTTATCTGTCAGAATTCTTACTCGAAAAGGGATATGATGTTCACGGAGTTATCAGAAGATCCTCTGTTGATTACAGAGAAAGAATCGCTCATCTTGAGGATAACGAGCATTTCCACCTTCATTACGGAGATCTTGGCGATTCTATCTCTCTCGTTAAATTAATAAATGAAGTTAAACCTGATGAAATATATAACCTAGCTGCTCAAAGCCATGTACAGGTATCTTTTGATGTACCCGAATTTACAGCAGATATTGATGCAGTAGGTGTGCTCAGAATACTCGAAGCCGTTCGTATATGCGGACTTGCCAAAACTTGTAAGATATATCAGGCCTCAACCTCTGAATTATATGGTCGCGTGGAGGAAGTTCCTCAAAATGAGAACACACCTTTCCATCCCTACTCTCCTTATGCGGTAGCTAAGCAGTACGGATACTGGATTGTGAAAGAATACAGAGAAGCATATGATATGTTCTGTTGTTCGGGAATTCTCTTCAACCACGAATCCGAAAGGCGCGGAGAAACCTTCGTAACAAGAAAGATCACCCTCGCTGCCGCACGAATCGCACAAGGCAAGCAGGATAAACTCTACCTTGGAAATCTTGATTCTCTCAGAGACTGGGGATATGCCAAAGATTATGTTGAATGTATGTGGTTAATCCTGCAACACGATACTCCAGAAGACTTTGTTATCGCCACAGGCGAACAGCACTCCGTAAGAGAATTCGCAACTCTCGCATTCAAGCACGCAGGCATAGATGTCGAATGGCAAGGAAGCGGAATTGATGAAAAAGGTATCAATAAAGCAACAGGTGATGTAATAGTCGAAGTAAGTCCGGACTTCTACAGACCTACAGACGTTGTTAATCTCTGGGGCGATCCCAGCAAGGCCAAGAAAGAACTTGGTTGGAACCCTACCAAAACAAGTTTTGAAGAACTTGTTGCATTAATGGTTAAGCACGATATGGAAAAGGTTGCTGTCGAAAGAGCAGATGAGCATATCAAGAGAAATCTCGCAGAATTCCTTGAAAAGGGGATTATAAAATAATGGAAAAGAACGCCAAAATATACGTCGCAGGCCACAGAGGAATGGTCGGTTCTGCAATTGTCAGAGAATTAAACAAACAAGGTTATAACAATATTGTAACCCGAACTCATAAGGAGCTCGACCTTTGTCGTCAGGCTGACGTAGAAGATTTCTTTGCAAAAGAAAAACCCGAATATGTATTTCTTGCAGCTGCCAAGGTTGGCGGAATCATAGCCAACAGCGAAGCACTCGCAGACTTTATGTACTACAACATGACTCTTGAAATGAATGTAATTCATTCAGCATTCGAGAACGGATGTAAAAAGTTAGAATTTCTTGGCTCGTCATGCATATATCCCCGTATGGCGCCTCAGCCCATGAAAGAGGATTGCCTCTTAACTTCAGAACTTGAAAAGACTAACGAGGCATACGCACTCGCAAAGATATCCGGTCTTAAATACTGCGAATTCCTTAATAAGCAATACGGCACCGATTATATATCCGTAATGCCTACCAACCTATACGGTCCCAACGATAATTATCATCCTACGCACTCACATGTTCTTCCTGCACTTATAAGACGTTTTCACGAAGCGAAGATTGCAGGTGCGGAATCTGTTACATGTTGGGGAGACGGTTCACCTCTTAGAGAATTCTTATATGTAGACGATCTTGCAAACCTCTGTGTATTCCTTATGAATAATTACAGCGGAGATGAAACTGTTAATGCAGGAACCGGCAAAGAGGTTACAATTAAAGAATTAACCGAATTAGTTGCTAAAGTTATTGGATACGAAGGAAAGATTCTATGGGATACCAGTAAGCCTAACGGTACACCCAGAAAGCTTCTTGATGTATCCAAGGCTACCAACCTTGGCTGGACATACAAGACTGAATTGGAGGACGGCATCAAGCTCGCATATGAAGACTTCCTCAATAATCCGATGCGTGCCGAACGATAAAATCAAAATTTCAATATACAAAAAATATAGTCGGAGCAATCCGACTATATTTTTTCTGTAAGAATCTTCATGAAAACAAAATTACATATCATTGTAAATGGAGTTACGCATATTTTTGCAAGTATCGGTGCAAAACCAACTACAAAATCAACTCCTGTATTAGTAAACACACCACTTAACAGTCCAACGCACTTGGAAGCAACCAGTATTACGATTATTTCAAACAATACATAGAAAATATATTTTTGTCTGAGAGTAAATCTTTCAGTCTTAACCGCGAATGTCTTAATAGTGGATGTGAAGAATACAAATGTCACACCACATAAAGAGCTGATTATATTGCTTATACCGGCAGGAACATGAATAATCTTGGTAAGAATAGTAAATACACCGAAATCAATTATCCACCCTATCCCGGATAAGCCAAAAAACTTAAACGCCTGAATAATTAGTTTTTTTATTTTTTCCATATGCAATCTTCTTATTTATTAGTTACCATATCCGGCTTCAATTTCTTTTAATGCTCGTATTAATGCATCATCATCCTGTTCATTTCTTATAGCAATACGAATATATTTATCTCCGACTTTATTCGACAAATCTTTAATCAGAATTGAATATTTATCCAATAAGATATTCGTAAGAGTATGTGCATTAAAATCTGCAACAATCTCAACCATAAAGAAATTAGCCTGAGACGGGATAACTCGTAGGTAGCTAATCTTTGTCAATTCTTCAAGAAAACGTTTTCTTTCTAATCTGAATTTGTTTAAAGCCGCAAGATAATCTTTTTTATATTTTTCCTGTATCTGCATATAGAATTCAGCAAATGAATTGATATTCCATATTGATACTTCTTTCTTAATATTCGATATTTCTTCAGTATCTCCACAAGCAAGCACTCCAAGTCTTAAGCCGGGAACACCATAGGATTTAGAAATACTCTTAACTACAAACAAATGCTTATTCTCATTTAAAATATCCTGATTGATATATGTGTACGCCTCGTCAGAAAAGTCCACAAATGACTCGTCGTATATCAAACGAATACCTTTTTTCTTAGTCCAGTCAACAATATCGCTTACTTCTTTTTCAGTTAAATAATTGCCGGATGGATTATCAGGATTAATGACTATAAGAGAAACTATGTTTTTATCTTCAAAGAAATCAATTAATTCTCTTCCGCTATAGGAGAAATCTTTTCCTGCAGGTTTATACTCTATTATCTTATTTTGGTCATATCTGTTGGGATATTCTTCAAATGTAGGTCTTACTATACCAATATATCCATCCGAAGATTCCATTAATTGCTTAATTAATTCTGCTGCCCCATTTCCTACAACAATGTTTTCCTTTTTTATGCCGAAAAATTTCGCAGCAAGCAAAGAATTAACTCTCATTCCAGAAGGATATTCAGTAATCAATGTATCAAAAGAAGCCTTAATCTCATCTTTAAGTCTTTGCGGAGGATAGTATGGATTAACGAGGTAACAAAAATCCAATAATTCCGGAAATCTCCAATATCCACCATATCTTTTCGAAAGAAGATTAACCTTGTCATCTACGTCTTCATCAAAAAGTGTTTCAGCTATATCAAGATCCTGTTCATCATCTATTTCATACCACTTTTCACCGTTAAGTCTTTTTCCTTCGATTTCTGCAGAATCTAACATTGTTATAACTTTCAGAACCTGCTCATAGTATTCATTATCACCAAGTGCCGATTGGTAAGCTTCCAAAAAAGGCAAATACTGCTTCTCGGAGAAATGTCTACTGAACTTATAGATATTTACTGTTTTATAACATCCTTTTGTATTAGCGAAATCAAGATTTTTACCGGAAATGAAATCAATAATTCTATCATTTGAATCAAGTTTAAGGCATGTACCATCCATCCAAGGTTTATACTCATCTACAAGTGCAAGTGTTTCTCTTGGATCATTCAGCAAATTCTTAATTACATTTTCTTCGAAAATAATATCCGATTCAAATAAAAGAGTGTCTTCATTTCTCATATAATCCTTAGTAAGCGAAAGGGAATATATGTTATTGGTTTTATCATATATAGGATTATCAATGTATGTGATAGGCGTCTTAATACTCAGAGTATCAATATAATCTCTAAGATTCTGTCCTTTATAACCTGTTACGATAATTATTTTAGACAAATCATATTTATCGAGTTGGCGCAAAAGTCTCTCAATAAGAGTAACTCCATTAACCTTAACCATACATTTGGTATTATTTTTTGTAAGATCCTTAAGGCGTTTGCCCATTCCGGCAGCTAATATTATTGCCTGCATCTATTCCGTCTCCCTTTTATAACATAACGATTTAGGATAAATACTTTTAAAATTTTTCAACCACCATAACAGAAGCACCGGTCTTATTCGCAGCTTCTATTCCTACATCCGAATCCTCATATATCACACATCTGTCAGGAGATATATCATAATAATCCATTGCAATCAAAAAACCTTCAGGATCAGGCTTAGGTGCACTAATATCTTCGCCTGTTATTAAAAGGTCAAACAAATCACGTACTTCAAAAAAAGACAAAATATCTTCAACATTTTTTTCTGAGGCAGTAGTAACTATGGCAATCTTATAGGTATCTTTGATGGAATTAATCACATCAAAAAGATGAGCATTAATTTTTGCATACTTTAGATACTCGTTATACTTAACCTTCTTGAGCTCATGTATATCTTCTATATGCTCAAGATTACCTTCAAGAATAATAGGAGCAAAAGTTTTATAATGTCTGCCATTGCACTCGTTTACGTAGTAATCATGGTCAAGTTTCACTCCATACTTACCGAATGCGTCTGCATAGGCATGATAGTTAACTTCATCTGTATTGAACAATGTACCATCAAGATCAAATATAGCCAGTTTTTCTTTATTCATAAAAATCCATCCTTGTATTTCCCTTAAGGTAATTGTATTGAAGAAATTCGTATTCCTTAATTCTGTCAGAATATTCGCTTTCAGAAGGATCTACGAAGAAGTTTCCGTCTTTATCAACATATCCGACAGCACAAATTACCGGAACATCCTGTCGAAGTCCATTAAGATAATTGAAGTAATCTGACATAGGCAAACCGGCTGTCTCCATAAGCAACGGCCCAAGATAATTAATACTCATCTCTCCCATCTCTGCTTCTTCTATATCATAGTTAGCCCATATCACAAACGGAACCTTGGCTTTCATATACCTTTTTTGTTCTTCTGTGTAGTCATATCCTTCCCATATTGAATTATAAAAATCATCAAAAAGATTAGGTTGATGATCTCCATACATAACTATTATCGTCGGCTCGTCAACTTCATTTGAATAGTAGTCAAGCATTTTTTCAAATTCATCATCGGTTATTCGGATAATACTTGCATAATCATTGGCATAATCGCTATAAACATTAGTTACCATGATATCCTGAAACCAATGCCAATATCCGCCGTGGTTCTGAACTGTTACACAAAATGTAAAATAAGGGTCATCTGCTTCAGATGTGATTTTCTCTATGGATTCAAAGCTGCATCTGTCTAATGCATAGTCTCCTTGAATACCCTTTTCATCATTTCTTATTAACTCTATCTCAACATTAGAATTGTTTTCATTAATAAAGCTGTCAAATCCCAGGAGCGGATAAATTCGATTTCTCGAGAAAAATTCGGGATTATACAGATGAATAGCCGTATTCTTGTATCCATACTTCTTAAGATGAGACGGAATTGTTGGTATCGAGGAATCAATTAATTGCTGATACGCTACCATACCATCCGGGAGAAAAGCTAACGAATTACCTGATAAAAACTCAAATTCCGAGTTAGGTGTATTCCCACCGAAAATAGATGATATCAAAGTGCCCTTTATACAATTCTCATTTAACGCCTTAAATTTTGGAATAGGTTCTTCGGTCATCTCAACATGCTCAAGATAATTAAGGTCAGAAAAAGATTCATTCATAACTACAATTATATTGGGCTTGATTGAATCTTCGTTAATCGGAGAATCAGAACCAACAGAATACTTATCCATTATTTCCTCAACCGCTTTGGCTGAATACCCTTCCGGAGGTTCCAAGAATGATTCCTTAATTGAAACAAACGTATTAAGTATAAACCCATTTTTCCTTGCTGCTTCAAGGGGAATAAAGCTGTAGCCACTAAACTCTTTTTTATCAATATAGTCCGACTTTAATACATAAGCATATGTTCCAACACCAAGCGAGATGCATATAACCGCTATCACTATTCTTGCCGGAATCTTCTTCTCATTATCACTTATAAATAATGCCAACGAGAAAATAAGCGCCATGATAAAGAATCCTGACAGTATCCTTCCGTCAAGAACATACTTGTAAGCGCCCATTACACCTATTGCGGTCTTCCATGTTAGGAAATCCGAGAGAATCATCGGTGAACCTCTGAATGCAATAGTAAAAAAGTCAATCAGATATAATACAAAAGTTACTATTCCACTTATGCCGACAGCAATACCGGCATTTTGACTGATTCCATAAGCAATTAAAGTTAAAGCCAATATCAAGACTATATTGATAACCCTAGCATCCGGATTGAAAGACGTCATATCATTAACAAGTCTTTCAAATTCTTCAAACATGAAGATAGGAAATCCTATTACTATAAGTACTTCCAGCACCCACATAACAGGCTTTTTTATCTTAATTCTCACAGCCATGGCAACGACTGCCAATGGAAAGCATACTACAACTATTAACTTATCGAATATAGATATGTAAAAATCACTTATATGCTTAAAAATATAAACGGTTATAAAAGCAGCAATCAATACAACCGCCAATATAATCGCTTTAATTAATCTGTCTTTATGTTCTTTATAATATGTTTTGATTTTTTCCATAATAGTTTACTTCTCGAATTTCTTATATATATCGTCTAAAATAACCAATAATCCAGCCAAGAAAACTGGTGCCGTTCTTGCATCCTTGTCAAGCTTATACGGTAACAATCGCAACCAATGAACTATCTCATGCATATATATACTCTTAACCTGTTCCTTTGAAAAATGTGATTCCAGGTATCCGTTCATCCACTCCATCAATTTCGAATATGCAAACGACTTGGTATATACGAAATTAATGTTGTTTTCTTCGATGCTTACATTCTTAACAGACATAAGGAATTCATATCCTCCATGAATGGACTGTAGAATCTTAGCATAATCAAGGAACGGTGACTCATGAATATTGCCCGTATTGGGATCAATAAGATAGAAATCAAACTCTCCAGATTCATTACGGTTACAAACAATATTCTCTATCGTCAGATCACCGTGAATCAAGGCATACTCATCACTTGAGAAAACAGAAGTTAAATTGCTCTCACTAAGCCAATCCCCATAGAAAGACAGATTCTTATAAGCCGTTCCGTTAATTATAAGCTCGTCATATTCCATGAGCTGTCTAAATTTCTTATGCTCTTTAATCGTCCTAATATTGGATGTCACTTTCTTTTCAATATAGTTCTTAACACTATCTGCATTTGAAGAAGATTTGTTCTTCTTGTAAATAGTATTATTGAGCTTGGTGAAAATTGAATCCAACAGTTTTATGCTTTCTTCCGTCGGCATGGAATGAACGAATTCAAACATTCCGATTGCACTTGCAAAATAAGGCATATCATAATAACAATACATATCATTCTTCTCAGACCTTATTACCTCTGCAACAGGAAGAAGCGATGCATTGTTGCTCATCCACTCTATCTGTTCTCCCAACTTAACAGATGCTTTTCCAAATGCATATTTTCTAAAGAACATACCTGAATCGTCAACGCATAACATGGTAGTTGCGTTAGATCCGGCCGAATAATCTCTTACTATCGAAATACTGTGATTAATCTTAAGATAATTATCTATGTACTCCTTACTCTCATTGGAAAAATATTTATCCAAAAAGATAAGACGCTCCTCTGCATTAAGCTGTGGAAGCAAATTGAGGTATTCTTCCTCTTTTGACTTGCTCTCGCCGATTTGACGCACTATAAATGACAAAATAATGAGTATAAGAAGCGGAGCTATCATATATATTATCAAGAAAAACTTCTTCTCATTAAATCCGTCATTAAAAAGGGAGAGCATAATCGTACTGGCCTTAACTCCGCTCTCTCCAAAGAGCATCGAAAAGATATCAATCCATCCCATACTCTCTCCAACAGATGAATACGAGAATGAAAATGCCCAGTATGAAAGAATATACACTCCCCACATAAGCACTGTATACAATATTAATTTGAACTTATTGATTTTTTGGAAAATGTCCTTGAAGTTCCATATAAGAGCCCACGCAAATGTAAGCACAGAAACCTCTAAACGATTGTTGAACAAAGAGGCTACTAACCTGACAAGTTTCTTAAGCAAGCCTCTCAGGAGATATACTAAAAGCGTACCGACAAGCAAAGCCCCAAATAGAATAATATAGAATCTGGAATCCTGAACCAAGGATTCGTTGTCTCTGTTAGTTAATGACAATACAAGGAAAATAAGACCAACTGCAAATATATCCAGATATCTGTCGACTATAACCGTGGATAAGCCCAGGGATTTCCCGCTCTTCATCTT
>JAEEGL011294136.1_pt1 | contig 14215 bp, 19 predicted proteins | sample 9134231 | NCBI WGS metagenome assembly JAEEGL01 (sample SAMN16246548, study PRJNA631951) | gut metagenome | biome: gut microbiome; feature: rumen; material: fiber-attached | host: Bos | place: Iran: Karaj | collected 2018-10 | reverse complement strand
CTAATCTCTCCCAAGAGTTCACATCGACGGGGAGGTTTGGCACCTCGATGTCGGCTCATCACATCCTGGAGCGGTAGTACGTTCCAAGGGTTGGGCTGTTCGCCCATTAAAGCGGTACGCGAGCTGGGTTCAGAACGTCGTGAGACAGTTCGGTCCTTATCTATCGCAGGCGTAGGAAATTTGAAAGGAGCTGTCCTTAGTACGAGAGGACCAGGATGGAGATACCGATGGTTTATCAGTTGTCACACCAGTGGCATGGCTGAGTAGCTAAGTATCGACGGGATAAACGCTGAAAGCATCTAAGTGTGAAGCCCCCCTTAAGATAAGATTTCCCATAACATAAGTTAGTAAGATTCGTGGAAGACTACCACGTAGATAGGCTGGAGGTGGAAGTGCAGTAATGTATGTAGCTGACCAGTACTAATAGATCGAGGGCTTAACCACAGTATTAAATAAAGAGGGAAAGTTATGGTTTTATAAAATAGAAGAGAGATAAAGAGTTTGTCTATGTATTTTTGAGTGTGCTTAGTAATAAGTGCATAAAATTTTCTGGTGATAATGACAAAGAGGAAATACCTGTTCCCATACCGAACACAGAAGTCAAGCTCTTTAGTGCTGAAAATACTTGCGGGTTACCCTGCTGGGAAGATAGGAAGTCGCCAGATTTTTATTTTTTATAAAGTAAAAATCAGTAATAAAATAAATATTATTGATTTTTGCTTTATTTTTCATTATAATTTGATTATATTTTAATATAGAAAAATTGGTTATATCTTATAAATATCCAAAATTTTTATTATTTTAGGAGTTGGTTTTAAATGGCAAAAACAGTTTGGAAAGGTGGAGCTTTTGAGTATCCCATTCCAGCGGTATTAATAACGTGTGGAACAATGGAAAAATCAAATGTAATGACGGCTGCTTGGACTGGAATTTTAAACACTAAGCCACCTATGGTTTATGTTTCAATTAGACCAGAAAGATATTCTTACAATATTATAAAAGAAAATATGGAGTTTGTAATTAACTTAACTAATGATAAACTCGTTTATAAAACTGATTGGTGTGGAGTAAAAACAGGTGCAAAAGTTGATAAATTTAAACAAATGAATTTGACAAAAGAAAAAGCTAATTTTGTTAAGTGTCCATTAATAAAAGAAAGTCCAGTATCTATTGAGTGCAAAGTAGTTGAAATAAAAGAATTAGGTTCACATACTATGTTTATGGCTGAAGTATTATCTATTGATCCAGATGAAAAATATATAGATAAGAATGGTGAATTTGATATTAGTAAGTGTAATCTTATTGCTTATGCAAATGGTGGATATTATTCTTTAGGAAAGAGATTAGGAAAATTTGGTTACTCTGTTCAGAAAAGAAAAAAAAGGTAATATTATAGATATTTTTTTATGTTTTTTGTTTTAAAACTTTTAATAAAAAATAGTAAAAAAATCCTTTAAAATCGTTGACAAACTAATGCTTTTGTGATAAAGTATATAAGCATGTATTTATAAATATACATGAAATCACATCGTAAAAAATATTATAAAGCTTCAATATCAAATGGAGGTGTAGTAAAATGGCGTCTAAAGGACCAAGAGAAAACATTATTTTAGAATGTACTGAATGTAAAAGAAGAAATTACATGACTTCTAAAAATAAAAGAAATAATACAGACAGATTAGAAATTGTCAAGTATTGTAGATTTTGTAAGAAACGTACTACTCATAAAGAAACAAAATAGTTACCTTTAGGTAGGAGGGAAAAATGGCAAAGAATTCAAAAAAAGTAAATAATAAAAATGAAGATAAAGAAAAAGAAGTAAAGAATTCTAAACAAGAAGAAGTAAAACAAGAAGAGACAAAAAAAGAAGAAGTAAAAAAAGATTCTAAAAAAGTAGAAAATATAGCTAAAACTACTAAGAAACAAGATAATAGCAAAGCTGAAAAAACTACAAAGAAAAAAGAAGACAAAAAAGATGAAAAATCTGTAAAAAGTTCTAATAAAATTACTAAAAAAAGTGGCGTTAAAGAATTTAAATCTGAATTAAAAAAAGTAGTTTGGCCTACGCCAAAAGAGCTTCTAAATAGTACTACTGCAGTTGTTATAATTGTATTAATTACTGCTATTATTGTATTTTTCTTAGATGTTGTTTTCGAAAGCTTAAATACTTATGGTATTGATAAATTAAGAACAACTGTATCAGAAAAAGCTGACAATGATAATAGTAATGATAATAATCAAGAAGAAATTGTTGAAGATACTAATAATGTTTCTGATGAACCTTCAGAAGCAACAGAAGATACTACAACTCAGACTGAAGAAAGCGTAAATTAAAACACTAGTAGAGAAAATAATAAGAAGAAATAAAAAAGGAGGCTAGTTATGTCTCAAGAAGAGAATAAATTAGTGCCAAAATGGTATGTTGTTCATACATATTCAGGATATGAAAATAAAGTAAAGACTGATTTAGAAAAAACAATAAAGAATAGAGAACTTGAAGATTTCTTCTTTAATATTGTTGTTCCAATGGAAGAACAAGTCGAAATTAAAGATGGAAAGAGAAAAACAAATCTTAAAAAAGTTTTTCCTGGCTATGTTTTAATTAAAATGATAGTAACTGAAGAATCTTGGTATATCGTAAGAAATACTAGAGGAGTTACTGGTTTTGTTGGTTCTGGAACAGATCCTATTCCACTAACAGATGCAGAAATAAGAAATATGGGATTTGAATCAGTTCCTGTTAATGTCGATTATGACGTTAATGATAATGTACAAGTTCTAAATGGTCCACTTGAAGGATTTGTTGGAGTAGTACAAGAAATTAATAAAGAAAAACAAAAAGTTAAAGTTTTAGTTTCAATGTTTGGTAGAGAAACTCCAGTTGAATTGGAATTTTCTCAAGTTCAAAAATTAAACTAACTAATACTGAAATATAATTGAAAGTTTTAGAAAGGGGTAATTTCAAAATGGCTGAAAAAGAAGTTGTTAATGTTATTAAATTACAAATAGAAGCAGGTAAAGCAAGTCCAGCTCCACCAGTTGGTCCAGCTTTAGGTTCTAGCGGTGTAAATATTATGCAATTTGTTAAGGAATTTAATGATAAAACAGCAAATCAACCTGGTATGATCATTCCAGTTGTTATTTCTGTTTATAAAGATAAATCATTTACATTTGTAACAAAAGTTCCACCAGTTGCAGTTCTTATCAAAAAAGCTATTAATCTTAATAAAGGTTCTGGAAAACCAAATAAAGAAAAAGTAGCTAAAATAACAAAAGAGCAAGTTAAAGCAATTGCAGAACAAAAAATGCCAGATTTAAATGCTGCTTCATTAGAAGCTGCTATGAGTATGGTAGCAGGAACAGCACGTTCAATGGGTGTTGTTGTTGAAGATTAATAAATTTAATTAATTGGGAGAGTCAATTAACTCGTTTGTACCAAAGGAGGAAAAAATGAAAAGAGGAAAAAGATATCAAGAAGCTGCTAAATTAGTAGATAGCACAAAATTATACGAAGCTAAAGAAGCTTTAGAAATTATTGAAAAAATGCCAAAAACAAAATTTGATGAAACAGTTGAATTACATGTTAGATTAGGTGTTGATTCAAAACATGCTGATCAACAAGTAAGAGGTACAGTAGTACTTCCAAATGGAACTGGTAAATCTCTTAGAGTATTAGTATTTGCTAAAGGAGACAAAGCAAAAGAAGCTGAAGAAGCAGGAGCAGATTTTGTTGGAGCAGAAGAATTAGTTCCAAAAATTGAAAAAGAAAACTGGTTTGATTATGATGTAATCGTTGCAACTCCAGATATGATGGGAATTATTGGTAGATTAGGTAAAGTATTAGGACCAAAAGGTTTAATGCCAAACCCAAAATCAGGAACAGTTACAATGGATGTTAAGAAAGCAATTTCTGAAATTAAATCAGGTAAAGTTGAATATAGATTAGATAAAACTAATATTATTCACTTAGGATTTGGTAAAGTATCTTTTGGTGCTGAAAAGCTAGCTGAAAACTATCAAGCTATTATGGATGCTATTATCAAAGCAAAACCGGCAGCTGCTAAAGGTCAATATATTAAAAGCGTTGCTGTAACAACAACAATGGGACCAAGTTTAAAAATTAACCAAAAATAATAAATATTAATAGTTACCAAAGACAGTAGGTATAAAAATAAACCCTACCGAGGTATGCTAAAAATGAGTGGATAAAAACTCTTTTAGTATCCTTGTCTCTGGATAACTAAAAGAGTTTGTTTTTTGAAAAAAATTAAATTAATTATATATAATGGAGGTGAAAAAATTGGCAAACGAAAAAATTATTAAACAAAAGGAAGAAGAAGTAGAAAAATTAGCAGAAAAAATGAAATCTGCTAGTATAGTACTTTTAACAGACTACAGAGGAATTAATGTTTCTGATGTAACTGAATTAAGAAAAACATTAAGAAATGCTAAAGCTGAGTATGTTGTTATTAAAAACAATATTACAAAAAGAGCATTAAACAAATTAGGAATAACAGAATTAGACGAAGCATTAGCAGGACCTACAGCAGTAATTATTGCACAAGATGAATATTTACCAGCTTTAAAAGCTATATATTCATATGCAAAAGAACATGATTTCTATAAAATGAAAGCTGGTGTTCTTGAAGGAAAAGTTACTTCAGTTGATGAATTGAAAGTATTAGCTCAATTACCATCAAGAGAAGAACTTATCGCAAAACTTGCTGGATGTTTATTGGCAAATGTATCAAAATTGGCTGCTACACTTGATGCTGTAAGAGTAAAAAAAGAATCTGAAGTAGCAGAATAAAATAATTATTAGTACAGTTCAATTGTACAAAAATTAAACACAATTTAAATGTGTAAAAAATAAAATTTAAAATAAAAATTAGGAGGAAATTTATAATGAGCGCAAAAACAGATAAAATGTTAGAAGAAATCGACGCTTTAACAGTTGTTGAATTAAATGAATTAGTAAAAGGAATTGAAGAAAAATATGGAGTAACTGCAGCAGCAGTTGCAGCACCAGCAGGAGCAGGAGCTGCAGCAGGAGCAGGAGCTGAAGAAAAATCAGACTTTAATGTAGTATTAAAAGAAGCTGGAGCTACAAAATTACAAGTTATTAAAGTTGTAAGAGAAGTTACAGGATTAGGATTAAAAGAAGCTAAAGATTTAGTTGATGGAGCACCTAAAACAGTTAAAGAAGGTGTAGCTAAAGAAGAAGCTGAAGCTATGAAAGCTAAATTTGAAGAAGCTGGAGCAGTTGTAGAATTACAATAGTAATATTTATGCTCATGTGTTTTGTAAATCAAAATGCTATAAAATAAATAATTGTAAAAAGTCTTGAATATTAGAATTCAAGACTTTTTTGTTATTTATACCAAACAAAATTGATATTAAATATGTTTATCTTTTGATTAGATATTATGTTAATATATAATTGATTATTAACAGTGAGTTCACTGTATTTTTTGAAATGAAAAAAGGAGGTTTATATGTCTATTATCTCTGAAAATGGCTTAGCAAAAGAGGCACGATCTTTTTTTGATAAGACTATTGCTGAAAACAATGAAAGAAGACGGATAGAGACAAAACTTGCAGCTAAAGAATTAGAAAAAGAGTTTAAAAAAAGGTTGAGAGATGAGGTATTAAACGGTGTAACTTTAATGAATGAAACAAGTGAAGGACTAGTGTTTTGCAGTGAAGACTTGGCTTTTTATAATCCGTTTTATTGTCTTGTTAAAGATGTAGAAGTTTGGCCATGTCTTCAAAATGCTAATGCTAAATACCCTTTTGCAGATTCAAAAGAAGTAAAAAAAATTCTTGGAATCAAATGGAAAAATTGTCCTGGAGACCATTATTATGTTATGTCCACTAAGTCTGGTACTCCTGGCGAAAGAATTCTTAAAGTGTATAGAAAAGCATTAGGTAGACTTCAAGTAAAATATGTAGAAGAAGACGTACAAAATATTTGTAAGCTTATAAGACAGATTATTGATTCAGCAGATAAAGCTTTAGTATCAGAAAATGGTATTATGTTTAGAGAAGCATATATTCCTAAATTTAGACATTCTGTTTATATGGCAAGAATAAGTAATGCAATGAAACTTAGAGGATTTGATTTGTTATTTAGCCAAAAACATAATAATCCTGATTCGATTAAATATATTGGGGTTAAAGTAATTTAATAATTTCACCAAAAAAAGACCAAAATGGTCTTTTTTTGGCAAAATTTTATTTTTTTGTTGATGTAATAATAAAAGTATGCTATAATTTCTTTACAATTTACTATATTATGCCAATGCAAAATTAACAAATAATGACGGATACATTTTTAGGAGGGACTTGAAATGAAAGGAAAGTACGTCAAAAATAAAGCTCGGAAACACAAGAATATAAATATTTTAAACAGCTTTCTATTCTTTGTTTATATTACATTTACTATTATGATAATTGCATTAATGATCCTATTTGGATATAAAGCGATTATTAATAAAGATAATTATAATATAAAACAAATAAGAATTACAGGATTTGAATGGGAACAATCAGTTGTAATAGAAGAGTATAAAAAAATTAAAGAATGTTCATGGTCATTACCAAAAGATGTAACATTAATTAATTCTGAAGAAGAGATTTATTCTTATAGCCATGACAATTTGAGTGGAAAAGATAATCCTATTTTAAAAACAAAATATTATTATGAATATGATGAATGGGTTTTTAAAGCAAACAAAAAAACTCATGGTTTTGATCAGAATCCATACTGGTATAACACTTCAAATTTAGAAGACAATCAAAGGGTACAAAGAAAGTATGGTAATTATTATGTTATTGGGGTTAACGAAAGAGGAAAAGAAGTTAAAGTAAAACTATCTTATGAAGATTGGATCCAATTAAGAATTGGACAAAGTGTTAATTATAGGCAAGCCATAATTGGAGAAGGCAAAATAGTGATGAATGGGTAAATCTATTTTTACCCATCTTTTTATTTTTTAAAATCTAATTACTATTTTTGTATTTATATTGAAATATTTTTTTATTTAAGTTATCATATTTATATAAAAATAAGATGAAAGAGAGAATTAATATGGAATCTCAAAAAGGTATAACAATGATGAGCTTGGTCATTTATGTCTCAAGTTTTCTAATAATTGCAGGAATAATTGCTGCATTAACAACTTTTTTCTATAATAATACAGCTTTAATAGATAGCCAAACATATAGTGCTGCTGAATATAATAAAATAAATGCTTATTTAGTAAAGGAATCTGAAGAAAAAGATAATAGAATTGACTCAATAGAACTTATAAATGGAAGTGATTTAGTTTCTAGTATAAGTTTCACTAACCGGAGATAAAATTACATTTGACAGTGATGAACATTTATTATATTTTAATAAAATATGTTTGTGCGAAGATGTTCAAGATTTAAAAGCAAATTTAGATTATACTACAGGAAATGAGGTATTATCAATTAATATTGGTTTTACAAATAAATCATATTCAAGTAAATATGTTATGAAATAATATTTAAGAGGTATATTTAAAAGTGAAAGAGAAAAATAAAAAAATTAAAAGAATAAATAGAAAATTGGGAATAGCATTTGATTCAGTTAAGGCAATTGTTATAATACTAGTACTTCTTGTACTTATAGTCTTCTTTGGTTCAGCTATTATTCATAATTTATTAAGAGTTGGTGAAGTTTCAAGTAGATATAAAGGCGAATATAAAAAACTATATTCAGTAGATGATAAGATGATGAATCTATATATTGAAGGAAAGTCTGACATACCATTAGTTATTCTTCCTTCATTCGGATTACCAAGTCCTGTAATTCAATATAAAGCTTTGGCAAACTCTTTAAGCAAAAGCTTTAAAGTAATAATAGCAGAGCCTTTAGGATATGGTTATAGTTTATCTACTGATAAAGAAAGAACAACTAAAAACATAGTTGAAGAATTAAGAAAAGGATTACAATCAGCAGAAATTGAGGGGCCATATATTTTAATGACTTTTTCTAACTCTAGTATTTATGCAAACTATTACAGTAAGAATTATCCAGAAGAGATAATGGGAATTATATCTGTAGATCCAATGTATGCTGAAGCTTTAGATAATGATGAATTTAGTGATAAATATATTCCTAATCTTATTTCAAATGTTAAATTTTATTCAGCAATTAGTTTCTCAGGATTTTTTAGATGGAAAAGTTATTTAGATCCTGAATCTTTTAAGATAGATAAAATACAAAAAAATGATATTTATGGAAAAGATGAAATAAAAATATACAGAAATAGAATTGCAAACAAATTATTAACTAAAGATATGAAAAATGAAATATATAAATTGAAAGAAAATATGAAAGAATTAAAAGATTTTTCATATGATGAAAATTTAACAACTTTACAAATAATTACTGAGGACTATAAAAAAGAGTGTGAGTCAAGAGGGGAAAATGTTGAGAAATATGCAGAAAATATTGTTACTAATAAAGAATTACAAACAGTCTCAATAATTGACGGAAATTTAGAGGATTATTTGTTTAATAATGAAATGATAAAACAATTAAAAATGCTAATAAATGTTTATTTCTAATTATAAAAAAAATGTGTTAAATGAATAATATAGTTAATGATGAATATATACTAATATAACATTATTAGGAGATATTCATATGGAAAAAACAAAAAGTATTTTTTTAGTAACTTCATTAAAAAAGAATTTAGTATCGATAATAAGTGTAATTTTTATAATTACACTTATTTTATATTCTAATTCAAATTTACTAGCTGCAAAAGAAGGATTAAATCTTTGGTGGAATAATGTTGTACCCAGTTTATTTCCTTTTTTTGTAGCTACTGAGATTTTATGTAGCACTAATTTAATTAGTATAGTCCGGAAAAATAATAGAAAAACCTGTAAAAATTCTTTTTAATATCCCAGGTGAAGGAGCAGTAGCATTAATAATGGGAATTATTAGTGGATATCCAACAGGAGCAAAAATTGTATCTAATTTTAAAAGTAACAATGTTTGTACTAAAGAAGAGGCCGAAAGATTAATAGCATTTACGAATAATTCGGGGCCATTATTTATTTTAGGAACTGTTCGGAATTAGCCTATATGGAGATAGTAAAATAGGATATAAATTATTAATTTCTCATATTATTTCATGTTTGTTAGTTGGCCTTATTTTTAGAAATTGGAAAATAGATATAAAAGTATCTGATAATAAAAGTTTGTTAGAAAATGAGAAAGTACAAAATGTATCAATAAGAGATTTTGGAAGAATATTAGGAGATGCTATCAGAAAGTCGATTAGTACAATATTAAATATTGGTGGCTTTGTTGTGATTTTTTCAGTAATTATTTCAATACTTAATTCTGGTGTTTTTTTTACAATAATAGGTAACATTTGTGAAGTGATTGGACTTCCAAAAGTTTATGGAATTTCTTTTTTTTCAGGAATAATTGAATTAACAAATGGAATTAAAAGTATAAGCTTAATTAAAACCACAAAAATGAGCTTGTGTATGACATCATTTCTACTTGGATTTGGAGGTTTATCTGTTCTTTTACAAGTTTATAGTATCATTTCAAAAGAAAGAATCTCTATAAAGCCTTATTTTTATGGAAAAATACTTCAAGGCATACTATCATTTTTGATAATGAGTGTTTTGATTTAAGAATTTGGGTGAACATTTGGGGACGTTCCTTAAATATTCACCCAAATTCTCATATTGACAGATAAGGCTTGTATTTGCACTGAAAATGTAGTATAATATAGTCCGTGAATTTAAAAAATATAAAAAAGAGGAGTATATATGAATTCTATAACTAAGGTAGTACCTAATGTAAAAAAGTATAGTGATTACTTATTTGACATTAATAAAAATAAAACCCCAATTATGCTTTCTGGGCTTACAGATGTTGGAAAAGTTCATATGGCTTATAGTACTAAATTTTATACTGATAAGCCAATTTGCATTATTACTTATAATGAAATGCAAGCTAAAAAGATTCAAAAGGATTTTAAATTTTTTTCAGATGATGTCAGACTTTTTCCTAAAAGAGATATAATGAGCTTTGATTATATTGCTGAAAGTAAAGATTCTTTACATGATAGAATAAGTATATTAAATGATTTATATACAAACAATGTACCAATAATAATTACAACAATTGAAGCTGCAATGCAAAAAATGATTTCTCAAAAAAGTCTATATAAAAACCTTATTAAGCTTAAAGCTGGAGATGAAATTAGTTTAGACAAACTAAAAGAAATTTTAATTTCTTTAGGTTATGAAAGATATGATTTAATAGAAGGAAAAGGACAGTTTAGCATTAGAGGTGGAATAGTAGATATTGCAACATCTTCAGATGCAGGGATAAGAATAGAGTTCTGGGGAGATGAAATAGATTCTATAAGAGATTTTAATATTTTAACTCAGAGATCTACAAATAATCTTAAAGAAATAACTCTTTATCCTGCTTTTGAGTTTTTAATTGATGATTCATTAGAAAATATATGTGATAGAATTCTTTCTAGACCTTATACAAAATCTGTTAAAGAAAAAGTGCTAGAAGATGTAAATCAAATAAAATCTGGAGAATATCTAACAAAAATTGATAAATATTTTAATGATTTTTATGTGGAAACAGAAACTTTATTAGATTATTTAAAAGATAATACAATAATATTTTTAGATGAAATAGAAAAAATAAAGTCAAGAGCAGAAAATCTTTCAAAAGATAATGAACACTTGAGTAAAGATCTAATAGAAAAATCAAGAGTTGTTCCACAAGCTTTAACTAATATGGATGATTATTTCACATTTTGTGAAAAACAAGTGGATAAACAAACTGTATATCTTGAAAAACAAGAAATAGGTTATGTTGATAAACAAAGTATGCATGCAAAAAGAAACGGATATAGCTTTAGCTATAGGGAGGTCAACTTTTTTCGTAGTTCAATGGATTTACTGTTTAAGGAATTACAAGAAGCAATTAAAAGAGGCAAAATAACAGTAGTCCTTGGCGGAAGCCCTGACAATATGAAAAAAATATCTGACAGTTTAGCAGAGTACAGTATTCAAAGTGATTGCATTGATGTTCAAGATGAATTAGCTCTAGGTAGGGTAAACATTCTACCTGGGGCTTTAAGTGCTGGTTTTGAAAATTATGATTTAAATTTATATTTAGTAAGTTTAAGTGATATTTTTGAAGTTAAACAAAAAAGAAAAAGAGCGCCTTCTAGCTTTAGAGATGGCGAAACTATTGTATTTGCAGATTTAAAAATTGGAGATTATATAGTTCATAGAAGTCATGGAATAGGACAGTTCTTAGGTGTTAATACTATAAAAGCTGACGGAATAACTAAGGATTATATTAAATTAAAATATAAAGATAATGATATTTTATATGTACCGACAGATTCTTTAGACAATATTAGAAAATATATAGGTCAAGAAGGACAAACTCCAAAAATTAATAGATTAGGCTCTAAAGAATGGGAAAAAACTAAATCAAAAGTTAAATCAAATTTAAGAGAAGTGGCAGAAGAATTAATTAGACTTTATGCAATAAGACAAAAAACAGAAGGTTTTAGTTTTTCTCAAGATACAACATGGCAACAAGAGTTTGAAAATAGTTTTCCATATGAAGAAACTGATGATCAATTAAGATGTATTGAAGAAGTAAAAAAAGACATGGAAAAGCCAAAGCCTATGGATAGACTTTTGTGCGGAGATGTTGGTTATGGAAAAACAGAAGTTGCTATAAGAGCCGCATTTAAGGCTGTTATGGATCAAAAACAAGTTGCATATTTAGCCCCAACTACAATTCTTTCTCGGTCAACAATATGATAGTTTTAAAGAAAGAATGAAGGATTATCCTATTAGAGTTGAGGTAATTAATAGGTTTAAGAGTACAAAAGAGCAAAAGGATATTTTAAAAAAATTAGAACTTGGTGAAATTGATATTTTAATAGGTACTCATAGATTGCTTAGTCAAGATGTTAAATTTAAGAACTTAGGTTTACTAATAGTTGATGAAGAGCATAGATTTGGAGTAAAAGCAAAAGAAAAGATAAAAGAATATAAAACAAATGTTGATGTTTTGACTATGACTGCTACTCCAATTCCTAGAACCCTTCACATGTCAATTGTTGGAATGAGAGATATGTCTATTATATATGAACCACCTCAAAATAGAAAGCCAGTTCAGACTTATGTTTTAGAATATGATGAAGAGGTAATAAAAGAAGCAATTACTAGAGAATTAGAAAGAAACCGGCCAAGTATTTTATTTATACAATAAAGTTGAAACAATTGAGAAAAAAGCAGAGGAAATAAAAAAACTAGTACCTGAAGCTAAAGTAGATTTTGCACATGGAAAAATGACAGGTAATGTATTAGAAGATATTATGGATAGATTTGTAAAAGGCGAAAGTAATGTTTTAGTTTGTACAACTATTTTAGAATCTGGAATTGATATTCCAAATGCAAATACAATAATAGTGGAAGATGCAGATAGATTAGGCTTAGCTCAGCTTTATCAGATAAGAGGTAGAGTTGGTCGTTCAGATAGGCAAGCTTATAGTTATATCACATATAGAAGAAGCAAGAGCCTATCAGATGTTGCAGATAAAAGATTAAAGGCTATAAAAGAATTTACTGAATTTGGATCAGGCTTTAAAATAGCAATGAGAGACTTAGAAATAAGAGGAGCAGGATCTCTTATGGGTGAGCTTCAACATGGCCATATGGAGCAAGTTGGATATGATATGTATTGTAGACTTTTAGATGAAGTTGTTAAAGAAATAAAAGGTGAATCAATTGAAGAAGAACAAAAGGATGTTCTAATAGATTTGAATGTTTCAAGTTATATTCCTGATGATTATATTTCTGATTCAAGTCAAAAAATTGAGATTTATCAAGATATTGCACTTTGTAGAAATGAAGAAGATATTGAAACTGTAAAAGAAAGTTTGAAAGATAGATTTGGGTATATTCCAAAAGAAATAGAGAATTTATTAGACATTACTCGTATAAAGAATTTAGCTAGAGCAAAAAATATAGTAAAAATAGTTCAAAAAGGTAATAATATAGTATATCATTTTGATTATGAATTATTTGATGTAGAAATAGTCACTAAATTAATAACAAAATTTAAAAATAGAATTAAGTTTTCACCAAGTGCTATGCCATATATTACATTTAATTTAGATGGTGGAGAGTGTTTAGAAGAGGCTAAAAAATTTTTGGAGGTTTTGTAATGATTATCACAAGTAAAGATAATGAGATTGTTAAACATATTCGTAAATTAAGAGATAAAAAGTATCGTGATGAGTCAGGAGAATTTATTATTGAAGGTGTTAAAATAATAGAAGAAGCAGTTTCAGAAAATGCAAAAATAAAAATGGTTGTTGTATGTGAAGATGGATTAAAATCTGAACCAATAAAAAAAGAAGTTTTATATAAAATAGCTAAAGAAAAAGTTATATATGTAAATGATAAAGTATTTAAACTTTTAACTGATGTTACAACACCTCAAGGAATTTTAGCTGTGGTTGAAAAACCAAATAAAAATGAAATTGATTTTTCCAAAGAATTATATCTAATTTTAGATAATATACAAGACCCTGGAAATATGGGAACTATTCTAAGAACAGCAGATTCAGTAGCGTTAACACAAATAGTAGTGCCAAAAGGAAATGCAGATTGTTTTAATCCAAAAGTTGTAAGATCAACAATGGGAGCAATTTTTAGAATTAATGTTATTGAAGTTGATGATTTAGTAAAAACTATTAAAGAATTTAAAAAACATAAAATTCAAGTATTAGCAACAGATCTTTCAACTAATTACAGTATTTATGATGTTAACTATCATAGAAGTGCAATAGTAATTGGAAATGAGGGAAATGGTGTATCTAAAGAAATATTAGATCTAGCAGATAAAAGAATTAAAATTCCAATGCTCGGAAAGACAGAAAGCTTAAACGCTTCTGTTGCCACTGGAATCGTTTTATATAATGCTGTACGTAGTTTAAATAAATAATAAAAACGACTAGGTTTGTACTGAACCCAAAAAGTTGGACAGTATAAATTAGGCTACTAACATGGAATGTTGTCTGTATTGAACAGGCGACATTCCTTTTAGTTTGCTCTTAATTCTTCTGTTATTATAATATTCTATATATTCAATTATATCTTT
>JAEEGL016939257.1_pt1 | contig 14216 bp, 13 predicted proteins | sample 9134231 | NCBI WGS metagenome assembly JAEEGL01 (sample SAMN16246548, study PRJNA631951) | gut metagenome | biome: gut microbiome; feature: rumen; material: fiber-attached | host: Bos | place: Iran: Karaj | collected 2018-10 | reverse complement strand
TACTCATTCCCTTCATAGAGAACGGATCCAGGGATAGTCAATGCTCCCGTTGGCTTGGTTCCGCTCCAATGTGCCAGCTCAACCGTATAATCAGGGCTTTCACTAGTGATTGTGTACTTTAGGCCATCTACTATAAACTGGTCGCCTACTTCTGCCCTAACCGTGAAGGTCGAGAGCAGGAAGAGCAGCATAGAAGCCACTCGAATTGAAATATTAATATTTATTCTGTTCATTGTTGTGTTCATTTTGATATTTAAAAACTTACTATTAAATCATGCGACCTTTCTTGCCTGAGAGCGAGAAAAGTCATGTCAACAATGAACGGAGGCCCACGGATGTTCATAGGATGCAAAGTTCGTCAGAATCACGTCAGAATATCGATTTTCTCACAAAAAATTATAAAACTTTATCCAAATCCATTGTTTTTCCACGAAAAATGCCGAAATTTAGCGTCAGAATTAAAACTATTGAATATGCAAGGTAAAGATTTAAACCGCCTAAAGCTCGTGTTAGTTGAGAAAAAAAGAACTGGCCTATGGCTCTCCGAACAACTTGGAGTGTCGAATACCACCGTCAGTAAGTGGTGTAGCAATGTGACCCAACCCTCGTTGCCGACATTGGATCGGATAGCTGAACTGTTGGGATGTGAGAAAAGAGATTTGATTATTGATTAAATTAGACATACAAATTATGGAAGAGTTAATACCCAAAGAAGGATACTTGATTGATTACATATCTGGAAAGGAAATAAAAGCCACTCCGGAAGAGGCTAATGCAGTGCAAGTATTTTCAAAAATTCTTGTTGAGGACTACAAATATCCAAAACAAAATATTCGGACTAGGCCACAGTTCAGGGTTAAAGCAAGACCATCAGATACAAAAAAAGAATATCCTGTTGATATTGCTGTATTTAATTCAGACAACATCAACGACGAGGAGTTGTATATAATTGTGGAGTGCAAGAAGCCAAACAGGAAAGACGGTCGTCGTCAATTAGAGATATATATGCAACTTTCTAAGGCTCGATTGGGTGTTTGGTATAATGGAGATCAGAAACTATGCCTGTTGAAAAATGTCGTTAACGGTGCCATTTCTTTTGAAGAAATACCCAATATCCCTGAATACGGAGAGAGGGTTGAAGACATCGGTATGTATAGACGCAGAGATTTGAAAGAGCCACACAACTTGAAGTCTATTTTCAAGGACATTAGAAACTATTTTGCTGCAAATAATGTAGGTGCTACTCGTGATGAAACATTTGCTCAACAATTTATCAATCTGTTGTTTTGCAAGATTTATGATGAAAGATTCACGAAAAAAGATGATATTGTTCGTTTTCGAGCAGGTATCAATGAGGATAAGGCTGCAATAGCTGAAAGAGTTTGTAAGATATTCGACGATGTTAAGGATCAGTATGCTGACGTGTTCAGCGAAGAGGATGCCATAACCCTTGATGTTGGTAGTATTGCTTATGCAGTGGCACAGTTGCAACCTTTCTGTATAAAAGACAGCAAAAGGGATGCCATTGGTGATGCCTTTGAATCATTTATTGACTACACCACAAAGGGGTCACAGGGGCAATTCTTTACACCTCGCAATGTTGTAAAGCTGATGGTCAATATTGTCCAACTTTCCCATAAAGATAAAATGATTGACCCTGCCTGTGGAACTGGAGGCTTCCTTATAGAAGGTCTAAAAGCTGAATGGGGGACACTCGAAGAGCAGTATGGCGAAGAATGGCCGGAAACAGAACTCCTTGCAGAAGAGCAGAAAGTCGCAATAAAGAACATACGAGGAATCGACAAGGATAGTTTCCTCGGAAAAGTTGCCAAGGCATACATGGCCCTTATGGGTGATGGGCGTGGTGGAATATTTTGTGAAAATTCTCTCGTTGCTACAAAATTCTGGGGGACAAAGACTCAGGACAGTGTAAGAGAGAAATCGTTTGATGTAGTTCTTACTAATCCACCGTTTGGCAAGAAGCTAAAAATAGACGAAACAGAGATTTTGTCACTCTATGACCTTGGGCGTAAATGGAAAAAGAACAAAATGAATATCTACGAAAAAACCGATGTTCTTGTTGATGCCCAACCACCACAAATTTTGTTCATTGAAAAATGTCTTAACCTGCTTAACAACAAGGGGCGAATGTGCTTCGTATCACCAGAAAGCATTTTCTGCAACCCTTCACATAAGCATATTGTACAATATATTAAGGAGAGAGCCAAAATCTCTGCAATCATTTCTATGCCAGAAGATTTATTCCAGCCATACACACATGCCAAGACTTGTGTTGTGTACCTTCAGAAAGGAAAGAGCTCTCCAGATGACAAAATTTTCATGGCTATTGCTAGGTATTGCGGCCATGACTCCAGAGGCCATGAGACTTCTCGTGATGACGTTCCTTTTATTCAAGAAAAATACAACCAGTATATTAAAGATGGGCACCTTGAATATGACCACCTTGGATTTGTCATCACCGAAGGAGATATAGTTAACAATATCTATATTCCCAAATACTATAATCCAGAAATAGGGCAAAAATTACAGAGTTTGACTGAAACCCATAATATAGTATCAATAGGCGAATTGGAGAAACAGGGAGTAATTTCAATTACAACGGGGCACGAGGTATCGAAGGAGAGTTATGGGACGGGATCAATTCCATTCATTCGTACTAGCGACATTGCTAACTGGGAAATAAAGCTCGATCCCAAACAAGGGCTTAGCCGTGATATTTATGAGCAGTACAAAAATAAACAAGATGTTAAGGCAAACGATATCTTGATGGTGCGTGATGGCACCTATCTGGTTGGGACATGTGCCATCATAACAGAGGATGATGAGGAAATCGTTTTCCAAAGTCACATTTACAAAATAAGGGTGGAAAAGCCAGAGGAATTAGATCCACTATTGCTCCTGGCACTTCTATCCTGTCCTCTTGTAAAAAGCCAGATTTATGCTAAACGATTCACTCAGGACATCATTGATACTCTTGGAGAGCGCATACATGAACTTCAATTACCTATACCGAAGAGTAAGTCTGTACAAAAGAACATATCTTACAAGGTAGAGGAAATTATTTCATACAAGCAACAAGCCAAGGAAATGACACGTAAGGTCGTTTCCAGTGTTGTACCGTCAAGTGGTGATGATAGTAAGTTTATGACTTTAATTGTCGATTAAATTGATGACTATGAAACAGTACAATAGAATAATGTTAGGCGAGCATGGCATGTACTTAGCAGACTGCCTTGAACACAATTATATCGGGATTAATGTCCTGAAGGAGTCCGATCTCACAGGAATTCAGCATAATGATGAAAGTGCTTGGCGAGTTTCACAAGTTGTTAACTACGTCAACGCCCATCCTGAAAAGTCAGCTGGTACTGCAAGGAACCTTGTTGGCTTCTTGTGGACTATCTGTTATGGTCTTAAGATTGGTGATGTCGTGCTCGCGTCCAACGGCGAAGGTGGTTATCATGTCGGAGAGATTACTGGTGATTACTATTACAGCCCAGGCTCTGAACTACCCCATCGTCGTGCAGTGAAGTGGATGGATAAGATTATTGCTCGTCGGTCTATGTCCCAGAAGTTACAGAACTCGACTGGCTCCATCGGTACATGCTGCAATGTCACCAAGTATGCTGAGGAAATTGAGCAGTTGATAAGCGACAGCACTGTCTCGGTTCAACAAGGAGGTGAGGCTCAACCTAAAACTGAGACTTACAAAGAGCGTAGCTTACATAGGCTTCTATCCAACTATCTCTTAGGGCAGAACATTCTGTCAAAGACGATTTTCCACGAGTCATCAAACAAGTCTGACCAGTCGCAGAAGTGGGTACATCCTGATATGGTTGGTGTTGAGTTCAATGAGTTTCAGGATCCGGCCACACGTTCACTACTGAAAGCGGCAGAGACAAAAGAATACATAGACCTGTATTCTTATGAGCTTAAGCGTACTATTGACAATGACCATCAGCTAAAGGAGTATTTCTTCCAGGCACTATCAAACAGCAGCTGGGCCAACTATGGTTATCTGGTTGCATTAGAGATAAGCGATGATGTGATGGAAGAAATGGCTCGTCTCAACCGCTCATTTGGTATCGGCGTAATCCTGCTATCTCCGTACCCTGATGCTACCAAGGAGTTGTTCAAGGCACGAAAGAACGAGTTGGATTACTATACCATCGATAAGCTGTGTAGGATAAACAAGGATTTCAAGAGCTTCATCGTCAAGACAACAAAGGTTATAAATGCTCAGACGGAAGTCTTGGAAGAAGTGAAGAAAGGGTTACAGGACTATTGCGATAAGGGCTTTAGCTCTGATGATGAAATATTAAAGTATTGCAACGACAACCACATACCGTGCTAAAAGATGGTTATAATAATAATTGGCTTAATTGCTAGCATAGTAACTATAATCGCATGTTGGGGGTGGGTCTCTAACCTCCTTTTCAATTATAGGACATTTAAAGATGGTGGCTGGAGAATTACATATGTTTCAAATGAATATAGAATTTTTAAGGGCGATTTACCTAATATGAAACTCGTTTTCACATCTTCAACTAAAGGAAAAGACTATGTTCTTTACAGAGGCGAGGGGATGTATGAACACATGGAGGAGATTAAACCCTTCCATAAGTGGAAGATATTACATTGGGGGAGCAATATATGCACTCCCAAATATCCTTTACACTATTTATGAGATATTGAGAACATAAGTGTTATTAGATATGGTTGAATTTGTTGCTGCTATATATGTTCTAATGATTGTTGGTGCTGTATGCTTTGCTATAGCACTGATATATGAGGCCATTAAAAGTGCGGTTAGGAATGTTAACAAAAAGAGATTTGAAATCGAAGCAAAGTCTCTTTTGTCACTTATAAATACGGCTAACGAGCAACTAGATGAACTCTTTGATCCAAAAAAATTAGTGGCAAATGAGGATATAGAAAATTTTATTGCTAACAATAATGAAGCCATATTGAATGCAAACGAAATATGTCAAAGAAGAAAGAGATTCGATGACGTTTTGGAGTCCACGGGCATTAAAGAATTTCAAGCAAGAGTACAAAGGAGCAACCTCCAGGATGCCCTGCAAAAAACCAATCAAATATACAATTCAATCCAGAAGTTGAATAGTTTGGCAATACCAATAAAAACAAAATATGCGGAATTAACAAAAGCCAATCATTATTACACCTTCTCCGAATACGAATCCCTCAACGAATCTGTTTCACAAGCAGTTTCCATGCTTGCGTTGGTTAAACCGAATTATTTTGAATACCTAAACTCAGACGCTAAAGAACTAAAAAAAGTACCAGAGAATCAACTTTTGGTTAGAAGGATCCACAATGAAGCGTTTGTTAAAAAAGAGCTATCTGATAACAAAGGCTACTTCGATACCGTATTAGGCCAGTACCCATTGGATCCACAGCAAAGGGATTCGATTGTCAAACTGGAAGATAACTGCTTGGTCATTGCAAGTGCAGGTTCCGGTAAGACATCAACTATTTTAGGAAAAGCTAAGTATTTGGTAGAGAAACAGAAAATTGACCCTTCTAAGATCCTACTTCTAACCTATACCAAGAAAGCGGCTACTGAACTTTCTGAGCGTATGAAGATAGAGGGGCTTCATAGTAGTACCTTCCATGCCTTAGCCTATCAGATTATCGCCCAAGTGACAGGCCAGGCTCCATCCATATGCAAGGATGATGTGTCTCTCAATGTATTCAGGAAACTCATTCTCGAAAACAGTGACTTCCTACATGCCGTCAATACCTACATCATCAATCAGCAGTCATTGATGGGGCTGGAGCATGATTATAATGATGCTTTTTCATACTTCGAGGATAGAAAGAAGTATGGCATCCAGGCACTATTCCCGGATGTCGATGGCAAAATCATCTTCACAAGGAGTGAAGAAGAGAAACGGCTTGTGTCTATGCTTACGAGGCTTGGGGTTCCGTTCAGATACGAGAACTACTATCAGCATGATACCAGGACACCAGAGAGGCAACAATACAAGCCTGATTTCACCATCTACTATCAGGATGCTCAGGGCCAATGGAAGTGGATATACCTCGAACACTTCGCTGTTGACTCGGTGGGTAATGTACCTCGTTGGTTTGGCGAAGGTACAAGAGGTGGCTGGAGAGTAGCCAACCAGAGATATAATGAAGGCATAGTGTGGAAGCGGCAGAAACACCGTGATTATGGCACAACTCTCATCGAAACGACGAGTGCTGATTTTGGGGATGGTACAGTGGAAGCCAAGCTCAGAGCGCAACTACAAAGATGTGGTGTTCCTATTAAAGAGCGAACCGACAAAGAGCTGTACGAACTACTTGTGCAGCGGAGCAAGAAGTTGGAAAGATCTGTCTATACACTTATTCTTTCATTTGTTACGTTAATGAAGGCCAACGAAAAAACCATTGATGGGTTGCTTCAAGAACTGCCACAGATTAATATTCCTCAAGAAGATCCTATCGGTTGTCGAAATAGGATAATCTTGGAGAATATCGTCAAGCCATTCTATGAGGAATATGAACGGACATTGAGGAAGAACTACGAGATAGACTTTACGGATGCCATCATACAAGCGACGGCATTATGTAGACAGGGCCTTTGGAAACGCTATGAGTATATCCTGGTTGATGAGTTTCAGGACATTTCGGTTGATCGCTATAAGCTGCTACAGGCTCTCAGAAGCGATAATCCTAAGACAAAGTTGTTCTGTGTAGGTGATGATTGGCAGTCCATTTTCCGTTTCGCAGGCTCTGATATGTCGCTGGTATATGAATTTGAGAAATACTTTGGCTTTACGGAGCACTGTAAGATTGAGACCACCTACCGTTTTCATCAGCCTCTTATCGACAAATCCTCAGAATTCATTATGAAGAACAAGGATCAGAAAGAAAAAACCATCAAGACACCGGACGGGGATAAGTATAAGACATTCCTCAATTTCGTCAAGTGTGATGGTGAAGATGATAAGGGCGTTCTGAAAGAAGTGGAAAAGATTGTTGCTGCCATTCCAACCACTCAGAGTGTTTTGCTATTGGGTAGGTACAACTATGACGCTATGTCTGTCGGCTTCAAAGGTGACATTCAGTATAGCGACAACAGAATGATGGTTAAGATAGGTGGCCGTGAGATACCATTCTTGTCCGTCCACTCTGCTAAAGGACTAGAGGCCGACAATGTCATTCTGGTCAATTGTAATCAGGGTGCATACGGCTTCCCATCACTTATCGAAGATGACCCGATACTTGATTTCGTACTCAGCAAGAACGAGGCTTATCCGTATGCTGAGGAACGACGGTTGTTCTATGTGGCCATGACTAGAGCGAAGATGAAGATGTACGTTCTGTATGACCAAAGCAAGCCTTCGCCATTTATCGGAGAGTTCTTACTGAGGATAGAGCGTGGATCTTATCTATGTCCTCGATGCCTAGAGGGTAAGATGACAAAGATAAAAGAGGGGACAACGGCCTCTGGCGACAGATTTGCTTCATACGTTTGTTCCAATAAAGAAGCTGGCTGTGATTTCTTCGAGACGAAGTATGAGGATCTGACACCTCCAGGCATATTGGTGACGGATGAAATGACAGCACAGGATATTGAGAGGCTGCGGGAAGCCAGGAGAAACGCCAGGACTCCTATACTTCCACATGCACCTCAGACACAATTTCGCTATGGTACACAAGCTCCTGTGAATAGGCATAATCCTGTTCGTGGATTCCAACCCAATCCATTTGCAGCGGAGCTTCCACCACGACCAACAGAGAATGAGACACAAGAAGGAAGTGCTGATGATTTACCATTTTAAATGATTCTTGACATGGCAAAATATAATGAAATCAAAACAATATCCCTTAAAGGGGATGATAATGAATACCAAATTGGTATTACCGGCTCACAGCAATTTATGGAATGTGATTTTTACGTCAATGATGAGTTGTTGTTTGAAGGAATACCATACAATAAAGGGAAATCCATTAGTGTATTAGAAAGTGGATTTTTTATCAAAGTAAGAGACTCCCAAGGGAGAAATAGAATTATTAGGAATGGTAAAATTGTCTTTTCAACTCGTTATCCGGTTGTAAACGCCTTTGCCAAGTATGAGTACGATGACTGCGAATATTTAGTAGTTAAGGAGGATGTTTATCTTATTGTTGTATCAAAAAAAGGCTTACTAGGGATATATTCATCTAAAGGCTATCTGGTACTTCCAATAGAATATTCAACAATAGATATTGATGATGCTTTCAATATTGTTTTGGGGAAGAAAGAAGATTTGGATATGTATGTTGATGAATTAAAAGAAGAAATGCTCAAATCGGTTCGTAAAGGAGAATACATGCAAATCGGTAAATACATAAAGAAATATGGCTATATAGAAACCGAACCTGCAATAGTGGATGGCGATGTTGTTTATATAGTTAATAAATGGAATGAACGATACTCATGGAATGACGGCTTCAGTGATTACGAATTTGATGAAGATGATGATTTAAGCAATATCAATGTACCAAATTGGGATGATTATTCATATAGAGACTCGTTATATGATGCTTTAGGTGGAGAAATGGATGCAGCTTGGAACATAGACTGAAAATTATGAAAGATAAAAAGAATTGGATAGTATTTGCAAATCGTGACTACTGTCACCATGCAGAAGCCCTGTATGAATTGGGCTTTATCAACTGGAAAGCAAGGAAGAGCTTCAAAATGAGCATTGGTGATTACGTTTACCTGTATGTCTCAGATGACCGCCGGGTGAGATTCAAAACTCAGGTTGTCGCTGAAAATTGCGAAAGGCAAGATAACAAATACTGGCAAGTGCCTCCATCACACGATCCTACATACAAATTGGAGTACCGGGATGAATATGATGGTCACGAGCTTGATGATGCCGTATTGCGAGAACATGGGTTCAATGGGGGTGGTAGCATCTTGACACCCAGCTACAAGAACACGGAGTTACTTGATTATATTGAGAGCGTTTTTGGGAAGGAAAGATATGGCTATATAATTGATGAGGTTATTCCCCAGGAGCGTTCCAGAGAATTGGCGCGTAAAATAATTCCAATCCTTATTAGGTGGGCAAAACAGGGGCAGACGAACAAAACCTATAATCATCTGATAAAAGAACTTGGTTATAAGATGTTCTCTGGCATTGGTAAACAGTTAGGTAATGTTGACGAAGTATTTAAACGTTTCCGCGAGGTAACTGGTGATGCCACCATTCCAATGTTAAACTCCTTGGTTAAGGATAAAGATACTTTGCTCCCATCTGAAGGCTTTAGCATCGTTTATCCGAACTATGAAAACATGACTAATGAGGAAAAGAAGTTGTTGGTCATTGGACTTGATACGAAAGCCATTGAGTATCAAAATTGGGATTGGGTTTTGGCAGCTCTGGAATTAGTGCCGTCAACTATTGACACGGCTGCTAGTGAAGCAGCAATTCGTTCTGGTAAGTTCTATGGTTCTGGAGGTGAAGGAGAAGACCATAAGAAGCTCAAAGAATATATCTACAACCATCCAGAAACATTGGGAATCAAAAATGTCAAGGAGCGTGATATGGAGCATATACTATTGTCAGGCGATAGGTTGGACGTGTATTTTGTTCTGAATGATGGTTCTAAGATAGCGGTAGAGATAAAACCGTTCACTTCTCCCGATGCTGATGTTTTGAGGGGCTTGTTCCAATGCGTTAAATACAAAACCATTTTGGATGCAGAGGACAAGATACATGGAGAGAAGAGCAATAACAAGTCATTGCTTGTAATTGGCGGCTCACTTTCACCAGAGAACCAGAAAGTCCGCGATACATTAGGATTAACAGTAATTGAGAACTTAAATTTTTGAGATATGATAAACTTTGTAGCATTAGACCTGGAAACGGCGACTTCCGTTAAGTCTTCCATCTGTCAGATTGGTATTACCGAAGTCATCAATGGTATTCCCCAAGAATCAAAAAGTTGGTTAGTACAGCCAGAGGGGAATGAATATGATTTTATGAATATTGCTGTTCACGGCATTACTCCAGAAGATACCGAAGACAGCCCATCGTTCCCAGAGGTATGGAAAGAAGTTCAGCCTTACCTCCAAAACAAGATAGTGGTTGCCCATTATACTGGTTTTGACATGAATGCACTGAGGGATGCTTTCAATAAGTATGACATGGAGTACCCGACATTCGACTACTTCTGCACCTTCCGTATAGCAAAGTATATCGTAAAGGGGTGCTATAGTTATTCGTTGGGCATTGTCTGTGACCATCTTGGGATTGATTTTGGAGTTCACCATCGAGCAGATAGTGATTCATTGGGATGTGCATTGTTGTTATTGAAGTGCCTCGAAATGGATGGTAGTACATTTGATGACTTGGAAGAAAAATATAATTTCCATCGAGGAAAGTTCGCTCCTGGGGTATTCAAGGCACATCAGGCAATAGAAAAGCGATATGAGAGTTATGATAATTTCATTAAATCACTTAACATCGACCCATCCAAGATTGACGAGAGCAACTATTTCTTTGGCAAGTCCGTATGCTTTACTGGCACTTGTCAATATGGTACAAGAAAGCAACTGTTGCAAAAAGTGGCAGAGATAGGCGGTATTCCTACAGACAGTGTTACGGCTAAGACAGATATACTCGTTGTCGGACAGCAGGACTATAGGGTAGTTGGGGACTCTGGAATGAGCAGTAAGCAAAAGAAAGCATTGTCCCTACTAGAAAAAGGACAAGATATTGAAATCTTAAGTGAAATTGAGTTTTTGAGCAGACTATAATGAATAAAGCAGAACGAAAGGATTTCATGGATCGGGCCAACTCGATAGTCGAGAAGCTGGCTAATGTTCTTTTGGAAGAGGAAGAGCAAGATTGTACTGTACCCATGATTTTATATGTAACGGCAAAGTTCACCGCTGGCCTCCTATTAGGCCTGGAAGAACAGGGCGTAGAGGGAGATATAGCCGAAGAATATACAAAGGCGGTCAAAGAATTGATGGCCATAATGGGTAAAGACAAGAAAATTGAGGCCATTGAGAATGAGATACGAGTTAACAAACAGCGTATCGCCGAGTTGGAACGTAAACAAGAGGACGTAATACGTAATATGTTCGTCGATTATGATGGAAAGGGTAATTAGCGTATGGGCAACATCAAAATAATAAAAGGCGTATTCGACACCAAGCTTGAACTTGAACATGCAGGTGTAGCGGCGGGCTTCCCTTCTCCTGCTGACGATTACAGGCACGAGACGCTAGACTTCAATCGGGACTATATCAGACATCCAGAAGCCTCTTTCTACGGCGACGTGGAGGGTGACAGTATGAGGGATGCTGGCCTTTTGAACGGCGACCGTGTGATAATCGATCGTGCTGTTGAACCACACGACGGGTCAATAGTGGTCGCTTGGTGGGATGGTGGCTTTACGATGAAGTTCCTGGATCTGACCCACAAGGATGAGGGCTACATCGAACTACGCCCAGCCAATCCAGATTTCCCTGTGTTCAAGGTAGATGATCCGGCGGAATTTAGGGTATGGGGTACTGTTATTCACTTAATTAGAACTTTTGAGAAGATATGATAGATCACATTTCTATAGACGTTACGGACGCTAAACAAAGTGCCGTACCCAAAGACAAGTTCCGGAAAAACAAGTATAATTTCGGGACACCCTTCGAAGATTTGGTGCATAACTTTGCCCCTTATCTTCATTTCCAGGTATTACGCCCTAAAGATGAACAGCAGAAGAATAAGGCATTAGCTTACTTCAAGGAGCACGACAAACTCTATGCCACATCAATCAATTCCTTGGAGATACTGCTTTACGTTGGTTGTACAGAGAGTATTTACATTAAATCAGGAATGGCAGAGGTTGATTCCGAAGAGTTCAAGTCTCTTATGGCTCAGGCATATCACTGGTTTAGGTTCTATGGCAAAGAAGAAGTTTGAGTATGAGAAACAGATTTGAAAACGCAAAAGACTATCTGATAGAGCTTCTTCGTGCTTATGGTCATCGTCCTGTTATTGTGAAGATTAAACAAGATGGAGAGGAGGTCGTAGTGATGGCAAGAAGCTTTGTGAAACGCCAACTCACTGCTGCCGGTATTATGTTCCCTTACAATGAGGCCAATAAAAAGACAACAAAGATTGCTAATTCAGGGTTGGATAACGACGAACTGAGTATAATCTTCCACAAAGCTGTCTTCGAGTTGGAGGCTTCTTACATTGAAGAGTTCTGCCAGGGGAAGCCAGAGGCAGAGGCATTCGTAAACTCCGTATATTCATGGATTGAGCGGAAAAAGGATTGGCTAAACTGCACTTTCTCATATTATAACGAAGAAGAAATTGAGCCGTTCCTGGAAGCGAGACCGGAACCGGAAATAGAGAAGGGCGATCTTTCTGAAGGCCTGATGGTGTTAGAGGAAGATGTTAAGACTATAAAGAACATGGGCTACAATCGAATCTCTAACGTTTATGCTATGATGGAGCTATTTTGGGACTTTGCTTCACGTAGACAGCCAATCGGGAAGCCTATGAAGAATGCTATTTTGTCGCTAACTGTTGATGAAGAAGCTGCGGATTATCTCACCAAGCATTACAAATTCTACAACAGGTTTATTCAGGAAAAGACACAAAACGGCAGCTTACGAAACCAGGAAGATGCGATTAAGGAGCTGATCAAGAAGCACCAGGCAGAATTAGAAGAGCGAAATAGGAAGCATAAAGCTGATATCACCAAACTAAACACGAGGCATCAGGAAGAACTACGGAGTTTAAGTGTCACTGCAAAAGAGTACAAGAAACTCATTGACAAATACAGGAAGCTCGCGAAAAATCCATATAGCAAGTTAAGCCAAATATATGACCTTACTAACGAGGATGATATTAAGGAATTCATTTCGTGGTATAGGGTATTGCATAAGAAAGTAAAGAACCAGACGGTAAGGACTATTGTCAGAGCCAGGTTCGGTGATGATGAGAGTGCTGCTGAATTGTTCAAGAAAATGGTGGATGACTATAATTCAACCCTCATTGCCGTTGATGATGTAAATGAAGAGATAGAAGCATGTACGGAATAATAGACTGTGATAATTGCTACGTTTCCTGTGAGCGTGTTTTCAGGCCCGATCTGATTGGCGCTCCTGTCGTTGTTCTCTCGAATAATGACGGTTGTGTTGTAGCTCGCAGTAATGAAGCTAAAAAGATGGGAATAAAGGCTGGAACTCCGTACTTCCAGTTAGCCCAGCAGTTCCCGAACCATAAGATTGCAGTCTTTTCCAGCAACTATGAATTGTATGGAGAACTTACTGGTCGCATCGTCAGTCTGATTAGCAAAGAAGTTCCCGCCTATTTCAGATATTCCATTGATGAATGCTTTGTATATCTTGATGGCATGGAGAATCTGGACTTGAAGAAATGGGGTGAGGATCTGCATAAAAAGATAAAGCAATACGTAGGAATGCCCGTTAGTATTGGTCTGGCCCCGAATAAGACACTCGCTAAGATGGCCTCTCATTTCGCTAAGAAGTATCAGGGTTATCGTCATTGCTGCATGATTGACAGTGATGAGAAGCGAATCAAGGCTCTGAAACTGTACCCAATCGATGAAGTATGGGGCATCGGTAGAAGATATGCAGCAAAACTAGAAGCCCTGGGAGTAAAGACTGCCTATGACTTTGCTGCCCACAATGGCGACTGGGTTAAGCTGACCTTCAACAACATTGTCATTCAAAGAACCTGGAGAGAGCTGAACGGAGAGGACTGTGTACCGAATGAGGAACTGGCCAAGAAGAAAAGTATCTGCACCAGCCGAAGCTTCAATGGTATGATCCCCGATTTCGATAGTCTCAGAACACAGGTTGCCAACTATGCTGCGAGGTGTGCGGAGAAACTAAGGATGCAGCAGACAGTAGCTTCATCTGTGGGCGTTTTCCTAAATACCAATGCCTTCAGGGAGGACTTGGCACAGTATTGGAACTTTCAGGAGCAGCGTCTTATCACACCCAGCAGCTCTACCATCACCATAACACAGACTGCCATTGATATACTGAAAAGGATCTATAGGCAGGGCTATCAGTACAAGAAAGCTGGTGTGATAGTAATGGGTATTGGTGCAGACAGTCCCATCCAACAAGACCTCTTCGACATTAACGCTGAACAGTTCCAGAAGATGAAGCGGCTCGATGAAGT
>JAEEGL016291240.1_pt1 | contig 14216 bp, 13 predicted proteins | sample 9134231 | NCBI WGS metagenome assembly JAEEGL01 (sample SAMN16246548, study PRJNA631951) | gut metagenome | biome: gut microbiome; feature: rumen; material: fiber-attached | host: Bos | place: Iran: Karaj | collected 2018-10 | reverse complement strand
GGCGCCGGGATGGATGTCGATGCCGGTGATCTGGTGGGCGTACTCGGTCATCATCCTGGGAAGCATGGGGATCCTCATGACGTAGAGCTCATGGGCCATGCGGTAGATGCTGATGGCCTCGAAGGCAGGGTAGGCCAGCATAATCTCCTCGGTGCTCATGGCGGCGGGGTCCCCGTCGTAGGCAGCCTGGATATCCGTCTCCAGCCGGGCCTTGATCTCCGGCAGGGTGAGAAGGAAGGCATAGGCGGCGTCGGAATTGTCCCTGCCGGGGCGGCAGGTGTCCAGAAGCTGCTCCAGCAGCCCCAGGGCCTGCTGCAGATTGTATTCCACGGCGATGGCGGTGTGATCCTGCACGCCGCCGAAGATATGGGGGTACATGGCGCAGCGCAGCAGGGAAATGAGCCGGATGACCTGCTCCTTCATGCCGGGGTTGCTCTCCAGAGCGCCGCTGTGGCTGCCGATGGACAGCAGCTCCTCGGTCAGCGTGCGGAGTTCATCGTGTTGGGCGGATGTAGTCACGGTATATGGTCCCTTTCTGATAAATAATCAAATGGCGATGACGGCAACGGCGCCGTCCCTGACGGTGAGGCCCACCTGGCTGGCGGCGCCCCGGCGCTTATCCACGATCTCAGTCGCGATGGCGTCCTCGATATCCTTCTGGATCAGCCGCTGCAGGTTCCGGGCACCGTATACGGCGCTGTAGCCCTTTTCGGTCAGGTAGTCGATGACGCTCTCGTCCCAGGTCAGGGTCATGCCCCGCTCGGCCATCACGGAGCGCAGGTCGGAGAGCATCAGCCCGGCGATCTGCCGGATGTTGTCCTCGGTCAGGTGGTTGAAGTACACGATCTCGTCCACCCGGTTGATGAACTCGGGGCGGAGGAAGTCGTTGAGGGCCTTGATGGCCTTGTCGCGGCCCTGCTGATCGACGCTTTGATTGAAGCCCACGCTGGCGGTGCGCTTGTCGCTGCCGGCGTTGGTGGTCATCACGATGACAGTGTTCTCGAAGTTCACGCTGCGGCCCTGGGCGTCAGTGATGCGGCCCTCGTCCAGGATCTGGAGCAGGATGTTCATCACGTCCGGATGGGCCTTCTCGATCTCGTCAAAGAGCACCACGCTGTAGGGACGGCGGCGGATCTTCTCGGTGAGCTGTCCGGCCTCGTCATAGCCCACATAGCCCGGAGGCGAGCCGATGATCCGGGACACGGAGAACTTCTCCATGAACTCGGACATGTCCAGCCGGATCAGCGATTCGGGAGCGCTGAACAGGTCGGCGGCCAGCTGCTTGACCAGCTCTGTCTTGCCCACGCCGGTAGAGCCCACGAAGATGAAGCTCACCGGCTTGCGCTTGGCCTGGAGGCCCACCCGGCTGCGCTTGATGGCGGCGCACACGGTATCCACCGCGGCATCCTGGCCGATGAGGCGCTTTTTCAGCCGGGTATCCAGCTCCGCCAGCCGCTGATACTCGTCGGCCCGGATGCTGGAGGCGGGGATCTTGGTCCACATCTCGATGACCCTGGCCAGGTTGTCGGCAGTGAGCTCCGGCACAGTCTGCCCCTCCAAAGTCGCCAGTTCGTCGCGGAGCTGGATCTCCCGGCTGCGCAGCTTGGCCAGGCGCTCGTAGTCCTCGTCCTCTGTCTTGTTCAGCAGCAGCTCCCGCTCCCTGTCCAGATCGGCGCACTCCTTTTTGATGGCCTCGGCCCGTTCCAGGGTGGTGTTGTGCAGATTCACATCGGAGCAGGCCTCGTCGATCAGGTCGATGGCCTTGTCGGGCAGGAATCTGTCGGTGATGTACCGCTCCGAGAGGGTGACGGCCATGGCGCACATCTCGTCGGAGATCTTCACGGAGTGGAAGTCCTCATAGTACTTGCGGATGCCCTTGAGGATCTCCACCGTATCGGCCACAGAGGGCTCCGCCACGGTGACAGGCTGGAAGCGGCGCTCCAGAGCGGCGTCCTTCTCGATATGCTTGCGGTATTCGGCAAAGGTGGTGGCGCCGATGACCTGGATCTCGCCCCGGGAGAGGGCGGGCTTGAGGATGTTGGCGGCGTTCATGCTGCCCTCTGCGTCCCCGGCGCCCACCAGGTTGTGCACCTCGTCGATGACAAGGATGATGTTGCCCTCCCGGCGGATCTCCTCAATGAGCCCCTTCATCCGCTGCTCGAACTGTCCCCGGAACTGGGTCCCGGCCACCAGGGAGGTGAGATCCAGCAGATAGACCTGCTTATCCTGGAGCTTGTAGGGCACCTGCCCGGCGGCGATCCGCTGGGCCAGGCCCTCGGCGATGGCGGTCTTGCCCACGCCGGGCTCGCCGATGAGGCAGGGGTTGTTCTTCTGCCGCCGGTTGAGGATCTGGATCACGCGCTCCAGCTCCTCGGCACGGCCGATCATCCGGTCCAGCTTGCCCTCCCGGGCCCGCTCGTTCAGATTGATGCAGTAGTTGCTGAGGAATTTGTGCTTCCGGGGCCGGTCGCCGCTCTCCCGGCTGTGCTGGGAGGGCTCCTCCTCCCGCCGCTGGGGGGCCTGCTCGCCGTTCTGGGCGCCGAAAAGCCGGTTCAGGAAGGGGAAGGTGGCGGTTTTGCCTTCGTCATCGGCATCGTCGTCCCGGTTCTCGATCTCCATGAGCCCCTCGCCGTTGCCCGGCAGGGAGCGCATGGCGTCCATCATCTCATTGGTGAGGCTTTCCAGCTCCTCGTCGCTGATGCCCATTTTGGCGATCATATCGTCGATGGGCTTGATGTGCAGCTCTCGGGCGCACTTGAGACAAAGCCCCTCCTGCTGGGACTTGCCGTTCTCGATCCGGTTGATAAATACCACGGCCATGTTTTTATGGCACCGGGAGCAAAGGGTAGGTTGCATAGTGAACTCCTGTCTAAGTCGATATGGATTAAATGCCCAGATATGAGACCAGTATGGTCTGGTCCATGAACCAGGGCACCAGGAAGGTCTCCTCGATGGTCTCCTGAGGGATCAGCATGCCGGTGAATTTCAGCACCCAGCCGAAAACCAGCAGCAGGCACACTCCCTGGGCCACGCCCATGACGGCGCCGCCGATGTCGTTGAGTGCGTCCAGATTGGGGATCTTGAAGCTGATATTGGGGATGTTGCCGATCACCGTCAGGGCGATCAGGATCATCAGAAAGGTCAGCAGGAACGCTCCTACGAAGGAGATCCGCCTGCAGAGCACCTCCACGGCGGCGTCCATGGCGCTGACGCCGTTTTCCTTGGCATAGGCCACCGCTTCGGAGGCCATCTGTTCGCTGGTGGCGTCAAAAATGCCCATCTTCTGATAGATCATGGTACAGAATTCCGTTTCGCGGCCGGGATTCTGCGCAAAATAATCGGCGGTGGACAGGGAGGTCTCCGTGATCCCCATGGCGGGCCGGACCTGGTTGTCCACGATATTCACTTCCACAAAGCCGCTGGCAAATGGCCGCAGGGCGTCCACCACCTCGCCGGAATAGGTCAGCGCCAGCAGGTTTGCCCCGTATACGGAGATCACGAAGGCCAGCAGACCGAATATGCCCATGATAAGGCCCTTCTTATAGCCGGACCAGCCGCTGTAAACCAGTATGGCCAGAAATATGAGACTGAGGATGGTTTTCATTTACTGCCGATTCCTCCCTGGGCCGCGTCAGCGGCCGAAATCGATCTGCGTCACACCCTCCGGCCCGGCAAAGTACCCCATGCCGCCGTGGGTGAGAAATATCCTGTTCACGCCCGCCTCGGGCTGATACGACACGATCTCCCGCAGCTGTGTGTCGAAGAGCGTGGCCTCCTCGCCGGTAAAGAGCACCAGCAGTCTGTCTTCCGACGCGGCGATGGACTCCACATGCCGGGGGGCGCTGACGCTCCCCAGGACATGCCCGGAGGCGTCCAGAACGGTCAGCGTGCCCAGCCCGCCCCGGCTGCCTGTCACGGCGGCCACGGCGGCATAGTCCGCCCCGAAGGCGAAGGCGTCCAGATGGCTCCCCTCGTAGGAGTACCGGGCCTTTTCGGACCCGTCGGCGCTCAGAAACAGGAGTTGGGTCAGGCTGACGGCGGAGAGCGTCCCGTCGTCCATGAAGCCGATATCTGCGATCAGCTCGTCGGGCAGGAGAAAGCTGCCCAGCTCATCTTCCCGGTCGATGCGGAAAAAGTGCAGCTCGCCGCCCCGGGGGGAGATGCAGTTGACGCACAGCACGTCGTCGTCGGCGGAGACTCTTGCGGATATGGGGTAACCGGACCCGGCCTCCCAGCGGAAAAGCGGCGTCAGATCGGTGTCGTATACCATCACCGTGCCGGGGGTATCCTTTACGTCAAGTATGACGGTGACGAGTCCGGTTTCGTTCACCTCCGCGAATATGACGCCTCCCTCCGTGCCGGCGGACCTGTGGGCGCCGTCGGGGTACAGGGCGTGGAGCTCCGGGAAGCCCTCGTCATAAAACACGCTGACGGAGGCGCCGCCGGCGCAGGCGGGGCGAAGGGTCTGCCGCTCAAAGACGGCGACAGACTTGCCGGCGGGGGAGTAGAGGGCAAATTTGTCGGGCCGGGCCACGGCCAGACCGTTTCCGGCGGCGGCGCAGACGGTCTCCTCTCCGCCTTCGGAGATAAACCCGTTCTGCCTGAGAGAGGCGACCGGCCTCCTGGACTGAAATACGCTGAGGACCAGCAGCATCGCCGCCAGGAGCAGGAGCACCAGCGCGGCTGCGGTCACCCGAAGGGCGCCCTGTCCGGTCCCGTCGGACGGCCGGGAGCGGGTCTGTTCCTTAGAATGCATCATTTTCTCCGAAAAAGCAAGCGCCGTCCCTGGCAGTTCCTGCCGCCATCATTTCCCCGGCGGGACCGTCATACCAGACCCGGGTCATATACAGCCCCTGGGGCGGCATGGTAGGTCCGGTGAGCCGACGGTCCCCGGTCTCCAGCAGGGCGGGGATCTCCTCGGGGAGGAGCTTGCCGTAGCTGGCGTAGACCATGGTGCCCACCATGGCCCGGACCATATTGTACAAAAACCCGTCGGCGCACACCCGAATGGCGATCTCGTCGCCCCGGCGCGCGGCCTGACACCAGTATACGGTGCGCACGGTGGTCTTCGTCTCGGTGCCCACGCTGCGCACGGCGGCAAAATCATGGGTGCCCACGAAAGCCTCCGCCGCCCGGCTCATGGCGCTGATATCCAGCGGAGAGGGGTAGAAGCACACCCGTTTTTCCAGAAAGGGATCCGGGATGCGGCTGTTGAGGATGCGGTAGGTGTATTCCTTTTTTATACAGGAGCCGATGGCGTTGAAGTCATCCTCCGCCTGGCAGGCGTGGGTGACGGCGATGTCGCCGGGGAGCCTGGCGTTCAAAGCCAGCGGCAGCCGATCCACGGGGATGGTGCTCTCCGTGCGGAAGTTGGCACAGTAGCGCAGGGCGTGGACGCCCGCGTCGGTGCGCCCGCAGCCGGTGACGTGGACGCGCTCTCCGCAGATCTTCTCCACGGCCTCCTCCACCGCCTGCTGAACGGTCATCAGATCCTTTTGCCGCTGCCAGCCGTGGTAGGCCGAGCCGTCGTAGCGCAGCCGGATGGCCAGGTTCCTCACAGGCCGAACCTCCTGAGGGTGAACACGCCGGCCACCATAAGGCACCAGAAGAGGAGCGAGAGCCAGTCCGCAGCCTGCATCTGCAGGGCTTTCATCCGGGTGCGGCCCTCGCCGCCGTGGTAGCAGCGGCACTCCATGGCGGTGGCAAGCTCGTCGGCCCGCCGGAACGCGCTGACGAACAGGGGCACCAGCACCGGCAGCAGCGCCTTGGCGCGATTGAGCAGACTGCCCGTCTCAAAATCCGCGCCCCGGGCCTTCTGGGCGCTCATGATCTTGTCCGTCTCCTCGATCAGGGTGGGGATGAACCGCAGAGCAATGCTCATCATCATGGCCATCTCATGAACGGGGAAGCCGATCTTCTTCAGCGGCCGGAACAGCTGCTCCAGCCCGTCGGTGAGCTGCAGGGGAGAGGTGGTGTAGGTGAGCAGGAACGTGCAGCTCACCAGCAGCGTGATCCGCACCATCATCAGCACCGTCCGGCGCAGTCCCTCCTCCGTGACCTTGAAAATCCACCACTGGGCGATCACGCGGCCCTCCGTGTAGAGAAGATTCAATATGGCGGTGAAGATCACGATGAACAGCAGGGGCTTCATGCCCTTGAGCATGGCGCGGGGCTTTATGCGGCTGATCGCCACGCACATCATCAGCGTTACGATCACCAGCAGCGTGGAGAAAACGCTGTTGGCGGAAAAAAGCGCGATGAAATACAGCACCACGGCCACCAGCTTGGTACGGGGGTCCAGACGGTGGATAAGGGTATCTCCGGGGAAATACTGGCCCAGAGTCACGTCCTTCAGCATGCCGCGCCTCCTCTCACCTTCAGCAGGGTCTTTGCCAGATAGCCGGGGGTGTATATGGACCCGGGCACATCCACGCCCCGCTCCCGGATGGCCTGGGCCAGGGAAGCGGCGTCGGGGATGTCGAGACCCATGGAGCGGAGCTCCTCGGGCCGGGAAAAGACCTCCGTGGGAGGGCCGGACAGGGCGATGGTCCCGTTGCGCATGACCACCAGCCGCTGGGCCTGAGTAGCGGCCACGTCCATATCATGGGTCACCAGTATCACCGTACTGCCGGTGGAGCGGTGGTATTCCGCGATATTTGCCAGGATGGAGCGGCAGCCCGCCGGGTCAAGACCGGCAATGGGCTCATCCAGGATCAGCACGTCGGGCTCCATGGCCATCACGCCGGCGATGGCGATGCGGCGCTTCTGCCCTCCGGAGAGCTCCAGCGGGGAGACGTCGAACAGGGAGGGATCCACGCCGGCAAAGTATGCGCCCTGACGGACATGCTCCTCGATCTCAGCCTCCTTGAGCCCCATATTCCTGGGCCCGAAGGCGATATCCTTGTATACGGTCTCCTCAAAGAGCTGATACTCCGGATACTGGAATACCAGCCCCACCTGGAAGCGCACGGCCCGCAGGGCCTCCTTGGAGCGATGGATATCCTCACCGTCCAGCAGCACCCGGCCGGAGACGGGAGTGAGCAGGCCGTTGAGATGCTGGATCAGCGTGCTCTTGCCGGAGCCCGTATGGCCCAGCAGCGCCACATATTCCCCGGCGGGGATGTCCAGCGTAATGTCGTCGAGAGCGACTTTTTCAAAGGGAGTTCCACGGCTGTACACGCAGCGCAGGGACTCTAAACGGATATCAGGCATAAGAAGACTTCCTTCGGTGTTATTTGGAGAACAGAGCGGCGATCACGTCGGCGCATTCCGCCTCGGTGAGAGCAGTCAGAGGCACGTCCACCCCCAGCTTTCGCAGCTCGTACAGCGTCTCCGTGGTGGCCGGGACCCCCAGTCCCAGCTCCCGCATGGTCTCCACCTGGGAAAACACCTGGCCGGGGGTACCCTCCAGGGCGATGGCCCCGTCGGAGATCACCACCACCCGGTCGGCGTTGACGCATTCGTCCATATGGTGGGTGATGAGCAGCACGGTCATCCCGGTCTCCCGCCGGAGATCCTCCACGGTGGAAAGGACCTCCCGCCGCCCGGAGGGGTCCAGCATGGCGGTGGGCTCGTCCAGCACCAGGATCTCCGGGTGCATGGCCAGCACGCCGGCGATGGCGATGCGCTGCTTCTGCCCGCCGGAGAGCCGGTGAGGGGCGTGGAGCCGGAACTCATACATCCCTACCCGGCGCAGGGCCTCATCCACCCGGCGGCGGATCTCCTTGGGCTCCACCCCCAGATTCTCCGGGGCAAAGGCCACGTCGTCCTCCACCACGCTGGCTACGATCTGGTTGTCGGGATTCTGGAACACCATTCCCACCTTGCGGCGCACGGGGATCAGATTGGCATCCACGCGGGTGTCCAGCCCCTTGACCAGCACAGTGCCTTCCGTAGGGGTGAGGATGGCGTTGCACAGCTTTGCGATCGTGGACTTGCCCGAGCCGTTGTGGCCCAGTATGGCGATGAACTCCCCGGCCTCTACCTCCAGGTCCAGGTTCTTCAGTACCGGATCGGGGCTGTCGGGATATCGAAAGGTGACGTCTTTGAATTGAATGACCATTGGCTTCAAGCCTCCCAGCGGCAGCTCGCCCCGCAGGGGAGGACGAGGCCGCTCTGTGTTGCCGGCAGTCCCAGCTCATCCGAGCGGGAGGACCCGCCCCGGCGCGCGGTGAAAATGCTTTCGGTGATGTAGGTGAGCACCGACGGGGCCAGCCCCGTGGTGTAGGAATTGATCAGTACGAACAGGGGCTCGTCGGACAATACGCCGCTGCAAAGGGAGACGAAATCCCACAGATCGTCCTCCAGCTTCCATACCTCGCCACCGGGACCCCGGCCGTAGGACGGCGGATCCATGATGATGGCGTCGTAGCGGCGGCCCCGGCGGATCTCCCGCTCCACGAACTTGGCGCAGTCGTCCACGATCCAGCGCACGCTCCTGTCGGCCACGCCGGAGAGAGCGGCGTTGTCCTTTGCCCAGGCCACCATGCCCTTGGCCGCGTCCACGTGGCAGACGCTGGCCCCCGCGGCGAGACACGCCGCCGTGGCCCCGCCGGTGTAGGCGAAGAGGTTCAGCACGCTGATGTCCCGCCCGGCGCCGCGGATCTTTTCCCCCATCCAGTCCCAGTTGACCGCCTGCTCGGGGAAGAGACCGGTGTGTTTGAAATTCATGGGCTTCACGTGGAACTTAAGCTTCCCGTAGGAGATATCCCACTCCGACGGCAGATCGCCCTTATCCCAGGCCCCGCCGCCGGTATGACTGCGGCTGTACCGCCCCTCGGGCCTGTTCCAGCCGGGATGGGTCTTCTCCGTCTTCCAGATCGCCTGGGGATCCGGACGCACCAGGATATGGCTGCCCCAGCGCTCCAGCCGCTCGCCGGCGGAGGCGTCCAGAAGCTCATAATCGCGCCATCGATCGGCTGTCCACATAGGGTTTTCCTCCCGGTCATCTGTCGTTGTCATCGGATCGTATACTACTCCAATTTAACTAAACTAATATAACATAATCGCATGGGGACTGCAAGCAGAAAAATAATCAACATAAAATATATTATGTTAATTATTGTCGCAATAAATAGAACTTGCATTCATCGTCGGGAAAAACTATAATATACGTTGTATTATTCTGCGGAGGTATCCGACCTCATGGATTCTTTTGACAACGAACACAGCTACGGCGGCGCATCCCGCCCGCCCCGACAGGAGACGCAGGAGGAAAAGCCCCTGCTCTCCGATATGACGTACGCCTCCGGCCGCAGGACGCCCAACAGTGGCCGGCCGGATTATTACGCACAGTCGGCTGCCCAGCGCAGCCGGGCGGCAGAGGCGTCCGCAGGGAGAGCGCAGAGCGCCCGCCCCGCCAGGGACAGCGGCACGCCCAGGCCCGGCTCCGACAGGCGAAGCGCCCCGGTTTATACCGAGATCTCCTGGGATGATCTGTTTCGCAGCAGCCAGCCCTCTCAGCCGGCTCAGCCCCGGCCCCAGCCTGCCCCTCAGCCGCAGACACCGCCGCCCACCCAGCCTCAGCCCCGGTCGCCGGGCGTCAGCCAGCCCCAGAGCAGGCCGAGCTCCGCGTATTTCGGCGGCTTTGAACAGGAGAGGGGCGATATGTTCAATAGCCCCCAGACCGGCACGCCGGCGAGCGATACCCCTCTTTACCGGGAGAGCCGCTATATCCCCCTGAACGAAAACGACACGGCCAGGCCGGCAGCGGAACAGTATTCAAGTCCTTTCCGGCAGCAGGACCGTCAGGCATCGGTCCGGCAGCCGGTCTCAAGACCGAGCGCGCCGCGTCAGAGCGCGCCTCGGCAAATGACGCCGCTCCAGTCGCTTCGGGAGACGGCCTTTCGCCAGGCCTCCAGAAACGCGCCGCGGCAGGCACCGCCCCGGGCGGGAACGCCCGCCCCTGCCAAAAGGGCGTCCGGCGGCGCCGTGCCTCCCGACAACGGCGGGGCCCATGTGAACACCACGCGGAGAACGAGACCCCGGATCCACCCGGCCTTTTACGCCGCCGGCTTCGTGCTGCTGGCCCTTGCGATCTTTCTGCTGGCCCGCTTTGCGGGGAAGAAGAGCAATACCGCCCCCGTCAACGTGCGCCCCTCCCAGGGCGTCGGCGTCTCCGTCACCCCCGTACCGGAAGCCACGCCCGAGGCCGGCGCGGAGGCCGAGGCCACGCCCTCTCCCACACCGTCTCCGTCGCCCTCGCCCACGCCCTCCGGCCCCAAGGCCAAAAAGCTGGGTGAGCTCATTGTCCCCGCCGACTGGGGCCCGGTGGTCCCCGAGCGGAAGAAAGCGGTATATGACAGCTTCTTTGACCGTTCCATCATGATCGGCAACTCCATGGTGGAGGGCTTCTTCATGTGGGCGGGCATGGAAAAGAGCATGGATTTCAAGTACGCTACCGGCGCCACCGTGTCCAACGCCGTGGGCGGCATGGACCTTGCCAAGCTCACGCTGAACAAGTCGGACTATTACACCGACATCTATCTGATGTTCGGCCTCAACGAGATCGGCACGGACGTGAACTCCTTTGTCCAGAGCTACAAGCGCCTGGTGGATTTCGTCCGGGAGCACCAGACAAAGGCCAACATTTACATCATCTCCGTCACGCCGGTGACCCGCCAGGTGGACGAGGACCCCAACGAGGTCCAGAGCATGGACCGCATCCGAACCTTCAACGCCGCGCTGAAGGAGTTCTGCGCGGATCAGAACTGCTGGTATCTGGACATCTACAATCTGCTCCTGGACAAAAACGGGTACCTCTCCGGGGACTACGCCTATATCGGGGACGGCAAGCACTTTGAAAAATCCGGCTACGTGGCATGGGCAAACTATATGAAGACCCACTACGTGGACGAAGGCCTGCTGACCGAGTGAGGGCCGGGATATGAAGAAACGCCTCAGGGCGGCCGGGCTGCTGCTGGCGCTGGCGGTGCTGACCGGCTGTACGCTGCCGGGAACGGCGCCGAAGGAGGAGCCGACCTCCGCGCCGGAGCCCACGGCCGCACCGGTCAGCACCCCTGCTCCTACGCCGCCGCCTACCCCGGCGCCCACGCCCACACCGGTCCCGACGCCCACGCCGGAGCCCACCCCCACGCCCACACCGTCGCCCTCGCCCACACCGGCAGGGCCCAAGGCGGTCCTGGAGGGGGAGCTGATCGTTCCCGGGGCCTGGGGGGTGGCCGTTCCCGAGCGGGCCCGCCGGGCGGACGACGAGTTCTTCGCAAAGACCTGCATGGTGGGCAACTCGCTCACCGGCGGCTTCCTGCTGATGTCCGGTCTGGGCGACAAGGTGGACTGCATTTATGAGACCGGGGCCAACGTGTACAACGTCCTCAAATCCCGGGTCATGGACATGCGGCACATGCGCCGGAACGCCTATACGGACGTGTATATCGTCCTGGGCCTGAACGAACTGGGCATGGAGAACGACTCCTTTGCCGAGAACTACGGGGAGATCATCGACTACATCCGCGCCCGGCAGACCAAAGCGAACATCATCCTGGTGTCTGTGACGCCCATGGAAAAATGGGTCCACGAGGGGCAGGAAAACTACCGCACCATGGACATGGTGTATGCCTACAACGATGTGCTCCGCTCCCTGTGCGCGGAGAAGGGCTGCTGGTATCTGGATCTGTTTTCCGTGCTGGTGGACGACGAGGGCTTTTTGAAGGAGGAGATCGCCTACCACGGCGACGGACTGCATCTGGAGGCCAACGGCTACGAGCTGTGGGCGGAATACATGCGCACCCACTACGTGGACGAGGCGCTGCTGAATGAGTAAACAACAGAAAGAGAGAACAAAAATGAAAAAGATCGCTGCGCTTTCCCTGGCGCTCATATGCCTGCTGTCGGCGCTCACCGGCTGCGGCGGCAAGAAGGAAATGGACCCCCAGAAGCTCACGGAGGAGCTGCTGGGCGGGGCAAAATTCGTGGACAGCATGAACCCCATCTCCGACACGGTGATCCCCATCCTGTATGAGATCGACGCTGCCGACTACACCTCCGCGCTGGTCTACTGCGGCACCGCCGCCACGGCGGAGGAGATCGCCGTCTTCCAGGCAAAGGACGACGCCGCGGCCGAACGGCTGATGAAGGCCGCCCGGGCCCGGATGAATCACCAGATCGAGGTATACAGCTCCTACGGCCCCGAAGCCGCCAGGACCCTGGAAAACGGCATCGTCAGGCAGAGCGGCAATTACATCGTGGTGGTGATCTGCTCCGACGCCGACGGCGCCAAAAAGATCGTGGACAAGTATATCTGAACAAAAGCAAAAGAGCTCCTTCCCCCGGGGAAGGAGCTCTTTTCTTTTGGGACGGTCAGAGATAATAACCCGCCACGATGCTGTCCACCACCACCGCGTCGCAGTCACCCGCGGCCAGGGCGGCGAAGCACTCGGTGAGATCGTCGTAATACCACACAGAGGAGATCTTTTCGTCAAGCTCGGCGGTTTTCAGCGCGGCCATGGAGGTGGGATCGGTGAGACCGACCACCTTGCCCTTCAGGGCTTTTTTCCGGTTGATGCCGCTGTCGGAGCGCACCACCAGCTGATGGGAATTGCGCAGCCAGCCGGGGGAGAGGGAGCAGGACTTGGTGCTCTCGGCAAAGGAGGCGGCCATCCAGGCGCAGTCGATGTTGCCGCTGCCCAGCTCCGCTGCCACGCTGTCGCTGTTGATGACCATGTACTCAAAGGTCCAGCCCAGCTTTTCACTCACCAGCTGACACATATCCGGGATCAGTCCGGTAAAGGAGCCGTCGGCCCGGGAGGAGGACAGAGGCGCCACGCCGTCCTGTACGCCGATGCGCAGCTTCCGGCCCGGGAGGATCTCCGCCTGCACCGCGGACAGCGCCCCCTCCGCGGCGGGCATACAGCTGTAATCCGCCCCCAGATACTGGGCGGAGAGCTGTGAGATATGGCCCTCGGCGGCCAGCTCCTCCATGGCGGCGGTCACGATCTCGCACAGGGGATCGTCCTTGCGGAAGGCCACGCAGAACTCCTCCTGGTCCAGCTCTCCGATGACCTTGAAGGTGACGGAGGCCGTCCGGCGGCAGCCGGAAAGGCCGGTCAGAAGCAGCATGATACTGAGCAGAAGCGCCGTGAGGCGATAGCTTCGGGACATGACGAGGATCCTTTCAAAAAGATTCCGCCCTTTCGGGCGGAATCAATGATAGCGGATATTCTGTCGAAAATCAAGTGTATAGGGTCATCTTTCCAGTCGGCTCAGGAACAGCTTCGTCCGCTCCTGAGAGGGGGCGTCGATCACCGCCTCGGGCGGGCCCTCCTCCACGATGACGCCGCCGTCCATGAAGATCACATGGTCGGCCACCTGTCTGGCGAAGGGGATCTCATGGGTGACGATGACCATGGTCATGCGCTCCTCCGCCAGCTGCCGGATCACCCGCAGCACCTCGCCGGTGAGCTCCGGGTCAAGGGCGCTGGTGGGCTCGTCGAAAAAGAGGATCTGGGGCTTCATGCACAGGGCCCGGGCGATGGCCGCCCGCTGCTGCTGACCGCCGGAGAGCTGGAAGGGATAGGCTGACGCCCGATCGGCCAGTCCCATCTTCTCCAGCAGGGCCATGGCGTCCTTTTCCGCCTCGGCCGCCGGCCGCTTCTGCACATGGACAGGGGCGTCCATCACGTTTTTCAGCAGCGTATAGTGGGGGAACAGGTTGAAGCTCTGAAACACAAGCCCGAAATACCCCCGCAGCCGCCGCAGGACGGCCTTGTCGGCGTAAACTCCGTCCCGCAGGGCGTACTCCCCTCCGAAGGCGATGCTCCCGGCCTCGGCTGTCTCCAGCAGGGTGGCACAGCGCAGCAGGGTGGACTTGCCCGAGCCGGAGGGGCCGATCACGGCGGTGACGCTCCCCTCCGGCACGGTGAGGGAGATATCCCTGAGCACATCCAGAGAGGCAAAGCTCTTGCGGATGTGGCTGATCTCAAGTACGTTCATCCTCTCCCCCCTCTCAGCGGTAGTAGGCGAAGGCTTTCTCAAGGCGTTCCATGGCGAAAGCCACCAGATAGTTGAACACGTAATAGAACACCGCCGTCACCGCAAAGGTCAGCATGCCGGGGGAGTTGGGCGCCACCACGATCTGCTCGGCCCGGGTGAAGATCTCCACCACGGCGATGGCGGAGGCCAGGGAGGTGTCCTTGACCAGGGTGATGGTCTCATTGGTCACCGAGGGGATGACACGCTTGACCATCTGAGGCAGGATG
>JAEEGL014849228.1_pt1 | contig 14216 bp, 10 predicted proteins | sample 9134231 | NCBI WGS metagenome assembly JAEEGL01 (sample SAMN16246548, study PRJNA631951) | gut metagenome | biome: gut microbiome; feature: rumen; material: fiber-attached | host: Bos | place: Iran: Karaj | collected 2018-10 | reverse complement strand
TCCGGACAGATGAACGGTCTTTTCCGTGTTCAGGAATTCCGTCAGGATGATGACCATACATTTGTAATGGAAGATCAGATCGAATCCGAGATCGCTGATATCATGGAGATCGCAGATCAGATCTACTCAACCTTCGGTGTAACCTACAGAGCAGAGCTTTCAACCAGACCCGAGGACTTCATGGGAGAGGTTGAGACCTGGGATAAGGCTGAGGCAGCACTCAAGAAGATCCTCGACAAGAAATACGGCGAGGGCGGATATGAGATCAACGAAGGAGATGGCGCATTCTACGGACCCAAGATCGACCTTCAGATGAAGGATGCTCTCGGAAGAGAGTGGCAGTGCGGAACCATACAGCTTGACTTCCAGCTTCCCCACAACTTCGGCCTGACCTATCAGGATGCCGACGGAAGCATGAGCCAGCCCATCGTTATCCATAGAGCCATTTTCGGTTCATTCGAGAGATTCATCGGAATCATCATTGAGAATTTCAAGGGAGCGTTCCCTTTCTGGATCTCTCCTTATCAGGTAGCACTTGTGCCCATCAAGCCCGAGCATAATGATTTTGCTAAGGAGCTTCAGGACAAGCTTGAGGCAGCAGGCGTTCGTGTTGAGGCAGACTATGCCGACAGGAACATGAACGAGAAGATCAAATTCTATAAGACCATGAAGGATCCTTATATTGTTGTCATCGGTGACAAGGAAGTCGAATCAAAGACCCTTTCCATCACTGTAAGAGGACAGAAGGAACAGCTTCATGACATTACTGTCGATGCATTTGTAGAATGCTGTAAGAAGCTCAACGAGTCAAAGGCTCAGGAACTTGACGGACAGATAAATGGCTGAAAACAAAACCTTTAAAAGAGGACAGACTATCATTAATTCCGGCGGGGCAATGACGTCCCTTGGGCTTGTGGCCCAGGGACGCATTGCTGCTGTTTATCCGGGCGGAGCCATGATGTTAGAGCGTGGCGACGTTATCGGAATCACCGAGGTTGTAAACGAAGTTCATTTCCTCGGTTATAAAGCGGTGGTGGATTCCGTCATCATTCCCTATCCCTATTCCAATCTTGAGACTCTTGAGAAGCTGTTTTCACAGCATCTTGATTTTGCAAGAGTATCTCTTTGTTCTTTGTTCAAACAGATCACGGGCCTTCTTGGTCAGTGTCAGGTTTCGGAAATCCATTCGGGAGATCTTTTCCAGAAATTAAACAAAGATGTGTCATTTTACAATGACCTGTGCAGAAAGCTCCGTGTTAAGGCGGAGGACATGAGCTGCATAAATGATGTGGATCAAAGTCTCCTGGAAGAATCATCGGATACCTGGCTTGCAGATCTTTATTCCGGACTTGCAAAACTTTATCAGTCCGAAACCGGCAAGACCGTTACCGCAGATCTTTCGGTAACCATGGGCCTCTTAAGAAAAGGAAGTCTTGATGCCAGAAAGGCATATCAGCTTCTTGATAACTACTATTCCTTCAGACAGGAACTGGGAAATGTATATTTCAAGCCGGAAGGCAAAGATTTCTATGATTCCCTTACGAGTCTTTTCTTCAGATTAAAGGCCGGCAGTGCCGATATGATGGAGCTTCGTTCCATTATCACACGAATTGAGGAGTCCTTCTACGATGAGGCGGGACTGGACCAGGATATTTTCAGAACCCGTTTGAATGCGTTTGCGGATAAAGCAGACGATATTCAGGATGTGATGGAGGATACCGAGACCTCGGAAGAAAATGATGAACTTCTTTTCCCGGATGAGCTTAACGATTCCCTTGATCAGATAATAGATTATCTTGAGAGCGATTCCGAGACAGTCACCAACTTCAAGACCCATATCATAGATCTTAGAAGCGTGGATGATCCCGAATCCATAGACGATGATGTATCTACCTTAAGAAAACGCATCGCCATGGAGTTTAACGATATTTACAAGCTGGCATTCTTTAAGTCACTGAAGAAAAAGCCTCCTCTTCCCGTACTTTTATTTCTGTATTTCGGATATGTGGATGAAAATCTTGCGGGAAGAAACAATGCCGCTCTTCTTGCCAGACTCTCCGCACATTTGGGCGGTGCGGGAGAAACCGGTGTTTATACCTTCTATGAATGGCTGAAGCTTATCTTTACCGGCAAAAAAGATCCCAGCAGGGATGAGTTTGAAGCGGATTATACCGATACCATTCATAAACTCAAGGTTCAGAATAAGATCGATGCCGCTGAGGAAAAGAAGAGACTTGAGGATGGAGTAGCCAGAGTAAACTTTGAGCTGGACAACTTCTTCAGGTCGGCAAATAAGGTGACATACGGACGTATTACCACCTTCTGTCCCGTCTTTATGGAAAGAACATGCCTGAAGGATCCCGAAACATCCTTTGTTGACATCAGTGCCATATCCGCTGCACTTGATGCCGTAAGAAAGATCGACTTCTCGGCATATTACAGGGAAAGCCTTGATCAGAAGCATCTTGATATCATGGGCAAGGAAATGGTACATCTGGAATTTCTTCCCGATTTCATTCTTATGCCCAATATGGGAACCAGAGCTGTCATGTGGCAGGAGATCGAAGGAAAACTTCGAAATTCACCTGCGAGAATGGCAATCTCAATTTTCCATGCAGAGGATCTTACCGGAACCGTTATAAGACTTACCGGAGATTTCAGATGGGAGATGTGTAAGAGAGTTCAGGGTGCGAGATGGAATGATGTCACCGAGCGCTCACTTACCAGCGAATACTTTGACTATGTTCAGTTCTATCGCAAAAACAGGGATCTTTCTCCCGAGATCAAGGAGAGGATAAGGACCGCACTTCAGAGAGCCAAGAATAGCTTCAAGGAAATGTTCATCAGGGATTACATCCTCTGGGTAATGTATGAAGGCAATGGTTCTCCCAGATTAAATAAGGTCGCAAGACAGATCATCTTTAATTACTGTCCTTTTAGCAAGCCTCTTGCGGATAAGATAAAGACCAATCCCATCTTTACGGAGATGATCGAAAGAGGCGAGATTCAGAAGGCACAGCGTCTCCACAGACTTGAGATGCTGGAAAAGAAGATCACAGCATCCGGACAGCAGGTTCCGGAAACTCTCAGGGACGAGATAGATTTTATCAACGGTAATATCAAGTTTTAGAGAGGTAAAAAAATATGAATCCTGTGGCAATGATGCAGGCAGCCGGTCGTATCAAGATATTTCAGGAGCAGCATCCCAAGGCAATAGGCTTTATCAAAAGCCTCAGCGAGAATGACATCCGCGAGGGATCTGTTATAGAACTCAAGGTCACCACACCTGAAGGTAAGGAAGCCGTATCCAATATCAAACTTACAAAAGATGATATAGAAACTTTCAGGATATTCAGAAACGGACAAATGGGAAACTAACCTATGAGAACAGACGATTGTATAGATGAAATTGAAAAGGTGGTTCGCGGAAAAAGAGGCGTTATAACCATGGTGGTTGCAACTCTTCTGGCGGGTGGTCATGTTCTTCTCGAAGATATTCCGGGAGTTGGAAAGACCACTCTTGCGGTTGCTTTGTCGAAAGCATTGGGACTGGAGTTTTCCAGAGTGCAGTTTACACCGGATGTAGTTCCCGGGGATCTTCTCGGATTTACTTACTATGATCAGAAAAGCGGTGAATTTACTTTCAGGGAAGGAAGTATCTACACCAATCTCTTCCTTGCGGATGAGATCAACAGGACTTCACCCAAGACCCAGTCCGCACTTCTTGAGGTCATGGAAGAAAGACATGCTACCGTTGAGGGTAATACCAGACAGCTTCCCAATCCGTTCTTTGTTATAGCAACGGAAAATCCGTACGGATCCAGCGGAACACAGAAACTTCCCGAGTCACAGCTGGACAGATTTATGACATGCATGTCAATGGGATATCCCGGTCATGACAGCGAGGTGGAAGTCCTTGCCAATGATGCGCATTCCAGACTTGATGATGTTCAGCCTATCTTTACCGCATCTGAGATTGTTTCCATTCAGAAGGAAATAGAGAATATATATGTTGATAAATCTCTGTACGACTATATTGTTGCTCTTTCCGAAGCAACGAGAAGCGATGAGAGATTATCTCTGGGCCTTTCACCCCGCGGAAGTATTGCACTTTTCAAAGTAGCACGTGCTCTTGCGTATATGTGCGGAAGAGATTATCTTACCCCTGCTGATGTTTCTACAGCATGGATGAATGTTTCAGCCCACAGAGTAAGGATTTCCCCCAGAGGAAGAGCCACCGGACAGAGTATCAGGGAGATAATGACCGACATATTCAATTATGTCCCTGTTCCCAGGATCAGTTGATAATGGAACGTTTGAAAAATATATTTTATATATTTTCATATATCATAATGATCTTTGCCCTTCTTCTTGTCGCGGTTTTTTACAGGCAGCCCCTGGCTTCAACGCTTCTTGTTTTTCTTATCATTCTTCCCTTTGTATCCCTTGCTTCAGGGTATTATGGAATAAAGCATATATCCTTAACTGCGGGAGCTCCTTCGGGGCATGTCGAGGAAGGAGATGAATTCAGGATACGTCTTTATCTGAAAAACAGTTCACCGGTTCCGCTTTTAAGATGTACTCTTATCTATTCTTTTTGTAATTCCTACAGACATGATGACGAAAAATTCAGTGTAACACTTCCGGGAGAAGGATTTGCTTCGGAGTATTACAACATGGCATTTAAAACATCCGCTGCGGGAATCTTTGAATTTGACGCGACGGAAATGCTTATCAGCGATCCTCTTCATTTTCATACCTTTAAGAAGAAACTTGATATTCATATGCTGATCCCGGTAATGCCGCCTGCGGTACCGGTTGCAGATATGATCTTAAGCCGGTATGAGGGTGAACCCTTTGATGAAGTGGTATCCGAGACAGGAGAACTTACGAGGGATATCAGACAGCTAAGGGAGTACAGAGCCGGGGACAGACTGAAGGATATTCACTGGAAAGCTTCTGCATCAAGCGGTGAACTGATGGTAAAGGAATATGAAAGAAGCGTTGATCTTCAGTATCTTCTTTTACCTGAAATACTGAAGGGAAAAGAAGAGGATGTTCTTCGGATGTATTATTCTCTGGGAAAGAAGATGATCGCATCGAACCAGGGATTCAGAACCGCAGTGTACAGACCTTCCGACAAAACATTCAGCTATCTTAATGTAAGTGATGATGACAGTCTGGATGAAAGTATTATTGAGATAATGAGAGAACCCGCATCTGAGGAGGATGTTTACTCGGCCTTCCTGGCACAGAATCCAGGTAGTACCGGCGTTGTAAGAATATGTCAGGGAAGTTTCATAAACACTTAAAACCAAAACAGGTCAGAACTCTTTCAACGGATCCCAATCCCGGATTCGCGGGAAAAAGGGAGCTGAAAAAAAGAGAGCAGGATTCTGACAGGCGAGGTGTAAGTCTCGGAGACATATCGAGAGACACACAGCCTGCCAGATATGTTTCCGTGCTCTTAAGAGGTCTGCTGATATTTTTGGGTGCATACGGAACTGTCTGGGGTGTTGCATCCTCTTTCGGTCTGACTTACGAACCCATGAAAGTATTTCTGGGAATTTTATTCCTGTCGGTGTTTTCTGCTTCAATCTATTATAACCGGTATACCTTCTACATAGGCTATGTCATCATGTTCATTTCGTTCTTTGTTTTTTCCGTGATGACATATTCCTATATAAACTCCGGATTCCAGGCATTTGTAAATGAATTGAATGAACACTATGTAGATTACTTCTCGCTACCGGCACTAAGAGTATCGGAAGAAGTGATCTCCGACAGGAGTATTACGGTTCCCACAACATGCATATTCCTGGGCTGGGTTTACTGCATAATGCTTAATGTAACCATCTCCAGTTACATGAATCCGGCGCTTACTTTTATCATTACTTTTCTTCCTCTCCAGACGGCATTTTACATAGATATAGTTCCTCCCTATCTGTGCATGACCATGCTCATCATGTGCTATGCTTCGGTGCTGGTACTTTCCAGAGCCGGTAACTATGCACTTCCCTACAGGTATAAGAAATATGAAGTCTTTGTCAGACACAGGAAAAAGAAGGGATTTGACGATACCTATATTCTGTCAGCAAAGGGAATGGTCTCCGTTTTCGGAGTATCCCTGGTCTTTTCACTGATCTTCTTTGTAATATCGGGAACCATATTTGGTGATGACTACTCTACAAAATATATTTCCAACTCTTTAAAAAATAAAACCGATAATTTTGTTGAAGTAATGGTGATGAACGGCTTTACATCCATCTTCAACAGATATTCCGCTACCGGCGGACTGGCCAGAGGAAGGCTTGGTGGCATCGGCTCCGTGGCTCCGGATTATGAAACTGACCTTATCGTAACTTATCAGCCTGAATCAACGGATTCCATCTATCTGAGAGCTTTTGTTGGAAATGCTTATTCCATGGACAGATTTGTTGAGGATAAGGATTCCGATTATGACCATGTTGAAGAACCATTCCACAGTGAGCCGGGCACCGGAACCGCAACCATGACCATTGAAAATGTTGATGCGGATCAGGATTATTATTTCTATCCCTATCACACTCTTGATATAGACGGTGATAAAGACGGCACATACGAAGTGGCATACATACCTCCGGCTTCCGAAGACGAGTACAATGATGCCGATAAGGAATTGCTGGGCTATTCCATGTATGCCTTTGAACATTACACCTCAATACCCTCAAGCCTTATTCCTGTATTGAACGATGTCAGTGAAAAAGCAGAGCTCATAAGTGATCTGCGTGGGGCAGAGGGAGAACTGGAAAGCTGTCGCAGACTTCAGAAGTATTTTGAGGAAAACTACAGATATTCTCTTCAGCCCGGAAGAACTCCTCTGGGTGCTGATGTGGTGGAATATTTCCTTTCATCCCAGGATCGCGGTTACTGTATGCACTTTGCATCATCATCTACACTGCTTCTTCGCTACATCGGTATTCCTGCCAGATATTGTGAAGGATATCTTTTGCAGGCGACAGATCTTGCACAGGGTGAGATCGTATCCGAGGAGGATGGTGTGAAGACTGTCAGGGTGGAACTTACCGATGCTGCAGCCCATGCATGGACAGAGGTTTATATAATAAATTACGGATGGGTGCCTTTTGAAATGACACCGCCATCCTTTGGAGAAGAAGAGGATGTTACCGTAAACGGTCTAGTGGGACTTTTGTCCGGACTGTTCAATGCTGCAAACAGAAATGAAGCGGGCGGATCCCAAAACCTTGAAGCGGCAGAGGGCACTGTATCTGCCTTCGGATCGGTTCTGAAAAGTATTCAGTTCCTTGTAAAACCTGTGGTCTATGCCCTTATGAGTATGGTCCTGGTTCTGCTTTTGATACCGGTTATGAAAAAACTGGCATTCAGGATCCGGATCGCAAATCTTGCCAAAAAAGGAAAGTATGGTGAGGCTCTGCTTGCAAGATACAGAAATTACACAGCAAAGCTTTGTAAAAAGAAGATCCTTTCCACATCAAATGCGGATACCCACGAGATAGCAAAGGATCTTTCGGAAAAGGTATCATCAAAGGGTAATGATGCCGGCGATATTTCTTCGAAAATCTATGCAGTTGCGGAGACTGTAAGGCGTGCTGCGTTCTCCGGAAAGGATATTTCGTCCGATGAATACGGACGGGCTTTGTCCGACATGAACATAATATTAAAAGTGGCCTTATCCAAAGGATAAATTGCATTATTTCTAAATAATTTCTTTATTACGTTTACAAATCTATCTGGAAACTGTATAATAAATTATAGTTTCCGAATAATCTCTTCTATATCCTTTATAAATCGCACCGCGGATGTGCGGTGCGGCTATATCGGATTTCTTTTCCGGATCGGAGGGTGCGTATGAAGGATGTTACTGTTATTGGTGCCGGCGTATGCGGATGTGCCGTGGCCAGAGAACTTTCCGGGTATGAACTTGATGTGCTGGTTCTTGAAAAAGAAGCCGACGTATGCGAAGGTACCTCAAAAGCCAACAGCGGTATCGTTCATTCCGGCTATGATGCAAAGCCCGGGACTCTGAAAGCACGATTCAATGTGGAGGGAAATAAGTTAATACACACATTATCTGGCGAGCTTGATTTTCCTTTTAAGGAAAACGGGTCGCTTGTTCTTGCTTTGGAGGAAGAAGGTCGTAAGGATCTTGAAGAACTTCTTGAAAGAGGAAGGGCAAACGGCGTTCAGGGTTTGAGGATAGTTGAAAGGGATGAACTTGTAAAGCTTGAACCGAATGTAAGCGCCGATGCGAAGTGTGCACTCTATGCTCCTACCGGCGGAATAGTCTGTCCCTTTAACATGACTATCGCGCTTGCAGAAAATGCGGCTGACAATGGTGTCGCTTTCAAATTCAATACGGAAGTGCTGTCCATTGAAAAGAAAACCGATGACAACGGAAGAGACTATTACCGTATAAAAACAAATTCAGGCGATATAGATACCCGGATCGTGGTAAATGCAGCGGGGGTATACGCCGATGTGTTCCACAACATGGTTTCAGAGGATAAGATACATATCACTCCGAGAAAGGGTCAGTACTGTCTCATGGATAAAACCGTGGGTGGTCTGGTGAATCATACACTTTTCAGACTTCCTACAAAACTCGGAAAGGGAATACTTGTCACACCAACGGTACACGGAAATCTTATGGCAGGTCCCACTGCTGAAGATGTGGATGATCCTGAGGATACCTCAACCACAGCAAGCGGACTCGATATGGTTCTTTCGGGAGGTGCTCTTTCGGTAAATGCGCTTCCGAGAATGACCATAACTTCTTTTGCAGGATTAAGAGCTCATGAGGATGGAGATGATTTTATCATCGGTGAAGTAAAGGATGCTCCCGGATTTATAGATGCTGCAGGAATAGAGTCCCCGGGACTTACAGCAGCTCCGGCCATCGGAGTGCATATTGCGGGACTCGTCAGGGATATGCTTAAAGCCACGGAAAAAAACGGATTCAAAGCCACAAGAAAAGGAATCCCCTGCATGGCAACTGTAAGTGATAAAGAAAAGGCAGAACTGATAAAAGCGGATCCTTCCTATGCCAAGGTAATATGCAGATGCGAACTTGTCACTGAGGGAGAGATAAGAAATGCAATAACAAGAACTCTGGGTGCAACCACAGTGGATGGTGTGAAAAGAAGGACCAGAGCGGGAATGGGCAGATGCCAGGCAGGATTTTGCCTTGCCAGGACCATTCCGATACTTGCAGAACTCCTCGGAAAAAGCGAGGAAGATATAGAAAAGAGCGGACACGGATCTTACTACATAAACGGTAACATTAAGGATAATCTTTAAGGAGCGGATATGGCTGAAAAATATAAAGATCTCGTGATAATCGGCGGCGGACCCGCAGGCCTTTCTGCAGCGGTATCCGCAAGAAGAGAGGGCGTTAAGGATATCCTTATCATCGAAAGAGATGTGAGGCTTGGCGGAATACTGAACCAGTGTATCCATAACGGCTTCGGATTACATACATTTAAAGAAGAACTGACCGGCCCCGAATATGCGGACAGATACATCAGAATGGTGGAAGAGGAGCAGATCCCCTATATGCTTGACACCATGGTCATCGATCTTTCTGCGGATGAAAATACCGGATTAAAGATCGTTACTGCAATGAATAAGGAAGAGGGCCTTTTTACCGTAAGTGCAAAGGCTGTCATACTTGCCATGGGCTGCAGGGAAAGACCCAGGGGTGCACTGAACATTCCCGGATTCAGACCAAGCGGCATATACTCGGCAGGAACTGCCCAGTACTATGTCAACATGGAAGGAAAGATGCCCGGAAAAAAGGTGGTGATCCTGGGTTCCGGAGACATCGGACTTATCATGGCAAGGCGCATGACATTTGAAGGCGCAAAGGTTATGTGCGTGGCGGAACTTCAGCCTTATTCCGGAGGACTCAAGAGAAATATAGTTCAGTGTCTTGATGATTTTGATATTCCCCTTCTTCTCAGCCATACGGTGGTGGATATAAAGGGAAAAAGAAGAGTAGAGGGTGTTACCATCGCAGAGGTAGACGAGAACAGGAAGCCAATTCCGGGAACGGAAACTTTCTATGAATGTGATACCCTTCTTCTGTCCTGCGGACTTATACCCGAAAATGAGCTTTCAAACAAACTGGGAGTGAAGATGAATCCCGTAACGGGTGGAGCTTTTGTTAACGAAAGCCTTGAAACCAGCATTCCAGGTGTGTATGCCTGCGGAAATGTTTTACATGTCCATGATCTGGTGGATTATGTATCGGGTGAAGCCGATAATGCCGGCAGGAATGCGGCTGAATTTATTCTTGGAAAGAAAGCGGAAACTAATGACGGCACTGTCATAAATATCAAGCCTGAGAACGGAGTCAGATATTCCGTTCCTTCCATTGTGAGAACGTGTACAATGCCCGATACACTTACGGTCAGATTCCGCGTGGGCAATGAATATCGTGATAAGAATCTTGCTGTTTATCTTGACGGAAAGCAGCTGATGAAACTCCCCAAGAGAGTAATGGCACCCGGAGAGATGGAGCAGATAATACTTGTAAAGAGCAAGGCGCTGGATATCATCGGTGAAGATAAGAACCCGGAACATGAGCTTATCATACGCGTTGAGAATAAAGACTGATCTTAAGCAAGAGGAAGCTGAACAGTCATGACAAGAAATCCGGGTTCTCTCGAAGCGGATATCCTTCCACCCAGATTTTCTGTTCTGGCTTTTGCGATGGAGAGTCCCAGACCGTGCCCTCCGGTTTCGGAATTCCTTGATTCATCGGTTCTGTAGAATCTGTCGAAGAGATGCTTTATGTTCTCGTCGGTAAGATCGGTGACAGTAGAATTCTTAACGACCATTTGTGCGTATTTATCTTTTCTTTTAATACGTAAGATAATTTTCCCGTTTTCGGGAGAATACTTTATGGCATTATCGAGAAGGATTGAGCATATATTTGTTATTCCGGATTTATTGCTCTTTATGGTCAGTCCCTTTTCGATGTCACATTCGAGGACTTTGTTTTCCGTAAGGGCTCTGGATCTGAAGGATGAAGAAAGATCTTCTATGAGCCCGGTAAGATCGATCTCTTCGGCTGCTACAGTCTCGACGCTTTCTTCCATCTTGGAAAGAAGCACAAGATCGTTTGTAAGGTCCGTGAGATTTTTTATCTGTTTTTTGATATCCGTTGTCCATTCATTGTCTTCACCGACTTCACTTTCCAGGACATCGGTATCCGCACTGATTATTGCAAGGGGAGTTTTGATCTCGTGGCCCGCATCGGTTATGAATCGTTTCTGCTTTTCATAGCTCTCCGAAGCGGGGCGGATGATGATTCCGCTTAAGAGATAGATCATGACAAATACAAGAAGCATTCCGATGAGGGATATCAGGATGCTGGTGTTTCTGAAGGTTATGAAATTACTCAGGTTCCTTCTGCAGTCATAGAAGATGACTCTGGTAAGACCCTTTTCATCAGTCACAAGGAATCTGTATACGTCATAGAAACCCCTGGTCTTTCCACTGTTAAGCACACGGGAGGCCATTTCCTCAGCACCGCTGTCATCGATCATATAGATGGAGAAGGTATCGGTTTCTTTGACGGAGCCGTCTTTTTCAAACAAAACGGAGAAATATCTTGAAGAGAATATTTCTTCACCGAAAGGATCAGGGCGCCATTCCGGCATGGAAAAGTTTTCTTCGCCCTCCGGAGCAAAAGCGGGATCCATGGGAATGCTGCCACCGGGAGCAAAAGCGTGATCATTGGCGGAATCTCTCAAAGGAAAAGCGCCGTTATTTGCGGCAAGTTCTTCAAGTAACGTATCGGCTTCACTCACTACATTCCTGTAGTTGATGATATTGATGCCGCCTATCAGAACGGCCAGAACCAAAAACATTGAAAGCATTGCAAGGGCTGTGAACCTGGTTCTTAACTTTTTGATCATTTGTTAACCTCCAGATAATAGCCCTGTCCCCGGGACGCTTTAACGGATATATCTGCTTCCACCGAGGCGAGTTTTTTTCGAAGATAGGAAAGAAATGTCCATACCACGTTTATGTCGGCATCGGAATCAATGCCCCAGATCTTATCAAGGAATTTATCCGCGGATATGATAACACCGGGATCCATCATCATGAGCTCCATCATCTGGTATTCCTTGCCGGGAAGTTTGATGCTGCCACCGGGACCGGTCATGTCGCAGGTTGATCTGTCCAGTGAAACATTACCGAAGCGCAGTGTGGAATCCGCCCGGTTTGAGACAGATCTTGTCAGAACACGAAGCCTTGCCAGAAGTTCTTTGCTGTCGAAGGGTTTTGTGAGATAGTCATTGGCTCCGGAATCCAGACCTTCCACTTTATCATCGATCTCACTTTTTGCGGTGAGCATGATCACGGGAACGGCATTGCCGCTTTTTCGCAGTTCCTTTAAAACGGAGATTCCGTCAAGTATTGGCATCATGATGTCTAAGATTGCGGCATCATAATCACTGCTTTGGAGATAGTCCAGAGCATCCTCTCCGTTGTAAACGGGATCCACGGAGTAATTATTTTTTTCCAGTATGGTGCATAGTGCTCTGGAAAGCGACTTTTCGTCTTCGGCAAGGAGCAGCTTCATGTTTTTTCCTTTCAAACGATCTATGCACTGATTTTATCACAGTTTGGGAAAAAGCATTCAGTTTCCGAAAAATAAGGATTTTCGGGAAGTTTTAAGGAATGATTTGTTCAGAGTTTCTTCATAATTAAGGAGGTCCCCATGAATACACGCGAACTAACCTGTATAAGGTGCCCGATAGGATGTCATATCACCGTGGAAATGGAAAATGGTGAGGTAAAGAGCATCACCGGGAATTCCTGTCCGAGAGGTGAAGAGTATGCCGCATCCGAGGTTACACATCCCGTAAGAACCGTGACCAGCCTTGTACGGATAAAAGGAGGCAGCCGTCCTGTGGTATCTGTCAGAACTGAAACCGATGTTCCAAAGGAAAAAATGGAAGATGTGGTAAGGGCATTAAAAGAGATAGAACTTGAAAGCCCCGTGAAGATCGGCGATGTGGTGTCTGAAGACATAGCCGGAACGGGTGTCAGGGTCATAGTTACTTCAAACGTTTAACGGAGAAAATGATATGGGTGAAAAATATATTCTGGCTCTGGATCAGGGTACAACAAGCTCAAGAGCAATACTGTTTGATAAAGATGCACGTATAAGGGCTCTTGCTCAGAGAGAATTTGAGCAGTATTATCCCCAGCCCGGATGGGTGGAACACAATCCCAGGGAAATATGGTCTTCGCAGCTGTCTGTGGCCAGGGAGGCAATGGCTAACCTTGGTGTATTTGCAAACGATATTGCTGCCATAGGTATCACCAATCAGAGAGAAACAACCATAGTCTGGGACAGGGATACCGGAGAACCTGTATATAACGCCATAGTTTGGCAGTGCAGGAGAACCGCTCCGATCATAGACAAGATCGTAAAAGCCGGAAGAAGCGACATGATCAGGGAGAAGACCGGGCTTGTTCCCGATGCGTATTTCAGTGCCAGCAAGATCGCCTGGATACTGGAGAACGTGGACGGTGCCAGGGAGAAAGCGGAAAAAGGAAAACTCGTTTTCGGCACTGTTGATACATGGCTGATCTGGAATCTCACCGGCGGACTTGTGCATGTTACGGATTACACAAATGCCGCAAGAACCATGCTATTCAACATACACACCCTTCAGTGGGATAAGGATCTTCTTGAACTGTTTAACATTCCGGAGAGCATGCTTCCCGAGGTAAAGCCCAGCAGTGCAAGATACGGCTATACCAGTGAAAAGGTCATGGGCGGATGGATACCCATTTCAGGCGCTGCAGGCGATCAGCAGGCTGCACTTTTCGGGCAGTGCTGTTATGAAAAGGGAGATGTGAAAAATACATACGGTACCGGTTCTTTCATTCTCATGAATACCGGTGCCGATCCGGTGCAGTCATCCAACGGACTTCTCACGACTATTGCGGCTTCAACTCCTGATCGTGTGGAGTATGCCCTTGAAGGATCCGTGTTTGTGGCAGGTGCTGCGGTACAGTGGCTCAGGGATTCAATGAGAATGGTAAAGAGTGCTGCTCAGACCGAGGAATACGCGGACCGCGTAAGGGACAGCGGCGGAGTGTACATCGTTCCGGCATTTACCGGACTCGGTGCTCCTTACTGGGACCAGTATGCACGCGGAACCATAGTCGGC
>JAEEGL014682282.1_pt1 | contig 14216 bp, 10 predicted proteins | sample 9134231 | NCBI WGS metagenome assembly JAEEGL01 (sample SAMN16246548, study PRJNA631951) | gut metagenome | biome: gut microbiome; feature: rumen; material: fiber-attached | host: Bos | place: Iran: Karaj | collected 2018-10 | reverse complement strand
TAATTGACGATTGGACAATTGACGATTAGACAAGTTATTGACAATTTAATAATTATTATTAAAGAACGCATAGTGGAATAAATTGTCCAATATATTCAATTGTCCATCCACACGAAGTGATCGTACCCCTTGTGGGTAAAGAATCGTAAATCGTAAATTGTCAAATTGTCAATTAATAAAGGTTATGTATCAGGACTTTCAGAAACATCTGCAGAAGCAGTTGCAAGAAATAGACGAGGCGGGGTTGTATAAGCACGAGCGCGTGATTATCACCCCGCAGTCGTCGGGTATTCAGGTAGAAGGCGGCAAGGACGTGATCAACTTCTGCGCCAACAACTACCTGGGCCTGGCCGACAACAAGGAACTGATTGAGGCCGCCAAGCAGCGCATGGATGCACGCGGATACGGCATGTCGTCAGTACGTTTTATCTGTGGCACACAGGACACGCACAAGCAGCTGGAGAAAGCCATCTCCGACTTCTTCGGCACGGAGGACACCATCTTGTATGCCTCGTGTTTCGACGCCAACGGCGGTTTGTTTGAGCCGCTGCTGACCGAAGAAGACGCCATCATCTCGGACGCGCTGAACCATGCTTCTATCATCGACGGTGTACGCCTGTGCAAGGCGCAGCGTTTCCGCTACAAGAATGCCGACATGACGGACCTGGAGGAGCAACTGAAGAAAGCACAATCGGCTCGTTTCCGCATCATCGCTACGGATGGCGTGTTCTCCATGGACGGCAACGTTTGTCCGTTGGACAAGATCTACGAACTGGCAAACAAATACAACGCTCTGGTGATGGTGGACGAGAGTCACTCCGCCGGCGTAGTGGGCCGGACGGGACACGGTGTGACAGAGCGCTTCGGACTCCGCGGCAAGATAGAGATTCTCACAGGCACGCTGGGCAAAGCTTTTGGCGGCGCCGTGGGCGGTTTTACCACCGGCAAACAGGAAATCATCGACATGCTGCGTCAGCGCAGCCGGCCGTATCTGTTCAGTAACTCGCTGCCGCCGATGATAGCCGCTGCCGGATTGAAGACCTTCGAACTGCTGACGCGAGACAACACGCTGCAAGACCGTCTGCACGCCAACACCGACTATTTCGTCAAGGCAATGCTGGCCGCAGGATTCGACTGCAAACCTACGGAATCGGCCATCTGCGCCGTGATGCTGTACGATGCGCGACTCTCGCAGGAGTTCGCTGCAGCGCTGCAGGAAGAAGGCGTGTACGTGACCGGATTCTACTACCCCGTAGTGCCGCAAGGTCAGGCGCGCATACGCGTTCAACTCTCTGCCGCACACACGCGCGAGCAACTGGACAAAGGTATTGCAGCCTTCGTGAAAGTAGGAAAACGCCTGGGCGTACTTCCCGCATAAGACAACCATAAGATAACCATAAGATAACCATAAGATCAAAATGAGGGCTTTAGTCAAGAAGAAAGCCGAGCGCGGCATCTGGATGGAAGAAGTGCCGATGCCGGAGGTCGGAGTCAACGATGTGCTCATCAAGGTCAAGAAAGCAGCCATCTGCGGCACAGACCTGCATATGTACAAATGGGACCGGTGGTCACAGCAGCACTGCACTCCACCCTACACCATGGGCCATGAGTTCGTGGGAACGGTAGTAGAAATAGGTCCGGGTGTACGCAATATCCGCGTGGGAGAACGCGTCACTGCAGAAGGACATATCGTTTGCGGGCAATGTCGTAACTGCCGACGCGGTATGGGACACGTGTGCGAGCATTCGCTCAGCGTAGGTATCTTCGGCAAGGATGGCGCTTTTGCCGAATATGTGACTATCCCCGAGTCAAACGTCGTGAAGCTGCGCCCCGAGATCAGCGATGATTTCGCGGCCATCATGGATCCGTTTGGCAATGCCACCCATACCGCCCTGGCTTTTCCGCTGTTGGGCGAAGATGTGCTGATTACCGGCGCAGGACTCATCGGCACTATGGCTGCAGGAATCTGCCGTTTTGCCGGTGCCAAACATATCGTCGTTACTGACATCAACCCGCTTCGTTTGGATATAGCCAAACGCATGGGTGCGACGCTGACTGTGGACGGCTCGAAAGGCGAGACCGTTGAGGACGCGATGAAACAACTGGGCATTCACGGCTTCGATGTGGGTCTGGAGATGTCCGGCGCGCCGGCTGCCTTCAACGATATGGTGGCGCATATGTACAAAGGCTCCAACATCGCGCAGCTGGGCATTCTGCCCGAAAACACGCAGGTGGATTGGTCACAAATCATCTTCAACGCGCTGACTATTAAAGGTATCACAGGCCGACACATGTGGGAAACATGGTACATGATGGAGCAGATGCTGTTGGGCGGATTGGACCTATCACCGGTCATCACACACCATTTCCCCTTCGACAATTTCCAACTCGGTTTCGACGTGATGGAAAGCGGAAAATGCGGCAAAGTGATTCTGGAAATCGGCGACTGACACGCGTTGGCACGATTTTGGCATAGTTTTTGTTCAAACAAATGCATTGGCAGAAAACATAGTATTAATTATAACATAAACTAAGATGAAAAAGATTGTTACTTTGATGATTACGTTGCTGAGCATCAGTGCTTTTGCAGCGGAGTTGCCTAAGGAACTGCAACAGTACAAACTGGATAACGGTTTGACTGTTATGCTGTGGGAAGACCACGACCAACCGGATGTAACCGGTTACGTAGTGGTTCGTGCAGGTGCTATCGACGAGCCTGCAGAATACACGGGTCTGGCACATTATCTGGAGCACATGCTCTTCAAAGGCACGCAGCGTATTGGCGCTGTGGACTGGGAGGCAGAAAAACCTATCTATGATTCTATCATAGCGCTTTATGACCAGTTTTCCGACGCTACAGATCCGAAGGTACGCGAGCAACTTGCTACGCAAATCAACCAATGCTCCATGCGCGAGGCCAAGGTTTCGACTACGGAGGATTTCTTCAACCTGTTGGACGGTATTGGTGCCGAGGGCGTCAACGCCTTCACCAGCTACGACCTGACGGCTTATCATAACTCCTTCCCGCCGGCTGAGATGTATCGCTGGCTGACCATTTTCTCTGACCGACTGATTAACCCCGTATTCCGTACGTTCCAAGCAGAGTTGGAGAATGTGTTCGAAGAGTATAACATGTACGCCAACGAGCCCTCTTCGCAGGGGCAGAAGAAGGCCATGGAGATGATTTACAAAGGTCACCCCTACGAGCGTGACGTCATCGGCAAACCCGAGCACCTGAAGAACCCGCGTCTCTCCAAACTGATTGAGTTCTACAACACATGGTATGTGCCCAACAACATGGCACTGATTCTCGTAGGCGACTTCGACGCAGAGGCCACCAAGCCGATGATTCAGGAGACGTTCTCGCGTCTGCAGCCTAAAGAGTTGCCCGAGCGCGGTAAGTACGAAGTGGTTAGCTTCAAAGGCAATCCCAAATACAGCTACAAACTGGGCTACAACCCCATGATTATCTGGGCATACGAAGGTATTCCAGAGGGACATGAGGACCAGGTGGCGCTGTCGTTTGTTACTTCGTTGCTGACCAACGGAATGGGTACAGGTCTGCTGGACAAACTGACTATCGACGGTGACGTTCAGATGGCCGGCTGCGGTTTGGATTGCCGCCGAGACATGGGACGCATCCTTATCGAGGCTGTGCCTTACTACGACGTCAACCAGCGTATGTTCGAGGACAACAAGACAACCGAGAAGATCATCATGAAGGAGATTGACAAGCTCAAGACCGGACAAATAGAAGACTGGCGTATCGCGTCTGTCAAGACTATGTTCGACGAGCAGTTCAAACTGGCCTTCGAGAGCAGCGCTGTCAAGATGAATATCCTGATGAACAGCTTCACCTACAACACCCCGCTGCTGGATGCCTTCGAGGAGAACGAGAAGATTCAGGCCCTGACCAAGGAGCAGATTATGGCTACTGCCAAGAAATATTTCGACGCAGACCACATGATGCTGTCCTTCGACGAAGGAACGATGAAGACCGCTCCGCTGCCCAAACCTAAAATCGAGCCGCTTGACCCGATCAAAGGCGCAGAAACCGAGTATGCCAAAGCGTTCCGTCAGCTGCCTAAGGGCGAAGTGAAACTGACCTATAACAATTTCTCGGACGTGCAGGTGCGCGACCTGGGTGACAACGTGACCCTGCGTTACACGCCTAACACCAAGAACGATATCTTTACTCTGACTCTGCGCTACGGTGTAGGCGAGTAGAAGATGCCAATGCTGCCCTACGTAACCGCTCTGGTGAACACAGCCGGAACGATGGCAGGCAACCTGGAGGCCAGTGAGTTCAACCGTCAGATGGCCGAGCTTGGCGCTACCGTCGGCTATGACTGCGACGACAGCTATTGCTACATCAGCATCCTGGGTGTAGACAAGAACCTTGAGGCCATCATGCAACTCGTAACCAAACAGCTCATCATGCCCAAACTGGAGCAGAAACAGCTGGACAACATCATCGGTTCGGTCTTCTTCAGCCGCTGGAACCGTCAGAAACGTAACTCTGCACAGAAATCCGCTTTGATGCAATACGCAATGTACGGTGACAAGTCGTCATTCATCGACGAAGTGAAGTTCGGCGATATCTACGCCCTCTCGCTGCCGAAGATTCAGACTCTGGTCAGCCAGGCTCGTGAATATGCACTCGACGCACGCTATTGCGGTACGCGTTCTATCGATGAGGTCGTTGCCGCTCTGCCGCTTACTGAAGGTATGAAGCCCTCTCAGTCGCCTATCGTCAAGGACCGCAAGTCCTACGAGAAGAACACGATTCTCTTCTTGCCGAACAACAACGTGCAGCAAGCTGACCTGTACTTCTATATCAACGGCCGTCCGTACAACATCGAGTCTGACGTAGTATCTGATGCCTTCAACCAGTACCTCTCCGGAGGTTTCTCGGGTGTCATCATGAACGAGATTCGTACCAAGCGCTCTATGGCTTACACGGCTTATGGTGTGGATGCAACGCCGGTACTTCAGGGTAAAGACTGCTACTTCATCGGCTACGTAGGCACGCAGTCCGACAAAGTGGTGGATGCTGTTAAGGTTTACATGGATATTCTGAACAACATGCCTGAGGACAGCACCAGCATCGACAACATCAAGATTGCGCTGCGCCAAAGTGCACAGACCGCCAAACCCTCTATGCGTGGCAAAGCAAGCACGTTTGCGTTCTGGAAACAGTTGGGTTACAACGATGATCCCGCGCGCGTTAACGCAGACAAGATCAACAACCTGACTTTTGCCGACATCGAGAAGTTCTACAAGGACAACATTCAGGGCAAGCCTGTCACAATCGTACTTATGGGCGACCCCAAGAAAATCAATCTGAAAGAACTGGAAGCTACCCTTGGCTGCAAAGTGACGAAACTGTCTGTAACCAAGATTTTCGCTCCGATGGATTTGGATTTCTAAACGGAACCTCTATCTCAAACCAATCAGGACGGCCCCACGGTCGTCCTGATTTTTTATGCTTTTCTCGCAAAAATGTCTATACAATATTGAGACTCCCTTGAGACTCTCTTAAGACTCCCTTGCCTTTCTAAACAAGAGAATCGGGGTGGGTCTTTCAACTCTTACGAACCACCGCCAGTCCGCGCTTTCCGTCCACCAGAGCGGGAAGAGGTTTTTCTGTCTGCACTACCCTTACGTGTTCCGTTTCGTGCACGGCTTGCAGGCTGTCTAAAAAACCGAAGTCCACAAAACCCAAACCTGCAGATTCATTCACTGTGAAATAGGCCACGCCGAAACTTGTCAGGTTCTGGAAGAAATGAGTGCCTTGACTCGGCTCTATCTGGTAGCCGCCGAGCGCTGACTCTACGATAATGGAAGCCCCGCTTATCTCTGACCAACGGACAGGAATGCCTAACCATGGGTCACTGGAGCCCCAACGGCCCGGACCGATTAGCAGGTAATGGCGCCCCTGGCGAATCATCTCGGCATTGATTTCGGCTATCTCTCGGCGGATGTCTTGCGACAGCGCAGCGTCAAACCGTTCCGGCCGCACATACACTACATCGCATAAATCATCATACAGGCCTTGTCCCAGTGCCTTGGGCGAACGCAGCATCAGCGACGAATCAGGGATAGCGGTCAGGTCTTCTTTCACTTCGGCTTTTGCCTCCACGATAGGACGAATCTGCAACAGATAGAACGCCCCTTGCTCACCCTGACGAGCACCCAGATTAACCGCAAACTCAATCTCTACCGGCGTGCCCATTTCGCGCTGCGAGATAGCCAGTATCTGACGCAACACCTCCGCCAACGGGAAAGCATCATGGTGCAAAATGTTGTTGAAGGTCAGCACTCTGTGCCCTTCCTCCAGGATGTTGTCGTACAGGTAGCCCGAGCGGTAGTTGTAAGTCGAGGCAATCAGCCTTAACCTGCCGTCAGCCTCTGCTTCTTCGATGTTGCAGCGCTTGAGGTTGAAGCCGTCGTCCACTTCGGGATGAAAATCGGTCCGGCACAAATCCAGCGCCAAGAACGAGGTTTGAGTCTGCCTGAGCGCCATCTCCGTAGTGCTGGTCTGAAGCACATGTTGCGGATGAGCGGGCGAGAATCGAAGCGTCGTGCCACCATCCACGATATACTTACCCAAACCAAGTGCTATCTCGGCCTCACCTTCCTCTGGAAGTTCGTCGCCCAAAGGATAGAAATTCAGACTCCTGGCAACACCCGAGAAGGCGGGATAGAACCGTCTGGACAAACCTATCACATTCGTATTGGCGCTTTTACGGCTCTCCTGCCCTACCACTTCCTGAATTACCACGGCCATTTTCTCCTCGTCAATCACATTCTTCGTGGCCTCCATATACGCCTTGGATTCGCGGTAGAACACACTGGCATACACCGCTTTCACCGCTTCTGTCAGGTACTGCAGCGTCTGTTCCGGTTGCTCCGGATCATGTGGTATCATGTAGGTCGAATAGATGCCTGCAAAGGGTTGATATTGCGTGTCTTCCAACAGCGATGACGACCTAATGGCTATCGGCCCTTTCAGTACGCCTATCAGTGCCCGGAGGTTTGTAGTTAGATGCTCCGGCAATGGCGCTTTCATGAAGGCCTGCAATATCGTCTCGTCTGAGGCATTGCTAAGCGCCAGCGGATACAGACCGTTGCGTTCCATGAACTCCGAGAACAAGTCTGTACACAACACCACCGTCTTGGGGATAGTGATGTGCACACCCGCTATGTCTTCCAACTCGAAATGCCGCTTGATCATCGCGTCCACAAAAGCCAAACCACGACCTTTCGAGCCCATGCTGCCCGAACCGATGCGGGCAAAATTACTATATTGGTCAAACACCTCCGGCCTGAACTGCGCCACGATACCGCGGTTCTTGATACGCCGGTAGTCCAGAATAGCCTGATGGATAATACGTTTCTCTTCGGCCATGTCCGACAAAGTGAAATGCCGCGGGTCACGCGCTTTCACGTACTCCGCCAACGGGAACAAAGCTCGGCTGTACAACCAACGCGACACATCGTTGTGCGTCACATGATACAGGAACGACTCGTCCGGGATGTCGAACATCTTGTCCTGCAACTCCTTCAGATTCTTGCACGTCATCACCACCTCGCCGGTCTTGGGGTCGCGGAAACGGAAATCACCGAAGCCAAAACATTCGGTTATCTGCGTCCGCAAGTCCAACAGCAACGTCTGACTCTGTTTGTCCAGGAACACAGCGTTGGCTTCATGGGCCAAACGTTCGTTATCGCGGTTGGACGACTCTACGATGATTGGAATAAACGGGTCCGCCAAGCGAATGTCGCGCAGCAGCCGTCGGCACCATTCTGACGAAGGTTCGTCGTTCATCTGACCGTCAGGAAACTCCGCGTCTGTGATTACGCCCAGCATGTTCTCGCGGTACTTGCAGTACAACTCCGACGCTTCTTCATAGTTGCGCGCCAGCAGAATCTTTGGCCGACCACGCATACGCAACATCTGCTCGTGAGGGTTCAACGCTTCTGTCATAAAAGCGCGACTCTGCGTGAACAGGTGTTTGTAAAGCATAGGTAATATCGCGGAGTAGAAACGAAAACTGTCCTCCACAAACAGCACTGTCTGGAGGCCCACCTGGCGGATGTCTTCATCCACGTTCATCTTGTCCTCCACCAACTTGATGATGGCTAACAGCAACTCTGCATTGTCCAGCCACGAGAAGATGTAGTCGATGGCAGAAAGGTCTTCGTGTTTCAGCCGCTCTCGAATGGCGCGGTTGTTCTGCGTCAACAGCACGATGGGGATTTGAGGGTAATCGCGTTTCACGTTCTTGGCCCACTCAAACGACTCCCCCGCGTCCGACGGCATCGCCATCACCAAATCAAAATGACGCTCACCTAACAACTTCGCCGCTTCCTGCTCACTCGACACCAACGTAAAACGAGGCGGATAGCGCAGGTTCAACGAGGTATATTCGTTGAAGATCTGCTCGTCTATTCGACCGTCCTCTTCTATTGTGAACAACGCATACTTGCTTGCAAACAGGAGCACATTATACACGCGCTGCTGCATCAGACTGGCAAACGACGTGTCCTTGAAATACAACTTCTTTATTGATGGCATAAACCGGATTTTTCTTTTCGATATCTAACGTAGAAGAGGAGTTGTGCGCATTATCTGTAAAACCCTACAACGCACTCCTTCTTACAGATGCGGAACACCCGGAACGCGTACATTGAACTTGTCGGGATCTTGCGGGCCGACAGGAACAAACTGAAAATCAAACGACTGATGCACTTCCATCACTGCATAGTAGGCGTTGTAGAAGTGATCCTCCAGCGCATCCACTATCAAGAACTGCACGCCCTTGAAGTAATGCTGGTCGCGGCAATGGTCGTGGCCTTGAAGCACCAGCTCTACGCCATAACGCGAGAACAGGTCGCACAAGTCGTAGGTCTCCTCCAAGGCGAAGTTGCTGGTGTGACCCTGCGACGCATCCACCTTGAAGAAATGGGTGTGGGTGAAGACAATGATATGACGGTATTTCTGCTCTTGCGCAGCTTCCAACAACTGCTCAAGCCACTTACGCTGTTTCACGCCCAAGGTGCCATTGCCCGAATCGAGACAGATATACAAATCCTTGAAGGAGGGCGTCTTCACGACAAAATGATAGACAGAGGTCTTTATGTACGAGCGGTAAGTCTGCCACTGTCCAAAATATAAGTCATGATTGCCTACGGCAAAGAAACAAGTATCTCCCGTTCCATCCCAGATAGGCGCCAGATGCTCCATACACATGTCATAGTGGTTCTGCCCGTTGATGACATCGCCCAAATGAAGGCAGAAAGGAGCAGCCTCGGCGTCGGACAAATAATCGTCAACAAACTGGTCGAGGTTGCTAGTGGAGAAATCCACGTGCGAATCAGTCATGATATACACCTTATAGGCGTTGTCGGGCACGGAAATGGTGTCCACTCCGTGCATCCTGTCGTACTCCATCGACTGTTCAAAACGCGAATCGGCATCACCGGAACTGCTTGAGACCATTCCCTTCACGTCCAGGTTACTTTCGCCGCTACATGCTGTCATTCCCAGCAGTAGCGCAGATATATAGAGATGAGTTTTCATGAGTTGATAGTTCTTATTTCGGCAAAGCCTCAAACGATCGGCAGAGCCGTGGAAAGTTCTTAATTCGGCAGAGCCTCATACGATCGGCAAAGCCGTGGAAAGTTGAAAGTTAGAATCGCATGCACAGACCCAGTTTGGCTTTGATGCCGTAGAACTGAGCGTCCAGGTGGAACATGCCTGTCGGTTTGCAATAGACCTCAGCCAGCACGCGAAGGTTGCGGATATTGCCGCGCAGATTGTCGGAACGGCTGAAGACGTTGTAGAACGGCAGGTCGTAGTGTGCGCCAATCCAGAATATGGGTTGATAATGACGCTCGTACTCCAATTCGGTGTAATCGGAGACACCCAGGTAGATGTTCCATGGGCTCTTCTCGGGCCGCGTGTTCACCTGAATGCGATACAGCACGTTGAACGGATCCACGGAATAAGAGCTAAGCGAATGGTAATCGGCGTCCATATCGCCAAACACCTGGCTGAAGATGCCCAACTGAACCGACACGTAGTCCATACGATAGCCCAACGAAGCCGCCATCACGTAGTCGTTGATGCGGTTACGCTGAACGCTTTTGTAGAGGATTGTACCATCGAGAAACATTTCGCCTGTTGGCAACGGGAACTTAGGCCGAGCGGTGACACTTCCGGTATAAACGCGCGACGAGAGTCCCTCAATAGCCAAATCCAGTTCGAAATAGTCGTTGAAAGGTAGGTCGGCACGTACTTCTCCGCCACCAAAATGCCCCCACGAGATATTGTAGCCATACTCGCCCAAGACGGTTACGCTGTACGGCTTGGCCCAAGCACCAAGAGTCATACCCAGCGCCAAAGCTATAAGTAGAAATCTCTGTTTCATATCTGTTAATAATTACGTTCTCCAAAGATAGAACTGCCAATACGGACCATATTCGAGCCCTCTTGCAGTGCCAGTTCGTAGTCGTGCGACATGCCCATCGAGAGCACTCCCCCATGCGGGAAAAGGTTACGATGGATTGTGGCGAGCATCTTGAACTCGCGGAGGACCTGATTCCGGTCGTCGGTGTTAGAGGCCATCCCCATAATGCCGCAGATGTTCAGTCCGGGGTACTCGCGCAGAAAAGGTGCGGCGTGGTTCAGATCAATGAGGGGTTGCAGGTCGGCAATCTCTTCGATGGAGAAGCCGGACTTGGTCTCCTCTTGAGCCACATGCACTTCCAGCAACACCGGCACGATGCGACCGATCTTCAGCGCTTCTTTGTTGATTTCCTCCAGCAGATGAAGGGAGTCCACACCGTGAATGAGAGAGACAAAGGGCACAATCTGGCGGACTTTGTTGGTCTGCAGATGCCCGATGAAGTGCCAACGAATGTCTGCAGGCAAGGCTTTGTGCTTCTCCAGCAGTTCCTGTACTCTACTCTCGCCGAAATCGCGCTCACCGGCATCATAGGCCTGGCGGATGAGTTCTGCGGGATGAAACTTGCTCACGCATACAAGCGTCACCTCTTTAGGTAAGGTCTCACGCAAGCGCGCTATGTTATCTTGCACCCAACTCATTTCTGCTCAGTTTGGGCTGCGTCGGCCACATAGAAGTCCAGATAATCAAGGACGATCGTCTTTTGGATATGCACAATCTCGGCATCTCCTGCGAAGTTGAGACCGATATTATGCAGTTGCTTGAGTGCTCCTTCTACGTTCACGGCTTGCACCAGGAACACTTGCGTCAGTTTCTTTTCCTTGGCCATTTCGCCCTCGCCGTCCAGGACCGTAGCCTCAATCTTGCCCTTGTAGAAACAGTACTCCTGGAGTTTTTCATCCAGGATGATGTCCACAAATTTGACTTTGCGGATGTCTATCTCGGGCATCTCACCCTCAAACTGATAGGCAGCAACGTACTCGCGCACATGCTGCTCGGTGTCGGCATAACTGAGTGCGTGGCATATAAACACATCCGTTGACTTGCGACGCTTGTTTCCGCCCGCGTCCAGAGGCTTTACATATGTTACTTTTGCTTCGTAGTATAACATGAGCTTGTCTTATTATGTTATGGTAATCTTATGGTAATCTTATGGTTGTTGATTCATCCTATCTGGCCACCAGGTAGCAGCCGCCCATAATGAGCACAATTCCGAGCCACTGAACCAAACTGATGGACTCGTGGAACACCATCATCGCGGCAATCATTCCGAATATATAGGTCAGACTGGTCAGCGGATAAGCAATTGAGAAGGGGAAGTTCTTGATGATGTACATCCACAATACGGCTGCGCTGAGGAAAGCCAGGCCTGTGCCAAGCCACCACCAGTTCAGGAAGATGCTGTTCACCCAAAAATCGCGCGTCCAAGCAAAAGGAGTCATTTTTTCGAGGGAGAACTTCAGCAGAACTTGTCCCAAACAAAGCAGAAAACTCTGCAATATAGATAGTAGAATCAGTTCCATAGGCAATTATTTTTTCTTAATAACAAACGCTTTAGCCATTCTGGGACAACTATCGTCAACCCGGGCAAGCCACTTCTGCCAATCGGGGTCTTCTTCGTCATAACCGCATACGAGCACGTTAAGGACATTCGGATCAGCGAGACGGACAATTGCACCCGAACGGGCGTAATCGAACGACTCCACTCCCTCCGAAATCGTACAGTTGAATCCGCGGCAACCGAGAAGCATGGCCAATGTAGAAGCCGCCGTATTGTGTGTGGACTGCATGAACAGGGTCGGGCTGAAGTCGTATTCTCCGTTCGTAACCAATGTTTTGAGCAACTCCATAGTAGGCACTATTCCGCCCCAGCGAGTACCAACGATGATAGCGTCCGGAACACTTATTCCTGCCTGTTCCAAGGCTTGTTTGGCCGCCACAACCATCCTGCGCATCTGGCTGTTCATTCTACGTGCCTGCATAGGTGACAGGTACTGTTGTGTGTCCGGATCTTCATCGATAGAAACGACCGGAAACTCCTCTATTACAGGCGCTACAGATAACTCTGGCAAGTTAGTCGGCTCAGACGAGAGAATCAGCGACGAGTCATTGCCGCCGAAGCCGAAAGCATTGGTCATCACATGTTTATATCCGCGCTCCTGCATCAGCATCAAGCAGAAAATGGCCTCGATGCTTCCCGAAGCCGACGTGGTGTGCCCCGTCAGGTTCTTCGTACTGCGCGGTTCCGGCCAACGGCTACCCTCGAATGGTGTTCCGAACAAGCGCTCAATGGCACTTGCCTCGGAGGCATCATTGTTCGGCGTAGCCGTACCATGGGCGTTGAGATACTCAATATCCGCCGGCTTCAGTTCGGCCATTAGAAGCGCTTTGTGCATCGCCAGATACGCGCCCGTACCTGTAGGCGACGATGCGGTCTGATGATACGCATCGCAGCGGTTACCGTAACCCGACACATAGCCGTAAATGCTTGCACCGCGAGCCAGCGCCTCCTCTTCCTTCTCCAGAATCAGATACGCTGCACCTTCACCCAGATTGATACCGTCACGGTCAGGATGAAAAGGACGACATACTTGCTCGGACAGGATTCCCAAACTGCCAAAACCATTCAGATGGAATCGCGTCAGCGCTTCCGTTCCGCCTACGAGTACACGCTTGGAGGCCTTCATGCGCAACAAATCGGCGCCGTACATGATAGCGTTAAGGGCTGAAGAACAAGCCGTTGAGATGGTGGTTTCTCCGGCTGTTCCGCCAAGCATGTGACTAAGCAGAAAACTCGTAGCACCGGCCTCATGAAAAATGATGTTGTCAATACTGTCGGTGTTTCCTTTCAACCACTTACCGACCTCATTCTCAGTGCTATCCATACCTCCTACGGTAGTGCCGTTTACAAGAATCAGGTCTTCAACCTGTTCGGGCGTGAGATGAGCATCAGCAACGGCTTCGCTTGCCGCCGCATAAGCCAAAAGCACATTTCGCGGACAAGGCGAATCAGCCTTTTGCCTGCACTGCTGTTTCAGTTGTTCGTTGGTCATACCTACCTCTCCAACAGGCCATTCTTTGTGAATGGTCTGGAGTATCCTCGGAGCACTAATGCCTGACCTGCCGGCCAGCAGATTAGCCTTGTTGGCCTCTTTGCCCAAGCCCAGAGCAGAAATGATGCCTATACCGGTGATTGCTATGCGCATGTTATTTAGTTTTGTGGTTATCAATATATTCCGCCATGGTGTCGATACTGCGGAGTACCGCCTTCGACTCTTCGCGGTTGGTGAACTTGATGCCGTAGTGCTTGTCCAGAATCATCAGCAGTTCCAACGCATCTATGCTGTCGAGGCCGAGTCCTTCTCCAAAAAGAGGAGCGGCATCGTCGATGTCTTCGGGTTGCATTCCTTCCAAATTGAGTGCGTTGATAATCAATGTTTTCAGTTCTTCTTTGTTTGTCATTTTTCAGATTGTTTTGTTACTAAACTCAAATGCGCCTCATAGTCCGATTTACCGGTACATTCCACCCACCCTACAATGGCGGAGTGGATTCTTTCATCGCGGAGAGTCGCATCTATAATTGGTTGTAAAGTCGTTTCATTGTCGAGGATATAAAAAGCCGTTTCGCCATAAAGCCCGTGGCGTATAGCCAGTTCGCCCGTAACGATATTGGGCAAGGTGTAAACGAACAGGGCGGGCGACGGGTAGTAGTTGTCGGGGTCAGAGATAGTGGCCGAATACTCG
>JAEEGL014024892.1_pt1 | contig 14216 bp, 17 predicted proteins | sample 9134231 | NCBI WGS metagenome assembly JAEEGL01 (sample SAMN16246548, study PRJNA631951) | gut metagenome | biome: gut microbiome; feature: rumen; material: fiber-attached | host: Bos | place: Iran: Karaj | collected 2018-10 | reverse complement strand
TCTACCAGCACAGGGAAACACTTCTCGGGGAACTGGCCTACGATCCAGTCTAAGGTCTCCTGATCCGGGCACTTGAAGGTATCCTTACCTGCCATTACAGCATCCACCAGCCTGTACCAGGCCTTGACCTTTTTCTTGCCGAAGATCTCCTTCCAGTATCCTGAAAGCGCCTTTGGATCGAAGGTGTGCTTGTACTCCTTAACTTCCGGTTCCAAGGGTTCCTCCGGGACTTCCGGCTCTACGGCTTCCTGGGTATCATCCTCGACGACTTCAGTCTGAGTATCTTCAGGCACATCTTCCGGAGCAGGATCCTGACCACAACCTGTGGTGAAAGTAAATAATATCGTAATGCAAAGAATTATAGTCAGAAATTTCTTCATTGTCTTGTCCTACCAAATAAAATTAGATTTGAGCATTTCTCCATTGTCCACCAGAAGATCCTCTCCTGTCATGGAGCGGTTTATGATAGTCATGTAGTAGGCCAGCTCTGCAATCTCCTCAGGCTCTGCCCACTTGCCGAGAAGAGTCTCGGCTTTAACCGCGTCGTAAAGCTTCTCGCTTTGAAGTATGTGTATATTTGAGGCTGTGATGACTCCTCCCGGCGAGATGCTGTTAACGGTCACGCCATGTTTTGAAAGGTCCAGGGCCAGTTTTTTCATGTAGCCCACGAGACCTGCCTTACTTGCCACATAGTACGGGAATTCCGCGCCATTCCTGGCGGAGGCAGAGGCGATAAAAAGCACGGACTTAAGGGCTGGGCTTCCCATGAAGTGTTCTGTGAATCTAATGGTACCTTTCAGATTGACGTCGATAGCATCAGCTTCTTTAAAGGTTCCGGCATTGTTGATCAGTATCTCGGGTTCCGGGATTTCGGGGAATTCACTTTCCTTAAGATCGTGTATGAAGTGTCTGTACCTGGGGTGATCTATACGGCTCTCTAAAATATCAAAACCATATACTTCATGCCCTTCATTAAGAAATTTTGCGGCAATGGCTTCCCCTATTCCGGAAGCGGTGCCCGTTATAACGATTCTCATGATCAAGCCTCCTGACCGATTATCATACCTAAGGCTTTGCGTTCTTTGGTGATGCCCTTGGCGATGCGATATCCTACAGGTGAGAAAAATACTTCAAAGAGCAGTTCAAGCACTGCGCCTGTGATGGCACAGGTCAGACACTGAATCATGGTCCAGCCGAAGAATACTTTGCTCACCAGAAGGGCGAATACCAGATTATCCGTGAACTGTCCGATAAAGGTGGACACGTAGGATCTTAAGGCGAAATCACCGAAGCTCTTGTTAGCCAACTTCTGTCCAATATTATAGTTAAGAAAATTATTCACAAGAGACGATACCAGGAAAGCGATGGAGCTTCCCAACAGTATGAACCAAGTGCCGCTGAAAGTATTATCCAGGGCGGTATTGATGACACCCTCGCTGCCATCTACGAAGCTCTCAGACCAGACTCCCGGGATGACGCTTGCGATGTAGAATATCAGAGCCATCATGAGGTTTACCAGGATCGCCACGATGGACATGCCTGTAGCCGCCTTAGGGCCGTAGCACTGAGTCATGACATCCATGGAAAGGAAAGTCAGCCATGAAAGCAAAATACCGCAGTCCAGTGCCAGCCATTCTACTCCTGTGTTGATGCTTTTATTGGCCAGGAGGTTCATCCCTACTACAGAAAGTATGAAAAGTGCTGCCATGATGGGAGGAACGGTCTGCATAAGATCGCGGAACTCTTTTTGTAATTTTTTCATTATTAATTTCTCCTTGTTTTTTATAGGTGGTTTTCAAGAGACACCTTTACTATGCCTGCCGAAGACGGCTGACATGCAAGGAGAATCATAACACAATGACCGCAAAAAATCAAGCCCTCGAAAATAAAGAAGACGAGGAATGATCCTCGTCTTTTTTATAATACTGTATATCCCTGATCGAAGTCTACGTCAAGTTCCAGGTCTTTATCCACGCTCTTTATAACGTCTCTAAGCCTTCCGGCGATCTCTTCTCCCGGATAAGCTTTACCCGGCGCCACCTCTATATCGAGGCTTACTCTGGTTATTCCCTTGTCGTGGAGTATCCTCAGATCGTGGAAGCCTATTACAGCTTCATAATCATTAAGGATATCCCTGATCTTATCGTCAAGCTCGTTTCTCACAGGATCGTTCACGTATACCGGATCCATATGGCAGGTGACGGTGATGTTAAGTCTTTCCTTGAGCTCCCTCTCAATGTGGTCTATGGCATCGTGGATCTCCATGATGTCGCGTTCCGCATCCACTTCAGCGTGGAAGGATGCGAAGTTCTTACCGGGGCCATAGCTATAGATAACCATATCGTGGATGTCCAGAATGACCGCATGAGCCTTGATTATGTCTTCCATCTCCTTCACCACTTCCGGATCCGGTCTGGCTCCCAGGATCTGATCTACAGTCTCCTTTATGATCATTATGCCCGAATAGATGATGAAGAGTGAGAACATGCATCCCAGATAGCCATCAAGCTCCACTCCCGTGAAGTGGTGGATAAGCATTCCGCATACGATGATGATGCTGGCGATGACATCGTTTCTGTTATCAGTACCTGCCGCAATAACCGGCAAGGAATTGATGTGCTTGCCTGTGGCTATGGTGAAAAGCGCGCTGGCACCCTTTAAAAGTATAGCGAAGACCATAAAGCCCACCATAAGCCAGGAGAAGGTGGTCTCCGTAGGATGCAGACACTTCTCCACGGAATTCTTCATGAGTTCATAGCCCACGAACAGTATGATGACCGACACCGTAAGACTCGCGATGTACTCCGCCCTGGCATGGCCGTAGGGATGATCCTCATCTGCAGGTTTCCGGGATATCTTGGCTCCGATCAAAGTTATGAAGGCGGCCAGTGAATCAGCCATGTCGTGAGCACCGTCAGCGATGACCGCGATGGAGTGGATGATCACGCCCAAAATGATCTTAAGGACGCAAAGAACTGTATTCACAGTTATACCCATAGTTCCGGTCAGCTTGGTGTACCCTGCCCTTACCTCAGGATCTGTGTAGTTTTCATAATCTTTTACAAAATGTTTCCAGAGAAATTCTTTCATTTTTCAAAATCTTCGACGTCGAAGTCAGGCGGTGCATCGATTTCTTTGCCAACGTATGCCCCGCTCTTCTTATGCTGCTTGACGCATTCCGTCAGCAGGTACTCTATCTGCCCGTTGATGGATCTGAAATCGTCCTCTGCCCATCTCGAAAGGTCCTTGAAGAGCTGTTCAGATATACGCAGGGGCACTTGTTTCTTTACTGCCATTATTCACACATCCTAACTTAGTAGAGTGAACCGGAGTTGACTACCGGCTGTGCGTCGTGGTTGCCGCAAAGTACTACCAACAGATTGGATACCATTGCAGCTTTTCTCTCTTCGTCCAGCTCAACTATACCATCGTCGCCCAGTTTGTCAAGGGCCATCTTGACCATGCCTACAGCACCGTCAACGATCATCGCTCTGGCGTCTACGATGGCGGATGCCTGCTGTCTCTGAAGCATTACAGCTGCGATCTCAGGAGCATATGCCAGATAAGTGATCCTTGCTTCCAGGATTTCCAGGCCTGCCTCGTCGACCTTGGACTGGATCTCCTCTTTGATCCTCTTGGCTACCAGTTCGGAAGACCCTCTCAGGCTTCCTTCATCAGCCTTCCCATCGCCTGTGGTATCTACGTTCTGAGCAACGTCATAAGGATAGAGTCTGACGATGTTTCTGAGAGCAGCATCACACTGAAGGCTCAGGTATTCCTTATAGTTGTCAACATCAAAGACTGCCTTGTAGGTATCTATGACTCTCCAGGTAACAGCTATGCCGATCTCCACCGGATTACCCAGACAGTCGTTAATCTTCTGTCTGCTGTTTGAGAGAGTCATGATCTTCATGGAGATCTTCTTCGAAGGAAGCTCTACTGTCTGCGTACCGTCCGTTCCGGTCAGACTAAGGCTGAATACGCCCTTCTTGCCTCCGTCCACGTCTCCGGACTGGTTCAGCTTGGTAGTAGCAGCCGGGTTCACGCCAGTGCAGAAAGGATTGACGAAGTAGAAGCCGTCACCCTTAAGCGTTCCGTAATATTTACCAAAAAGTGTCAGCACCAGGGCTTCCTGAGGCTTGATGACTTTAAGACCGCAGAAAGGTATCCAGCCTATAGCCAGAATCAGTATGCCTAGAGCTATCAATATCGGAGCTGTAATTATACCGATAATTATAAAAGCTACTCCTGCCAGAAGCAGCAAAATAGTAAGTATCAGCACCAGCATTCCGTTTTTCTTACCTCTAATGATTCTTTCTTCCATTTTTATTTCCTCCTTTATCAAAGGTTTATCATCTTTACATCATGATGATATCATTTTGATATCTGTTTGTCAACTAAAAATTTTTAACAAAAAAGTCCCGGTCATCAGACCGGGACAATTACTATCCGTGGATCATATTTGAATAAGCCGGGCTTACATCATTCCGCCCATGCCGCCCATGCCGCCGGCACCGCCGCCCATCATTACAGGGGGCATATCTTCTTTGATATCTACGATGCCTGCTTCAGTTGTAAGGAGCATTGCGGATGCAGATGCAGCGTTCTGAAGAGCTGATCTGGTAACCTTAGCAGGGTCAACGATACCTGCTGCCATCATGTCAACATACTCTTCTGTAGCAGCGTTGAGGCCAACACCCTTAGCTGACTTCTTAACTTCTGCAACTACTACGGATCCTTCAAGACCAGCGTTCTCAGCGATCTGTCTTACGGGCTCTTCAAGAGCTCTCTCGATGATAGCTGCGCCTGTCTTAACGTCGCCTGTGAGAGTCTGTACGTATTCGGAAACCTTAGGAATTACGTTTACGAGAGCAACTCCGCCACCAGGTACGATACCCTCTTCAACAGCTGCCTTGGTAGCGTTAAGAGCGTCTTCGATTCTGAGCTTTCTTTCCTTAAGTTCGGTCTCTGTAGCTGCGCCGACTTTGATGACTGCTACGCCGCCTGCCAGCTTGGCAAGTCTTTCCATGAGTTTCTCATGATCGAACTCGGATTCTGTAGCTTCTGCCTGAGACTTGAGAGCTGCTACACGGTTTGCGATCTCTTCTTTGTCGCCGGCTCCGCTTACGATGGTGGTGTTGTCCTTGTCAACCTTAACGGTAGCTGCCTGACCGAGCATGTCGATAGTAGCTTCCTTCAGTTCATAACCAAGGTCTGAGCTTAAATATGTACCGCCTGTGAGAACTGCGATATCTTCGAGCATAGCTTTTCTTCTCTCGCCGTATCCGGGAGCCTTAACTGCTACTACGTCGATAACGCCTCTCAGCTTGTTAACTACGAGGGTTGCCAGAGCTTCGCCTTCAACATCTTCTGCGATGATAAGGAGCTTTCTTCCCTGCTGCATTACCTGCTCAAGGAGTTTAACGATGTCCTGGATGTTGGAGATCTTCTTATCGGTGATGAGGATGTAAGGGTTCTCCATAACAGCTTCCATCTTTTCTGTATCGGAAACCATGTATGCGCTTAAGTATCCTCTGTCGAACTGCATACCTTCAACGATGTCCAGGGTGGTTCCAAGGGACTTGGATTCTTCTACTGTGATGACTCCGTCCTTGCCTACCTTTTCCATAGCGTCAGCGATGAGGCTGCCGATCTCGTTATCTCCAGCGGAGATGCCGCCTACCTGTGCGATGGCGTCCTTGGATTCAACGGGCTTAGCGATCTTAGCGATCTCGTCAACGGCTACTGCTACAGCGCCCTGAACGCCCTTCTTGAGTTCCATGGGGTTAGCTCCTGCAGCTACGTTCTTGAAGCCTTCTCTTACGATGATCTGAGCGAGAAGTGTAGCTGTGGTAGTTCCATCACCTGCTACGTCGTTAGTCTTGGAAGCAACTTCCTTAACTACCTGTGCGCCCATGTTCTCTGTAGCGTCTTCAAGTTCGATCTCCTTGGCGATGGTAACACCGTCGTTGGTTACAAGGGGTGTGCCGAACTGCTTAGCGATGAGCACGTTTCTGCCCTTAGGTCCTAAGGTGATCTTAACTGCGTTTGCCAGTTTATCTACGCCAGCCTGTAAAAGTCTGCGTTCTTCTTCTCCGTAAATAATGTCTTTTGCCATTTTAAATTGCCTCCGATAAATTATTCTATAACAGCGAGGATGTCGCTCTGTCTCATGATCGTGTATTCTTCGCCTTCATGCTTGATGTCGGTTCCGCCGTACTTTGAGAAAACTACCTTGTCGCCAACCTTGACTTCCATGGGTTCTTCTTCTGTTCCGGGACCTACAGCAATGACCTCAGCATACTGAGGAGCTTCCTTGGACTGTGATGTAAGGATCAGTCCGCCCTGAGTCTTTTCTTCTGCTTCGATCTTCTTGATGACTACTCTTGCACCTAATGGTCTGATCATTTTAATTCCTCCTTATAGATCATTGAAAGCCTTGCTTTCATTTTTTACTCTTTATGTGTTTAGCACTCTGTTATTCTGAGTGCTAACATATTCTATTATACCCAAACTGCCCTTATTGTCAATACAATTTCGTGTGATTTTTATGTGAAAAATCATTCCATGTCCAGGCAACGGATATAGTAGAAAAGATATTGCTGCGCAAGGCCTGCATATTGGCCGAAATGTTCCTTCGCAAAACGATCCATGCCCGCCTTGTCCTTCTCGTCAAAACCGTAGAACCTGTGCATGAGTCTCTTGACCCAAACGTCGATGGGGAAAGACTCCAGATCATGCATTCCAAAGAGCCTGATGCAGGCTTCCACCTTGGGCCCTACTCCCTGGAAGCAACCCACATTACAGTGGTCTTCCGGGCTCATTTCAAGCCACTTGTTCGCGGTCTCTATGAGATATTTATCTCTGTATCCCAGGCGCACCGGTGCCAGGTCAGACACTTCTAAGGAAGCCAGCTTCTCCGGCGTCGGCACAGCGTACCAGGTCTTGCCGCGAAATTCTCCCACAGCTTCTCCGTGGAGCTCTGACAGTCTTTCGATGCAGCCCTTGATCCTGGGGATGTTGTTGTTCTGGGAAATTATGAAGTCCACCACGGTCTCCCAGAGATCCTGACGAAGGATCCTGATGCCTGAGCCGCAGCTTATGGCCTGAGGCAGGATCTCGCACTCTCCTTCGCAAAGAACTTGCTGCAGCTTCTCATAATCCGCCTTGAGATCCAGATATTCCTCCCAGAACTCTCTGGAGCCAAAGCCTTCCACGGTGAGAACATCTTCCTCAAGCCTTATATTTGCGGGATTGTTCATGGCGATTCCTGTATAGCTTCCGTCCTCTTCCATGTTCCATCTGAAGCATTGTCCGCATTCGAAGGTCTCCTTAAGGTCCAGATTTTTTATATCTTTAAAAATATGCTTTTCAATCATATTCTATGCCTCTTACTTCAATATTTACCTCGGACACGTTAAAGGCCGTCATCTCCTCCACCATATCGTTCACAGTCTTCTGATAGTCCATTACATCATCCCACAGGCTGCAGTTGGACTTTACCTTCACCGCTATATTGATGATGTAGTTCTCGGGAGAAGGCTCCTGGGTCACCATGATGACATCGCTTATGACGCGTTTTTCCTCAGCAACTATCTCCGCTATGTCGGTTATGACGTTTTCAGAAAGGATATAATCTCCGATATAGCTATAGCTGGGACGGACTACGGTCCTTTCGTTGGTTGCCTGAGCTCTTCCCTTGAACAGACCTAAGGTATCAAGGAAATATCCGGCAAAAGAACGCTTGAGCTGCATGGCAGGCGCAGGTATAACGTGCTTGCCGAAGCTCGTGCGCTGCTTTCTGGCTTCCTGACGCTCTTCTTCTGTGGTGATATCTTCAATGTATATCCTGCGGACCGCTTTGACCTTATGGTGCCCGCGTATGGTCCTGTTGAGCTCCAGCCTCTCTATGATGAGATCAGCCATCTGGTCTGATGTGCCCAGGATCAGCATGGACTTGGGCTTCTTGGATCTGATGGCCTTGGCTACTTTTTTGGCCTTGGCTTCATCGTTAAAGATGGCCGCCTTTATGGCTCCGATCTTGGTGCCTGAGCGCTTTGCTGACTCACCTTCGATAACCGTGCCCTTGTAGATAAAGAGTCCGTCGTCGATAACACCTTCGATATTTAATTCTTTGCATATGTCCATAGCCCGGTAGCTTTTGCCTGTTCCGGATGGGCCTGTCAAAGTATATATTTCCATGGTCAAAAAACCCTCTTTACTATTTAAAAGTTATTTGATATAATACGTCTATAAGATATCTTATGTGTATGTAGGAGGAAAAACAATGGCTTATAAGATTACTGATGCTTGCATCTCATGCGGAGCTTGTGCAGCTGAGTGCCCTGTAGAGGCTATCTCTGAGGGCGACGGAATCTATGTAATCGACGCAGATACTTGCATCGACTGCGGAGCTTGCGCAGGAGCTTGCCCTGTAGAAGCACCTGTAGAAGCATAATTAGAAGATAAAATCTAATAATGATTGCTCAAAAAACAACCGACCAAAAGGCCGGTTGTTTTTATTTATCTTTCATATAGTAAGCTAACGCGTGTAAGCTGTCTGACATATGAACATTTTCCACAGAGATCCTTTCGGGCAATTCCAGATCGACTGAGGAGAAGTTCCAGATTCCTTTGATACCGGCGTCTACCAGAGTATCTGCTACGATCTGTCCTTTTTCTCTAGGCACAGTGATCACCGCGATCTCGATATTGTTCTTCTGTACAAATTCCTTAAGATCTTCGCAAGTTGAAACGAAAGCGTCCTTGAACTCTACGTCCTTTACCTTGTTGCTTACGTCGAAGATGCCGGCGATGTGGAATTGTTTCTCGTTCTTGTCGATGTAACTGGCCATGGCCTGACCGAGTCTGCCGAAGCCCACCACAACGATCTCATAGGTCTTATTAAGACCAAGAATGTTACCGATCTCATCATAAAGATTTGCAACGCTATAACCATAACCCTGCTGGCCGAAACCACCGAAATTATTCAGATCCTGACGAATCTGTGAAGCAGTGTAGCCGATAAGCTCAGATAAATCCTTAGATGATATTTTCTCGACTCCCTTTTTCTTTAATTCTCCAAGATAACGTCTATACCTGGGAAGCCTCTTTATAACTGCCTTGGAGATTGGTTTGGTCTGTTTCATTATGTCACCCTATTGTTGTTATTTATTCTCTTCTACGAATCTTACCAGGTCCTGAACTGTCTGAATGTTCTCAGCTTCTTCATCGGGGATCTCAATGCCATATTCGTCTTCGATAGCCATGATGATCTCAACTGCATCGAGTGAATCTGCACTTAAGTCTTTCATAAGATTGGTGTCCATTGTGATCTCAGATTCTTCAACCTGAAGCTGTTCCATTATGATCTCTTTAATTTTGTCAAAAACCATTTTATCCTCCTGTATTTAAGCTTATTAAAGCTTGTTTAACAATGGTTATTATACTCACCTTAATACTATTATGCAAGAAAAACTTTGTGAAAAACTATTAAATTCACATATTATTTATTCTACCTGCAAAGATTCCCATTTCTCATAACTTTCGTTTATGTCTTCCTTGAGTTTAGACATCTCTTCGCTGAGTTTGGTGAGCTTGGTGAAGTCCGTCAGATACTCCGGTTTCTGCATCAGCTCTTCGATCTCGGCTACGCGGTTCTCCTTGGTCTCGATGTCCTTTTCGAGGCGCTCGATCTCGCGTCTGAGCCTTCTCTCCTCGGCCTCCTGAGCTTTCTTGTTGGCTCTCTCCTCCTTGGAAGATGTCTGAGCAAAGCTGTCCTGACCACGGCTTCCCATGGCTAAGGCTTCCTCTTCCTGAGCTTTCTTCTCCAGATAGTAATCGTACTTACCCAGATACTCCTTGATGCCCTCCGGCGTTAGTTCGAACATCCTGGTCGGGATCTTTTGCAAAAAATATCGATCGTGGGATACGATTATGGCCGTACCTTCGAAATCCTTCAGGGCCTCCTCGAAGACCTCCTTGGACTCGATGTCCATATGGTTGGTAGGCTCGTCCAGAATCAAAGTGTTAGCGCCGCTCATCATGAGCTTCACCAAGGTCAGTCTGGCCTTCTCGCCGCCGGACAAGGATCCGACGTTAAGGAATACGTCCTCTCCCCTGAAGAGAAATCTTCCTAAGATGGATCTGAGTTCCGTATCCGTATATCTATGATATTCATCCCTCAGCTCCTCGATTACGGTAAGATCGTCGTGAAGGAGCTGCTGGCCCTGATCGTAATAACCGAAGGCCACGTTGGTGCCCAGCTTGAACCTGCCCTCCGTGGGCTTAAGCTCTCCCAGAAGCATCCTTAAAAGGGTGGTCTTACCCACTCCGTTAGGTCCTACGATGCAGATCTTTTCGCCGCGTTTGATATCGAAGTTCACGTGGGAGAAAAGATGCCTGTAGGGCTCTTTATCGTAGAGAGTCTTGCCCAGATCCTCGGCGATGATGACATCGTTTCCGGACTTGAAATCCTGCTTGAAGCGGAATTTCATCTTGGGACCGTCGCCCTCGGGCTTTTCCAGAACGTCCAGCATGGCCAGGCGCTTCACCCTGGACTGGGCGCGCTTCACCAGATGCTCGGTGTTATGCTCCATCATGATGCGGATCATATCCTCCTGACGGCGGATCTCACGCTGCTGATTATTATATGCTTTTAACTCCGACTCGCGCCTGATGCGCTTCTGCTCCGCATACTGGGAATAGCTTCCTTTATATGTATAAAGTCTCTTGTGCTCGACCTCAAAGATGCGGTTTACCACCTTGTCCAGGAAGTATCTGTCGTGGGAAACGATGAGGACCGTTCCCTTGTAGGCCGCCAGATACTGCTCAAGCCATCTCAAGGTGTCGATGTCCAGGTGGTTGGTGGGCTCGTCCAGAAGAAGGATGTCCGGTTTCTCCAGAAGGAGACCTGCCAAAGCAAGTCTGGTCCTCTCGCCGCCTGAAAGCTCGCTGATCTTCTTTTGATAATCCGCCTGGCTGAAAGCCATGGATGTGAGGATGCCGGTCATCTCCGACTTATAAGTGTAACCTCCAAGTCTCTCAAACTCCATGTGGAGCCGGTCAAAACTCTTTATGAGGTCCTCCGAAGGCTCCAGGCCCTTATGCCTCAGCTCATCGATCTTAGATGTAACAGCTTCGATCTCCCTTTCAACCTTGTGGATGTCCTCGAAGATGCCGTCTATGGCTTTGATGACCGTATCGGATCTGAAGAAATTATCCCTCTGCTTCAGGTAGCCGATCTTCGCATCCTGAGACACAAAAAACTCCCCTTCCGTTGCCTCCCACTCGCCGGTGAGCATGTTCAGAAGAGTTGTTTTACCTGCCCCGTTCTTGCCGATGATGCCGATCTTTTCGCCGGCATTTATGGCAAAGGATGCGTCCTCAAGGACCACATCGGTACCGTAGGCCTTTTTTAACTTGTTGGCCGAAAGAATAATCATTTATCAGAATTCCAGATAGGGGTAAGCGTCCATATCAAGGCCGTCCGCCCCGTTTTTAGTATATTTGTAGTATGCTGCTGACGCTATCATAGCGCCATTATCGGTGCAAAGAATCGGCGCCGGATAGTACAGCTTGATATGGCGCTTCGCACATTCTTTGTCCAACATCTCTCTCAATTTGGAGTTGGCTGCAACGCCGCCTGCCAGCACCAGTTTCTTTTCTTTTCTCGTTTCACAAGCGTCCATGGCCTTCTTAACGATGACGTCCATGACTGCCTGCTGGAAGGAAGCGGCAACGTCCGCTCTGTTCACTTCTCTTCCCGCCTGCTTCTCTGAATTCAGGTAGTTAAGGACCGCAGTCTTAAGACCTGAAAAGCTGAAGTCCAGGCTGTCCTTTTCGAGATAAACTCTCTTGAAGTGAATGGCCTCAGAATTACCTTCCTTTGCGATCCTGTCGATCTTAGGACCGCCGGGATATCCCAAACCCAGGACTCTTGCTACCTTATCGTAGCATTCGCCTACAGCGTCGTCTCTGGTGCCTCCCAGGACCGTCAGCTTATCGTAATCATCCACCTGAACGATCTCCGTGTGACCGCCTGAAGTGATGAGCGCCATGAAGGGCGGCTCAAGCTCAGCATGCTGGATAAAATTGGCGCTGACGTGACCGATAAGATGATGCACTCCGACTATGGGCTTTCCGGAAGCAAAAGCTATGGCCTTAGCCGTGGACACGCCCATAAGAAGAGCGCCGATGAGTCCGGGACCCATGGTTACTCCCACCAGGTCGATATCATCCAGAGTAACTCCGGCTTCCTTAAGGGAAGTCTCCAGAACTCCGTTGATGTTCTCCAGATGGTGGCGAGAAGCAATCTCCGGTACTACGCCGCCGTAGTTTTTGAATATATCTATCTGCGAGGAGATGACGTTTGAGAGAACCTCTCGCCCGTCAGCCACCACGGAGATGGCCGTCTCATCGCAGGATGTTTCTATTCCAAGTGTCAAAAATTTGTTATCTTTCATAGTTCTTTGCCCTTCCACATGATAAGGGCATCCGTTCCATCGTATTCGTAATATTTAGGCCTTATGCCCGCCGCTTTAAAGCCCATCTTTTCATAAAGTTTGATGGCAGCCTCGTTGTCCACCCTGACTTCCAGGGTCCAGCTCTCTGTGCCGCCTTCGGAGGTGAGCCTGATCATCTCTTGGATGATGGCCTCTCCTATATGGTTTCGTCTGAATTCCGGATCCACAGCCACGTTTGTAATGTGACCTTCATCCAAAATCCTCCAGACCCCCATGTACCCTACTATCCGGCCGTCTATGACTGCCACCAGGTACAAGGTCTGATCGTGATTCTCAACTATTTCATTGTAGAAGGCGCCGGCCGACCAGGGATCTTCTCCTTTGAAGCACACAGCTTCAAGCTCCGCGATCTCCTTTACGTCGCCCTCTTCAGCTCTTCTGATCAAAACTTCCATGGCTTACTCCTGCTTGGGAAGTCTGGAAATGGGCAGTTCCCCGGCCCTCAGTTTCGTCTCAGCCTCGGCCTCCCTCATGTAGTTGGGAAGGAGCTCGCCATAGTCCATGATCTCGCCATCTCTATATTTGACGAAGCCGACTCTGGCGATCTCAACGGCATCCTGATATCTCTGCTCCTCAGGCGCAAAAATATATCTGACCTCCGTTCCCTCGAAGGCATCCTTCAGGATCTGTCCGTAGGAATCCACACCGTCTCCGAAGAAGATGATCTCCTTGGAATCCTTGATCTCTTCCTTGGCGATCCTGATGATATCATCGATCATCCAGGGACCTTCCTTGAGATATCCATCGATAAAGCCATAGACCTGCCTCCTCCTGGCGTTCAGGATGACGCAGACTATTCCATCCTTCGGATAGATCTCATAAGGCATATCCTTGAAAAGCGCCGAACTTAAGGATGAGACCTTCATGCAAGGCACCTTCCAAACCTGAGAAAGGGCTCTGGCTGTGGACACTCCGATTCTGATGCCCGTGAATGATCCCGGGCCTGCATCGCAGGCGATGGCAGTAATGTCGCTTCCCTTGATGCCCGTTTCCTGAAGCATCTCGCTTACCATGGGCATCAGGTCCTTCAGATGGCTCATGGATTCTTTGGATACCTTGTGAGACAATATTTGATTTTGTTCGTTTATCAAGGCCACGGAGCCATAAGGCCCCGTGGTTTCAATCGCTAAAATGTACATTTGTATATCCTTTGATCCTCTTCCTCACCATATTCGATAAATATGAATTTGGTATCTTCAGGAAGAGCTTCATAAATTAAATCGGCCCACTCGATGACGGTCAGCCCGTCACCCTCAAAATACTCGTCCGCACCGATGTTATACAGTTCATCGATGGCTCTCATGCGGATCTCTCTGCCCTCTTCACCTTGGATGTCCTGGCCGGAGAGGATGTCATTATCCCCAGCAAGCCTGTACACATCGAAGTGATAGAGAGGAATTCGCCCCATGGGATACTCCTTCACGATGGTGAAGGTAGGACTGCTGATGCGAGCCTTGATGCCAAGCCCCTCAGCGATGTACCTGGTAAGAGCCGTCTTTCCGGTCCCCAGATCACCGATTAGAGCAATTACATCCCCAGCTTTGGCTTCCCGAGCCAATTCCAGCCCAAAAGCACGAGTGGCCTCCTCATTTTCAATTGTGATAACTCTCTTTATTTCCATAAATTAACCTTACACGGGCCGACAGATTATCTGTGAAGGAAAGGACTTATCCTCTTGTAAACCAGGAAGGT
>JAEEGL013512724.1_pt1 | contig 14216 bp, 12 predicted proteins | sample 9134231 | NCBI WGS metagenome assembly JAEEGL01 (sample SAMN16246548, study PRJNA631951) | gut metagenome | biome: gut microbiome; feature: rumen; material: fiber-attached | host: Bos | place: Iran: Karaj | collected 2018-10 | reverse complement strand
ATAATTTTATTTGTAATTAAAGGAGATATTATGCCACATTCATCAGGTGGTGGTTCGCATTCTGGCGGGTCACACAGTTCTCATTCAAGTTCACATTCATCAGGCGGCGGGTCTCATTCTGGTGGAAGAAGCAGCTTGCCAACTTATTCGAACAAACCGTTTGCTGGTTCGCACAGATTCGTTTATTACAAAAACAGACAGCCTTATTATTATTATTCTAAAAATACGAGACCTGAATCTGTGTCTGTCATGGGCAGAGTTATCACCATTATGTTTCTGTCTATATTTTTGCTGTTTTCTATTCCGTTTTGGATGATGTCTGTGTCGGTATCAGTTCCGATAAGTCAGCCATCTGATAATGTTATTTATATACAGGATAATCTTGATGTAATAGACAATGAGTCCAGTTTAAAGCGCAATTTGGAACGGTTCCGTGACGAAACTGGCGTTGTTCCTGCTGTTATAACTGATGATAATTCCTGGCAAGACTATTATTCTAGTTTGGAAACATACGCATATGATTTATATGTCAATCAGTTTGATGATGAAAAGCATTGGCTTATCGTTTATACATCTGATAGTTCTACGGAATTCGATGACTGGTATTTTGAGGGCATGATTGGTGATGATACAAGCGGTGCTGTATCATCAAGGGGTGAAGATATTATGACAGGTAATATGCAAAAGTATTTGACTGCCCGTTCAAAATATGATGTAGGACAGGCTATATCAAGTGCTTTTGATGATACTCTCACTGAGATTCAGAAGCCTCATGTAGAATGGATGGCTATTGCAATTCTTGCTGTTTTTTGTGGATTTCCATTGTATTTTATTATTTGTGAGATACTTGGTATTATTTCAGACAAGAGATATGCGTCAGGATATCGTTGTCCAGATAAACCAGTGGAGGTTAAGTGTGAGTATTGCGGCGGAACCTATATCAAAGATACACATTTAACTTGTCCGTTCTGTGGCGCACATCTTGCTACCGAGATAAACCATGATTACATACGAAAAGATATAGATGATATCAGTGAAAAAAAGATACTGATTCTTCCCGCAGGTATTCTTACAATACTGCTTGCAAGCTGGATTTTTCCGTTATCGAATTCTCTCAAGGAGATATCAGCTGCTCCTGAGTCCTGGTTTGGAATTTTAGTTGTGATTCCGCTATCAGCGTTTGTTTTGTTCGGCATTATAACTTGTGTTAAACCTTTCGTGGTGGATGCTCTTACTAAAAAGAATGGTGAAGAAATTCGTGGCGTAGTTGAAAAAATCAATGTTGGCAGTTCTGAAACAGCTATTGACGTAGCTTTTGCTGGTAATGAGTATATCAGGTACAATACTTCACAGAATAAACATACTAACTATCAAAAAGACCAGCGTATTGTGTTTAAAAAGTGGCATAAAAATTATGTTATCAGCGATGATATTTGATTCGGCATATAACCGTTTAAGCGGCTTGTAATGCCAGTTTGGATATTGTATAATGATTCTACTTTAGATTATAAGGAGGTTTTTAATGATTAGCGAAGAACAATTAAAGGCGTGGGCTGAAGTTGAGGACTATATGCATAAAGAGCATATGAAATTCAGCAATACTCGCATTGATAACCCTGCAGTGACGTTTACAAACCAGGCTAAGGCAGGTAAGTTCAATGATTTGTCTGATGCTGAATATGAAGAAGCTCTGAGTATCGTGAAATCTCAGTCAAGAATGTGGTGTGACAGACCGTATTTGACTGCTGATACGCTTGCAGCTTTTGTAGCACATTTTTTACCATCTGAAGAAGCTGTTCCAGCTCTTGTTGAAATAGCTAAAAAGGTTATTGATGATAATAAGAGTGTTTCATTACATGGCGTGGGCCTGTTTGATACTCCTTGGGATAAGCTTGCTGAAAAGTATTCAGCGGAGCGTGCAGCAATGTCAATGCCTTATGTTGATAGACGTTCCTGCACCATACCTGTTTATAATTTGGCACATAAGAATGTGGAATTTGGTCCTTTGACTTTCGATTGTGATTTTTGGAACAAATTTGAAGAGTTTATCTGCCGCACAACTGGTGCGTCACGTCTTGATGACAATTTTACTGATGTGATGGAGCAGGCTGCTGTAACTGCTATCGAAGCATATATGAAACAGCTTGATGAAGCTGTTTCTAAATTTGAGAAAAAGTCTAAGAAAGGTAAAGGTGACAAAAAATGACTAATAAATCACATATAGACTGGGCTGAAATGGAGTATTATCTTCGTTCTCACAATATCAGGTTTTCTGATACACATTTTAAGAATCCGACGATTGAATTTTCCAATTCAGTTAAGTCGGGTAAACTCAATGATGTAAGTGATGATGACTATTCCCGTTTCATCACGGCTGTTCGTTCTCAGGCGAGACTTTGGAGAGATAAATCGTCTGTATCAGCTGATGAGCTTATTGACAATGCAATTCATTTTCTTCCTATGGAACAGGCTGTTTCAGTTATGATTGATGTATACAAGGCGGTTTTGGAGGACAATGAGCCTGCTTCGCTCCAGTGTTGCGACAGTATTTTTGATAAGCCCTGGATTGAAGCTGAGATTGAGCATGAGTTTAATACCGCAAAGAAAAATGCGAATACTAAGGTTACTGAATATATCGATGGTGTGACATTTGGACCTGTTGATTTAAGTGATGATTTCTGGGGCAAATTTGCTGAAGTAGTATCCCGTAAGACGGGCGTTGATAAGAATCATGATAGATTTAGAGACCTCATGAGTGCAGCTTTTGTCGAAGCTGTAAATAATTATGTCAAAGCCATCGAGGATTCAGAGAAGAGTTCTGATAAAGATTCTGATAAGAAGAAGTCAAAGAAAAACAAGAAATGATGCTGGTTTGAGTCTGCTCCTCAAATTTGAGGAGCAGGTATTATAATATTGCAAAAGAAAGGGATGTTTTTATGCAGGAATTAAAGCCTTGTTTTAGGGTGGGGGATTTACCACCTGCTGTAAAAGCTTTTTTACATATTGCCGATGATGCAAAACCTGATAGCCTTTATGTTGGACACCAGGAATATCCTTTGATTGAGAACCGAAAGACTTTTTCCCATGTTGATTCCAGATTTAATCCTAAAAACATCTGGTATCTTGACAGTGATGGTCATACAGGAATTTATCATGCTGAAGGTTCTTTTGATGGATGGGGTGTATTTTTGTGGGAACCTGATGGACATGGTGATTGGATTCATTATATGCCAAAAGATTGCTGGTATTTTGAGCAGCTTTTCATACTGGCCTATCAGCATTGTAATAAATACAGTCCTTTAAAGGTCTGGAACAGCTGCCACACTCTGTATGAGATTGGTATTTTATCTAATGGTATTGAAGTGTGTGATGCAACAAAACAGCTTATTCGTGATATTGCTACTAAAGATTATCCTGACGATAGCCAGATAATGATACAGGTTCTTGCAGCTATCTATTATGGTATGGTCGCTGAAGAACATAAAGCAGGCACGACACTTGGTGCTAGTATTAAGATTAACGGAATTTATGACCTTCTGTTTGGTGAAAAGCATAACGTTGGTGTAGCCTGTAACTGTACCAAAGGTCTTTCTGCTGATGAAATCAGACAGCAGTGTGATAGCCGTGGTCTCATTAGTCATCACTGGTGATTACTCTTTTGTGATACTTTTGCAGATGACAAAGATATAATATGAAGGCCCCTCAGACATATGTCTGAGGGCTTTTTGTTTATAGAAAATTCATTGATAAACGAGCGATTATTCATTGACAAATATGCACAGTGTGCATATAATAATCGTATGAAAATCGCAGATGTCAGAAAGCAATTGAATATGACTCAGACTGAATTTGGACAGCTTTTCGGTATTCCCCTTCGGACGATACAGAGTTGGGAGAAGGGCGAACGAAAGGCACCTGATTATGTCATGAATATGATGGAAGAGATTTTGAAGAGTCGTGGTTTACTTGATAACGGTACTATAGACAAATAATACCGTATATTCACTATGCTTTTTAAGAAAGGGAATCTATGAAACAATCTCGTAATATCTTAAAAGAGAGAGGTCTTCAGATTGAGGGCTTGACCATACAGTCTAAACTTATTTTGTCACTTCTTCCTGTGGTACTTTTATCACTTGTTGTACTTACAGCCATAACTACATTTTTGAACCAGAATGTTGTGACGGCTAAGTCTGACAGTCAGATGAAAGCTGTTCTTAGTGATTATGCAAGTCAGTTTGCGGGTGATGTTGATGCAATACGGACTGAAACCCGCGATTTGTCTAGTTTTGTTAGCAGTACTTATCAGGCATCTGATATTGATATTTACAAGGATTCTATCACCAGGATTGTTGAATCTAATGAGATGATTCTTGGTTCAGGTATCTGGTTTGAACCAACTGAATTCAATGATTCAAGGCGCCTTTGTGGACCGTACTGGTATAAATCTCTTGATGATAAAGGTGTCTGGGATGGTAGTATTTCTGAAAGCTGGGTCTATTCAGATAACACATATGATTATTTGAATCAGGATTATTATATTCAGGCTAAGGCGCTTGAAAAGGGTAGTGTTTACATGAGTGAACCGTATTTTGATGAAACTTCAGGTCTTGTCATGATTACGTTTTCAGCACCTATCTATGATAACAAAAATAAGTTTGCAGGCTGTGTGACTATTGATATGTTGACTACTTATATTGAATCATTTTTTGATTCAATCTCTGTCGGAAAGACAGGGCGTGTGTGGTTAATTGATGGGAATAATTCTTATATCTATCATCCTGATTACGATAATGTGTCAGCTCAGAATATAACTTTTGCAGATACAAGAGAACTTAGTTCATCGTTTGATATCACACTTAGTTCTTCTGGACAGAAGATGATTATGATTGATGGTAAGGAAACACTTGTCTATTGGATAACTGTACCTGGTACTACATGGAAGATGGGTCTTATGATTGACAGGTCAGAAGTTTTTGCTGAATCGGAGAAACTTGTTGTCGCAGGTATTGCTGTCTGCGTTATATCTGTTATCTTCTGTGCTATTATGATTATCGTCCATGCTTATTACTTCTCACGTGCAGCTAGGGTTATAGCTGAGACGATATCTGATATCTCAGAAGGCACTTTCCATAAAATAAATAAGTATGCTAACAAGACAGACGAATTTGGTGTAATGATAAAGTCAACAAATCTTCTTGTGGAGAAACTCTCAGCTGCAGCTGATGATGTTAAACGTTCAGCTGATGTTGTAACAGATGCTTCAGAGGAACTCCTCGCTGAATCCAATGCTCTTTCAGAATCATCGTTGGCAGTTGATGCTATATCAAAAACTATTTCTGATGGTATAAATGACCGTAAGAACAAGATGGAAGCGGTGTTAAACAGATTTGATGCTCTTTCGCGTCAGTTGGAAGTGCTTGCACTGAACATCGAGAAAGCAAAAGATGATTCTTATAATACGCCTGAGATGACTGTGACATTCGATACAGTGGTGTTTGATGAAATACAAAGTTCTGTGTCTGGATTGTCAGAATTAGTAAAAGATGTTGCCAAATCTGTTGACGCACTGAATAACGTTCAGCTTGGAATAAGTGAGCGTTTTGATGATTTGTCAGCGAATCTTACACAGATAAATCTTATTGCTATGAAATCAAGTGCTAAAGCTGCAAGGTTTGGTGATTTCGGAGCAACTACTGTTGCTCTTATCGACGAAATCTCTAAGCTTTCTGAAAAGAGTTCTGAGATTGTATATCACGCTAAAGATGAGATTTCACAGGTATCTCAGTCATGTGACAATGCTATGGCTCGTATTATGAGCCTTTCTGATAATGTAAAAAGTGTTGAAGAAGTTGTATCAAAACTGCCTGATAAGATAGATATTCCGACGCCAAAGCAGGATACTGTAGATTTCAGGAATATCTCAAATTCAATGAGGCTCTGTGAACGAGCCAGTGCTGAAACTCATAATGCTATGAAAGAGCTTATGACATTGTACGAAGATAATATCACTGTCATGAAGAAGTCTGATGAACTTGTAAAAGACTTAAACAGTGCAGTTGAGATTATTGATGAAAACACACGTATGCTTAGGGATTCAATGTCAGACCTTGATGACAAGGTTTCATTCTTTAAATCATAAGGGGAGATTGATATGAACGAAGTCCTTCGTGAAGAAAAGAAATATTTAATCACACAGGAAGATTTATATAGGATATCTGGAAAATTATCAGAGGTGATGCATCTTGATGACCATTCTGAGTCAGAGGGCTATACTATAAGGTCTTTGTATTTTGACTCATTGTATGATAGAGATTATGACGAGAAAAACCAGGGAATTGAACTTCGGCGTAAGATAAGACTTCGTAATTACTCTCCTGATAATGATTTTGCCAAGCTTGAGATGAAGCAAAAGCAGGGAATGTATCAAAAAAAGAGGTCACTCACAGTATCCAAAGAAACAGCGTTAAGGCTTATAGATGGTGATATGAGTGTTCTTCTTGATGTGCATGATGATTTTGCAGATGAGTGCTTTTATGTGATGTCAGAATATCATTACAGACCAAAAGCTGTTGTGACTTATTATCGAAAAGCATTTGTAGCAAAAGAAAATTCCATCCGTGTGACATTTGACCATCATTTAAAGGGCACAGAAACGAATTTTAATATATTTGATAAGAACATCAATGAAAACTATATATTGGACCCGTTTTTGGCTGTATTAGAGGTCAAGTTCAATGGATTTTTATTAAGCTATATTAAAGACATATTGCAGATTACGGATAAATCTGAAACAAGTGTTAGTAAATATATTTTGGGTCGTTATCAGATGATGACCGAGTTTGTATGAGATTAGGAAGGGAAGGTGTATAAGATTATGTCTATCAGTGAAGCAAAAAAGAGATTCATGTCTCATCCTTCAGATGAAGAGAAACAGTTTATTGCAAAGGGCGTTGCAGATGGTACTTTAATTACAACAGAACATGGTTCAATAGATGAAGCAATAATAATGAAAAAAATGATAGAAGAACATGATGGTGATGACCAATGGTCTGCAAAAGAATACTTGAAAAGAACAGGAGTCCAGTAATTATGAAAGCGGGTTATCATTTCACATTTGATGAACTTGAATCATATATTGTTTCAATAAAACATGAATGTGAGCAAAAAGTGAATGCAAACATCAAATTACATTATGACGCAACTGGATTGAATTCGAGCACAATTTTTGATGTGGCTGTTTTGCAAAAACACCCTGTTGATTGGGTTATGCCTGTTCAGATATATCTTGGCACAAAACATGTAAATAATAACTCGGATGGAGAATATGTTAGTGACCAAGCTGTCGTAAATACAATATGGGATATATATCATGAAACAAAACACATATCTGACCATCTTTTGGAATATGCTAAAGTGGATGTTTCCGATGAAAAGAAGAATCAGGCAAAGATAGAAATATTTGGTCATTTTATTCCTGAATACAGACAGCGAACATATTTAGACAACCCCGCTGAAATAGGTGCTGAACAGTATGCGTTGCAAAAAACAATATCCTTTTTCAAAAGTAATAATTACGATGTTGATTATGAAAGGTACATTTTAGACCGTGTTAATTCAGAAAAATATGGATTTTTGCAGTGGAAAAAGTATGATTCTCTTGAGGAAGTAGAAAACGCATTTGCTACGCGATATTCAAGAAGTTTTTGGACAAGACGTTTTTGTAGACTTTTGGATACACATGATGAATTAAAGCCTGTTGAAAGTTTGACAGGAATTAAATTATTAGCTAATAGAGCTGTATCCGCAGAAATACTTAATTGCGAGGATGCTATATCTGAAACAAATGTCGCTATGCAATATATAGCACATGAAAGACCAAGTGAATTTGGGTCTTACAAGTGCTTACATAAGGAATATATACCTAATGGTCTATTTGTTGCTGGTGTTAAGTCCGCATTTGACAGACATTTTAACAGGGAGTTGCCTGAGATAGATTGTAATGGTGATGATGTTGTGAATCATGGTGGACCACAACGATAGATATTATGAAACACATTTAGTTTGTAAAGGAAAGTGATATGAAAGATACGCTGATAAAACTTATAATGGAATCTGGCTCACTCACAACTGAAGATATTTTCTATAGAATTTTATCATCAGTTGTGGTGGCAGCTATAATCTATGTGTCCTACTGGGCAACACATGCTGGTACGACATATAGCCGAAAATTCAATGTTTCACTTGTGAGTCTTACGATACTCACAGCGACAGTCATGACAGTTATTGCAAATAATCTGGCGCTGTCTCTTGGTATGGTCGGTGCACTTTCTATCGTAAGATATAGGACTGCCATTAAAGATTCCCGTGATACGGTCTATATTTTCTGGGCAATCATTGTCGGAATATGCTGCGGCGCTGGGGATTATACTGTTGGAGCGATAGGTAGCAGCATAGTATTCTTAGTTTTGTTGATTCTTGGTCGATTTAAAAATGACAACCGAATTCTTCTCGTTATCAGGGGTTCGAGAAGTCATGAGTTGGAACTTGAATCAGTGGTGAATCAGTATTTTGGTGGCAAGGCTGTGATGAAGGTCAAGAATACTACAACAAATTCCATTGAGATGATTTTTGAGATGACTAAAAAGACTTACCACAAAATGTACATGCAGGATAAGAGTATCACTGACAGACTCTATGAAATATCTGGTACTGAGTATGTGAATGTTGTTGCACAGTCAGACGAGGTTACTGGTTGATATATCGTCAATAGACGATAGCCAAATGTGTTTTGGAGACGTTTTTGGATGAAATATAAGCTGATGTCGATAGGTCTTATAATTACAGTGATTATAACCTGTTTTGGAATTAAATATTTCGATGGCAGAAAGTCCCTGGAAAGGGTTCATCAGCACAGGTCTTATTCGGAGATTCCTGTAATGGATATAAATGTTGATGGAAAGGCTATTGAAGGCGCACCTTTATACGAAGTTGATGCTGAAGGTGCTATTGAGTGGGAACGATATATTCATGAAAATCCTAAGTCAACATTTGGCACAATTACTTATCATGATAATAGTTCAAATATCACTTCTGATATGCTGGTTCATGTAAGGGGAAATTCTTCTCGTTATTTCATGAAGAAGTCCTATCTGGTACATCTTATAGATAAGCAGGGACTTGATAAATCGATATCTTACTCTGATATGGGTGGGTCCAACGAGTGGGTTCTTAATGGCCCCTGTCTTGACAGGACACTTATTCGTAACTACATGTGTATGAACATTGCAGGCGAGATTATGGATTATTCTCCTGAAGTGAGATTTGTAAAACTTAATATTGATGGACAGTATCAGGGTATTTATATTCTTATGGAGACAATAACAAGGGAGCAGTCAAGACTTAATCTTTCTAAATCTAAAGGCAGTAACGCAGTTACAAGCTATATCGTAAAACTTGACAGAACAAGACCTGATGTCAATATGGTCAATACACTTACTGAGTACACACTCAAAAATGGTGCGTTGGCATATGACCTTTGTTATCCTGGTAAGGATAATGTTACTGATGTAAAAGCTAAATATGTTAAAGATGACATGAGTCGTATAGAAAAGAAATTGTATTCATACGATTTGTTTTATGATAAACATAGTTATCGTGATGATGTTGATATAAGGGCTTTTGCTCAGTATTTCGTGATTAACGAATTTTTCGGTAACATGGATGCAGGTTATTATTCTACATATTTGTATAAAGATGTCAGGGGTAAAGTAAAGCCTTGTGTATGGGATTTCAATAATGCCTGTGATAATTATATGGACCAGGCAAATGATTATGTTGGCTTTGACATGCAGTATGCACCATGGTTTGAACGTCTTGTTGAAGACGAGCGTTTTACTGATGAAGTCATATATCAGTATAGACAGCTAAGGAAGACAGTTTTATCTGATGAATACTTGCAGAATTACATTACTGAGACAATAGCGTTTCTTGGTGATGAGGTAGATGCAAATTATGCAGTATGGGGTGATGTCTGGGACTATTCTGATAAGAACTGGTATGAGCAGGCAACAAATTATCTGTCACCTTTTGAGAGAAACGTTACAAGTTATGACGACGCTGTGAAGCAGCTTCGTACCTATATAACTAACAGAGGGAACTGGCTTGACCTTCACATCGAAGATATAAAACAGTATTCACATCCGTCAAGGACGGCAAATGATAGGACAACATGAAGAAAGTAATCAATGTTATCATAGGACTTGTCGTATTAGGATTTGTCCTGTATTTTTTAAAATTTTATACTGGTGGTTATATTCCGATAAAGTCCTCAAAAGAGAATGATGCAATGTTTCTTGTGAAGGACGGTGAAATATATGCTTCAAGGCATGATAAGCTTGCACAGATATCTATAAAGGGTGTCAATGTGGATAATTTTGTGCCAGGAAATCTGCCTTCTGATTATGCGATAACCAAAGATATATGGCTTAGATGGTTTAAGCAGATTTCTAAAATGGGTGCTAATACCATTAAGATTACAAATATTTATGACCCAAAGTTTTATGATGCTTTTTATGAATACAACAGCAAAGCTGAAAAGCCATTATATCTTATACAGGGTATAACAGTATCAGACTATGTAAATAACAATGCTAATGATGCGTATGCTGGTGATTTTTATAAGAAACTTCGTGATGACGGCAGGTGTGCTGTAGATGTTATTCACGGGCAACGCAATATCATGGATAACAATATTCATGGTAGTGGCGTGTATCGAAGTGATATTTCCAAGTGGACACTTGGATATCTTGTAGGAAATGAATGGATTAGCGCAACTATTGCTTATACCAATAATAAGAATAATGGTGGTGCTTTCCGTGGTAATTATCTAAGCACAGGTGAGAATGCGAATGCATTTGAAGTAATGCTGTGCGATGTCATGGATACTATCGTTTCTTATGAGAGCAATAAGTATCATGAACAGCGTCTTATCAGTTTTGCAAATGACCCTGGTTATGACCCATTCATATATGACGAGGGTTATGACCTTTTGTATAACAAATATATCGATATAGATATCGAAGTCATAAAACAGAGACATTTTAAGGGCTTATATGCAGCGTATTCAATTTATGACCTTTGCGATGATTATGAAAAAGCTCTTTCAGAGAGGACAAAAAATAAACTTCATAATATGGAAGAGATAACACATAAAGATGCATATCTGCATGGCTATCTTGAGATTCTATCAAAATATCATAGTTATCCTGTAGTTGTGACTTCTTTTGAGTGCAGTACGGCGCGAGGTGTGATGAAAAGTCATGGCCCTTATACTGAAATTGAACAGGGTGAGATTTTGGTAGAGTCTTACAATAATATTATGAAGTCTGGGGCTAAGGGCGCTTTCATAGAAAGCTGGCAGGATTCATGGGTTAAACAGACTTCTAATACCAGATATATGCTGAATACTACACATTCTGAAAACTGGCATGACAGACAGACTGTTTCTCAGAACAAGGGGCTTCTTTCGTTTGAGCCTGTGAATAAGTACCATCAAATTTATCTTGATGGTGATTTCAGTGATTTTGATGGAACGCCTTTAGTTGGCGCCTATGGCGATTTCACTGTGAATTACAGTTATGATGCTGAGTATGCTTATTTTCTTATAAAAGGTCCTAAGAAATTCGATAGTAATGTTGTCTATCTGGCTTTAGATATCACACCTAATAGTGGTGCTTTTGAGTATACAGAAAATGACCACTTCCTTAAATTTGACAGGAGTGTTGATTTCATCCTTCGTGTTGACGGAAAGGAAAATACCAGTTTGCTTGTTCAGAAGCGATATGACAGTTTTACGGAAAATTATACCGATGCTCTGTATAGAAAGGATGTTTTTGCAAATCCTCCTGCAAAGGATTCAGCAATTTTCAATCCTGTAGGAATGCTTCAGCAGATACAAACAGCAGACATTTTAGCTGATGCTGATATGAGTGTAGATGAATATCTCGAAATTGTTAAAGTTAAGAGATATGATACAGGCGCTTTGAGATATGGTATCACAAATCCATCATCAGAAAATTTTGATTCACTTGCTGATTTTTGTTTTGGAAAGGGCGGCGTTGAAATACGTATACCGTGGACACTTCTTAACTTTTCAGACCCATCACAGTGTTTTGTCCATAAAGATTATTATGAGTGTTTTGGCTGCGAAGATATGAAGATTTCTAAAATGTATGTAGGTATCTGCTATGCAGGTTATACAGATACAAATTTCTTTCCAGTAAAACTGTCTTCCTGGGGCAGTAATATAGCTGTAGAAGAAAGGCTTAAATCTTCGTATGAAATAGTGAGAACGGCATGGAATGGTATCGAGTAATGTAAATGTCCTGTTATATCTATATTTGTTTGTGTGCATACTTCTTATAATATTCAATGTGTTCTATATTTTTTATGCAGACTTGATGAAAAGAAGTATATCTCGTGAAGCAGGCACGTGGGTTGTTTCACTTCGAAAGGAACTTGATAATATAGAGACAGGTAGTGTTTCTGAAGTTCATTTGACAAAACTTAAAAAATACTGTGTACACACAAATGGACTGCTTGCTTATTACAGGGCTTTAGAATCTTTAAAAACTGAAGAAGATTTGCTCCCTAGACTTTCTCTTTATATGAAGGGCTGTAAGAGGGTTTATGAGGAGCTGGCTCTCAGATATATAGATAAAGACGATACGGATAAGGCTTTTATGGCGTATTTTGTATCAGATACCTGTCATGCATATGAGGATGATTATCAGCGTATATATATAATTTTAAAGGCATATATGGATGAATCATCAATATACTGTCGTGAGAACATCTTGAAAGCTTTATATGCTTTTGGTGATGCAAATAAGCTTTGTGACTTTCTTTTAATCATGGATAACAATGAAATGTATCATAATAGAAAGCTGTTGACTGATGGACTTTGTTCGTTCAATGGTGATAAAGAGACGCTTGCCAAGCTTTTGTGGTCACATAAAGATGACTTTTCTGAAGAAACACTTTTATCTATTATAGGTTTTATTACATTTGTATCTGATGATTATTGCAGCGTGTTTCAGCATTTCATTGAATCAAAGACTGCTTCTCTGGAAGAGAAACTGGCATGCCTTAGATATTTCAGAAAGCATAAGTATGAAAATATCGTGCCACTTCTTTATGAGTATATGAATGAAGATGTAGCCGATGTCAATATCAGCATTGTGACAGCGAGTGTTCTTTCGGCATATAAGTCAGACGAGACAAAAGCTGTTCTTACAAAGGCACTTACCAGCAAGAACTGGTATATACGTCTTAATGCAGCTAATAGTCTTGTTGATTTTGATTTAAGTCCTGAAGATATCAAAGATATTCTGTCTGTTGATGACAGATATGCAAAAGAAGTTATGATTTATGTTTTAGATGAAAGAGGTATAGATGTACCAGATTGTTGAGATTTTACTTGATATAGTCGCAAAATTTTTTACAGTGTATATCATACTTTACACGACATATCTTTTTATGTCTGTTCTCATGGGTGCTATTCAGCTGTATTCAAAAGAGCGTCGTCTTCAGGTCAGAAATGAATTAAAGCATGATTACTACATGCCGATTTCTATTTTGGTTCCTGCCTATAATGAAGAGGTCACGATTGTTGATAGCGTGAAATCTCTTTTGGATATTGATTACAGACTGTATGAGATTATCGTTGTTGATGATGGCTCAAAGGATAACACTTCTAAAGAAGTGGTTGAAGCCTTTAATATGAGAAAGGTCCAACGTCCTATCCATCGTGTGATTGCGTGTAAGCCTGTGAAAGAGATTTATGAAACACATATAGGTCACACAAAACTCACTCTTATTAAAAAAGAGAATGGTGGTAAAGGCGATGCTCTGAACATGGGAATAAATGTGTCACAGTATCCGTATTTTATTTGTATGGATGCTGATTCACTCCTTCAGAGGGACTCTCTTGAAAAGATAATGCAGCCTATTATGGAAGATGATAAGATTGTAGCGGTGGGCGGTCTCATCCATGTTGCTCAGAGTATAGAGCAAAGTGGTGGTAATATCATAGGTTACCACCTTCCTAAGAATCCAATTATCGCTATGCAGGTTGTTGAGTATGACAGGTCATTTCTGGCATCGAGAATCTTAATGGATGGCTACAGCGGGAACCTTATCATATCTGGTGCATT
>JAEEGL010014048.1_pt1 | contig 14216 bp, 13 predicted proteins | sample 9134231 | NCBI WGS metagenome assembly JAEEGL01 (sample SAMN16246548, study PRJNA631951) | gut metagenome | biome: gut microbiome; feature: rumen; material: fiber-attached | host: Bos | place: Iran: Karaj | collected 2018-10 | reverse complement strand
TATAGGCGAATTTAATTTAGCTGAAGCCGTGGGCTTCAATTTAGCTATACGCCGACAGGCGTATAATTTAGCTGCCGCAAAGCGGCAATTTAGCAGATTATTTTCAAACATTTGAAATTCAAAAAAGGAATAGTGAAAACAAATGCCGGATAGTATTATGCTTGAGAAAGCAAAAGATTTTGCTGTCGAAATAATAAACATTTGTAACAATATTAAAGAAACAAAACGAGAATCTGTTTTAACCAATCAGCTTATTCGGTCGGGTACGTCTGTCGGAGCTAATATTCACGAGTCAAAATACGGTCACGGGACCGCTGATTTTATAGCAAAAATGCAGATTGCATTAAAAGAATGCTATGAATCTGAATACTGGCTGGAATTATTGAACAGAACGGGTTACTTGTCTGACGAACGGTATAACTCACTGAAAAATTTATGCGGGACAATACGTCGTATGCTGATCTCGTCTATAAACACAACTAAAACTAATGCAAACGAAATAAAGAATTCAAAACAATGAATACAACATATGTTGGCTTTAAAGGCAAGAATAACGCTTCTTGCATATTAGCAAAAGCGTTATCTAAAGAACCTATTTTACTTACGAATTCTTACAATGGTTTGAAACGCGACATTGATAGTTTATCCAGAGAATACGACCGTGTTTTAATGTTCGGAGTGGATAAAGCTTTAACAGATTCGATACGCATTGAAAAATCAGCCGAAAGGTATGGTTTGCGTCTTTACACGGTTATTGATTATAACGACATTATTAACTCAGTGAATAAATACAACATCAAATCCCGATCAGCAGATAACCCTACACGGTATTTTTGCAATGACGCATATTGGCAATTGCTTAATAAGTTTTCAGGTCGGGCTTTGCTTATTCACATTCCGACTGTTAAGTATTTTGGCGACGATTTGCTGTGCAGATTTCAAAAAGCATTTTCCTGCCTGTGAAAGAGAATAACCCACTATGACACTTTCTCTAATTGAAAGATGTCAAAGTGGGTTAGTTTCTTCTTTACGTAGCCTCTCCCTAGCCGGTTTTTTTTGTATAGTTTTCAGTAAAAAGGTCAATTATGACCAAGGGGTGATGAAATGCGTTTAATAAGATACGTAAACGGCAAAAGGACTGATAAGCGCGGCCTGAAGGGCGGCGTGTTCAGATCCGATATAATATCTGCGGCTATAAACAAAGGAAATAAAAAATGACCGGCGCATAAACGCCGGTCAAATAGTCACATATTATTTTTTCTTTTTGAAGATGAAGAAGCAGGCAACACCGGCTGCAACGACTACCGCGGCGATTATAACGATTATAAGCCAGGTGTTGGATTTCGGCTGTTCCGCGGGCTTGCCGGCCTCTTTTGTATCGGCAGGTTTGGTATCGTTCGCGGGAGCTTTCGTTTCTTCACCGCCGGACTGCTGAGTGTCGGGAGCGTTTGTTTCCACAGGCGCTTCGGTCTGCTTTTCGGTTGCGGCCTCGGTATCGGTTCCGAAGTTTGCATCCCAATATTCTGCCATTTCGGCGTAATAGTACGCTTCTTTTTCAGAACGGAAGAAACCGAACCATTCAAGATCGAACTCTTCGTCCTCGTGACCGCCGGTAGAGAAGAGGTCGAGACGGAATCCGTTTATATCGCCTTCCCAGTTGTCTTCACCCGTAAGGTCGTAGGTCAAAAGACCCCATCCGCCTTCGGTAGGATATACCGTGTCGTAAAAGTCCAGGGTGGTATGCGCATGTTCGTCGGCACCGACAATTTCACCGGCGCAGTACCAGAGCTCAGCGCTGTCTATGATCTCGTCGAGTCCTTTTAATTTCATGGCGAATACAGGGAATTCTTCGGAGTTATACAGATACTTCTTAACAGTCGGGTTGAACTGCGATATCATCGCGTCGGTAAACGTGATGTGGAGCGAACCGTCGTCGGAGGCTACGGAAGTCATACCTTCGCCGGGGTTGCCCTTCTTAACGTTAGAAGAATCCCAACGCCAGCAGGGTTCGTTGACCGGTACTTCGGGACCGGGTTCACGCGGTTTTGCATCCGGGCTGACGTAAGGCTCGTAAGATTCGTTACCGGTGGGTTTTACTCCGTTGACGTCCGTGATGGTGACTGCGACCTCTTCACGTATTGCCTGGTGAAGAACGATACTGACGTAAGCTTCATTGTTTTCAAATCTGCTGAATACGCTGTCGGCTTTCATATCCTGATCGTTCACGTAAATTTTCAGCTTGCCGTCTTCTTTTCTGACTTCGAGAACAAGGGCTTCGCCGTTAAGGAAGTCAACGTCTACCTGAGGCGAAGCTATCGGGATCGGCTGGTCGATGCAGGACTGAAGGGTGAACGTCGTGCCCTTAGGTCTGGCAAGAACGTACCAGCCTTTGCCGTGCGTCGTGTCGCCGGGGGTGCATCTCGGATCGGTCCAGATACAGAATGCGATCCATTTGTCTTTGTCCTGTTCGGTATATTTATCTATAAGAGCGGTCATTTTGAAACCGTTGGATAAATCTACCTTTTCTTTCAGCATAAGTCCGCCCCAACCGGAGGCGCCCATAGCCTCGAGCATTTCCTTCGGAGCAGAATACATCTGAACGCCCATATCCGTATATCTCAGACCGGGCACCTTCGGACGGTCGTTATCGGATTCATACTCGGATTCTTCCTTGTACGCTCCGACGCTGGCGTATGCTTCCCATTCGTTTTCAGCGGCATTTGCCGTGAATACGAAAGCGGATGCAGCAAATACGACCGCCAATAATACTGACAGTAATTTTTTCATATTTACCTCCGTAAAAAAATTTACTGATATATATTTTATTCATTTCGGGCGATTTGTCAATACTTTTTAAAAAAAAGAACGGATCATTTATGAAAAATGACAAAAAAACAGCTTTATATATACGAGTTTCGACAGATGCGCAGCGCGAGGAAGGGTATTCGATCGAAGCGCAGTATAAAATGCTCGAAGGTTACTGCGCTTCAAAGAACATCACAGAATACGAGTTTTATATCGACGGAGGCTTTACCGGATCGAATATCGACCGTCCTGAGCTTCAAAGACTCATATGCGAAATAAAGGATAAAAAAATAGAGTCCATCGTTGTTTATAAGCTCGACAGACTGTCGAGAAGTCAGAAAGATACGCTGTATCTTATTGAGGACGTGCTCAATCCGAACGGAGTATCTTTCGTATCGTTGAATGAGAATATGGATACCTCGACTCCGATAGGCAGAGCGATGCTCGGCATAATGTCCGCGTTTGCGCAGCTTGAACGCGAAACGATAAAAGAACGCACGAAAATGGGAATGCGCGAACGCATAAATAAAGGTCTCTGGCGCGGAGGCGGCAACGTTCCGTTCGGCTACGATTACGATAAAGAAAGCGGAAAACTCGTGCCGAATAAAGACGCCGAAACAGTAAAACTCGTTTTTTCGCTGTATCTCGACGGAAGATCAGCCGCGCAGGCGGCAGCTCTTTCGGGACTTAAATACGAACGTATGGCGATACAGATGCTTAAACGCGTAACTTATACGGGCGACACGCCGTATAACGGTGAAATAATAAAGAACACACACGAACCGATCATTTCCCGGGAAATATTCGAGAGAGTTCAAACGGAAATGAAGAGAAGAGCGAAAAGCGAAAGATCGCCGGCGCACTGCCTTCTTGCCGGGTTCGTATACTGCGGCGTTTGCGGATGCAAGATGAGATATCAGAAATGGGGAAAAAGCGGATATAAAATATACTGCTATTCGCAGGATAAATCGAAGGCTCATCTATCGGGAAAAAACAAATGCGACAATATCAAAACCGACGCGGCGGAGCTTGAGGAAGCGGTCTTATCGGATCTGTTTTCTCTGACGCTCGAAACAGACGCCGAAGAAAAGGAAAAACCCGACGTGCTGAACACATTGATAAGCGCCAGAGATAATCAAAGAAAGAGGCTTTCAAGGCTCTATTCGCTTTATTCATCGTCCGAAGACGACGTTCTTTTAGACAGTATCTCGGAATTAAAAGAAAAAATAAAAGAAACGGAAAATCAGATAAAAGAAGAAAGCGAATCGAAAACAAAAAGCAAAGAGATAGAAGATAATTACAAAAAGCTCGGGCAGATAGGCGCCGCATGGGAGAAAATGAACTTTTCCGAGAAGCGCCTCGCTCTGCGCGAGCTTATAGACAGGATCGTCATAACGTACGATAAGGCAGAAATATATTATTCCGATAATCTGAAATTAAGATGAAACGAGAGTGCGGTCGAGCTGCGGAGGCGGAAGAATGAACGCTTCCTCGAAATAATATATCCCGCAAAGATAATCGCGAACGTTATTATGTTCGATCAGAACGGGCATTCTGTTGTGAACGTCAATAACGTCTTCATCCGCGGATCTTGTGAATATCACGAACCGCTTTATGCCGCCGTAAAAGTTATAAGCGCCCGCCATATAGAGCAGACCGTCTGACCTCGGAGTGAAGATATACTTATCTTTCGTTTTTCTCGACCATTCAAAAAAACCGGTCGCGGGAACGACGCACCTGCGGTTATACAAAGCGTCGGAAAAAAAGCGCTTGCCGGCAGCCGATTCGGAGCAGGCGTTTATCACCTGTTTTGTCGAATTCGTCAACGGAAACCCCCAGAAAGCGCATCTGGCGGTGATCCTGCCTTCGAACGGCATTATTATAGGCGCCGGATTCGTCGGATATATCTCCGAAACCGGCTCGATAAACCCCGCCTGCTTCAAAAACTTATTCATCAAACTGTCTTCATCCTGAGTAAAGACCGTATATCTGCCGCACATAAGTATCACCTCGTTTCTATTATACCATATATTTTACGGTTTATCAAGAGTAAAATTCATATTTTCTCTTGACAAACGAACAAATGTTTGCTATAATCCAAAATACGAACAAATGTTCTTTTTGGAGAAAGCAATGAAAACGATACTTCACGTCGATCTGAATAATTTTTACGCTTCGGTCGAGTGCAGAGACGATCCGTCCCTTCGCGGTAAACCCGTGGCGGTATGCGGAGATATAGAGCTGAGGCACGGCATAGTTCTCGCAAAAAGCGAAGCGGCGAAAAAGCAGGGCGTCAAAACGGGATACACGATAGCCGACGCGAAACGCGCCTGTCCCGATCTTATCGTCGTCAAGCCGAGAATGGACAGATATCTTGAATTTTCTAAGGGAGCGAAGCGTATATACGCCGAATATACAGATCAGGTAGAAAGCTTCGGCATCGACGAGTGCTGGCTCGATCTCGGTTCGTACGGATACGGCAAAGAGACCGCCGATGAAATACGTCAAAAGTTAAAAGACGATCTCGGACTTACGGCGTCGGTCGGCGTTTCGTACAACAAGATCTTTGCAAAGCTCGGCAGCGATTACAAAAAACCCGACGCGACCACCGTAATAACCGAAGAAAATTACAAATCGGTTTTATGGCCTCTGCCGGTAGGCGATATGCTTTTTGTCGGCAGATCGGCGGAAAAAAGGCTCAGGATGTACGGTATATGCACGATAGGCGATCTCGCCGCCGCCGACGAGAGGATGCTCAGATCGCTTCTCGGCAAAAACGGAGCGATGCTCGGCAGATTTGCGAACGGGCTCGATAATTCCGTCGTCGCGCGCATAGACGATCCTCCGCTTATAAAGAGTATCGGAAACAGTACGACCGCGCCGAGAGATCTCGTAAGCGACGACGATATAAAGCAGACGTATATGACGCTTTCCGATCTTGTCGCCTCGCGCCTGCGCAGACACGGCTTGAAATGCCGCAGCGTGCAGATAAGCGTAAGAAACGGTGATCTTACCGCCTACACGAGACAGAAAAAGCTTATATCTCCGATATGTACGTCCGACGAGATATTCGGCGCCGCGACGGCGTTGTACGCCGTAAACCGTTCCGCCGGACCCGTTCGATCTCTCGGCGTGAGAGCGTCGGACCTCGAAACGGAGGACGGTCTTCAGATGACGTTTCTCGACGATATACGCAAACTGAAAAAAGAATCGAGAGAAAAGGCGATAGATCTTTTACGTAAAAAATACGGCATCTGCGCAGTCGTGCGCGGAATAAATCTGATCGATCCGTCGCTTTCCGGCTTTTTCTCGGAAGGCAAGTACGAGATCGAAGACTTTTTCGGAGATTGCGTCAAAATTTAAATAAAGTTATTGAATACGTGTTATTTTCGTGTTATCATAAAATAAGAAATCAAGCGAGGTGTTATATATGAAACAGACCGTTGCGATCATCTTATCCGCTTTGCTGGCGTTTACGCTGTTTTCCTGCGCCGGAGTAAACACGCCGGAGGATACGAAAATCCCCGTTACCGTGACGGATAGCCCGTCTACCGTTCCCGTCAGCGAAGCGCCGTCTTCCGAGCCGCCTGATACGGAGGATCACGCGACGCAGACTGAAGCGGTCACGGAAGCCCGCGTCACCGAAACGGGCGTTTATAAAGTGATCAGTACGGATCTTTCCTCTTCGGAAGGGTCGTACGGATCGCTTACGCTTTATTCCGATAATACCTATAAAGCCGAGTTCAGACTTTCGTCCGCCGAGTATGGCGTCAGATCGGAGACGGCTCTGACGGAATACGGCATATATACGCCGTCAGACGGCGATGAGCTGACGTGCACGCCAAAGCGGCTTTCGGTTAAGATATCGTATGAAAACGAATCCGATAAAAAGATCGCCTCCGAAACGCTCGGAGTGCTTTGCGGGATGGGGGCTCTGACGGAAGCGTACGTCGCTTCGTATGAAAAAGCGTGCGGAGAAGGTATCGACGCGACCGTTGAAGAGGCGGGCGAAGACGAATTTCTGTCCGGAATGATATCGGGCGGGAACAAAACGGAAGTTCTGCTCGACCGCGACGAAAAACTCGCGTATGACGTTACGGTGAGATACGATCTGCCGGAAGGCAAATACAGGATCGCCGAAGAAGGCTGTACGCTCACGCTTGACGCTGACGGAAAAGCCGGAGAATGTACGCTTGAGTTCGAGTTGTCGGGCGACGACGGAGACGGGCTCGGAAGATATTCAAATCTGACTTTGCTCAAAGGCACGTACGAAAGAAACGGCGGAAACGTAAAATGCATTATAAAAGGCGAGCTTACGCTTCTGAAATACGACTCGGAGGAATCGCAGAAAGAATATCTGCGCATCATAGAAGAGGAATACGCGAACGGAGATATGCTCGAAGAAGTTTATGTCTATAATAAAGCGATCGCTTCAGACGAAGGCAGATTTCTCGATTACGGCGATACGCCCGACGAATACGGGCTGTTCGTTATCGATATAACTCACGCCGCCGTGTTTACATATACGCCGTCCGAAGAATACGCCGAATAAAAAAATCCCGGGGACCGACCCCCGGGAATATTTTATTTCGGACCGAGCGGATAATCCGACGTTCCGGTCTCATCATTGTAAGCGGCGAAATATTTGCGAAGCGCTATCAGATCGAGACCGTTCACGACTCCGTCTCCGTTTGCGTCGGCTCCGCTGCCGACAAACGTGCCGGGAGCAGAAGCGAGATATTTTCTGAGACGAATCAGATCCTTTCCGGTAACTTTGCCGTCACCGTCGGAATCGCCGTATACGATCACGGGCAAAGCGTTTGCGTTTACGATTATATGCAGCAGAGCGAAATCAGAGGAGCCTTCATAGGCGTATAGCTTGATATAAGCCTCGCCCGACCTGTGACCTTTGATATACAGTTTACCGTTGCCTTCGGATATTGTCGCTATCAACTCTCCGGATCCGGCTCTCACCTCCGATTCGACGAACGGAATGATATCGGCATAAAAACCGGCGGCGCTTGCGTTGCTTGTGTGCAGAGCGGGGATTTCCGCTGATTTTCCGACGTCAACGTTAAGCAGCGTTACTGAAGCGCTTACGCTCTGTACCGAAGATTCTGAGATCGTTACGGCGTGATTTTTATATACGCGTTCGTTTTCCGTGACGGTTTCCGTATCGCTGCCGGTACCGAACAGCTGCACCCAGTATTTTGTTCCTCCGCTTTCATACGCGCCGATACCGATACTGCCTGAGTATGTATTGAGGATGTTGGCGTTATGTCCGGGAGAGTTGATCCACGCTTCTATAACGGACGCGCCGGATCTCTGGCCTGCCGCTATATTTTCCGCATTCAGGTAACCCGTTGAGCTGTAAATACCTTTTTCGTCGACGGTAAAGCAGGAATCTCCCGAGGGCCTCGTATGGCTGTAATAAAGAGCGCATTCGGCGGCTCTCTGCATGGCAAGCTGCGTCAGCTTTTTGCTTAGAACGAGCGGTTCAAGACCGTTGTTTGCTCTGTGTTCGTTGACTCTGTTATATATATCGGCAAGCTGGTCGTACATTTCATATCCCGAAGTTTTAAGTTCGACGAGATAGGATTCTTCATCATACGTAACGCTCTCGCATACGGAAGCCACGCTGTTTATGAATCTGACGAAATTAAGCTGTCCGTAATTACTGTATAAAAGCGTCGTATCGCCGTTTACGGTGCCTGATATCAAAAGTAAAGGCGGCGTGATCGAACCGGAATTTCCTAAAAGATTGCTGTACGCCCATACGAGGTTCGTGCTGCAATATGCTTCTACGCGGTCGGCTTTTTCACCGAGACAGTTTTCAAGAAACGTTTTTACTTCGCTGTATTCAGCTCCGCTTGATTCGACGGCGATTATCTTTACGCTGTCGTTATCGATCATAGGATTGCCCGCCAAAGATTCAAGGATCGAATAACCGGAATACGCGTCAGGATAGCCGCAGAACAAAAACACGATAATGACCGCGCCGCCATCCGGAACGGTATAAGAAAACCTGCAGCGCTCCCCAGTTTCCGGATCGTTTACGTCATACTTTCCGTTGACCGTATCTGACACCTCGCATTTTTTGAGCATCGGGTACCCGGTTTCGGCTTCCGTCGGCAAAGAGACGAAGCAGAAAAGAACGGAAATAATAAGAAATAAAGATATATTTTTTCTCACGTCGCACCTCGCATTAGTTTCTGATATAAATATATCACAAGGCTCGGGAAAAGTCAATATATATCATATAAAATGCTGTATAAGCAAAAATTTACATTTCGGGATTGATTGTTTTATAAGGTCGGTATATAATGAAAATATATAAGGAAAGGCGAAAATCATGGTATTCGTTTACGTTATCGCGGGGCTTGCCGTCATATATCTGTGCGTTTCGTTTTATATGACGAAAATGCTTTTCTTCAGATCGGGCGTAAAAAGCGGACCGACGAAAAAACTGATCAAGGATCTCGAAGTCATACTTGAACCTTATAAGGAAATAAGAGAAGAAGGCATGAGGTGGCTTTCGGAAACGGATCACGAAGAAGTTTTTATAACCTCAGACGACGGATTGATGCTCAAAGCGAGCGTTTACGAAAATCCTGACGCCAAAGCGGTTCTGATAGGTTTTCACGGATACAGAAGCGGTTATGAGAACGATTTCACCGGTGCGGGAAGATTTTATTACGAAAGCGGTTTTACTCTGATAATGCCCGACCACAGAGCGGGCGGAAAGAGCGAAGGAAAATACATAACTTTCGGTATAAAAGAAAGCGACGACGCTGTCAGATGGTGCGAATACGCAAAAGAAAGGTATAAAAACGTGCCGGTCGCTGCGGCGGGCATATCAATGGGCGCAGCAACGGTCATGATGGCGGCGGACGAATATCCCGATAACGTAAAAATGATACTCGCCGACTGCGGTTTCGACGATCCGGCGGACGAGATATCGTACGCAGGGAACAGAAGCTTTCGCGGAGCTTCTTTACTGCTTCCTTGCGTAATGCTGATGTGCCGCGTTTTCTGCGGCTTCCGGCTCAGGCAAAAAAGTTCTTCCCGTTCGCTTGCTTCAAGCGATCTTCCGCTTTTTATCGCTCACGGCAAAAGCGACGCTATCGTTCCGATAGAACACGCTTATAAGATCAAAGCCTCACGGAAAGCGCCGACGGAGCTGTTTACGGTCGACGATGCGGGTCACGGTATGAGTTTTCTTGCGGATCCCGACGGATATAAAACCCGGCTCGGAAAGTTTTTCGACTCATACCTGTTCAACGAAAATAAGTAACGGTTTCGTATTTGTCATTTTTCACAAAAATAACGCGGAATTATCCGTTATATTTTCATTTCAAATTTCGATAAGCTATTGACAAATCCAATCTTTATAATGTATAATTAAATCAATAGAGGTCATTGCACGACTGACGGATAATTGCGGAGCACCGCAGGGGAGTTGCAGATTATGATCGTAAAAAAGCCGACCGTCTGGGCACATTTATTCCCAATGGGATAAGTGCGCTCATTTTTTAATTTCACAAAAGGAGAATCGTAATGAAAAAGATCGGTATAGTGATGGGCAGCGCGAGCGATTTGCCCGTAGTAAAAAAAGCGATCGATATGCTCGATCAGTTTGAGGTACCGTACGAGGTGCACGTGTATTCGGCGCACAGAACGCCGGATCACGCCGCTGATTTCGCGTCCGCGGCGAGATCGAACGGTTTCGGCGCGATAATTGCCGCCGCAGGCATGGCGGCGCATCTTGCCGGCGCGATAGCGGCGAGAACCACTCTGCCCGTTATAGGCATACCTTGTAAATCAAACATTTCAGACGGCGTTGACGCGCTTCTGTCCACGGTACAAATGCCCTCCGGTATACCGGTCGCAACCGTAGCGGTGGACGGTGCCGCTAACGCCGCTTTGCTTGCGATACAGATACTTTCCGTAGAAGACGCCGGTCTTGCCAAGAAGCTCGACGAAAAACGTGCGGCGGACGCGCAGAAAGTACTTGAAAAAGACAAAGAAATAAGAAAACAATTCACTAAATAAGATATACGGAGGAACAAAAAATGGAAAAGAAAGAACTGCTCTACGAAGGCAAAGCTAAGAAAGTCTATAAGACCGACGACGAAGATCTCCTGATCGTATCGTATAAAGACGACGCGACGGCTCTCGACGGACTTAAAAAAGGCACGATAACCGGCAAAGGCGCGATCAACAACCGTATGTCGAATTATCTTATGCGGCTGCTTGAGAAAAACGGCGTGCATACGCATTTCGTAAAAGAACTCAGCGACAGAGACACGGTCGTTAAGAAAGTATCGATCGTACCGCTTGAGGTCATTATCAGAAATATTTCGGCAGGACATTTCGCACAGCGCTACGGCGTAAGAGAAGGTATAGTTTTTGCAGAGCCGACGATTGAATTTTCCTACAAAAACGACGATCTGCACGATCCGCTCCTCAACTCGTATCACGCAATCGCTCTCGGGCTTGCGACGAAAGAAGAGATCGAGCTGATCAAAAATATGTCGTTCAAAGTCAATACCGTACTTAAAGAATACTTCCTCTCGCTCAACGTCACGCTCGTCGATTTCAAGCTCGAATTCGGCAAAACGAAAGACGGTCAGATCATCCTCGCCGACGAGATCTCTCCCGACACCTGCCGTTTCTGGGACGCCGGGACCGGAGAAAAGCTCGATAAAGACCGTTTCAGAAGAGATATGGGCGGTGTCGAAGAAGCATACAACGAAATGATGCGCCGCGTATTCGGCGAAGAGGTCTGATATATGGGCGGTTTTTTCGGCGCGGTCGGAAAATCGAGCGTTATATCCGACGTGTTTTTCGGCACAGACTATCATTCCCACCTCGGCACGAGAAGAGGCGGCGTTACCGCTTATGATGAAAAGATCGGTCTGCAAAGAAAGATCCACGATATAACGAACTCTCCGTTCCGTACGAAATTCGAAGATATTTTCGACGAGATGTGCGGCTGCGCGGCTATCGGATGTATCAGCGACTATGACCCCCAGCCTCTTCTGATAAGATCGCATCTCGGTCTTTATTCGCTGTGCATGATCGGCGTGATCACAAACTCCGATTATCTTATAAACAAGTATTTTTCCGAAAACGGCGGTCATTTCTGCGCGATGAACGGCGGAGGAGTTAATTCAACCGAACTTCTCGCCGCGCTTATAAATCAGAAATCGAGTTTTACGGAAGGCATCAAATTCGCGCAAAGCGTTATAGAAGGCACGGCGTCCGCTCTTCTGCTGACGGATGAAGGGAAGATCATAGCCTCGCGCGACAGACTCGGCAGACTGCCCGTCGTGATCGGTAAAAGAGAAGATTCGTGCTGTGTGAGCTTTGAGTCGTTTGCCGCGCAAAAACTCGGTTACGGCGATCTCAAAGAGCTCGGTCCCGGCGAGATAGTCGAAATAACGGCGGAGGGTTACGAAACTCTTTCGCCTCCCGGAAACGAAATGCGTATTTGCTCGTTCTTGTGGACGTATTACGGCTATCCCACGTCGTCGTACGAAGGCGTAAACGTCGAGATGATGCGGTACAGAAACGGCGCCATAATGGCGAAAAACGACGAAAATAAAGCGGAAACGCATCAAATAGATTACGTCGGCGGCGTTCCCGATTCAGGCACGCCCCACGCGATAGGCTACGCAAACGCGAGCGGAGTGCATTTTGCAAGAGCATTTATCAAATATACTCCTACCTGGTCCCGCAGTTTTATGCCGACCGAACAGGCGAGCAGAAACAAAGTCGCGAAAATGAAGCTGATACCGGTACACGATCTTATAAAGGACAAGAGTCTGCTTTTCGTCGACGATTCTATCGTCCGCGGCACGCAGATGAAAGAAACGGTGGATTTTCTGTACGAGCACGGCGCGAAAGAGGTGCATATAAGATCAGCCTGCCCGCCTATAATGTTCGGATGCAAATATCTGAATTTTTCACGCGCGACAAGCGATATGGAGCTTATAGCAAGACGTGTGATAGTTGAGCTTGAAGGTGAAGAAGGCTTTGAGCATATCGACGAATACAGCGATCCCGATACGGAACGCGGCAAAAAACTGAGGGCGGCGATTTGTGAAAAACTCCATTTCGCCTCTCTGGAGTTTCAGACTCTCGAAGGCATAGAAAAAGCGATAGGCATAGATAAATGCAAGCTCTGCACTTATTGCTGGAACGGAAAGGAATAATAAAAATGATCACAGATTCAAGATCCGAAAGCTACGCAAAAGCGGGCGTCGACATAACCGCAGGCTATAAAGCCGTCGAGCTTATGAAAGAGCATATCAAAAAGACCGTCACGCCGGGAGTCATATCCGGCATAGGCGGATTCGGGGGTCTTTATGAACTTGACCTTACCGGCATAAACCGTCCCGTTCTCGTTTCCGGTACAGACGGAGTCGGTACGAAGCTGAAGCTCGCGTTTACAGCCGACAAACACGATACAGTCGGTATCGACTGCGTCGCGATGTGCGTAAACGATATAATCTGCTGCGGTGCAAAGCCTCTGTTTTTCCTCGATTATATCGCATGCGGAAAAAACGTGCCGGAACGTATAGCCGATATCGTAAAAGGCGTTTGCGAAGGCTGCGTTCAGTCCGGCGCCGCGCTGATAGGCGGCGAAACCGCTGAAATGCCGGGCTTTTATCCCGCGGATGAATACGATCTCGCAGGTTACTGCACCGGAGTCGTGGACAAAGACAAAATAATCGACAACTCTGAAATGAGACCGGGCGACGTTATGATCGCACTTCCGTCGAGCGGCGTGCATTCAAACGGATTTTCGCTCGTCCGCGCTGTATTCGATATCGAAAGCGAAGAAGTAAAGCTTCCGCGTGAAGAACTCGGCGGCAAAAGCATACTCGAGGTGCTGCTCACCCCGACAAAGATATATGTCAAACCGATCCTGAAGCTGCTCGAACAGGTCGGCGTATGCGGTATCTCGCATATAACGGGCGGCGGTTTTTACGAAAATATACCGAGAAGCATACCGGACGGTCTCGGTGTTATCATAAACGAAAAAGACGTCAAAGTCCTTCCGATATTCGGTCTTATTGAAAAAGCCGGAAACATAAGCAGGCGCGATATGTTCAACACGTTCAATATGGGCGTTGGGATGAGCGTTACCGTACACGAAGGAGACGCGGAAAAAGCATTGAAGATACTCAAAGAAAACGGTATAGACGCGTACGTTATCGGTAAGATCGTCAAGAGCGAAAGGAAGATAGAGATATGCTGAAAAAGATCGCGTCGGGCATATGCGCCGGCATACTTATAAGCATAGGCGGCTCCGTATTTCTTGCCTGCGACAACAAATATATCGGCGCCGTTATGTTCACGGTGGCGCTGTTGTGCATCTGCCTTAAATCGTACTCGCTTTATAC